>JADEYI010001688.1_pt1 | contig 14564 bp, 12 predicted proteins | sample 8542331 | NCBI WGS metagenome assembly JADEYI01 (sample SAMN16510988, study PRJNA670497) | mine drainage metagenome | isolation source: biofilm near Copperflume 1 | place: Germany: Marsberg coppermine Kilianstollen | collected 2018-02 | reverse complement strand
GGCATAGCGCCTACCTCAACTGGAACAGCCGCCGCAACAGCTACAGCAACGGGCATAGCGCCTACCTCAACTGGAACAGCCGTGGCAACAAACACCGGAACGATCACGACCATTCCTACCACTACAGAGACTGTAGTCGCTACCTCAACAGCACAGGCAACCGTCTGCACGATTATCTTCACCGATGTGCCGCCGGATTCAACCTTCTACTCATACATAGAGTGCCTGGCGTGCCGGGGTATAGTCAACGGTTACGAGTGCGGCGGCCCCGGCGAGCCTTGCGACAGCAACGGCGACGGCTACTTCCGCCCAGGCAACCAAGTGACACGCGGCCAACTCTCGAAGATAGTCTCCAACTCGGCAGGCTACGATGACACGCCCGCAGGTGTAACCTACCAGGACGTACCCGCCAACAGCACTTTCTACATATATATAGAGAGGCTGACCAGCCGTGGCTTTATGGGTGGCTACGAGTGCGGTGGCCCCGGCGAGCCTTGCGTGCCCCCCGGCAACAAGCCCTACTTCAGACCAAATGCTAACGCCACGCGCGGCCAGTTGTCGAAGATAGTCTCAAACGCGAGAGGCTTCAACGAAGATCCGGGCCAGCAAGTCTACGAGGACGTGCCACCAGGAAGCGCCTTCTACGACTACATAAACAGGCTGACCAGACATGGAGTGATCGGTGGCTACGAGTGCGGCGGCCCCGGCGAGCCTTGCGTGCCCCCGAGCAACAAGCCCTATTTTAGACCATTCAACAACGCAACAAGAGGCCAGACCTCAAAGATAGATAGCATCACATTCTTCCCGGAGTGCAACTCGCAGGCCCGCCGATAGCAGTGTTTCCACACCACATCAGGGCTGGTAAACACTTGGATTGGGGACGGGCACCTATTACGTAGTGCGTGAGGTGAAAAGATACCATATCTATAGTCACTCACGTACTACGTAATAGGTGTTACGTAGTACTTACATAGAGGCAGCACGCCACAAAACCAGGAGACATAGTGATTTCGCCACACCCGCAAGCGCCGCAGCGTGACGCGCCCGATACCACACCCCTTTCACCCGCCACTCAACACCCCCTCATACCGGGCGCTGAGCCTTTCCTGTACAAAGCGGGTGACGTAGGCTGCTTGTTGGTGCATGGATTTACATCTACCCCTTTTGAGATGCAATCCCTGGGCCGCTACCTGGCTGATAGAGGTATCACAGCCGGAGCGGTGCTGTTGGCAGGACACGGCACAGCCCCCGAAGATCTGCAAGGCAAGAGCTGGCACGACTGGTACGCCTCGGTGAATGAGGCGCTGGACGCTATGCTGGCGCAATGCAAACGGGTCTATCTGGCAGGGCTGTCGCTTGGAGGCGCCCTCACCCTCTACGCGGCGGCGCAGCGCGGCGATGACCTGGCAGGTATCGTGGTGATGTCAGCCCCTATCTACCTGCCATCGGGGCTGGGGTTTATGCTGAACCAGGTGAAAGGCTATATGCCTTACCTCAACAAGCCCTTCCGCGATATAGAAGACCCCGATGCGAGAGCGCGCCACATAGGCTACCCGTACTCGCCCTCTGACGCCACAGCCTCGCTGATAGATTTTCTTGGCCCCGTCCGCGCAGCCTTGCCACAAATAAAAGCGCCCGCGCTGATTATCTACGCCCGCCATGACCACGTGGTGCCGAGCGTAAGCTCACATCACATATACTCCCGTATCGGCTCAAAAGACAAGCGAATGCTCGCACTCCACAGAGGCTATCACATAGTAACAGTAGACACAGATTGCGAGAAGGTACATGCCGCTATCCACGACTTCATCAGCGAGCGTGAGGGGAATGCGTGAACCGTAAACCGTGCTATCAGCCTTCGGCTGCTGTGCCCAGTGACCATGATAACTATACCAAGAGAAATTTGCATAGATTTGGACCTGGCGCTCAACAAAGAGTGGTTGGTCGGCAACGGCATCGGCGGCTACGCTTCAAGCACCGTAGCGGGGGTGAATACGCGGCGCTATCATGGCTATCTTGTAGCTGCCCTCAAGCCTCCTGGTGAGCGCACTCTGCTGCTGGCGAACATTGACGAAGAAGCAGAAATAGATGGCCGCACCTATTATCTTGGCGCTAACGAGTACCCCGACGGCAAAATACACCCCGGCGGTTTCGTCCATATCGAAGAGTTCCAAATCCGAGAGGGAATACCCACCACTATATTCCGCCTGGGCGACAGCGCGCTCCTCAAAACGGTCTGGCTGGAACACCGGCACAACACCACGTACATACGTTACACATACCCGGAAGGCGACGGGGAATGCTGCCTGCTGCTGCACACGATGTGCAACTACCGCGACTACCACAGCATGACCAAAGGCAACTTTGAGCATGGCTACGGGGTAGAACCGCTTGCCAACGGCTGCAAGGTACAAGCCAACGATCACGCCAAACCCTTCTGGCTTACCGCAGGACCAGACGCTACTTTCACGCCAACAGGCGTCTGGTACTGGAACTTTGTCTATCGCAAAGAAGTGGAGCGCGGCTACAACGAAACAGAAGACCTGTATCTGCCCGGCGTCTTCAGAGCTGTGCTGCAACCAGGCGATAGCCTTGTGCTGGTAGCAAGCACCGAGCCGCCGGAGGTTACAGAGCCGCTAACAGCGGATGCCTGGGAGCGCGAGCAAGCACGCCAGCAAACTCTTCTGCAAAACGCCGGTATAAAAACTGAGGTGGAATTGGAGGAGGCGGCCAGTGCGGGCGCGCCCGACGAGGCATTCGCCGCCCAGCTTGTACGCGCCGCCGATACCTTTATGGTGATGCGCGGCCTTAATAGAAACGGTGAAACCGCCGAAATGCCGACTGTGCTGGCGGGCTATCACTGGTTTACAGAGTGGGGCCGTGACACCATGATCTCACTCCCCGGCCTCTCCCTTCCCACAGGCAGCGTCCGTGAAGCCAACAAAACGTTGCATACCTTCAGCCTCTTCGCGCAGCAAGGTCTCATACCTAACAACTTCCCCGACGCGGTGGGCGTCGCGCCCCAGTACAACACCGCCGATGCTACTCTCTGGATGTTCGCCGCCGTTGATGCGCTTGCCCGCGCCACCGGCAACATGTCAACCGCTCGCGATCTTTATCCGCTCCTCGCCGATATAGTTGCCTGGCACGTGCGCGGCACCCGTTTCGGTATCCATGTGGACCCGGCGGATGGCTTGCTGCATGCAGGCGCGGAGGGGTGCCAGCTTACCTGGATGGACGCCAGGGTTGGCGACTGGGTTGTGACACCGCGTATAGGCAAACCTGTAGAGATAAACGCCCTCTGGTACAACGCTCTACTGGTCATGGAGAAGCTGCGCGTCTCCCTGGGTCCCAACATGATGCGCGGGGAGGAAGACCCCCTCGACTTCAATGCTCTCGCTCAACAAGCAAGAGATTCTTTCCAGAGGCGATTCTGGTATAGCAAAGGAGGCTATCTATTCGATGTTATAGACGGCCCAAATGGCGATGATAGCTCTTTGCGCCCTAACCAATTGCTGGCTCTCTACTTGAGCAGTAATCTTGTCAGCGCAGAGCAGGCGCAACAGGCGCTTGGCGTCGCGAGGCAGCATCTGCTTACACCTTATGGCCTGCGTACCCTGTCACCCGGCGATCCTGAGTACAAAGGCAACTATACAGGCGATAGGCGTGAGCGCGACGGCGCATACCATCAAGGCACGGTGTGGACATGGCTCCTCGGCCCCTATTTCGGTGCTGTGCGTGCGATAGAGGGAGAAGAAGCGGCGCGCAAAGAGTTGCGGCAGATGTTGCCCACCCTCAAAGCCCATCTCGCAGACGCGGGGCTTGGCAGTATCAGCGAAATATTTGACGGCGATGCTCCTCACCAGCCAAGAGGATGTATCTCCCAGGCATGGAGCGTGGCCGAACTGCTGCGGCTAGTCTGGGGACCCGAACGGCTGCTGTAACTACCTCGCGGTTAGGAGCGCGGCGTGGTGCAGCAACGTTGCCCTAGGTGGGAGCAGAGCCTAATTTCACAGCTGGCGAGCCTTTTCTCCTAGAGACGGCTTTCGAGAGCAGGGTTTCCTCCAATTGAGAAGATAACACCTGACACTACGGTGTACATAGACCCCACCCCGACCCGTTCCCTGTGGGAACGGGGTCAGGGGATGGCTGTTAGTTTACCAAGATGTTGAGAAGGATTGAATCTTCCGGTGGACGGCCCTATGCGTATAAGTTATAAATAGCTTATGTACGCACCTGAGCAGCCGCCACCATCTTTGGAAGCCGCAAATACGTCGTGGCGGCCTGAGCCTGGTAATCCATCTGAAAACGGGTCGGAGCGTTATGTGCCCGCGCCGCCTAACTATGTGCCACCGCCGCGCCCTTCTATTTACGCTGGGCGTCCTGAGGCGGCGCGGCTGGTGCGCACCTGGCTGCGTATTCCGGCAGAGCGGGCGGTGCTGACGCCGCTTATACTTGCGCTGCTCGTAGCAATTTTCGTGATTATGACGGTCATAGGCGGCTCGCTCACGGCAACTGAGAACGATGATTTCTTGATAAATTGGGGAGCAAAGTTCAGCCCTTACATCGTAGCGGGCGAATGGTGGAGGCTCATTACTGCCACTTTGCTGCATGCAGGCTTCCTGCATATAGCTCTCAATGGCTACGCGCTCTACGTAATAGGGATGGATCTTGAGTCCTTCTTCGGCAGGGCACGCTTCGCCGCGATCTATGTAATAGCAGGTTTGGCGGGAAGCGTTGCCAGTTTCGCTTTCTCACCTTACTGCTCGCTTGGGGTAGGTGCATCCGGTGCGATATTCGGGCTTGTGGGTGCGCTAGCGGTCTATTTTGGACTAAACCGCGAGCTTTTTGGCAAGATAGGCCAATTCCAGTTCTGGAATATTATCGTGGTGATCGTGCTGAACCTGGGCCTCGGCTTCTCAGGGATCTTCCCTATAGACAACTCCGCCCACCTGGGCGGCCTCATCGTCGGGGCCGCAGTAGGCTATGTACTTTGCCCGCGCTATGCGTCACGAGGCTGGTCCAGACCCAATCTGCGAGAGGTAGTGAACACCAATAAGAGCAAGCTCACATGGGCCGCTACTCTGTTGATCGGCCTCGATGTCGTATTTAGCTTCTTCATAGTGCTGCTGATGTTTCAGAACAAAATAATTGCGGTCCACGCGTGCTTATAACACATAATACAAGCACACCGGTGAATAGCGTCTGTCGCCCGTTGGCAGCTACCATCCCACCTGCTCACCTGCCTACCTGCAATCTTATCGAGAAAAACCGGAGCCTCTATGGAATATCTTTGGACACCCTGGCGCATGACTTACATTAGCGGTGCCACCAGTGGTACCACCGCCGAAAATGACGAAACGCCGCCACGGGCGAGCAACAGCGTGAACAAAGATGACGAGGCCGCTGAGGAGCTTGCTCTGCCGGGTGGAGAAGGTACTGAATGTGTTTTTTGTGGACGCATGCGCTTGCCGGAGTCAGATGACCGTGCGAAGCTGATACTCTTGCGCGGCAGCCACAACTTCGTGATCCTGAACTTATATCCCTACAACTCAGCTCACCTGATGGTAGTGCCTTATCTGCACACAGCCGACTTCGCGGGGCTGGATGCAGGAACTACAAGTGAGCTGATGAGATTGGTACAGAGGATGCTGAGCGTGATAACCGCCGAGTACAAGCCTGAGGGGTACAACACAGGTATGAACCTCGGCAGAGTAGCAGGTGCGGGTGTGGCCGACCACGTACATATGCATATAGTGCCTCGCTGGGCGGGCGACACCAACTTCATGCCTGTGGTCGGCGCAACAAAGGTGATGCCTGAACTGCTGGAAACCACTTACGACAGGCTGAAGGCGCGGCTCCAGATTACAAGCTGATGCGCCCACTACCCGGTTTAACTCTCCTGAGATACCCACAAGGCTTCAGGGCAGGCCAGCCACAAATCTCCCCAACCTGCGATTGTATTCCTCCGGCTGCTCCAGAGGAAGCATATGCCCCGCGCCCTCTATTTTCTCTAATTGAGAGCCTGCTATCTGCTCGTGCAGGTATTCGCTGTACCTGGGCGGCGTCATCTTGTCTTGCGCGCCCACTATGCAAAGGCAAGGCAGCTTTATTTGGCTCAGGCTCTGCATCACATCGAAGCTGTTGCAGGCAGCGTAGTCGGCATAGGTGATTTGCTGTGGAACGCGCAGAATCTGGCGGCGCGTGCCATCGAGGACGGCCTTCTGCCGGTAAGTCGGGGGCGCATCTTGTGGGGCAAAGCTCTCCTGCACAATCAAGCTAACCGCAGCAGGATAATCAATTTGCAGCAAATCGAGTAGCTGTGGAAGCACACGCAGCCGCGCTCCTGTGCCCGTGAGCGCTACAGCCTTGAGCCACGTGGGGTGGCGCAGCGCCAGGGTGAGTGTAATAGCCCCGCCCATGGAATGCCCGTTGAGCACTACATCGTGCAGCCCTTCGCGCTCGACGTAGCGCGCCACCCAATCCGTGTAGCCCTCAATAGTGCGTCTGCTATCATCAAAGTTAGCTGAAGAGCGCCCGCCAACCTCAGTGCCTTTACCTCTAACAGGGTCATGCCCCGGCAGAGTGAGATAGTGGGCATCAGGAAAGGTATCGCGCTGGCGATACCAGAAATCAGCGTTCGAGCCTGCGCCATGCACGAAAACCAGCCCTTTTCCTTGTAAGGAATGCGCTGCGCTCAATCTATAACCACCTCAACTTCGCCGGGATTATCCTTCACCAGGATGCCGGTTCCGCCGTCTTGCTTCTGTATATCTATGCTCAAAGTATTATCGGCGAGTTTGAGGCGGTTGATCTCTACTGTGGCTATGTTGGGGAGTAGCAACGGTTTAATATAGAGGCTGTGATGCGAGCTGTCGGGGTACATGCCAAGCATGGTCTGGCAAAAATGGAGTATGGAGCCTGCCGCCCACGCCTGCGGGCTGCAACTAACGGGGTATTCAGCAGGCACCGAGTAGTAGCGCAGGTCGCGGGCAAAGCCGCAGTAAAGCTCAGGCAATCTGAACATCTTGAACCTGATACCTGCCTCCACAACCTGCTCCATCACCTCGACGGCCTCTTTGTGGAAACCGTAGCGGCGCAGTCCCGCCACGATGATGGCGTTATCATGCGGCCAGACACTCCCATTGTGATAGCTCATAGGGTTGAAGTGCGGCTCTTTGCTTGAGAGTGTGCGTATCCCCCAGCCGCAAAGCATATCGGGCATCATCAGCCGCTCGACCACCTGAGCAGCCTTGTCAGGGTCAGCGATGCCGCAGTAGAGGGCATGGCCGGGATTCGACGAAACACTCGGCACCTGGTGGTTAGAGCCATCGAGGGCTTGAGCGTAAAAGCCCGCTTCTGGCATCCAGAAGTCGCGGTTGAATCTCTCTCTGAGCACCTGTGCCTCTCCCGCAAGACGCGCGCCCGTCACCTTGTCACCCCCGCTCATCAATAGCTCGGCCAGCCCCATCTTGGCGGCATAAACGTAACCCTGAGCCTCCACCAGTGCAATCGGCGGCTCCGGCAGCTTGCCGTCGGCGAACTTGAGCGAGTCGTAGCTGTCCTTCCAGCCCTGGTTGCGCAGGCCCCACCGCGATTTAGAGGAATACTCGATAAATCCGTCACCGTCCAGATCACCGTAGTTATCTATCCATTGCAGAGCGCGCATCACGTTGGGCAGCAAGTCGTTGTAAAGGGCATCATCGCCTGTCCAGCGCATCGTCTCGACGAAGAGCATAATGAACAAGGGCGTGGCGTCTACGGTGCCATAATATGGAGTGTGCGGGATTTCGCCCAGCTTTGCCATTTCGCCAAAGCGTATTTCGTGCAAAATCTTACCAGGCTCTTCGTCGCGCCAGGTGTCTACTTTGTCGCCCTGATAACGAGCGAGGAACCTGAGGGTGCCCTCAGCGATGCGGGGCTTAAAGAGAAGCGTTTGCAGCCCCGTGATGAGGCTGTCGCGCCCAAAAGGGACAGAGTACCAGGGTATGCCTGCGGCAGGCAAAAGGCCGCCGGGCACGAAGTCTACAAGCACACGCAAATCGGCCAGCGAGCGGTCCAGGATGCTGTTGAAGACCTCATTGTCGGTGCGTAGCGATGTGCTGCCGGTGTACCAGTCCTCATATTCTCGCCGCAGGTGACGCGCATCCGCATCGAACAGCGAAGCAGATTGGTATTCGGATGCGCCTTCGGGCACGGCGGTGACATTCATGAACCAGGGTTGGTGGGGAACCAGATAGACTTCCCACTCGGCGTGCGCCGAAGGGGGCACTATAGTCTCTTTGATGGTGGCAGCGTTGCCCGGATAGATAGCGTCAAGCCTCTGGTCGGTCACAGGCTGCTCAGGAGCCTTCTCTGTCCACATATGAGTTGGGGCAGGATCGAAAGAGATACTGGTGTGCCGGTCTGTGTTATCGAGGCCCATATATGAGAGAGTAAGCATACTGCCCTCCCATCGTGGTTCATATATGGTGCCACGATTGTTACGTGGGAAGCCACGTATGTCAAACATATCGCGGAAGTCGGCGGCGAGATTGAGGCGCAACCGCAAGCGTAGAGGGAACGGATTGTAATTGAACAGCCCGATACGCTCGCGCATGCCTCCTTGTATTAGCCGGTTGCGCCTCAACGATATAGTATTCTGAAGGATAGCGCTCCCATCTTCCAGGCCGAGGGCCGGGTTAGTGAGCTGCAAATTAGACATAAAGTTGTGCTCACTTGATGCGGATAGGAGCACAGGTTCTTTGCCTTCAATAGTGAGGGTGTAAAGAGAGAGGTAGCGGGTATCCTTGTAGTAAAGGCCGAGACTGCTCCCCTCCGGCATGTCGCCCATGCTGTTACTGGTGACGAATATCTGGTCTTCTTTCAGGACGAGCTGCTCGGAAACTTGTTCGCTAGGTTGAGCCAATGGGGTGCTCCTGGGGAGTGCTGCGTGTCGAGTACTGCGTACTGCATAGACGAAAGGGCGAAAATGGTTGACACTTTCCGCATTTGAGAGATTGTAGCACAAGGGCGGAGGAGTGACAAAGGCAGCAGGTTCTCTAGCAAGGTAACTCACCGTAGAAGGCTCTAGAGAACGTTATGCGTTCACTCTGCGCCCTTTGTGCCCTTGCGGTGAGTTACTACCCAAGGGCCAGAGTTCAGTTTATACTGTAGGCATGAATATCAATCAGGAACTCTGGCAGGAGCTTCGAGGTCTAATAGAGTTCAGTCCTGAAGTGGGGCAGGCGCTAAGGGAAGGGCGCGCGGTTGTTGCCCTCGAATCTACGGTGATCGCGCATGGGCTTCCGCAGCCGCTCAACCTTCAGGTGGCGATGCGGATGGAAGGAATAATCAGGGAGACGGGCGCGGTGCCCGCCACAATCGCGATTCTCGACGGCAAGATAATCATAGGCTTAAGCACAGAGCAGATCGAGCGCGTGGGCGCTTCGGCGGGCATCTCTAAAGCCAGCCTGCGCGACCTGCCTCTCCTGCTCGCACGCGGCGAGAGTGGGGCCACCACTGTATCGGCCACCGCACACCTTGCCGCCCAGGTGGGTATAAAGGTTTTCGCCACCGGGGGCATAGGCGGCGTACATAGAGGTTGGGAAGAAACCCTCGACATATCCGCCGACCTGCCTGCCCTTGCTTCCACATCTATAGTAGTGGTTTGCGCGGGCGCCAAGTCTATACTCGACCTCCCTGCCACCCGCGAATGGCTGGAAACGCAGGGCGTGCCTGTGCTCGGCTTCGGCACCAACCACTTTCCGGCCTTCTACGCCCGCATGAGCCACCCGCCACTCCCTGTGGACGCCAGGGTAGAAAGCGCTAAAGAAGTAGCAAGCGTATTCAAGTTGCGCAGGCGACTCGGTTTCGCAGGCGGCGTGCTGGTATGTGTGCCGATACCCGAAGAAGGTGCGCTCACCACAACCGAAGTAGATCGCGATGTAAGGCACGCGCTGGATGCTGCCGAGGAAGCAGGAGTAAGAGGGCGCGAACTAACACCTTTTCTCCTCAACTCTATAGCCTCATCCACAGGCGGCAGGTCGCTAGAAGCCAACCGCCTGCTGCTGGAGAACAACGCCAGCATAGGCGCACAAATCAGCCGGGCTATTACCCCACCGCAATTCGTCTGAAACGTGAAGCGTGAGGGATTATGGATAGATTATATCTAACCTCAACTCTTTACGCAGTACGCACTATGCAATGACCGGCACCCGCTAACCTTACCCCTTACGTTTCACGTTTCACGGCCCCGGGTACTTATGTGAAGATCCTTTCTCTTGGCGACCTATTGCTTGACCTCCTTGTGCGCTACGACCCTCTTTCGGGCGAAGCAGATACGGGAGCTGATGCCGTGCAGATCTGGGCAGGCGGGTCTGCGGCCAACTTCGCGGTGCATGCGGCACAGTTGGGGGCAGACGTGCGTTTTGTCAGCAGGGTGGGACGCGACTTTGCGGGAGAGATGCTCGTGCGCTCCCTGGAAGATGAAGATGTAGTTCCAGAAGTACGCGCTATCGGTGGGGAGGCGACGGGGCGCGTGCTGGTGATGGTGGATGGCGAAGGCGGCAGGCGGATGTGGTCGTATCCAGGCGCGAGTAGCACCATCAGCCCCGACGACCTCGACTCCCTCTGGTTCCAGAGCCTTGATGCTTTTCACCTGACCGGTTACTCACTTCTGCGCGATGGGCCTAGAGAGGCCGCATTGCAGGCGTTGGGGATGGCACGCGCGGGCGGTTCTCCCATTTGCACTCTCGACCCGAACCCCCCTCACCTGATCAGCGACTACGGTCCCGCCCACTTCCGCGAGCTCATTACAACCCTCAACTTTGACCTGATATTTCCCAATATAGAAGAAGGGCGACTGCTCAGCGGCAAAGAAGAGCCTGCTGAGGTAGCAGCAAGCCTCCTCAGTGTGTCGCCGCTCGTAGTATTGAAGCTGGGCGAAGAAGGTTGTCTGGTTGCCACTCACGATCATCTCTTCAGAGTACCGGCTGCGCCAGCCAGAGCGATTGATGCCACAGGTGCGGGCGATGCTTTCACCGCAGGCTTTGTGGTAGAATATCTGAGCAGCCGGAGCATCCAGATGGCGGCAATAGCTGCCAATCAGTTAGCCGCGAGCGTAGTCGGCAGGGTAGGAGCGCGGTAGCGAACAGCAAGCAGCTAGCTGCGTGCAATAAGTAAGAGCTGAGAGCTACTCTGTCTGTAGTTTCTGACACCTGAGCCCTGATGTCCCAAACCACATCTACAGTAGAAGAACCACAGGAGCCACGACGCGGCGATGTGCGACGGCCTCCACTCGCCGAGGTAGACTCGTGGGAGTTGTGGCAGGCGTGGCGGCGCGGCCAGCGTAGATTTGTCTTGCCCTGGATAGGTCTGCTGGTAGGGTTTTGCGTGGTGCTGGCGGGGGTGTATTCCTTCTTCTTCTACTCGACGAGCCTGGACAACGATACCGTAGCGCAGGTGGGGCTGACTCTGCTCTTCGCGGCCTTTCTCTTCGGGATATGGCGTCGCATATCACCCAGGCGCGGTTTTGCCTTGATAGTGATTATGCTTATGCTGGCTGTATCCGGGCTGGCCTTTCTGGCCTGGCTCCTGGTTTACACCTTGAGCGGCTGGAATCCCTGGGTAGCCATAGGGGGCACCGTGTCGCTTGGGCTTACCGGCCTGTTAATAGGGCTACCCTCTCTTAACGCTATATCCCGGCAACAGGATGTCTGACGAAATTATGAATCGTGAATTATGAGTTAGGTAGTAATTGGCTAACATACAACAGTCGAGGGATCCATAGACGTGCAGAGATTGATGGAGTGTGTACCGAACTTTAGCGAAGGTAGGCGGCAGGAGCTCATAGATGATGTCGCCGGGGCTGTACGTGCGGTTGATGGGGTGAGGCTGTTGGATGTCTCGCCGAACCCTGACCACAATCGAACGGTATTAACCTTTGTTGGCGCGCCTGAGGCGGTGGCCGAAGCAGCATTCGCGGCCACCGCAAAGGCTGTGCGGCTGGTAAACATGGAAGAACAACATGGGGAACACCCGCGCATGGGGGCGATGGACGTAGTGCCCTTTGTGCCCGTGTCGGGTGTGACAATGGACGAAGCTGTAGGACTGGCGAACGCGGTAGGTAGACGTATCGCTGAGGAGTTAGGCGTTCCGGTATACCTCTACAGCGCGGCTGCCACAACACCTGCTCGCAAGCGTTTGCCCGACGTGCGCCGTGGTGAATACGAAGGCCTGAAAGAGAGCATCGCCACCCCTGAGCGCAAACCCGACTATGGGGTCGCCCGTATGCACCCCACAGCCGGAGCAACAGCAGTTGGGGCACGCCCGCCGCTGATAGCTTTCAATGTAAACCTCGGCACCACAAAGTTGCAAATAGCCCGAACGATAGCCAAAGGTCTGCGCGAGAGCAGCGGCGGCCTGATGAATGTGCAGGCGATGGGTGTAGACCTCGCCGAGCAAGGTCTGGTGCAGGTTTCTATGAACCTGATAGACTACACCCGCACGCCCATACACCGGGCCTATGAGCTTGTAAGAGTAGAAGCCGAGCGCCACGGCGTGCCCGTAGTTGGTAGTGAGATCGTAGGTCTCGTACCTCTTGACGCGTTAGCACAGGCAGCCGATTTCTATCTGCGCCTCACCAACTTCACTCGCAACCAGGTGCTGGAGGCTCGCCTGCTGGAAGAGGAATAACTTCACAGCTTAGAGGAAAGCAGTCTCTCCAAGCTGTGAGGCCTGCAAGAACAGGTCTTCCCTCCTCAGGTCTGTAACACCCAGTATTATGCTACAGGAAGACCCCCACCCCAGCCTCTCCCCACAGGGGCTTTCATCTAATTTGTTCCACATTCCCACAGGGAAGGGGGTCAGAGGGATGGGTGTTTGCTTACCAGGAGGTAAGGGGCGGTTGAGACACTTGCAAGATACATTAGGCCGTGTTTTCAAAATACCATTGTCAGGCATCAAGGCCCGACAAGTTCTGTGCGTGGTGAAGCAATTTGAAAACAGGGCCTAGTAGAAACTCTGGCAAGCTACCAGTTCCAACGGGGCATGTTCTACTATCCCGACAAGCCCTGTAACTCCACCTTCATTCGCTCTACATAGTCACTATCAGTGATACTGCCCAGGTTGATCTCAACATTGGCGATGGCCCCATCACGGGCAGCATCGGCCAGCAGGCGGGCTACACGGGCATCTGAGGCCACACTGGGGTTGCTCTTCTCCATTGCCACTACTGCAAGCTCTGAAGTCTCAGCAGCAGCCTGTGCCACCTTCAGGGGCACCTCTGTGGCGTACTGGAGCGCCGACTGTATAGCGGTCATGCGCGCGGCCTTCTCCACGTCGCTTGTGCGGGGTAGCTTATATGCCTGGCTGACAGCATTATATGACTTCGTGTCTTCGTCCACAGCCGCCAGCATGCTGATACGCAAATCTCTGGCTCTCCCAAGCACTGTTTGTAATTCCTCCTCTACGTCGCGGAACTTCTCCCGCCCCACCGTGAGGTTACAGGCCATCTCCACCATTGCCGCAGCCATAGCCCCCGCAAGCGCACTTGCGCTCCCACCGCCCGGCGTGGGATTAGCCGAAGCCAACTCCTCTATAAACTCTTCAACAGTCATCTTAGCAAGAGCCATAATACCCCCTTTGCCGCCGAAGGCGGTAAGTAATTCATAATTGTCGTCAGTGTCCCCAATCTCTTGGATATCTGAAGTCTATGCCTGGTGTGCGCGAGCCAACCTTGGCGATCACGGCAGTCAGCCGCTTGTACTGCATGTTACGCAGAGTACGCACAACGCGGTCTACCAGCGATTGCTCAAAGCCCTGGGCTACAATCCGCTCCGGGTCGAGGCGCTCGTCTACCAGGAGATAGAGCAGCTGGTCTACCAGGTCGTATGATAGGCCCATCTCGCCCTCGTCGGTCTGGCCCGGCCAGAGGTCGGCGCTAGGCTTCTTCTCCACCACGGAGGCAGGCACGCCAATCGCGCTAGAGAGGGCGCGAACCTGCGTCTTGTACAGGTCGCCGATCGGCTGTATAGAGGCTGCATTGTCGCCATACCAGGTTGTATAGCCCAGCAGCGACTCGGTTTTGTTAGAAGTACCCAGCACCAGAGCGTTTTCAGCCGACGAGCGGTCGAATATAGCCACCATCCTGATGCGCGCCAGCACGTTGCCCCTCCGCAGATCGCTCATCTCATCGTAATGAGCAAACAACGGCTCTGCCATAGCTGTTATGTCAATCTTGTCATGCGCCAGGCCCAGTTGGTTTATGACCAGGAGGGCATCTTCCTCGCTCTTAGGGCTGCTCGTCTTGTAAGGAAGGATCAGCGCTGTCACATTCTCAGGCCCCAGAGCCTCCGCCGCCAGGGTAGCCGCCAGCGCCGAATCAATCCCCCCCGACATGCCGAGCGCCACCCGCTTGAAGCCGAACTTGCTCGTCTCATCCCGGATAAAGTTCACCAGCAACCGCCGAGTAAGATCGGGGTGTATCGCGAGCCGATCGGCAAGGCTCCTCGCCGGGGGTGCAGTAGACAGGTTATCGTAATTCATAATTCATAACTCCGCCGAAGGCGGAAAGTAATTATCTA
>JADEYI010001687.1_pt1 | contig 14578 bp, 12 predicted proteins | sample 8542331 | NCBI WGS metagenome assembly JADEYI01 (sample SAMN16510988, study PRJNA670497) | mine drainage metagenome | isolation source: biofilm near Copperflume 1 | place: Germany: Marsberg coppermine Kilianstollen | collected 2018-02 | reverse complement strand
GACGTCTCTCCTGAACCAGAATACCTTTACTCTTTCCGCGAAGAGGACGAGGAGGGAGTTGTACCTGTTGCACCTGCGGCTCAACCAACTGCATCTGTGCAGATGGACGCTCCCAGAGTCAATGAGAATGTCGTTACTTCTTCTGAGCAGGGGATTGGTGCTCCTGCTTTGACATTGGAGCAAGTTCAAGATGCCTGGGAGAATGTCAAGAAGCGTATCAAACAGAAAAATAATCAAACTGCGGCTATGCTGAACTATTATACTGTTGTCGGGATTGATGGATCGGTTGAGCCGTTTTTAGTGGTGATTCGGGCAAAGAACAAAGTATTTTACGAGCACATGCAGCAGAGTGAGCGCGTGAAGTATGTGGAATGGGGATTAGGTATGGAATTTGGGCGCAAATTTCGCGTGCAACTGCTACTGCCAGAGCAGGCTGTGCCTCCTCCGTCGGCAAGTCGCTCGGCTAATATTGCGTCGGCGGCTGTGCCACAACAATCTGCCTATCGCGAACGTCCTGCATCACCACAGCAAGTTAAAAATGCTCAACCTGAGGCGAACGCCACTGGAAATGGGGCAAATGGTCATGTGACTGATTCCCCTGTTGAGGTCAATCAGCCACTATCTATTGTCAAAAAGAACGTTGTGAGAGAAAATACTACTACTACTGTGTCTGGTGTATCTGGCAGTCCACCTTTTGAGACGATCAAGCAGAAGGCCAGTGCTGACCCGGTAGTACAGGAAGTCATACGGACATTTACCGCGAAAATCGTAGATATTCGCCCGAAGTAAAACATCTGAAGGAAGTAAGGAGTTTATTGGTTCATGAATATGCGTGAAATCCAGAAGATGCAGCAGAAACTCGCGAAGATGCAGGAAGAGTTGGAAGCCAGTCTGTTCACCGGCACTGCTGGTGGTGGAGCAGTGACCATCACCATGAGCGGCAAATACGAAATGACCGCTGTGAAAATTGATCCCGAAGCTTTTAACGCGGAAGACATTGCCGAACTTGAAGTAATGGTGTTGGCTGCAGCCAGAGATGCCTTTAACAAGGCCACCGATGCGCAACAAAAAATGGTCAGCAGTGCCACCGGCGGCATGCGTATTCCTGGATTGATGTAAATAATGAGTAATCTTGCTCCGCCAGTGGCGGCACTGATTGAAGAATTTTCCAAACTACCAGGGATTGGGGTGAAATCTGCACAACGCCTGACCTTTTTCGTTTTACGCAGCCCCACCGATCAAGCACGTCGCCTGGCGGAAGCGATCATGCGTGTGAAAGAAAGCATCATCTATTGCTCGCGTTGCTTTAATATCACCGAAACCGATCCTTGTCCAACATGTAGTAATCCGAATCGCGATCAAGAGGTTATCTGCGTAGTAGAGGAACCTCTCGATGTGTTGGCGATAGAGAAGACTGGAGCGTACAAAGGGTTGTACCATGTGCTGCATGGAGCACTTTCTCCTGTCGAGGGTATATTGCCTAAAGATCTGCGTATTGATGAACTAATGCAGCGTGTGCGCGGCCATAAGTTACGGGAGATCATCCTGGCAACGAATCCCAATTTCGAGGGCGAGTACACGGCGAACTACATAAAGGAAGAACTTGCATCGCTGGGTTTACGGGTAACAAGCCTGGCACGCGGTCTACCTATGGGTGGCGACCTGGAATATGCCGATGAAGGCACGCTCAGTCGTGCGCTCGAAGGTCGTCGAGATATGTAAGAATCTGCTTGACATGCTCAAGTATATATGGTACTCTTGTTCTAGTTTTACGGAATAGGGTATGGAGAGGCCTATTTCCGCTTTTTTGTCTCTGCGAAAGAATACTTTCAGTGTACCAATCACAAGCTGAGGAAGTGCGGCAACGCGCTTATAATTTTCTGCTATAAAGAAGGAGGAATGCAGGCGTGGTGGAGTGGGATGGCAGTAATCCTGACAATACTCAACACCCTGTAATCAACAATGCCAATGAGTAAAAAAGAAAGACCTACGTCCGCGTCAGAGCGAAGCAACAATTCTGTACCTGTCGCGCTTAGTGACCGTGAAAAGGCAATAGACCTCGCCTTGCAGCAGATTGAGCGTCGTTTTGGTAAGGGTGCAATCATGAAATTGGGAGATGCTACGCACATCCATGTAGATGTGATTCCCACAGGATCGATTGCGCTAGACCTGGCTTTAGGTGTGGGCGGTATACCACGAGGCCGTATTACCGAGATTTACGGCCCTGAGTCTTCTGGTAAGACTACCCTTTGTCAGCATATTATCGCTAATGCACAGCGAACCGGTGGCTTCGCGGCCTTTATCGATGCTGAACATGCTCTTGATCGCACCTATGCTGCTCGCTGCGGTGTAGATACTAATAATTTACTGATTTCGCAGCCAGATACAGGTGAGCAAGCCTTAGAAATCGTGGACTCGCTTGTGCGCAGTAACGCCCTGGACGTGATCGTCATCGACTCGGTGGCAGCTCTTACGCCACGCGCTGAAATTGAAGGGGAAATGGGTGACTCGCATGTTGGTTTGCAGGCTCGTTTGATGAGCCAGGCCATGCGTAAGTTGACAGGTGCCATTAGCAATTCCAATACAGCAATTATCTTCACGAACCAACTGCGCGAAAAAGTCGGTATCATGTTTGGCAACCCGGAGACAACCTCTGGTGGTAAAGCCTTGAAGTTCTACGCCTCGGTGCGCCTGGATATTCGTCGTACCGACTCTATCAAGCAGGGGCAGGATGTGATGGGTAATCGGACGCGCGTCAAAGTGGTGAAGAACAAGGTCGCGCCGCCGTTCCGCGTTGCCGAATTTGACATTATGTATAGCGAGGGTATTTCTCGTGAAGGTGGCTTGATCGACCTGGGCCTGGAGATGGGCCTGGTGAAGAAGAGCGGCGCATGGTTTACCGTGGGTGACATTCGTCTTGGACAGGGACGTGAGAATGCCAAAGAGTTCCTGCGCCAGAATACCGATGTTGCCCTGGCTATTGAAGAGCAGATTCGCGGCAATATAGTCTCGTTCAAAGCTGCTGAAGTTGATGGCATTGTAGACGACGAAATGCCCGAAGAGGAACTGTAGGTATCACTATCACTCCTCATGGTCCTCTTCGGGCTTCTGCTGGTCGAGGATTTGCGTTAACTTCTGATCTAATTCAGGTGTTGGAAGATGAACAAGGGGCTGCTCCTCTTTCGAGAGGAGTGGCTCCAGTGTTTTAGGCTCAATGAGTGATGGTTCCAGAGCTTCGGTCGCTGGTAGTCTATCTCGCCACCATGTCGCCAAGGTTGCAGGATCGACGACGCCAAGTTTTCCAGTATCAGCTTGTTGCATGGCCCACGACAGCGCGGCCTCCTCTATTGGTATTTCATAGCCAGCCTGGAGACTCATCTTCCACTTGAGTTCCATAATCTCGAAATAGGCCTTCATGGGGTCCTGGTCACTGGTAAGATTGCGCCGTAAGAGTAGAATCGCTGGCAGATGGTAACGCGTATACCAGTCCTGCGCAGCCTCTTTGAGACTAACCTCCCGTTGCTCGTTTTTACTCAGTATTGCCTGGTGGCTCAGCAGTGTATTGTAGAAGCGACGAGCATACCTGCGCGGTACGGTAATCCCTAGCAAATCACGGATACGGTGAATGTACCAGCCCGGAAGTACGGTGGCGAATTGTTGTAATGCATGTCCGCCTATATTTAGTAGTGCGAAGCCTTTTTGGTTCAGCGTTTCCAACATATATTGAACCTGGTAGCGTGTGGTGAAACCGGGTGAGGAGGCAAAGTGGGTATGTTCACGACGCAATAAGCGGTATTTCTGTTTTAAATAGCGAAAATCTTTATCATCAATGAGCTCGTCCTCTTCGGGCAACCCACGCGCTTGGCGTAGGTCTTCCGCTTGCCACAAAAGCGATTCACGAAAAATTTCCAGGTCTTGTTCGCGCATCTCGTCACTTACCGGAACCGGAAAAAGTTCAGCAGTTTCCGCATCTGCCATAATCGCCAGGACGCGGCGACCGTCAATACGCATTAAGACATTTGCCAACGATGGGTCGCCCCAGTAGATGCCGTGTTCGTGCAACTCGATCATGAGAAGGGCAATAGCCGAGAGCAGTGTATGCTTCGTTTTTCGCGTAAATGGTATGTTATTGAGCAATGCCTGGGGAATGACTCTTGGTGCCAGGTGTGTCACCGTGTAGCCACGATCCCCACTGACATACTCTGGCACGCCATTTGGCCCATTTTCTTCCAATAGGATGAGTGAGCCTTGTACAACGACGCTTCCAACCGCGCTGAGAGCTGGAATGCCACGCCGTTCAATCTCATGAAGATTCACGATCTCACGTTCAGCCATACGCGGTGTCGTCTCTTTAATAGCATAGCGCAGCCCATCTTGCTCTACAAAGATCACGGGATGACGCGACTCGCCACGACGGATCGAAAGCGGTGTGATACCATGGCCAATCCATTCTTCCAGGCGAAATTGCCATGGCAAGCCTGCCAGATGCTGTTGATCATCTTTGCTCATATGAAACTGTATTGAAGGAGCTATTGTCATTTGTAAGGGTTTCCTTATAGTATATTCTTGATGTCTGTGGTCTAAAAACCAGATAGTACAAAATATACCATAAGCGGTATCCCTTTGGCTCTTTGGCCCATTCCATAACTCAAAAAGGCTATGAGAAGTTGTCCGAGGGTCTGCACTTGCTATGGCAGGTTCTCTTTAGCTGTGGTATAAGAGTAGAAGAAAAATGCACTATAGAGGAGGCAATTATGGGTACAGTCACATTTGATTTTTCGGGCGAGGTCGCCCTGATCACTGGTGGTTCGCGCGGTTTGGGGTTAGAGATTGCCCAGGGATTTGGGGCCGCGGGTGCGACTGTGGTGATTACCGCCCGGCGGGAACAGTGGCTTGCAGAGGCAGAACGTTCACTGAAAGAGCAGGGGGTGACTGTTCACTCCATAGTCTGTGATGTAGCAGATGCCTCCTCTGTACAACAAGCGGTACAACAAGCTCTTGCTGCCTGCGGCAAAATTGATGTATTGATCAATAACGCTGGCCTGACGTGGGGCGCATCCGCCGAAACGATGCCCTTTGAGCGGTGGAGGATGGTAATGGATGCGAACGTCACTGGCACCTTTCTCATGTCCCAGGCGGTCGGACAGCATATGTTGGGACGTGGCAAGGGCGCGATTGTCAATATTGCCTCGATTGCTGGTCTTGGCGGTGGTCAATTGCAGACGGTGGGTTACAATTCGAGCAAGGCCGCAGTCATCAACCTCACCCGCTCATTGGCAATTGAATGGGCCAGCAGGGGGATACGTGTGAATGCGGTTGCGCCCGCGATGTTCAGGACGCGCATGACCGAGGCGATTCTTGACCGAGCCGAAGCCGTTGTTGCTGATGCCATGCCTATGAAACGCATTGGACAACCGGGCGAGCTTGCCCCTACCGTGCTATTTCTGGCTTCCGAGGGCGCGAGCTATATCACGGGGCAGGTGGTGCCGATTGATGGGGGAAGGACGGCGGAATAATGTACCTCTCCTTGCACATCTGGAAAGCCAGGAATATCATAGCCCCAAAGATGTTCCTGCTAGTAACTCTTCAGCAAAGGCTTCTCAGCCATCTACGAGACTTCTCGACAGAATGTAAAGTCTTGAACTTTTTTTCTCTGCCTGCTGCCGATGGGGGTACATGAGAAAAAAGACCTGTATAGATACATCTGCTTAGCTTATAGCAAGATAGAATATGCTATTAAGGCTACATCAGTATCCATGTTTCGGATTGTGGATCGTTCAATGTTGGATGCCTGGGCTAAGCCGTCAATCAGTTTAAAGGCGGTGCAAAGATTGTAAAGATCGCGAGACTGCATTCCAAAGCAACCGTTGGAATCCCTTTTTTCTCGATTAGGGTATTTGACAGAGGACTACTATCTTCCCTTGAATGCGTCAACAATATCTTTGTAATTTAGTGCATGTTTTTCATTACCTATTTTTCTTTTCATTACATCTCTTTCATAGTATACTGCTCATCAGTAATATTCAATAACTCTTTCCTAATAAAAGTGGAAAGCTTCGTTTTCTCATACTTAGAGCAAGTATTAGCTGGGAAGGAAAGTGTTTACATGTTTTCTCTCCATAATGTAGCGCGCAAGTTCTTACATATCGCTACAGTGATTTGGCTTACACTCATCTCTCTCTTTCTTGTTACTTTTTTCGCCAATCTTTTAGTTGTGCAAGTAAAAGATCTCTCTACAACTATCCTTGCAAGTGTGCTCCATTGGTTTGCTCTCTTTGGGCTCATTCAAATTCTTCTTATGATTGCAGTAGGAATATTTCTCGTACTCACTCTGCTCTCAATAATCTATGTCACTATAGAAAATGTTCGCCATGGTGGCGAGCCATGGCGCAAATATTTGCGTTCAGTCGTCGCCGCCTACAAGGGTCTTAATCCTACAGGTATTTACCAACAATCACAAGCCCTGATTTCTGTCAATGTTCCGCTTGATATGAACTTTATTCATCTTCGAGCAATGCCAGATCGACCTCGCTATGACATACCAAGCGAACAACAACGGCTGTTGCAAGAATTACTTCAGCGGCCTAATATGAGCACAGAAGAACGTGAGGAACAAATACAACACTTACGTAGTATCTGGTTTCATTCATCACAAGAGCAAGACTTACCTGGTATTGACCCAGAACGAGAAGTGAAAATTGAAGAGGTACTTCAACGACTCAAGGTGACAAGCCCTGTTGCGATCATCTTAGGTGCTCCTGGCTCTGGTAAAAGCACTACTATGCGCTGGCTCGCCCTTCACATGGCACGTGCTTCTCGCCAGCACTTCTACCGACTTCCTGATGGGCTGTTTCCTAAACAAATACCTATTCTGATACGCATTAGTGATTATGCAAAACAACTCAGTAGTGAAGATCTAACCTTTGAGGCATTTTTTAATAAGTACCTCGCTAAGTTCCATTCTCAACTGCCGCAATTACTGCTGAAGAAACTAAAACAAGGTCATTGCCTGCTCCTCTTTGATGGACTAGATGAAGTAGCGCACGATAGTCTACGTAGGCAGGTTGCTCAGAACATCTATGATTTCATCTCTACTTATTCCATAGAAAAGCCCAAGAAGAAACACTATAATCGCTTTATCATCACTTCACGGATTGTTGGCTATGAGGAAGGGCCTTTTAGTACCTTTGCTCATTACACACTTCTTGAACTTACAGATGAGCAGATTGACCAATTTTTGACCACATGGTGTCCTGCTGTTGAACGTCATATGGCACGATCTGAAGAGAATCGGAAGGAATTAACAGCTTCCAAGAAAATCTGGTCGGCTGAAGCTGGTGCCAAACAAAAAGAACTTCTGTTGAGTACTCTAAGAAGTAGTCCTGGTATCAGGCGCTTAGCTCTTAACCCCTTGATGCTTACAATACTTGCTTTGATCCAGAGGAACGGCAAAACTCTACCCCATCGCCGCGTCGACCTCTATCGAATTGCTACACGCACACTACTGGACAATTGGAACCAGGATAGTAGTAGGGATCCACTAGATATAAACTTTGCTGAGCAGACGCTACGACACCTCGCCTTTCGTCTTCATATTAGCGACCGGCTCTTGATCGAACGAAATGTGAAAGATATCGTGCGTAAATCGATGATTGAGTTCTATGAGCATCCTCTTACCAGGAGTGATGAGAGCATAGTGGACAATTTCATAGAGACCATTCGTCGCACCAGTGGAGTATTCGTCGAAACTGGACAAGGGCTTTTCAGCTTTATGCACCGCACATTCCAGGAGTACTATGCGGCCCAATATTTACTTTTGAATAAGTTACCGGACCAACTGCGTACATTCGCAGAACATCATTACCGTTCTGCTATCTGGCATGAGCCGCTTCTGCTTGCGATAGCCGACAAGAGTCAGCAGGATAAAAAGGAAGCAAGTGAGGTGATCAAGGTCATTGCTGAGACAAACGATGAATATGATAGCGTGCTGCACCGAAATTTGTTCTTCGCAGTAAATAGTATGGTTGATTGCGAAGTGTGGTCAATTAATAAGCAACTACAGCAGGATCAAGCCAACCGGCTTTTTGATCTATACGGTGATGCCGTTGGTGCTGGGCGGTATACGCAATTACAAGAAGATATTGAAGAGGTTTCCTTGCTCTGGCTACGCGGACAGCCTCAAAATACTGCTCCAATAGCCCCTCTACTAGAGGCATGGCATGAGGCTTTGTGTGATCCCAGAAATGCTATGCGACAGGAAGGATCTGCACATCTCCTGATGTCGATTGCTCGTGAACTACCAAAATGTCCTGCATCGGTTTTGTTGACTTTAACCTCACCTTTGCTCCAGTTGGCTGACCTACAATATGTACCCTGTCCACCAGAAGTAAGTGCCCAGTTTTCTCGAAGAAGGGCACATCCTTCTTCGCATAGAGTCACTGAGTACGCCTTCGTTACTTTGAATCTGCTAGATGCAGCTGGGCCCGCGGGTTGGCTACATGATGCGTGGATTACATGGAGTAAAGAAGAGCCGAAGTTATTGAAACAACTTACTCAACACTCACTGGAGCTTGACTACCTCCTCACACCCTCAGTTCTCCCTGGTAAAAATTACAGCTCCACCTGGGCCGAGCACTTTGAAATATCTGAACCCTTGTTTAAGATATCCCAGGAGTGGAGACAGATCGGGCAAAGTGGCTTAGAAGATATACACGTTCGATTGTTAAACGCGAGTAATACGGTGCGATTCCCTCATGCCTACTTGCTCAAGCAACTGCTTGAGGAGGAAATGGCACCATCATCTGCCGGACAACCCTGGGAGGTCATCTGGGATACTTTTCTGCAAAAAGAGATGGCGCTTGGCCATAGTTCTACCTATCAGGCATGCCTCAATCTGCGTATTTTGCTCTGCCGGGAAAATGAAGAACAACGCCAGCAAATAGCAAGTAGGTTGATATCAGCACTATCGACACCCAACCAAGAGCAAATGGAAGCATTAGTCACAATCTCATCTCTCTACCATAATCTGGATATGTTAGATGAACGTGACCCACGCAATTTACGCAAATCCCGTTCTTTGTTTTACTTATCAGAATTGCATTGCGTGCTCCATCTGGTATATTTACTCTACTTGAGATATCAACGAGACCTGCGAGAATTCCAAGGCATTGAGTTCGATGAGTTCCAAGTTAGACGACGTGATCTAGATCAGGATCGTATAGTAGGAAATCTCTGTAAAATATTAAGGCAGGGAGGAGATCTCATTCCAACTGTATTACTTGCTCTCCATAACGTTCTCTTCGGCAGCTCTTTTCAGAGATCGCCACAGACTACTGAACTGATACGACAAAGCATTAAAAAGTTTCAGCGAGACATGGCTCTTACGGTAGAGCATCGCATACTCGCAGCAGCAGTACTTCAATTAATAGATAGGGCTAGCAGAGCAAACTCTACAGATGTATCGGTAAAAGAAGAACCCGGGTCACTTGCTATGCGCTTACATAAATTGAGACAACAGCGGCAGTTCAATCAGTTTGAGATTAAGGAGATACTTACAAGCTGTACGTATACTCATGGGTATCTATCAAATGAAGTGAGAGCAGAAGTGGGTAATGCCTATTCAGTGAATCAGGTCGCTTGGCAACTGCTTTCCCGGCAAGTCGGTTTGGATACTCAAGCTCTCTCCGAGATACTCACAGCTCTCGATAATGACAACGAAGTAATTTGTGCAGCAGCGGCAGAACTACTCAGGCACAATAAAATGGTTCCGCAGGATGTGCAGAAGAAGGCCGCAGTGAAGATATTGAGTTATCTGAAGGATGAGATGCGGTCGCTTCGTCCATTAGCTGTGCCGGACAACCGCGAAGTTTGGCGACTAGATGATATGCTGTTTGAGACGCTTCAAGCATTAGCAGAACAGGCGGCAGAGCAGGTATCAGCAAAGTAAGAAATGTACCGCACTCAAATAATTCTAAAAGTAAGTCACAACAGTGTTCCGCATTATGCTATGTTATGGGTAGCAAACAGCAACCCCAGGCGTTTTAAGAGTACGGACAATGCACTAAATGTGACTTCGTGTAAACGCGATTGCGCCCACTATATTCAGGACGCGCATGACCGAGGCGATTCTCCATCGTGTCAAAGCGCATTGGACAACCACAGTATTGTCTGCATGAAACGTTGCATCCCAGTCTCGACGTGTAGTAGTAAGTAGTAGTAGAGGGAAAAAGTTCATAGGAGAAAGTAGAATGAGTAGCAACGCTAACGATTGTAGTATGATAGAACAGCGTATCGATGAGAGCAATCTCTACATCAGCACGACACAAGAGCAAATCAATAAGCTTGAACCGGACGATCCAGATGGTCAAAATAAACGTGCTGCATTGACTCGAAAGCTCGACACCTTACGCGGGCAAGTAGATATGCTTCAACATGCTCTGCAAGATTGTCGGCAAGGGAAAGGAGCCAATTTGCCTCCCTTTGATATTGTCTCAGAAGGTGACGCAGTATAACAAGTTACCTCATGAGAAAAGTCAATGGCTTACCATCGGCAGTTTCAAAGTAAAAGTACTGCCTTTGCCAGGCGTACTTTCCACTTCAATGGTACCATGCTGCTGTTGGACGATACTTTGGACAATCGCCAATCCTAGACCGCTTCCACCACGCTCACGGGTGCGGGCGCGGTCTGTCCGATAAAAACGCTCGAAAATGTGAGGGATATCTTCTGGAGCAATGCCAATGCCTGTATCGCTGACTTTGATCATAGCTTCGTATGCCTCTATCGATAGCGCAAGTGAGACAGAACCCTCGTAAGGAGTATACTTGAGCGCGTTATCCAGCAAAGCCACCAGTACCTGTTTCAATTGATCGGCATCGCCATAGACCTGTGCTGGCGTAATGTGCTGTAGCAGCAGGCGCGGACCCTGTTGTTGTGTCTCAGCGGTATCTTGTTCTTTGGTAGGGCGATACTGGCGAAACACTTCCAGCAAAAGGCTATCCAGATCAACGATTTGCTCTTGAGTATTAATATTCTTATAGCCATTGACTAGAGCAGTTTCATTCTGTCGAGATGCATCTGAGCGGGTGAGAGTCAGGAGGTCGTTGACCAGGCGCCCCATCCGGTCGGCCTCGGCGCGTGCATCTTGTAAAGCGGCCTGTGCCTCTGCGGGTGGCAGGTCGGGAGCTTTCGATAGCAGGTCTAGATTGCAGCGAATAGAGGTGATCGGGGCACGCAGTTCATGGGAGGCATCGGCGACGAAGCGTTGTTGGTGCTGGTATAACTCTTCCAGGTTGGTAAGCATCTCATTAAAGGTAGTCGCGAGTACCGCCAGTTCATCCCGTCCGAGTCTTGTTCGGGTTGGAACACGTTGGCTAAAATTACGCGACTTGCTAATGCTGTGAGCCGTTTTTGTCACACGCCTCACAGCAGAGAGCACGCCCCAGGTAATAAACCACCCGCCCACCAATGCAAAAATAATCACTAATGCACCACCTTGCAGGAGTAGCAAGCGGAGGTTAGCAAGTGATTGTTCGATATCTTGTTCTGACCGTGCCGTCTGAATAATATGGACACTGCCAAAATCTCCATTTGCCAGTGTATAAACGCGAATATGTTGTCCTTGATAGGTGACAGTGCTGTAGAAACCATTTGGCGTGATGGATGTAGGAGCGAACTGTTGTAAGGCAATACGGGCTGCTTGACTATCCCATGGTACGGGACTTGAGCCAAGATTATCGACGGTGGGATTGGTGAAATCATTGGTGTTGTTGGCGGTCGCGGCTAGCAGTGCCATCTTATCGCTCAGCACCTCGATGGAGACGCCACCAGTACCCAGGCCATCGACACTGGGCAAAACGGTGGGCAGCGACCCTGGACTGGCAAGAAACTTGCCAAGCTTTACGCTGGCAGCCCGACTGCTTAACGTATTGTTCAGATCAGTATAAGCTCGTTGCTCTGCCTGCGCATAGACGGTTTGACCAAAGAACCAGAGTGCTATCGCTACAATCAGGGTATAGAACAGCGTGAGGCGTAGTTGGAGCGGAATATACATACGAACTTCCTATTCCGAACTGCGAAGCACATAGCCAGCTCCGCGCACTGTTTGCAGTAATCGTTTCGCGCCGTCTTGCTCCAGCTTGGTACGTAAGTGGCCGATGTAGACCTCAAGAACATTGGGGCCACCCTCAAAATCTCGGCCCCATATGCGATCCATAAGCACATTACGTGTCAGCACCACGCGAGGATTGCGTAGAAATAACGACAGTAATTCGTACTCTGTAGTACTCAGTTCAATGCTGCGTTGCCCACGTTTGGCCTGTCGTGTAGCCGTATCCAGTTCGAGGTCTGCGAAACAAAGCACTTCACGGGCAACATCTGTCGGATTATGTCTGCGTAACAACGCTTTAACTCGTGCTAGAAGTTCTTCAAGGGCAAACGGTTTGACAAGGTAATCGTCTGCTCCGATCTCCAATCCGGCCACGCGATCTGCTATAGCATCGCGAGCCGTGAGCATGAGAATTGCGACGCCTTTTTCAACGGCACGCAGACGGCGGCAGACCTCAAGCCCATCAATACCTGGCAACATCAGGTCGAGAATTACCAGGTCGGGCGATTTTGTTCGTGCAATCTCCAGGGCTGTTCTACCATCAAGCGCGGTCGAGACATGATAGCCCTCGTAGGCGAGGGTACGACGCAGCGCATTGGTGACACGACTGTCGTCATCGACAATAAGAATATGTGTGCTCATCAGTTTGTTTCATCACTACTGTTTAATCTGTAAGCTATGATCCACAAATGAGAGATGGCATTGACCTCCTCAGGTCATTAGGAGTACATACACACTGCATGCGCTCATCATATCATATACGGAGAAAATTATAACCCGCTGAACTGAAATAAAACTGAATCGGCTCTGCAATAGAGCTTTTTCATTTGGACTAAAACGAGGGCAGTGAAGTGACATTGTCGCTTCACTGCCCTCGTTTTAGTCCAAATGAGAGATTTCCGCTTGAATTACGCCTCTTTATGCTTAAGCAAGCGGCGTACTAAGATGAAAGCTCCAGTTGCTGTGGCTACGGCCATCGTGGCTGGAATGAGCAACCAAAAGTTGAAGCCCTTCTTCTTATACATTTCGTCAATTTGGTCAATGATTTCAACTTTTTCCTGGATTGCCTCTTTAACTGCGTTTGCCATGATAAAAATATCCTTTCATATACGTAGCGGTAGTGAATTACCACAATTTCAAATAATGTTGGTAATCATACGTCTCTGTCATTATGCTGCGCTTGCGCTACCAACATTATTATTATACAGAAGGGATAAAAATGAATTGTATCGTTCCTTCTATGTATCACATATGCAGAGTGACGTTCTCTTAAAGTTGAGGTTGGTCAGAAAAATTCTGTTCTTGAAGTCGATTGTGTTGGAAGTGAAGTTCGTGAATAGTACGCATCACCCTGGCGAGTGAATCGTCGAGCGGATTGGAGGTATCAATGAGACAGCCACCATCATCAAAATCCTCGAAGCGCGGTTTCCATTGCATCCATTCCTCCCATGAGGTGATCTGGAATTCAGAAACCTTGCCTTTGCGACCCTCCAGGCGACGTTTTTGTACTTCAGGAGGGCATTGACAATGAACTACCAGCATGGGAGCTTGAAACCTTCTCGCCAGTTCCTTTGACTGCTCGTAGGTCGTATGGTAGGTGAGTGGCGTATCTACAACCACGCTCAGTCCAAGCTGGAGTTGTTCCTGGGCGAGAGCAAACATCAATTCATAGGAAAAACGTCCTACATGAGGTATATCTCCGAAAATATCTACTGCTTTCTGACGGAGAATATCTCTATCAATAAGAGGTGCGTGCAAGGCAGTAGCAATAGCGCGTGCTATTGTACTTTTACCTGTGCCTGGATATCCACGCATTACGATGAACATACTTCCTCTATGCAAGTGAATTTCTCTCTTCTCTGATTTTGCCTATGAGCGTGTAACACAAACATTCAGCATGTTTCAAGTGCAAGTCTTGTGCCACAAAGACTACAGCTTATTCAGTATAACGATATTTATTGACCTTGTCCAGAATTTTGTCTGCTATGGGTACCATTTATGCAAACGGTACTTTAATACAGATCAAAAAGATGAGCTAGATAGAAAAGTTCCGAATCCACCTGGCCGATCTCTCTTGACGGTTTGCAGTTGTCGCGCTATGATTCATGACGATCATTTGGAATAGATAGGGAAAGTACAATTGTTATGTTGAATAAGTTACGTGGGCGTAACCTGGCCCATCCAGGTTGTCTAATCGGTACCACCATCGGTTTAATAATTGGCATCATATTGGCTGGCATCATGACGGGTGTATATAATGTTGCGTTCAATACGGTTCTGTTTACCTGGTTTGGTATCACTGTTGTATTAGCCGTGCTTGGCTGGATTATCGGTGATCGTCTCTCGACACGTTTCCCCGCTCTTGAGGAGGAGCCATCGGATTCTCATACCGTTCCAACCTCGCAAAAGCCGCCATTGCCCTAGTAGTCAGTCCAGTTTGATTTTTGTGGTATGCTGAGGGAAAACAGGAGATG
>JADEYI010001686.1_pt1 | contig 14585 bp, 13 predicted proteins | sample 8542331 | NCBI WGS metagenome assembly JADEYI01 (sample SAMN16510988, study PRJNA670497) | mine drainage metagenome | isolation source: biofilm near Copperflume 1 | place: Germany: Marsberg coppermine Kilianstollen | collected 2018-02 | reverse complement strand
TCCAACTTCTTTCTCTTGGAGATCTATTTTACATTATATAACTGCGGCTGTAGGACTAAGGACGAAGCAGAGCCTTGATTGCCCGGCGCTCGTCCATTGCCCGGTAGCCTTCAGCCACCTCCGACAGAGGCAGAGTCAGGTCAAAAACCTTGCCGGGGTCGATCTTGCGGTTCCAGATCAGGTCTATCAACTCGGGCAGGAAGCGGCGCACCGGCGCCGGGCCGCCGTGCAGATGGACTTCCGCGAAGAAGAGCTCATCGCCGGGGAGCCCTACCCCATGCGGGACGCCAACATAGCCTATGTAGCCGCCGGGCCGGGTCGAACGGAGCGCCTGCATCATCGACTGCTGGGTGCCGACCGCCTCGATTGTGGAGTGCGCACCAAGCCCATCAGTTAGCTCTTTGATCTTCGCCACGCCTTCGTCACCTCGCTCGGTCACTATGTCGGTTGCACCGAACTCACGGGCGAGGCGCTGGCGCGGCTCATGCCGGCTCATCGCTATGACCCGCTCGGCGCCCAACTGACGGGCCGCAAGCACTGCTAAAAGGCCCACCGCACCATCCCCCACGACTGCAACCGTCTTGCCTGGGCCCACCTCGGCGGCGACGGCACCGAACCAGCCTGTGCCCAGCACGTCCGATGCGGCGAGCAGGCTTGGGATCAGGTCGTCGGGTGGTATGGCCGGTGTGGCCACCAACGTGCCATCCGCCAGGGGGACGCGCAACCACTGTGCCTGCGCGCCCTCGGCTCCAACGGGCTTGCTGTTGACGCACCTGCTCTGGTAACCCGCCCGGCAGATGGGGCAGCTATTGTCGGAGGCGAAGAACGACCCGACAACGAACTGGCCGGGTTTGATGTTGATTACCTGGCTGCCAACTTCCTCAACAATGCCGCAGTACTCGTGCCCCATCGGTGTAGGCTGGGTGATAGGGCTGACACCTCGATAAGGCCACAAGTCGGACCCGCACACGCAGGTGGCAGATATCCTTATTGTGGCGTCAGTTGGTTCGATGATCTTTGGGTCCGGGCGCTCCTCGGAGCGTACATCGCGAGGGCCATAGATAAGAGTAGCTTTCATAGCGGTGTATCCTTTAGCTCTTCCAGTAGCTCTTCCAGTGATCCTGGTTTTGTGGTGAGCTACTTTGATGAAACATCGATCACAACATCCGAACCCGATGGCAGCACAGCAGAGCGGATTAGCTCCTTTGCCTGCTGTCCGATGCTAACTGCGGATGCTTCGTCATTCGCTTCGACAGCGCGCCAGTAGTCGATCTTGAGAGCGACGTACTTCATATGTGTCTGCAGTGCTGCCATACGCCTATGCAGTTCCTTCAGGTGCTCAGAGAGGAGCACCTGAAGCTCGGGTGCGGCGTCAGCGCCGTGGGAGCGCAGCTCAAAGTAGCTACGCATCTGATCGATCGGCATGCCAGTGGCACGTAAACAGGCGAGGGCCTCCAGCTTAGTCAGGTCCTCGGCGCGATAGCGACGGTGGCCACTCGATTCCTGGCGATGCACCGGCTTGATCAAGCCGATCCGTTCATAGTAACGCAGCGTATGCTCACTCAAACCCGTCAGGGCAGCAGCCTGCTGCACGGTGTAGCTTTGTTGCGCTGGCCGCCAGGCTGAGGCTGGTGACATGGATAGTGTGGATTGCTGATCATCTCTTGCTGCCAGGGTAGTGTCGGCGCCGGGTATACTCCCTTTCATGATTATTTCCCCCATTCCCCTGTTTCCCACTTCTTGAGCATATATAGCAATTTGGTAGCCAGGTGATTATATGAAACCTGGAGCGCTCTAAGTCAAGGGTAAATCCTGTGGTAACTGTGGGGCGCACCCTCACGCACCCTCACCCCAAACCCCCTCTCCCTTCATGGGAGATATACTCCCCAGCAATAAAGCCCCCTCTCCCTTCATGGGAGAGGGGCATGGGGTGAGGGTGCGTGAGGGTGCGCCCCACAGTTACCCCGAGAAGATTGCTCCACTCATACTCTGAACACTTACTAGCCGAGTGCCTCTTGCACAACCAGTCAAGGCTAACCAGGTGGGGGCTATGGACTTCATGCATGATCCACTGACTAATGGACGCAAGTTCAGGACGTTGAACGTGGTGGATGTGTATACGAGGGAGTGCCGGGCTATCGAGGTGGACACCAGCTTTGGAGGGCAGATGACACCCACAGATTTCGCCAGGCGCAGCATCTTTTTCAACAGGAATTCTCTCATTGCTGTTGGTTGATATAATGGGGGCAGGTCACAGCCTGAGTCGTGCTTATCGAAGGCGCGTCCGATCCACTCAATCATTTGGCGACAGTATCAATGTTGAACTGAACTCCCGACAAAAATACACCCGATGGTTCCATAATCTGCATTAAAGTTGACTGTGATACTCCTTTCCTATATCATCAAGTAACAAATTACCTCGGCACAATCCGCACAATCCGCAACTATGAGAGCATGCAAACTTCAGTACGCCCTGAGACTAATATACCCGTGAGCGGCGAGCCGAACGGCGCGCACCTTGCGGTGCCAACTCGCAAAGCGCCATTGGCTCTGCTTCTGCTGCGGGCTATGCGCCCTAAACAATGGTCAAAGAACGTGCTCCTTTTTGCAGGGCTCCTCTTTGCTCTCAAGTTCACCGATCCCGATGCTATCTGGCGCGCCTTCGCGGGGTTCACACTCTTTTGCCTCTTCTCAAGTTCAGTCTATATAATGAACGACCTGCACGACCGTGAGCAGGATAAGCTGAACCCACGCACCGTGAAGCGACCCATCGCATCAGGCGCTCTCAAGCCACAGATCGCAGCGGTTGCAGTCGCCGTCATCCTGCCGGTGGCCTTCGTTCTCTCCTGGCTGCTCAATCCCTGGTTCGCCGTGCTCGCCGCGGTATACATAGCGAAGGACATCGCCTACTCATTTGGGCTGAAAAATGTGGTCATAGTGGATGTCTTCCTGATAGCCGCAGGCTTCACCTTGCGCGCGGTGGCCGGAGCGCTGGCGATTGGCGCGCCTATATCATCGTGGCTCTACATGGTGACTAGCCTGGGCGCGCTCTTCCTCGCGCTAAACAAGCGGAAACACGAGCTGGTGCTGCTGGGCAGCGCCGCCGGCAGCCATCGTCCCGTTCTCGGAGACTACTCTCCTGCCCTCGTTGAGGAGATGATAGCTGTAATCACCGCCAGCACCCTGATGTCCTACAGCCTCTACACCTTCACGGCAGACAATCTACCGCCAGCCCTTCGCAGCAACCATCTTATGATGCTCACGATACCTTTCGTGCTCTACGGCATCTTCCGCTATCTATACCTTGTCTACCAGAAGAACGAAGGCAGCAGCCCGGAGGAAGTCTTGTTGCGCGACCGGCCTCTACTCCTCTGCGTTGTGCTCTGGGGACTGACCAGCGCGGCGCTGTTATATGCCTTCTCTCCACTCAGCGGCTTCGTGCCCTGATAAAGTCAACCTCCTGTAGTGGTGGCTAAATCAATACCCTCAGAATCACCTTGCGTTACTCGGCGCTCTTTGTGCCTTCGCGGTTCGTCCAATTGTATGCGCTCCATCAATATCTCAGGTCGTAGCAGTACAAGGTAAGCAAAGCACCGCCTCAAAATGGTATAATATAGAGGCGAAAACGGATGGGCTAGTGCCGTGCGGTTAGTTTTGGGTGAAGTATTAGCTTGAGTTTTGAGGTGAGTGAGAGTGAGTGTACAATCAACTGTAGAGCCAGTAGCAAAGCTGATCGACGAGCTGAACAAGCTGCCGGGGATCGGGCCGAAGAGCGCGGCGCGTCTGGCCTTTTATCTGCTGAAGAGTCCAAAGGAGCAAACGCAGGCGCTTGCCGAGGCGATCACTGAGATGAAGGACCGCATTGTCTTTTGCTCTGTTTGTTTCAACATCACGGAGGAAGATCCATGCACTATTTGCCAGGACGCCTCGCGTGACCGCACCAAGATATGCGTGGTAGAAGAACCACTCGACGTGATCGCTATCGAGCGCACGAACGATTTCAAGGGGCTGTACCATGTGCTACATGGTGCGCTGAACTATATGGAGGGAGTTACCCCTCAACAGCTAAAGATAGACGAGCTGATGAAGCGCGCGCAGGCAGAGAATGTCGAAGAAGTAATCCTGGCCACGAACGCCACCACCGAGGGCGATGCGACCGCCATGTTTATAAACAGGCAGCTCGCTAAGATGGGTGTGAGGACCACGCGCATAGCGCGCGGCCTGCCAATGGGCGGCGACCTAGAGTACGCCGATGAAGTTACATTAAGCCGAGCGTTAGAGGGCCGACGTGAGATGTAATTTACCATAGCTATTGGGCCTGACACCATACCTATCGGGCCGTATAGCAGCACAGCCATAGTGCCTGGTGACCTCGGTACAGAAAGGAGGCACAGCAATAGAAGGAGGCACAGCAATAGATCGATTGATTGAAGCAGTGGGCGGAGCTGTGGCTGCCATTGTCGCTCTGGTTGTCGCCGCCGCAGCAAGTTCTCTTGGTGCGCACTGGTGGGCGCTGGCGCTGATCGGAGTGAGTGGGCTTGCCGCGGGGGTTGGCGCCTACCTGCACCTCGCTTACGGTAGGCCGGAGGGCGTGACCTTGCTCCTGTCTGCGGCGGGGAGTCTTATCATTATGACGGTGCTGGCGATCTTCAGCGTTGGCATCTTCCTACTCCCGGCGGCGCTTGCTGCCTCGGCAGGGGCTGTAGCCGCAAGGCGGCGTTTGGCAGAAGGGTGACACGGACGGGATCTGATCACGTGCTAGAGATTGCCTGTGGCCTGCACAATCCCCACATCGTTTATCCGCACCCGCTCGTGACGCTCGACCTGCGGACGTCGCTTACTACCGGCTAATCCCAACGATGGAAAATGTCGAAGAATCTGCGAAGCATACAGTCAGGGGCTCTGCCGGTTGTTGGGACTAACTGATGCCCAGCCCCAATGGTTCTAAACGCGGCCCCGTGGCGGCAGGGCGTTCGGCCCAATAACTGTTGAAACTTACATGAGATGTAGCCATGGGGCGCTACGCACAACCTGCCCGGAAATTGGCCTGAAATGCGGTGATCAGCAGTACTCTGATCGGTGAGTTCACTGGCCTTTTCCTTTGAGCCGTACCCCCTCGGCTGTATGTATCTTCGTCTATTCCTCGCGAAATCCGTTCTGTCGTGAAGCGGTATGTGCTTATCTGCCGGTGGGCTTGCGTGCGATAGTGTTGACTACCTCCGACTCGCCTATCAGAGCAGGTGTGATTTCGCTCTCTATGCGGCGTATGTGCTCGTCAAATTCCTCTCCACCTATGAGACTGAGTCTCTCTACCAGGCCTCGGCGCGCTGCTTTGAGCGCCGAAATGAGGTTTACCAGTATGCGATGACCTTCAATAGTCGGCCCTCCAACGGTATACAGGCGGCTGCTGCTTTTGATCTGAACGAAGCCCGCCTTTGCCAGATACTCAACATGCCGATCCGCGAAGTCCAAAGTAGCGGCCTGGCGTATAGCTTCGCTGACGACGGAACACAACCTTATCATAGATGGATGCGGGAATGATATGCGTTCAAAGGGCGTGTCGTTCAAGTAGATTACACCACCCGGCTTGAGTGCATACACCATGTTATTGAGTGCCCTGGCAGCGTTGCGGACATGCATCAGTACCAGATGAGCAATGGCCACGTCGAAGCTACCGCCTTGTGCCATATTGCTCTCCGGCTGAAACCGTGCCGGGAGCTTGTCAAGCGCGTCGTGAGTATAGAAACGCAGACCCTTCTTGCCTCGAAAGACACTCCTGGCCGTCATGATTGCTTCCTGGTCTCTGTCGAAGCCAACCACATGCGCATGGGGATAACGGCTGATTATCTCGGCGGCGAACAGACCCTCACCGCAACCAACATCAAGTGTATGCCAGACCGCTGTCTCAGGATCCGTTGATAGCTCACCCAAGCACAAGGCCTGGTCGAACCACTCGTTGAAGTTGGGCCGTGCCAGTTCGTACTGAGTATAAAGGCGGTCTCGGTCGCTGTACGTCTCCAGGATGTAGGTCAACGTGGTGTCCGGTACAGGTGACAACGACTTATCTCTCTTGCTCATGGAGTCATCCTCTCGCGATAATTCATTAGGAGAAATATTCGGCAAATCCCAGAGCCGCACAATCTAGCTTACACTCATGCCCTGAGGCGCGCAAGGTGACACTTTTCCGATTCCTTCTGCTTAAGTAGCTCCCGTGCTGAGAAACGAAGTACAGGCATATAGCGCGTGTTGATGAACCCACGAGCCTGCAACTGCTCCGATGGAGTGAATAGGACAGGTGTACGACCCACATCTGGCGAGGTGGGAGACGGAACAGCTGCACGACCTGGTGAATACTGTCCCCCATAAGGCCTTCCCGAGATCGGGGTAATCACCAGCAAACCAGCAAATTGCCCATTGACAGCTTGCCACTCGCCTGCTATACTGGGCGCAGATATATCTTGCTATCCCAAAAGGAGAATGCAGACAGCATGTCCACAGATAACTTTGTAATACACCTCACCGAAGTCCACAGGGTCCCGCCTACAGGGCTTCCTGCGCAGGGGAGGAGTCTGTCCGCTTTCAGTTAGGGTTCTAACTTATGTAACCAACTGGCCGTGGACGCTTCTCCAGCACCCACGGCTTTTTATTGCCCAATATCGCTTGCGCGTACGGCGAGTGAGAAAGCAAAGGCCGAGGGTGTAGACACCCCGGCCTTTTCGCGCTTTATACCACATTTAGAAGGTGGAGAAATCTACCCGATAGAGCAAGAGGAAAAAAGATGAAGAGCTACGAAGAGATAGCACAGCTTGGCACAGGGAAAATCCAGTGGAGATTAGCAGAGGAAGCACTTGATAAGTACGGCCTCAGCGAGGCGGAGCTTGATCTGCTGAGCGATACTGAGCATTCGACCTTTGAGCCTACAATCTTTCGCGTCACGGTACCCGCAGAAAGCGCTTGTGCGGTTCACCCCTACTTGGGCCGGATTGCCGGAGCGCAGTTCGTCCTCAAGATATACCGTGAAAGTCAGAGCCTCGCGGAACTCTATTCGGAGGTGGTCTATCTGCTAGCGCTCTGCCGCGATACCGAGTTGGCCGTGCCGGAGCCTGTACCCTCGTTACGCGGTGATCTGATTGTGGAATTGCCGAAAGAGAAGAGCATATCGGAATTACGGCTGTGCGTGCTGCTGCGGTGGGTAGAAGACGAGGGCCTGTATAGCGCGACGGCCCTTGAGGAGTCAGAGAAGGTAGATGCGCCCATCGCCTCTTTACACCTATAGCTTTACCGCGCCTGCGGGCCTGGCTTACCCCACAACTACATCAAGGCAGGCGATAAAGTGCCGCCTGCTGGATTACCACACCGGGGAGCGCGGAGGATATATCTAACCGTAGCCGACTTACGATGTCGTTGTAGAAGAAGGCGGTCATATCGGGCGGCTTGATCTTGTAACTGTGTAGCTTACCGTCCGATTTCACATCTAAAGGTGTGCTGGTCCTCTCAACGTCGCCCGCCGGGGTGCTTACAAGCCAGCGCACCACGAGCACTTTGTCTGTTGTGGCACCGCCCGAGGCTACTCGCAAGCTCACCTGAAAGTCGCCCAGCATGGGAGCAGGGAGGCGGAGCGGTGGGCTGCTCAAAACCGCGCCGCTTCCCGCCGCCACGATAAGGCCATTGTTATTGAGCGTCAAGCCACTGCCCCTTGCCAGCCTCCAGCCGGCGAAAGGGGAGATAGGTGGACTTTGCGGCATTGTAGTGAAATCCCAACTAAGATAAGGCCGCGCCACACCTTTTTTTATCTTGGTGTTGCGCTCCTGCAAAGCCCGCACAAGGTCGTCACGCACCACCATGCTGCCGTCTTTGTACTGAACAAAATACGCCTGGCTCAGGTGCTGCTCAACAACCGGAAAGCTGGGGACGGAGATACCCTGTATCGTAGCATTATCATAGATAAGCTGAATTGCCTGCGGGAAGCCTGTGCGGAAAATGAGAGCTTCTTCGTTGGCTTCGGGCAGTGCAGCCGCGTAGATATAGGAGTAGTTGACGAGGTCTGGTCGCAGGTTGTGAATCTGGCGCAAGAGGGATTGTGCCGTTTGGCCCGCCCGCAGCCAGTAATCCGCCTGGCCAAGGGTGCTCAGGGTAGAGGTCAGCAAGAGCGCGGCAAGCACAAGCAGCTTTACAAGGGCGGCACTACTCCACGCCCATTTACCGTGAGCGGGCCCCGATAAATGCCGCAGTGACCACCCAGAGGCAACCATAGGAGTGAGCAAGGCCGCCGCCAGAATAGACAGCCCCGTGGTTGAAAGGTAAACAAAGCGAACGCTCGGCGGTGTAGTAATCGTTGGCAGAAGAAAGAGGAGAAGCCAACATATGCCGAAAAAGGCTGTGCGGATAAGGGGCGAACGCCATGCGCGAGCAGCATCGCGCAGGCGCGCCGAGAGCCAGGCGCTGCCCAGGATAAAAAAGGCGGTGGCAGATACCGCTGCGATAGCGAGAAGTAGAGGCACAAGAAGATCCGATCCTAAAGGCATAAGGAGCCAGTTGGCATAGGAGCGGGCGAAAACGTCCAGCGGCACAAAAGTAGCGCTATCGGGGTTGTATCCACCAACTCCACCGAGCGCATTCACACGCAGTGATAAATAGACCAGGAGAAGAGCGAGGAAAGGAAGTTGCCGAAGTAGCAGGCGCAGCCAGGCATATAAGCGCGGCCCCCACGGGTCGCGCCTGAAAAGTCCAGCGCCAAAGATCAGGTCGGCAGTCAGTGGAATCAGGAAGAAAGCTGTCGCGGACTCCTTGCTGAGGAGCGCAAGAAAGAAGAATACAAGCGCTGAGGCGTAGCTAATCATAAGCCGGCCTCTCGAAGGGCGGCGCTGAGGTAGTACAGCTTGAAAGTAGCAAAGGGTCGCCACAAGGGAGAAGATTCCAACCAGCAGGTCCGATTGGTTGGAGACCCAACTAACGGTTTCTGCATGAGAAGGGTGAGCCACAAATATGAAGCCCGACACAATGGCGACCGTCAAGCGCCTCGACAGCCGCCAGGCAAGTAGAAAGACGAGAGACGAGTTCAGGCTGTATAAGAGCAATCCCGTGAGGTGCCAGCCGGGTGCGTTTTCTCCAAAGAAAGAGTACTCGGCTGCCCAGAGCAGACGGGTGAGAGGCCGGTAAAAGTCCGCGCCCATGCCCCAATCGCGCCCAAAGTAGACGAAGCTATCAGCAAAATGGGGCTGAACAAAGCGAAGCTGTTGGAGGAAGATAAAGTCGTCAGCGACAAAGTATTGCTGTAGCGTTCCTATGTATAGCAGGCACGCTGCCAGGGCCGTTATCAGCAGACCGAGAAGAATATACCCTGTGGGAATCGCTGCTTGCTTTTCGGAGTTGTAGCGCTTTTGAGGGGGTGTCGTGGCGCTTACAGAAGAGTCCGTGTGCCGTATATCATACAATAGATTGCTGCCCGAAGAGAGGAGTGAATAAAGCTTACTCACCTTTGCTGCATGATTATAGAAGGCGAGGCTGACATTGTCAAATTCCCTCATTGCAGCGAGCGTGCAAGATCAGGTGGACGCGTGAAAGGAGAAACGTAGTGGTACGGCCCGCTGCAAGATTACTTCGCTCTACAGCGTGGCATAGTAACTGCAACTGAAGTATGGTACTAATACCGCCCGGCTTGAAAGGTTGTGGAACGTAACGCCGGATGCAGCAGGACGCTCCTTATTAGTATCCAGATGGAAGTAGGTGAAAGAAGTGGAGGATCAACCCATTTCGCCGGCGATGCCCCAGGCTATTTCTCAGGCACTCGCATCGCCCAGCGGTGAAGCAGCGGGCAAGCTGGCCGGAATGATAGAAGCACCCCTTCTTCCTCTGGTTGAGAACATCATCTTCCCCAGGTCGGTATACCCACTTACGCTCCGAGGTGAGCAAGCAGAAAGCCTGTTTCAAGCCGCGCAGCGAGGGGACGGCCTCGTAGCGCTCTTCCTGCAGAAAGACAAAGGCTCCCTTGCACCCACCGACAGCGACCTCTATTCAGTCGGCACACTGGCGCGCCTCAGCCGTATTACGCCCGGACTGGAGGGACTGATAGATGTCACCGCCGAGGGGATAAAGCGCGTTCGATTAGTGCGCGTTGAGCAGTGGGAACCGCACGTGACAGCTCATGTAGAAATCCTCAAGGAAGATGAGGAAGAGGGCGAGGGGCTGGAGCAGCTTGCGGAGCAGGTGAGGAGCCTCTACAGAGGGTTGTTAGCGAGCGATTCTCAGGCGGCGGAGCAGCTCTTGCCAGTGCTCGACAATACGGATAATCTCTCTGACCTGGCCTACCTGGTGGCGGCGACAATCCCCATAAGCTCGGCAGGTCGCCAGGCGATTCTTGAGATTAGCAGCACGCAGGCGAGGTTGTTGCATCTGCTTACCCTTCTAGCCAAAGCGCACGAACTAAGCGCGACCCGTCAGCTAAATATGAGAAACGAAGAGCAGCGCGAAGCAGTTGCCTCTGCAAGGGGGACTTCGCGCCTGGCGTCAAATGAGCAGATATCAACCGACCGCCTGGAGCTTGAGAGTAAGTTACGGGCGGTGCATCTGCCGGTGGAGGCAGCACAGGTCGCAGAGCGCGAACTTGAACGCCTGAGCACCCTCAGCAGCGCATCGCCCGAATACAGTATGGTGCGTACTTACCTGCAAGCCCTGGCCGACCTTCCCTGGCAGGGCAGCGCGGAGCCGGATATTGACCTCGACCGCGCCCGTGCCATTCTTGACCGTGATCACTACGGACTGGCTGATATAAAGGGGCGAATCATTGAACATCTCGCTGTGCGCAAGCTCAAGCGCGAGCGGGCTGTAGGAGCGCCCGACATCTGCGGCACAACCGCAGTGGGGTCTGGCACAGCGCCTACACAGCCCGTGCTTTGCCTCGTCGGTCCACCGGGCGTGGGCAAGACTTCGCTTGGGCGCTCAATCGCTGAAGCGCTCGACAGACCGTTCGTAAGGATTTCGCTGGGCGGGATGAGTGACGAAGCTGAGATACGCGGGCACAGGCAGACGTACATGGGGGCGATGCCGGGTCGCATTGTACAATCTCTCACGCGTTTGGGGAGCAGCCAGCCCGTGATGATGCTCGATGAGCTTGATAAGGTCGGCTCAAAGGGGGCAGGCGACCCCACAGCAGCTCTGCTCGATGTGCTCGACCCGGAGCAGCAGCGCGAGTTTGTAGACCACTATATCAACGTCCCATTCGACATATCATGCGTATTCTTCATCGCTACAGCGAATACGCTGGATGCTGTGCCGGAGGCGTTGCGCGACCGCCTGGAGGTGATAGCATTATCGGGCTACACAGAAGAAGAGAAGCTGCAAATAGCTATACACCACATCGTGCCGAGGCAGATGGAATGGCACGCGCTCGAAGGGAGCGACGTTGAGTGGGAGCCGGAAGCTCTGCTGGAGATAAACAGGAGCTACACCCGCGAGGCAGGAGTTCGCCAGCTAGAGCGCGAGATCGCCACTGTATGTAGGCGGATCGCTACATCAGTGGCGCAAGACGGCGGAGGAGGCAGGCCGTATCGGGCAAACGCCACTTTCATCTCCGAGGTGCTCGGTACGCCGCGTTTTCTGCCGGAGGAGCCTCTATCAACCGACCAGCCGGGAGTGGTGACGGGTCTTTTCTGGACGCCTGTGGGCGGCGATGTAATGCACGTAGAGGTAATTATGATGCCGGGCGACAAAACGTTGACGATCACAGGTCAGCTTGGCGAAGTGATGCGCGAGTCGGCGCAGGCGGCGCTTTCCTTTGTCAGATCGCGGGCTGAGAGCCTGGGCATAGATGCGGATTTCTACAACCAGCGTGATATTCACCTGCATATACCTTCCGGCGCTGTGTCAAAAGACGGTCCTTCAGCAGGCGTTACGGTGGCTGTCGCGCTGGTGTCGCTCCTGACAGAGACCCCCGTGCCAGGCAACCTGGCAATGTCAGGTGAAATCACTCTCACAGGGCGCGTGCTGCCCGTAGGCGGCGTCAAGGAAAAGGTGCTCGCGGCACGCCGAGCCGGTATCGACAGAGTTATCCTGCCCGCAGGGAACCGCCGCGACCTGGACGAGATACCCGCCGAGATAGTGGACGAGCTAGAAGTGATCTTCGCGGATAACATGGACGAAGTGCTGGCTGCAACGTTCCCACGTCGAGCGCCGTAATTTACAATCTATCGAACGTTAGCTCTCTGCTTATCTGCCAGCTTACCGCTAATGCGCAGACCGTAACTCGTGGCTCCCTGGCGTGAAGGCATGGCACAGTTCGTGCACTATGCTAGCGTGCCGCACGCTAACCCGTCTCACGCGGTGAGAAAAGGGCGTAGGAGACACAAATAGACTTTGATTTCATGGAGGACACTAAGATGGGAACAGTGGTAGGATTGTTTGACAATACCTCTCAAGCACAAATGGCAGTACAGCAGCTCCGCAGCAGCGGAATCAATGCTAATGATATTGGCGTCGCGATGCGAACAGCGGATGCGACAGGCACAACTATGGGCACCGATGTTACCACCACAGACACTGGTGGGGGCGGCGCAGTTACGGGCGCGGTCGGGGGAGGCGTACTTGGGGGCCTGGCGGGCCTTCTCGTAGGCATCGGCGCACTCGCTATCCCCGGTGTTGGCCCTGTTGTGGCAGCAGGCCCTTTGGCCACTACCCTCGTGGGCGCGGGCATCGGCGCGGCAGCCGGTGGCCTCATTGGTGCGTTGGTGGACGCTGGCGTACCTGAGGAAGAAGCACGTGTATACCAGACAGGCGTTGAGCGCGGCGGTGTGCTCGTAACGGCTCGCGTCCCGAACGGCCAGGAAGCTATGGCCCAAAATGTACTCAACAGCAACGGCGCACGCGACATCCGCAACGACGCCGCCATGTACAACAACCCTGACTTCCGCTATGGAAGCACAACCACAACAAGCACAGGCACAAACATGGGCACAACGGACCATGCCCATGGCACGTCAGGTGTGGCTACCGAAGCTGCGGGTGGCGCAGGTGGAGCAGCCGCAGGCGCGCTGATCGGCACTGCCGTTGCAGGGCCTCTGGGCACAGGCCTCGGTGCTGCAATCGGTGGTCTGGCCGGCGCTGGCGCAGCAGGGGCTGCCAAGGGCGACGACGCTGGCGAGGAAGTAGGTAGCGCGGGCGGCGGCGTAGCTGGGGCAGCCACAGGTGCAGCTCTCGGTGCTGTCGGCGGCCCGGTGGGTATGGGCGTTGGCGCCGCCATCGGCGGCGCGGTTGGCGCGGGCGCCGGTAAGGGCGTAAGTGACACAGCGGCTGACGCCACCGAAGGCACAGCAGTTGACGACGCGACAACACATAATGACATGACAACCCACGACCACACAACACATAATGTCAAAACCGACACTACCACGAATGAAGGCAGCACCGGAACATACTAATCTCCCGGTGAGTGGCAAAGATCAGAAGGAGAGGGTAGCAATGCCCTCTCTTTTCGTTAGGTTGACGGCAGGCCAGGGGATACGGCCCAAACAGCAAGGTAGGCATGGCATGCGGCTTGCTCCTTTACCGTAAACCGGCCTGAGCCGGATACAGAACCTTTCAATAAGCCTCAGATGGAGATTTCTCATGGACAGAGGGAAGCAGGCAAGCAGCGACCCCCTGGTAAATACAGGTGGGCAACCCGATAGCGAAGATATAGCCGAGGCGGCGACAGGCAGCGCTGTAGTTGGGGCCACGCCTGGAATCATGGGCAGCGGAGCGGCAGGTGCGCTCGCTGGCGCTGCTACAGCAGAGGAGATGGGAGGTCTGGGGGAGCAAGTCGAAGAGGAGATAACGGGTGACACATCCGGCAAGGTGGTAGACGCTGAAAGTGCAGAAGAGCTGGCGGATGCAGTGGCGATGCGTGAAAATCTCGATACAATGACAACAACCAGTGATTACGCAAGCAGTGTTACGGGCGATGCCCCCGGTTCGACGTTAGGCGGTTACACAGGCAGTCTCACCACTGAGGACGCAAGGCCAGGCGGCTCGATGAGCTACGCGAACCTGGACGGCGATGTTGATCGTGGAGACGCCGGGCACAGGTGAATGCACAGTAGTACATTCTTGAATGGAGAGTGAGGAGTTGAGCGACAAAGATGACAGGGACGCAGGAATACGACTTGGCGGTGAGGTCACGGCGGAAGATGTAGCCAACGGAGGGTCGGTAGGTAGCACAACCGGCACAGGCACCGGGGGCATGGCCGATGCAATGGGCGGAGGCGAGGCCAGAGGCAGCTTTAGCGACGTACCAGGCGCGGGCACAGGGGGCAAAGGCATGTCAGGCACCGACGTTGGTAGCACGAATGCCGGGCGCGCGGACCTTACAGGTGGAGGCACCGCAAGTGGCCTGGGCGGCACAAGCGGTAATGGCGTCGGGGTATAGTTCAGCGCCTGCGGAAGATCATCTCTCGGCGTGGGCAGCCTAGATTTTGATATGATGCGCAACCACGACGAGCTGTTCCAACCGCTACGCCCCAGGCCCCGCCATCTTTGTAGTCAAAACCACGATAAAATGCAGCTCTCCTATTGCGTTAATCGTGGTTTTTTATCGTCTTTATTTCCTTCCACTA
>JADEYI010001685.1_pt1 | contig 14592 bp, 21 predicted proteins | sample 8542331 | NCBI WGS metagenome assembly JADEYI01 (sample SAMN16510988, study PRJNA670497) | mine drainage metagenome | isolation source: biofilm near Copperflume 1 | place: Germany: Marsberg coppermine Kilianstollen | collected 2018-02 | reverse complement strand
GCTCTGTTGCCCGCGAAAAGAGCTTCAGAAAGTGCTCGTCACGCCCCTTGCCGATCTCATTCATGCATTGGCTGACAGCGTTGAGCCCATCGACACTCATTCCCTGAGTATAATGATCATGGGAAGTAAACAGCACGCCGGCGACTATGCCACTTGCTGAGCCTACGGTAGCAGGCACAGATGAGCATCACAACTCAGCGCCGCCTAAATCTAGCAGGCCCTTTGGCATGTACGCAAGAGATGGTCTCTGTGGCAGTCCCAAGAGTTTGTGAAGGAAATGAACGCATGACCAAAGGCCAGGGGATACCTTCCATGGCGTCCCCTAATCCGGGGGCGCTAGGGACCGTGGATATGTGTTGGCAAAGAAGTTTGAAGCAGGAGAGCCTAGATGGCGAGACAGCTGGCCCAAGGCTTTTGTTTAATGTTTTACCGTAAACAAAGTGGATGGTATCGCACATGAGGCAGAGCTTAAAGATTTTGGCCAGGTACTGCAGACAGCACAAATATATGTTTTTAAAAAATCTGGAAAAGTAATAAGAACGGCTGTTATAACATTAGCACCAGCAATCCCTGGCGGACACATTGCATATGAGCAATCTTCGCCATCACCCAGCAAGCCAAATATCGAGAGATCAAGCAGACTGAAAGTCACCAACTGGGGACAGATCGTGAAAGCACCTGCAGGATCTTGCTAGTTGCAACCAATTGGGACTCACTTCCAATTGGGACTCACTTCCAACGATGCTTGGTGTTGCGTCCAGCATTTCGAAGACCTCCGTCTGCAACTGCTCGCCGTCAATGACCATTTTCATTGCACCACAACATTCTTCAGGACAAGTGGTGATGGCGGCGCAATACGAACACAGTTCCCTTGAGTCTGCAAAACTCGTAGGTCTGCTACACTTCCAGCACATATGTGGATCCATCTCTGATTTATGAGGCCGCGAGTGTAGATCTCGGAGATGATTGGTGTCTGGAAGAAGGTCTTTGGGAACGAAACAGTCCTCTAATCTGCTCAGGGACATATTAGAGATCCATCTGAATAGGACAGCTTAAGAATCCGACGTTGTCCTAATATTGCAAATTTTGGAACTCAGCAGATCAGTCTGTTTCATGTGCTGAGGATACCAATAGAGAATGGCTTCTGGCTCAAGTGTGCAAATAAAAGCCAGACGCAAGATCGCAGGGTTTGGGTCATCCAAGAAAGCAGTAGCTCAGATGGACTGCCCATGCACAATTGGGCAGCAGCTTCCCTTAGCTTCGCACGATCAAACATCTTTCTCCCCTCCTATCGATTCACTGGCGTGGAACTCCAATGACCCCTGCTACTTGTCACTCTCAAGAATACTGACAGGTAAAATCACGATTTGTGGGTGTTCAAATTCTTACTCAAAAGTGCTCTTGGCATCATAGTGGTGCAGACTTGCCTGCCTGGCTTTCGATGAACTTTTGCAAGTGTGACGGTCTACTCGGATCAGTAAGTCACAAATTCAATCAGGACCAATTGCTGAAGCTTCCAGCAGCGTAGCAAACACTCAATATTGTCTCTGTCCAGGAAGAAACAATCACCATGAGCTGCAGCTCTGGAGCCTCTAAAGCCTCCCGCTCAGCAGCATTTCTGAAGAAAATTGCTTCATTGATCAAAAGTTTTTTAGTAGGCACAACACCCAGATCACCCATATCCCCCTACGGTAGCCACACAAGGTAGAGAATCAAAAATCTCCCTACCCCCGGAATCAGCTGAGCAACAGGGTCTCACTTATCACTCACTTCCAAGGCAGCCCAATCTCCTATCTTCAGTTGCTCGCTCTGCCCCAGTGTCTGCATTACTTTATTTCAGGACATCATTGATGAACATTCAAGTGGCTGCACTGCAATCCTGGCTGTGCACATCTTCCCAGTGCAGATTCTGGCAGTCCTCGGAGCAGTACTGCACCTGCTCGCATCCTCCACACCACACCACGATGTCGCTCAGCTCATGGCACAGGTGACACCTGCACAGACATGCACTGGGTCGAATAATAACGGCGCCATATACTGCATGCTCGGTATCTCTCAGGATCTGCAGAGCTGGTGACTCGAAAATATCTGTGAAATTGTATTCACTGCTTTGTCTGTCAGAGTCCCAATAGTGGGCATGCTTGAGAGCACCTCAGCAACGTGACAAGACAACACTTGGCATGGCAGCTGATCAGGTTATGAACCCTTCACCCAATTAGCAGGCCTGTGTTCGCTTGGCTTTCCCACGACAACAAGGGCTAGTTTAAATTGTGGGCCAACAGAATCCAGCAGTGCAGTAACCACAGCGAGACCTCCCTTGAATGACACCCTGGTGACCAGAGACTCGGAGGCTGCCGCGTGTGGTGACTATGATGTGTGGCATCACAATACAAGCAGGGCACTTCACCTGATGTTTTCACACTCTATGCGTAAGTCCTTGGCAGTGTATTCCGGCAGCCGGCTGTTGGCAAATGCAGGCCAGCGCTTGAGGACTCTCTTGAAGCGCTCAGCCACTGCCAGAGTGCCCCAGAAGGTGTCATGCTTTGCCAGAGGAATGCTCTCCACTGGTGACCAGCCGCCTGTCTCTGGGCAGCAGAACTCTCCCCAGCTGTCCAGCCGCGCCTTGATCCTCTTCGCCTAGTGAGCAAAACATTCTGTTTCATGGGAATCGTGTCCGTTGCCTTCAGGCTGAAGAGCTCTCGCATGTGCGGATGCTTCAACCAAAAGCAGACGCATGCATGTCACCTCTGCTGATCTGAACCACTCGGCAATGCCCGGCATGCATGCCAATGCCACTGCTATGCTGACCTGTGCCTAGCTTGGAGATCAGTTCGGTGAGTCAGTTGGTGACTCACCATATTAACATGCCCCAGAAAGTCGTGCACTGTGACCCTGTTGAAACCGCGACTCCCCTGCAGCAGCAGGTTGTAGCAGTACATGAACTGCAGTGGGCATGCTTTCAGGTCATGTTTCTGCTGCAGGCCTGCCGTCAGCGCCGGCAGTATTTCCTGCACCATGACAGCTGCCCACCTCACCATGCAAGTCACTGCCACGGGGGATCACTTCACCCCATGCATGATCACAGCGCACATGAGCTTCCAAATGGGCCATGTTGCACCTCAAATGTGCAAGGGCAGAAAGACTGATAGACACCAAAGGAGCAGGGAACTTAGAGTCTGCCTTCCCGAACAGACGGCTGCAACCATTCCTTGCAGGCTTGTTGCTGCATGTGGCCAATGCACTCCTTTGCTTCTCAGCAGCTCATGCTAGTATGTCTAGCACTACAGCCTTGCCACCACATGCTAACAGATAGGTGGACGGGCTCCTGATACGGTGTCCGGTCATCACAAGAGGAGCACACCTGTATGACCCGTTGAGGCTTGCCAGTGACACTCCACCAGACCTTGGCAGCACAGACACAGCTCCAGGCGCTTGTGGGGTCTATTTCCTTCATCCTCTGCATGTTCCGGTGGCTCGTTGCAAGGAAGCTGGGCCGGTCCTCCGGTGTCAACATGCCTGAGGCCTCACTCGCCTCAAGAGCCATTGTCAGCCCATAGCGCAGTACCATCTCCACGTTGTCCAATGACAGCCCAAGCCTGCTCAAAACACGGACAATCATTTTAATAAAGTGATTGATCTCTTCTGGGTGGTGACCAGAAGAGACTGGCTGCCTTGCCCACAGTAAGGACCATGCAAAGGTCCCGCCCCTCACCGTCTGCTGCTGATGACAGCAGGCAGTGGCCTGATTAGCATCATTATGGAAATGCATGTCTTGTTGAGCGAGCTCGTCTATTCTGGTTCCTCATCAGCTCCCACAAAAGCTTGAGCAGAAGTGGAGCACACCTCTGCAGGGTAGGCTCCCATTCGTCGCGATTGACCAGGAGGGCTGTCAGGGCGGTCTGTGCCCAGGTTCCATAGGCGGGGAAGCTGCCAACCTGGATTCCTGCCCACATGAAAGGCAGTGCTGCCAGCAGCTGCATCGGACCGGTCACCTGCGCAGCTTGATGTGCAATGCGGTCGCAGCTGCTTAGATCATAGTATCTGTTATCCTCTCCTGGGTTCTCGTACGCTGCACATGCCAGTAATCGCCCATCAGACACACATCGAGAACCGCAGACAGCTAAGGAAATCACATTGCCACTTTATACCGTGCACACTGCCAGAGATGAGGCAATCTGCTGCTTGAAGTTACTCCTCAGCTGCCCGGCCTCTGGCAGAGGCATTGCCATGCATGTAAGTGCCAAGCATCCATAGGGATGGCATGCGCAAGACATCCTAAAAGGCTGCGGAGGATATTGGACTGGCGCACCTGCAAAGTGCTGTGGCCTCTCCGCAACCTGATTGCTGACAGTGATCCGTATCTCAGAGTGGATCCGGGGCTGGATGGTGTCGTTGAGAAGACAGACCTTGTGAAGCTTTGCCAGGCACTGCAGGCAGAACAGAGTTCAGCTTTCCAAAACGCAGTCAAGGTTAAGACGAAGCTGACACCATTCCATTTAAGTCCGCCATGCAAGCCGATACTGAATATCAGTCAATCAGGTCGGACTGCCCGATAAGATACTGATCAATCTTGTGATCTACTATTGAGCTACCTCCAGAAACTTCAGATATGCGGCTTCAGTTTTCACGAGGCTTGATGTTGTGGACAGTGTTTCCAGCACGTCCATCTGCAGCTGCTCGCTTTCAATGATAATCTTCATTGTACCACACCGCTCTTCAGGTCTAGTGGCGATGGCGGCACAAAACGAGCACACTTCTCCGTCTCCCAGCGCAACACCATGCCTGCTGTACTTTCCACAAGTGTGGAAGGCCATACTCGCTCACAACAGAGCGGCTATATGTGAGACAGTGTCTTTGGAAGGAGCGCTGCAATGTATATCAATCTAGCCCAAGCAGAAATTAGTAACCGTGTATTCAGTAGGCGAGAATGTCTTTCGTGTTTCCGATTCTATCTCACAGCCGAGAGAGAAAGGAGCTGGAAGGCAAGCAAGACTTCAGAAGTGACGCTGATTTTGGCAAATTGAGGGGCAGAACTTGGGTCCTCCAAGAATTCATCTGCGCAGAGATTACTGATCAAATTACCTCACAACGGGCAGTGGCTTCTCTCAGTTTCCTGAATTGATTACTGCTTGATTCGTCCTTCACAAAATTACCTGACCTGAAATTTGCCTGTGCACTGGTACAGCAAGAAGCAATCTGTGCCCTCAATGGATCCAAATTGTCTGAGATGATGCAATATGGTGGCCCTGCAGAAATGCGTCCGTCAATTCTATTGGAGGTAGGCCTTGTGCTTTCTGGCCCTCTCAGCAGTACTGGAGAAATTCAACTTGCCGATTACATAAATTTTATTACTATCATTCAAACGCTTGCTTCAGCTTGAAGGGCTAGGAGCCCGCACATTTGCGGCAATCTCTCAAGAAGTCCCCTCCGGCATACCTTTGATTGGCAATTTTCCCACCAACGGCATGTCAAACTTGCTGATTGCATCAGTCTGAGTCCTCCTCAGGAGTTCCGCATCCCCGCAGCAAACCACCATGCACACAGTGGACAATTAAAGTCAACTGGCAACCCATGTGGTACATATAATCTCAAGCACTAGTGGCTACAGTCTCATTCGGGCTTGCATGCTGTGCTCTGCCCAGCAATGAACCTCCTACCATAGTGCAGCTCCCTCATTGTCCTTCCTGGGGCCTCTGTGATGCTGCTGTGATGCATTGCTGCTTGTGCCCGCTCAGCCAGTGCTTCTTCTGGCACTCCTTGGAGCAGTACTTGACCTGCCCGCAGCCCATGCACCGGAGCAGCTCGTTGCGCAGCTCCAGGCACTGGTGACACCTGCTGAAGAAAGCACCAGCACCCTTCGGATTTAAGCCCCGTCATGTGCAAGCAACACAGCAGAAGGATCCCTGAATGCATTACGTCATTTGCTTGGGATAGGATAACCATGCTGATCAGAGTGCACCCCTCGACCAATGCAGCTCATTTTCATCTGTCACACCTCCTCTAGCAACATTGGCAGCTACAAATATTGCAATGCATGATCAGAATTGCAAATGTTACAACAGGAGCCAGTAGAATGCTTCACCTGACAGTTGCGCATGCCTCAATCAGCTCCGGCTCAGTAAAGGCTGGGAGCTCAGTGTCGGTAAAGGCAGGGTCTCGCTTGAAGGCTTCCTTGAAGCGCAGTGCCACTCCCAGGGTAGGCCAGTAGTTTTTCCTTGTTGCTAGTGGAGCGCTCTGCACAGGCGACCAGCCGGCTGTGTTTGTGCAGCAAAACTCGCCCCAGCTGTCCAGCCGCGCCTTGACCCTCCTCGCCTGCTCAGCAGTCTCAAGGTCAAGGTCATATCTTTGGGATCACAGAGTCTTGTCTCCTGGTTCCAGGCTTCATCAGCGCAAGGGACAACCTAAAGGAGGAATGCAGATGGACAGTTGAGTGCACTTTATGTTGCGCTTGTGGCACACCCATGTCTAAATATCCAAAGCACAGTCTCCCTAAATATGGGCACTTCAAATTCAGCATTATCTTCGAAATTGGGGCTTTCAGCAGAGGCTGACTCAAGGCGCAAGCGAGAGGGTTCCAGCATCTGCCTTACGCACCTTTTTGACCTGTGCCAGGAATTCAGAAACTGTTATGATGCGCTCCGTGCGGCTGCCAATGCGCAGCATGAGATTGCAGTACATCCACAGCAGAAAGCAGGTGTTGAGGTCATGCTTCTGCTCCACAGCTGCCTCCAGCGCCGGCAGAATCTCCTGCCATAACCGTCATACTCATCTTGAGAATCTCCGAGGCAAAGAGTCATGCATTGACCCGTCATGTTTGCGAATTCTACAAAAGAGCGCTGAGTGTTGCAGCCCCAACACTGCAGCCTCTCGAACAGCAAGGACAGAGGTGCAAGTGCAGGTGGAATCAACATCAGCAGCAAGCAGGTCTACTGTACTGGCAATATAGTAATGCAGGCATGGTAAAGAGTACATCAGTGTGCATGCAGGGGCAACGTCACCTGCAAGGTCTGCTCAGGGTCCTGGGTGTGCTTCTTGCAGTAATAGGCAGCGTTTAAACAACTCCAGGTGCCGGTGGGGTCTATGGCCTTCATCCTTTTGACGTTGTTGGAGCTCATTGCATCAACCTTGCGCAGATCCGGGGTTGGCAATTCGCTGGTAGAGAGCGGCACTGTGAGGGCCATGCGCAGGACCTTTTCCACACCGTTTGCAGATAAGCCGAGCCTAAGATCACACAGCATGCTTGTGACTATCATTATGCTTGTGACTGTGATGATGCACTTGTGCCACACAATCATAATGCACGGAGAAATTGCCTTCACAATTATAGCCTCAAATTAACGCCATATATGCTCCAGAAGGGTGCAGCAAACAGGCAAAGTGATGTGCGCACCTCTGCAATTCGACATCCCAGTGCTCGCGGCGAGTGTCAAGGGCCTTCAGAGCAGTGAGTGCCACGGTGGCAAGTGCGTGGACTGTGCCGTGGTGGATGCATTCCCACACCATCGCTAGAGATCCCAGCAGCTGCACCTGGCTTGTCACATGGGCTGCCTGCTCCGCTATCCTTCCCTGGATCCTTGAGTCGTAGAATTTGTCATCGCTGCCTGGGTTGCGGTATGCTGCAGCAGGCGAAAAGCAGTCCATGAGATAGCATGCTGTGGTCTGGCATGCATTCCGTGCATAGACAGTGTGCAGCTGTATATTTGTTCTTCATATTCCTGTGTTGCAGCTCTGATGTGCGGCATCACATGGCGCCAAGATACCCTCACTAGATGCACCACTGCCATCATATTGAAAGCCAGGAGGGGGCAATGGCAAACACCTTTGGGGTTGGAATTCTACCATATGAGCTCGCACTTACCTGAACTTATCTCCTGGATCAATATCATGTCTGTGCCAAGAGCAGGCTTGATGTCTTCTCTCAGCCTGGGGAGGATGGTGTCGCTGAGAAGGCAGATCTTGAAGAGATTCACCAGGCACTGCAGGCAGCACGAAGCATTTGGCAAAAAGAGAGACAGTCCTTGTCATTCAAGCACGGGTAAGAAGAATTTAGGGATATCAAGGACATTGCGCAGCGTGTAATCTTAAGAGTGTACTCACCTTGACAATTTTCTCGAGGTGATTTTCACTTTTGATCAAACTTTGGGTCGAAGAATCCCACATAGGGGGGTCAAGTATTCCCTGCACCTTCCCTTGCAACCGCTCGCATTGGATGATCGTTCTCATGGCACCACAGCGGTCCTCGGGATTTGTTGCGATCGCAGCACAAAGGGAGCACACGTTTCTGGATAGCGCAGGCGAACTAGCAAGGATGCCGTCAGGCATGGTCTCAAGCTTGCCATACTTCCCACAAACATGCAAGTCCATCGTTGCTTCTCTGTATGAGCACAACAGCTTGCTTGAATTGGGCAAAGGTCCTAAATTATCTTGTTGTTTGCTCAGGAACAGCTCAGTGAATCTTCACTAAAAGGAGTATTTCTGAAGAGTGCCTGGATTTGGAAGTTGTCTTCCATCTGCTCATGTCTCAAACCCGATGCCCCATAACCTGAAGATTCTGGAAATTGATGCAACTTAAAAGTGAGTTTGCTTGAATATCGATGCACCCTAGGCAGGGTTTGTGTCATCCAAGAAAGCAGCTGCCCAGAGAAATTGCCCATCCGGACTTCGGGCAGCAGCTTCCCTCAGCTGCGCACGACCACTCGAACCTTTCCGCTTCTGAGAAAATTATATGTCCTCAATAATGCTTTCATAGCTGGTTTTTTCCAGGAAGAGAGCAACACGTCATTCGTGCATATCGTCCATATCCTTTTTAGCATCGCTTTGGAAAGGCTCGTTCTATGGCGTTGTCGATCGTCTAGAAAGGGACCTTCCCTCGCCATATTTGAGCAATAGTATCTCAAGAATTCATTTCACCATTTTGAACACATTGTCATCGCAGTATTGAAGAATCGTTGCCATTATCCGCACGCAAGGAGGAAACGCTCCAGCGTAATCTCAGGAGCTGGGTACAGGACAGCATATCCAGCGGACCTGTTGACAGAGTTCATACATCCAAGCCGTCATGCAGATCAAGAAAGAAAGAATCGATCAAAAGGCAGACAAGCATCGAACTAGAACGTGCAGAGCGGAGTTCGAGTCCTCTGCAGAAGTCGGAGCCCTCTGTTGGGCCGCAAAATCCTGATGCGATTTTGCGGCACTTTGGGAGGGTACCTGTAGAGTCTGCCGTGCAGTTCTTGTCACCATGTATGACTTCCAAGAGAATGTCCACGCTCAAAAGCTGATGGAAGACTCAAGGCATCCACCTCACAACCTCTCATCTATGAGAACTCGAGCAACAGCCAGCACCCAGCTCGCCACTACAATTCACATTAGGCCAACATAAGATTCTGCTGTGCAGGTTTGAGAGCGTTTGGGGCGGGCACAGCACACATGAAGACTTCAATGAAACCTGCACAGCGGGGGTGGAGCACTGGCCAATGCCATTTCCTGGAAGAATGACTATGAGGTGAAGAGCAACAATCCAGATGTGATGGCAGAGATTGCCAGGGATGCCCTGCAAATCATCCCACAGGTACCAAAGCTGGAGGAGGCGTGCAAGCGGTCGCTCTGTGTCTTGAGGAGCTTTGATCAAGTCAGGCTGATGTCCCAGTGTTCTTGATGTTGCAAGTACATCTGCAGAAATTTCTTGATCAGTTTATATAGGCGTGTGACCTGTTCAAATCAATTGGATAGCTTTCCAATCTGTGACAACGTTGGGCCATTTGCTTTTTCTGGCCATGAATGGGCTGTCAAACTGGTTGCACTTGCACAGCCTCAGTAATGCAGAGAGCCTGGGTGCTTGTGGCAGGACTCAGGAATGTTAATGTAGCATTCTTGCTGCAATATAAACGGAACTCATTGTAAGAGTATTTTCGAACTTGAATCAGACGGGATTAGCAGCTTTTCTGTGACAAGATTGCATGTTGCCTTGGCCGATGGCACTGCACGCATATGGGCACAGGAGGCCTTTGTGCCTATTGCACTTAAATTTGCTTCCATGCAAAGCAAAGCTGCAGCCGATGTACAGATCTGCCGCTAAGGTATCCAGTGGGTCAGTCTGTTGGCAGCACGTATGGGCGGATGTTGGGGCCCCTCTCAAAGGCACCACCTCGGGTCCACTCAGGGGTCTTCACCAGCTGCCCGCGAGCAAACACTGAGTGCAGCTCCAGCGTCTCCGAATCCAGCAGCAACAGATCGGCATCCATGCCCACAGCAATCTGCAAGAGCAGCGCAACAAAGATCTAAATGCCCTTTCATGTCAGAACTTTGATGATTCTGCCTTGTAGTTTCCTCAGCAATGATCTCTCCCCGCGCGAGCTGCGATGGATGTTATTAGTCCTTGTCAAGCGCTGGACGATGCCGGCAACAGGAACGACTCCGTGTTCATCTCATTCACATCGAAGGGTACTCTAGTGCCGCCATTGTGGTGTTCCCTCGTGGGATGATATCAAAGCAGTATTTCTCACCCCCTCATGAATTTCTGATTCAAAGCTGTCTTGGTGGCTGCAACCTCTATCAGCACTACTAAAATTTCAAGGAGGCTGGGGTGCACCTTGCCCTTGTTGTGAAGCTTAAGGCGCCGTGCTGGGTTCTCTGTGAACAGTGGAAGCACCTTGCGCATGGGCTTCTGATCGATCCTGATCAAGTATTGCAGGCACTGTAGCAACTCCTTTGGCTCTGCCACCTGCATATCGACGCAAGCTTGACTTTCGCACCATTCTTTCATAACAAACATGTACGGCCAACCATAGGCTGCCTGCATTGCTTGTACACGAGCACTTCAGCCTGGCCTGGTCAGCTTGTGAATACCGTCACTTTTTCGATGCAGAAGGACATGGACACTCCTGATTATGAAGTTCACAATGTTGTGCCAAGCACCGCAAAGCAGAGAAAGGCACATATATATTGACCTTGTACTCCAAGAGCTTCCCCTTCTCGTCAAAGACTGGCAGCGATCCACATGCATCAGACGACACTGAGCAGCTGGGGAGGAAGTGCTCCGTTGAAGTCAAAATTGCAGTCACAAAAACTCTTGCCTGCATGCAGCATCAAAGAGTACAGTGTTGATGAAGCCAGCGCCTTGCCTAAGTAACAGTCACATCTCCTCAGAAGTCCACAAACACCTGATGCTCAACAAGTGTCAGGGACGACACTTCTCCAGATGAATTTTCACTACTCCCTCACAGCTCAGCAAGGCATCTAGATCAGGGATTGGCAGGGTCCTACAGACGTTCAGGTCAGCCCCAAAATTAGGGCAGATTGTTAATCACATTGTCACCCGCAGTGAAGTCTATGCAGCCGCCCTCTTCCATCCACTTGAGGCCATCTTGCAGGAGGTAGCCGTTACGGTCCATGTGCGTTGGCAGGAACTGGGTTATTGGCACATCGCTGACAGCCAGCGCCTGTCTCAGGGGCTCCAGCATTGTAGACCCAGCGCCTGTGTGTATGTGCACCAGGCCTGCCTTGCCGCTGAGCATACCCCCCACTCGCGCCTCACTGCAGTCACATCAGCAATTCTGAGCTCGCTGATTTCTTATTTCTTCTCCTCGCACATTGCCTACATTCCTATGCTCATCATCAGTCCGGGAAGAATTCTGAGGGGGAGAGCGAACACCAATCTCAGAGGGCGTGCATCTCTGTCATCCTTGATGACCTGTACACCCTCTTGTGAAAATGAGCTGTCTGGAAGGGCTTGCAAATGACAGCAAGCATCCTACATCTTCATCCTCACTACATTCTGCATGCTGCTTTGGGAGAGCAGGAAACACTGTTCTTGGCTTACTTTGACATATCCCCTTCCTTTCTGCCTGACATCTGCCAATGTTTTGCAGCTTCTGACCTGGCAATCCGCGCAAGCTCCTGCGGAGTGGGTGCGCTGGATCTGTGGTCAGAGATGGCGATCTCGCCGACGCCCACGCAGCTCTCAATGAAGCACATGTCCTGCTGGATGCTGCCGAGCACGGTGGCGGGTGGTACTCGGTAAGACCCGGCCCAATGGTATGCTGTTATGCCCTCCGCATTCAGCGCTCTGCATTTGGCCACAAGAGCCTCCTGCAAAGCATTGCAAATATCTGTACCAGGATTTCTGCTGTGCAGCATGGGTTGTCCAGTAAGACCTGATCATATAAACTCAGCGATGCTCATCAACCATTCTGCATGTAACTGATTTTAATAGTCTGCCAGTACTGAGAACAGGGACCTCAATCCTGCTAGATGCGAGAGGTCGGAGGTACTGCCACAGTTTGGCCCTAGCTCTTGAGGGAGGAGGAGTTGGCGCATCAAACGCTACAGCAGGTCATGCACCAGAAGTCATTGGCAGGTGGCTTGCCTGCCTGCGCGAAACGCAGTCTGTGCCCAGCACTCCGACCACAGTTGTGATGCCGGCGTCCAACAGCTCGCTGAGCTGGCACTCTGGTGTCCTTGATGCCGGCCCTGCCTCGCCACCTCCCCCAATGAGGTGGACATGGAGGTCCACGAGCCCAGGCACTATGATGCACCCTGCAGCATTGACGACCTCGCAGGCCAGGCTTTGAATGCGGTCGGCCTGCACCCCAATCCATGCAGCTAATTGCAATCTTCATCGGTACTTACGCCGTTGACCGAATCGTCAGGCTACTTTGGTTCAATGCTCAGCTTTAGCACTTCAGTCGACTTCGTATGAAGCCAGCTCTACTGATCAGGCGATCGTGAAAATCATTAGAGAGACTTCCGAACATAATCGGAAGGCCTGAACTTTCACCTGCTCCATGTCCAAGAGGCCAACGATTTTGCTGCCAGCCAGCAAGATGGCACAAGGCTCCATCTGGGTCCCCGTCACATATACGTTGTCTTGGTTTCGGATGAGAATCAGGGATGTATCTGATGCCATGTTAGGTTACTAAGATCTATCTGATCACTCTTTACGCCTTACTATGCAGTATAGCATGGGGATCAGGTTGATCATGAGCAAGCGCCCTCCAAGATATTGCACTGCAACCTCCTTGTTTCAAATCATACAGTGCTCAGAGACGACTCACGCTATTCTGGAGAAGTTTCAGTAGGAGCTGCTCGACGTGAAACTCATATTCTCCAAAGTGAGCTCCGAAACCTCACGAGGTAGCCAATCTTGGCTTCCAGTTCACCGAAACGAGACTTGAATGAGAAGGTGCCTCGGCAATAAGAACACGCTTGGGAATGCAGAAGTATATGAGCATTTATTTTGCCTCCTGTATCTTTCTTTGACGAGGTCAACACCACGACCAGGGTTTCGACACAGCACTTGTTTGTAAACTCACATCCAAGGTTGGTACTTTCGGTCTTCTAGTGATGTATCTGCTCACATTACTCTTGTACTCAGCATGCATTGACTAGAATATACCATGCAAACCAAAGGCTGCTGCTTTCGAAGGCCAGTGAATGTCAAGTTCAGGAAGCACTTGGGGCGTCTTGGATGCTTCGTAACGTTCTCACTGCGTCATGAGTGAAGTTCTTACCAAGAAAGTCCTTTTAATTTGCTCGCAGGCACCCCAATGGCTCTCAACTTCGGCACCGTCAGCAACATCTTCTACCTGGTTATTGCTGGCACAGTGGTGCTGAACCTGGTCTATATTGCAGCGGGCGTGTCGGCCTTGACCCTTTTGTTCCCGAAGTGATAATTATGAGGTATTGTCTGCACAAGTATTTGCGCTCAACCAGCAAAGATCCTTGCGTTTAGCAAACTTCTGAGTGTCAGATCTGCCTGCAATCCTTCTGCTTGTGGTGAAGCTGAAGCCTTTGACGTGTGCAGGGGTTCCGGGGAAGGAGCTTTGCTTGCGAACTTCTTCGACTGCGATGAGACAGAGAGATTGCAGCAATTTCCTAGCAACTGAGATGGCTGGACTTACTCAGCGAACAAAGGACCAAACGTTGTAAGCAAATGAATTCACAAGCGAATATCTCATTTTTAAAAGGCTACAGACCACCCTTACCAAGTGTATCCTAAGTCTGCAATGCTCAATGGCCAGTCAACACGTTCCACGCACACCAACCATGGCCACCACTGAAAGGACGAGAACTGCAGACCCACGAATAGCCCAATACACAGTTCTGCTGAACATCAAGTGCTGTTCCCAAGAGCCCTGCCCCTGCCCCATGCTGTCACCTGAGCTCCACCTTGAGATCGTCAGACAAGGAGCCGCGAACATTGTCCTGGATGTCATTGATCTCCTCGTCTGTCAGGCTGCGGTCCATGGAGCGGTAGGAGATCCGGTAGCAGTGGGAAGTGCGCTGCTTCTTGGGGTGTGTGAAGCTGTCTATCAGCACGACTGATTCCACCAAGTCCCCAGCGTGCCCTCGCACCACCTCGCACAGATTGTTCTCTGTGAAGCCGGTCTCTGGCAGCCAGAAGCTCACATCCTGCGCATGGGCAATATATACACGAGTTTACACAAAATTTTCTGGACATTGATAGGTGCACATGCATATGATTTCCACAGTACCTACTTTATACTACTTCAAGGCAAAGTGAGATAAAAGAACTCGTATCTGGACATTGATAGGTGCACATGCATATGATTTCCACAGTACCTACTTTATACT
>JADEYI010001683.1_pt1 | contig 14617 bp, 10 predicted proteins | sample 8542331 | NCBI WGS metagenome assembly JADEYI01 (sample SAMN16510988, study PRJNA670497) | mine drainage metagenome | isolation source: biofilm near Copperflume 1 | place: Germany: Marsberg coppermine Kilianstollen | collected 2018-02 | reverse complement strand
AGAGGACAAAATCACAGAACAGTTAGTGAGGACAGAATCTCGGAACACCAACACCGCCGACATCTAACCTTGACGTACGCGTTAGACTGCCATACGATCATACTGATGACGAACAAGCGCAGCAGTGTCGCGCAGCCGCCCGAACGGTCCGAAGCCTACCTCCAGATCGGCGAGGTCGCCGAGCGCACGGGCGTCACGCAGCGGACGCTGCGGTTCTATGAAGAGAAGGGCCTGCTGAAGCCACCGTCGCGGCTCGAAGGCGGATTCCGGCTCTACTCCGAGGACGACGTCCAGCGCGTCGAGCAGATCCGCCGCCTGCAGGCGCTGCTCGGCTTCACGCTCGCCGATATCAAGGAGATGGTCGAGGCCGAAGAGGTCAAGACGCAGCTCCGCGCGGAGTACCGCAAGGACGCCGAAATTTCCGAGCGGCGCGCCAAGATCATGCGGGCGATCGAGGTCACGGAGCGCCAGGTCGCGGTGATCGAGCAGAAGCTGTCGTCGCTGCAGGAGATGAAGGCCGGCCTCGATCAGAAGCTGCTCACGTACCGGGGCTGGGTCGCCCAGCTCGACGAGAAGGCAGCGGCCGCCGGTGCCGGCGCCGTCGACGCCGCGCCGGACGCGCGCTGATCGAAGCGGCCGCGAGAGACCGGAGCCGCGTGGCGCGTGGGAAGACTCCTTCGCTGGCGGTGAGAATGACCGCGCCGGGCATCAGGAGTTCGGCTTCAGGACGAGCGGCGTGCGGCCGTTCGTCGATCCGTCGTCCTCATCGTCGTCGTCGTCTACGTCGTCCTCCTCGGAGTAGACACCGGCGTTTTCGCCGCGCCAGACCGTGACGATGAAGTCGTCGCGGTACGGATCCGTGGTCAGCACGAGACCCTCGTCGACCTCCGCGATCAGATCCTGCAAGTCATCGTCGTCGAAATCCGACTGCACGCAGAGCGTGGCGTAGACGGTGCCGGAGGCGGTGAAGTGCAGGTCGACGCGCCCCACGGGGTCGCCGCCGTCCTCGACCGTCCACGCCTCGGAGAATGGCGTGCGAGACTCTCGTTCGAAATGGAAGTCAGCCATGCGCGCGTCCTTTCGCCAGCTGTCAAGCGCTCCGCTCCGCGCGGCCATATGGAAGCATACGCGCAGCCTGCCTGCGCCGGAATCCCGCGCCACGCTTCGCCCGCGCGTCGACGAGCGCTCGCGCCTCCGAGCTATCGTCGGATCAGCTCCGCGTAGTGCCGCAGCCGCGACAGCGCCTCCTCGCTGGCCACCGGCGGCAGGCTGAAGACGCAGCGGCTCACCCCCGCTTGCCGGTACTTCTCGATCGCCTCCGCGTTGGCGCGGGCGCCGAACATGCCGACCGGGATCGGCCCCCGACCGGCCTCGCCCGCCAGGCGCTGCAGCTCCTCGACGCGGCTCTGCAGGTCCAGGCCGCCGCGCCCGCCGATCGGCATCCACTCGTCGCCGTACTCAATCACCCGCTCGAGGGTGCGTGGCCCGTCACCGCCGACGAGCACCGGTGGGTGCGGCCGCTGTACCGGCTTCGGCCACGACCACATCGGGTTGAAGTCGACGAACTCGCCGTGATACTCCGCCTCGTCCTCGGTCCAGATGCGCTTCATCGCCAGCACGCGCTCGCGCAGGATCTTCCATCGCAGGGAGGGCTTCGTCCCGTGATCCTCCATCTCCTCGCGGTTCCAGCCGCCGCCGATGCCGAACAGCACGCGGCCGCCGGACAGGTGGTCGACGCTGGCGACTTCCTTCGCGAGCACGATCGGGTCGCGCTCCACGACGAGGCAGATGCCCGTCGCGACGCGCAACGTCGTCGTCACCGCCGCCACTGCGGCCATCGCGACGAATGGATCGAGCGTATGCGAGTACTCCTCGGGCAGCGGCGCGCCGCCGGGCCACGGCGTACGACGGCTCGTCGGGATGTGCGTATGCTCCGGGAAGAACAGCGACTCGAAGCCGAGGTCTTCTGCCGCGCGCGCCAGCTCCGTTACCGGGATCGCGTAATCCGTGGGGAACATCGCGATGCCAAACCGCATGCCGCCGCCTTCCGTTGCTCTCGCGCGCCGGAAACCCGGCGTCCGGCGCGCGCTGCCGTCATCCTACGCTGCCCGCACCAACGGTCAACGTTGCGCGACGGGCTCTCGCGTCGGCGGCCGCCTGCGGTCGGCCTCGCCGGCCCGGGCCGCCGCTAGCCGACAGCTTCGCGGACCGTGGCCTCCGGGTCCATCGCCGTCGCCACTTCATCGCGCAGGCGGTCGATGAACTGGAAGAGCGGCATCGCCTTCAGGTCCTCGCCCGCCCGTGTCCGCACCGCCACCGCCTCAGCCTCCGCCTCGCGGTCGCCGACGACGAGCATGTAGGGCACCTTCTGCAGCTGCGCGTCGCGGATCTTCGCGTTCATCCGCTCGTTGCGCCTGTCGACGTCGGCACGGAACCCCTGGTTCCGCAGCTCGTCGCGCACCCGATGCGCGTACGCGGCGTGGCGGTCGGCGATCGGGATCACCATCGCCTGCACGGGCGCGAGCCAGGCCGGGAAGGCGCCGGCGTACAGTTCTATGAGATAGGCCATCATGCGCTCGGTGGCGCCAATGACGCCGCGATGCAGGATCACCGGCCGGTGCTGGCCGCCATCCTCGCCGATGTACGTCAGCCCGAACTGCTCCGGCAGGTGGAAGTCCACCTGGATCGTCGACATCGTCTCCTCACGGCCGAGCACGTCGCGGATCTGCAGGTCGACCTTCGGCCCGTAGAACGCCGCCTCGTTCGGCGCCTCGACGAACGGCGCGCCGAGCTCCAGCAGCGCCTCGCGCAGCACGCGCTCGCCCAGCTCCCAGATCGCTGCGCTCTGGACGTACTTCTCCGTGTTCGTCGCGTCGCCGAGCGAGAGGCGGAACGCGTACTCGGTGATGCCGAGCGTCGCGTAGGCGCGCTCGATGAGCCGCATGACGCCGCCGAATTCGCTCTTGATCTGGTCCGGCGTGCAGAAGATGTGCGCATCGTTCAGGTTGATCGCCCGCACGCGGCTGAGCCCGCCGACGACGCCGGACTTCTCGTACCGGTACATCGTGCCGAATTCGGCGATGCGGACCGGCAGGTCACGGTAGCTGTGCAGCTCATTCTGGTAGATGAGGATGTGGTGCGGGCAGTTCATCGGCGTCAGCACAAGCTCTTCGTGCTCGAGCTGCATCGGCGGGTACATGCTGTCGCGATAGTGCTCCCAGTGGCCGGAGATCTTGTACAGCTCCACCTTGCCGAGGTCCGGCGTGTAGACGTGCTGATAGCCGGCGATCCGCTCCTGCTCGAGCATGTACTCCTCGAGCAGTCGGCGCACCGTCGCCCCCTTCGGCAGCAGCAGCGGCAGTCCGGAGCCGACGAGGTCGCTCGTCATGTAGAGCCCGAGCTCGCGGCCCAGCTTGCGATGGTCGCGCTTCGTCGCCTCGTCGAGCCGCTGCAGGTAGTCATCGAGCTCCTCCTGCGTCTCGAACATCGCGCCGTAGATGCGCTGCAGCATCGGCCGCTTCTCGTCGCCGCGCCAGTACGCGCCGGCGACGTTCAGGAGCTTGAACGGCGGCACCTGCCCCGTCCGCTCGACGTGCGGTCCTTCGCAGAGGTCGAGGAACTCCCCCTGCCGGTAGAGCGATACGCTGGCGGCGGCGATGCCCTCGATGAGCTCGATCTTGAACGGCTGGTCGTGGAACTGGCGCAGCGCCTCGTCCTTCGGCATCTCGCTGCGCTCGAACGCCACGTCGCTCTCCAGGCGGCGTCGCATGCGCGCTTCGATCTGCGGCAGGTCCTCCGGCGTCAGCGGCCGCGGCAGCTCGAAGTCGTAGTAGAAGCCGGTATCGATCGGCGGCCCGATGGCGAATTTGGCCTCCGGAAACATCTCGAACACGGCCTCCGCCATCACGTGCGCCGCGGAGTGTCGCATGCGGTACAGCCGTTCGTCCCGGCTCAGCGATTCGAGCGTCATGGTTCACCTTCTTCCATGTTGATCCGTAGGGGAGCCATGCCGCGGCAGCGCACCCTCGAGTGACGAACATAGCGGTTCGGGAACGAAGTTACCCCGTTCCGGCCCTCTCACTGCGGCGGAGAGGGAGGCGCGGGGCGAAGCCAACTCCAAAACAGGCTGCAGACGGACGCGACCTCCGCCCTCCAACCCCCGACTTGGGCTTCCGGCTTCCGAGCCCCGACCTTGGACCTCCAGCGCCCGCCCGCGACACGCGCGGTCCAAAACAAAACGCACCCGCGTCCCGCTCCGGGACGGAGGCGCGCTCCGTGGTTCCACCCGCATTCGGCCGCCCGCGGCGACCCTTCATCCGCGCCGATAACGCCGTCCGGCGGCGCCGCCTCCCGCCGCGTCGTCATCGACGACCTCGCTGCGGCTTCGGGGCGCGGCTCGCGGGCGGTGTTCGCCGTGCGCCGACGGGCGCTCGCAACAGGCGCGCCCTCTCTTCGCCGAAGGTCAGGCGCTACTCGTCCCGGTCGTCGCCGTAGCGTAGCATCGCGCGCGGCCGCGTCACAAGCCGCTCGGTGGATTCGGCCGCCGGGCCGGCCGGGGCGTGCGTGGTGGTCAGTCTTCCGCCACCTTCACGTCGGCGAGGCGCAGGCTCAGCACGCGCGTGACGCTGTCCGCCCCCATCGAGACGCCGTAGATCGTGTCGGCCGTCTCGATCGTCCGCCGGTTGTGCGTGATGATGATGAACTGCGTCCGCTTCGACAGCTCGCGGAGCTCCTCGACGAAGCGCCCGACGTTCGCCTCGTCGAGCGCCGCGTCGACCTCGTCCAGGACGCAGATTGGCGACGGGTTCGCCTGCAGCAGTGCGAACAGCAGCGCGACGGCCGTGAGCGAGCGTTCGCCGCCCGACAGCAGCGCCAGCGAGCCGAGCTTCTTGCCCGGCGGCTGCGCGACGATCTCGATCCCGGGCAGTCCGTCCTCGTCCGTCTCGCCGAGCTCGAGCCGCGCCGTGCCGCCGCGAAAGAAGGCGCTGAAGTAGCGCTCGAACTCCCGGTTGACAACGCGGAAGGTGCTGCGGAAGCGCTCGCGGATGACCCCCTCGAGCTCGCCGATCGCGTCCTGGAGCTGTGCCTCCGCCTCCCTGAGGTCGTCCAGTTGGCCGGTCAGGAAGTCGTACCGCTCGCGGCTCTCGCTGTAGTCCGTCGCCGCCTGCTCGTTGACCGGGCCCAGCGCCCGGATCTGCGCCCGCAGCTCGGCGATGCGGTCGCGGACCTCCGTCGGGTTGATCGTGGCGCCGCCGCGGATCGGCGGCAGGCCGCCGTCGGCGTCGCGCATCCAGCCGGGCAGGCCATCCGGCCCGTCGTGGTCGTCGCTGCGATCCGCGTGTTCGCCGTCGCCGGCTATCTCGAACGCAGGCTCCGGCTCCGGCAGGCGTTCGACCTCGCCCTCCGTCGTCGCTACGAAGCCCTCCGCTTCGAGGCTCGCACGCAGCGCATCGAGCTCGTCACGGCGGATGCGGACGTCGTTCTCGGCCTCGAACAGCGTCCGTTCGGCAGCGCGCATGCGGGCGTTGGCATCGGCCAGCTCGGCGGTCAGCGCCCGCTCGCGCGACGCCAGCTGCGCGTGCTCGCTGCGCGCCGGCTCGAGCTCCGAATGCAGCGCGCCGATCTCCTCGCCCTTCGCTGCCAGCTCGCGGCGCGTGGCGCCCAGCCGGGTCGCGATGGTCTGCGCTTCTTCGATGATCTTCGCCTGCTGCGACTGCTTCGCCGCGAGCTGGCGGACGATGCGCTCGCGGGCGATGCGGTCGCCTTCGCCGGCCTGCCGCTCGTTGCGCAGTTCCCCTTCGAGCTGGGCGACGGCGGCCGCCTGCTCGCCCATGGCATCGCGCAGCGCCGCCCGCCGCGACTCCAGCGCGATGACGGCCTGCCGCTCCGCCTGCTCGCGTCCTGCGGCGTCGGTGGCGGCCGCATCCGCCCGCCCGCGATCCTGCCAGGCGGACGCGAGCGACGCGCCGAGCCGCGCGAGCTCGTCGACTGTCGCTGCCGCCGCCGCGCGGAGCGTGTGCATGCGGGATCGGAACGACGCCAGGTCGCCCGTCGCCGCGGCGAGCTCGGTGAGCGAGGCGGCCCGCTGGCTGCGCAGCGCCTCGACGCGTGCGCCCAGCGCGTCGTGGCGCGCCTGCGATGCATCGAGCTCCGCCACGACCGCCGCGAGCGCCATGTCGCGCTCGTCGAGCCGCGACCGCAACTCCGCCAGCTGGCGCGGGATGTCATCGACCTCGCGCTCGCGCACGAACGACGCCTGCACGGCGGGCATCGTCCCGGCAGCGATTGACCCGACGGGGCGGAGCAGCACACCGTCGAGCGTCGCCACGGCCGACGCCATGCCGCGCTTGATGATGCGCTGCGCCAGCGGCAGGTCCTCGACGACGACCGTGCGCCCGAGCAGCGTGTCGATCAGCCGCCGGTACTTCCCTTCGCAGCGCACGAGCTGCGAAGCGACGCCGAGCACGCCGCGCTCCTTGATCAGGTGCAGCGGCCGCACCTCCTGCATCTCGTCCAGCGCGTAGAGCGTCGCCCGCCCCGCCTCGCCGGTGAGCAGGAAGTCGAGCACCGGCCGCACGTCCGCCTGCCGCTGCAACACGATGGCGAAGAGGCTGTCCGCGAGCGCCGCCTCGATCGCCTTCTCGAGGCCCCCCGGAACCTTGACGATCTGGCCGACGAGCCCCAGCACGCCGCGCAGCTCGATGTCGTCCGGCACGCTTTCGCGCTTCAGCACGCCGCCCGCCTCCAGGATCATCCGGATGCCGGCGTCCGGCGTCTGCGGCTGCGCGTCGAGCGTCTCCATCATCTCGAGCCGCATCTGCAGCGCATCGGCCTGCGCGCGCAGCTCCCGCACCTCGTCTTCGGCCGTGGCTCGTTCGCGCCGGCCGCGGTCGATCGCGCCCGCCAGCGCCGCGCGCTCGGCCAGCACCTCGTCGATGCGCGGCACGAGCGCGACGCCGTCGGCGAGCACGCGGCGGTAGTTGCGCGCCGAGGCCGCCAGCTCGCCGATGACCGTCGCGCGCTCCGCCGACTGCGCCTCGGCGTCGCGTCGCAGCCGCATGCTGCGCTCTTCGCGCTCGGCGATGGCGCGGGCGTGTGCGTCCGCGGCGCGGCGCTCGCCGGCCGCCGTCTGTTCGTGCGTGAGGACGGCCCGCTGCGCGCGCAGGAGCTCCTGTTCGACTTCGGCGAGGCTCGCGCGCGTCGTCGCAAGCGCTTGCCGCGCCTCGGCGAGCGCCGCCTCGCGGTCGCCCGTGTCGAGCGGCTGCGGCACCGTCGCCGCCTGCGCCGCCTCGTCGTCGCGCAGCGTCGCCAGCTCGCCGGTCAGCTCGTCGATGCGCTCGGCGAGCAGCGTGCCGCGTTCGGCGTCGAGCGCCGCCCGCCGCTCGAGGTCGCGCGCGTAGTCCTCCAGCATCCGCAGCCGCTCGTCGCGGACGCTGATCTCGTGGCGTCGCTCGTCGATCGCCGCGCGCAGCTGCGCGAGCGCGCTCTCGTCGGCCTGCACGGCGGCGCGCAGGCGCTCGAACTCTTCGGTGCGCTGGTCGAAGGCGGCCATCGCCGCGAGCAGCTGCTCGTTCACCTCCTGCCACTGGTGCGCGTACCAGACGTGCAGCGTCGATGCGAGCTCGCGGGCCAGTTCCTGGTACTTCACCGCGCGCCCGGCCTGGCGCTCGAGCTGCGTGATCCGCGGCTCGATCTCGCGCACGAGCAGGTACACCCGCTCGAGGTTCTCACGCGTCCCCTTCAGCTTCCCCTGCGCCTCCTCCAGCCTGGTGCGGTGCAGCCGCACGTCGGCCGCCTCTTCGATGAGCGCGCGGCGGTCCTCCGGGCGCAGGCTCAGCACCTGCTCGACCATGCCCTGGCCCATGAAGGCGTAGCTGTTCTGGCCCACCTGGGCGCGCAGGAAGAGGTCGACGACGTCGCGCAACCGCACCCGCGCGTTGTTGATGAAGTACTCGTTCTCGCCATTCCGGTACGCCCGCCGCGTCACGACGACCTCGCCGAAGTCGATGGGCAGCCACTGCCCCGAGTTATCGAGGGCGATGCTCACCTCGGCGACGCCCATCGGCGCCCGCTTGTCGCTGCCGGCGAAGATCACGTCTTCGGTCTTGCGCGCGCGCAGCGTGCGGCTTGCATGCTCGCCGAGCACCCAGCGCAGCGAGTCGGCGACGTTCGTCTTGCCGCAGCCGTTCGGGCCGACGATACAGGTGACGCCGGTGCCGAACTCGAGCGTCGTCTTGTTGCCGAAGCTCTTGAAACCCTGGACATCGAGCCGCTTCAGATACATCTAGGCGATCTCCTGCTCACCGATGTCGTTCAGCGCCTGCTGCGCCGCGGCCTTCTCCGCCATCTGCTTGCTGCGGCCCTCGCCAGTCCCCAGCGCCTTGCCGCCGACCACGACCTGCACCGTGAAGCGCCGCGCGTGGTCCGGCCCCTCCGTCTTCAGCACCTTGTACGATGGCGTCGTCTGCCAGCGCGACTGGATCACCTCCTGCAGCCGCGACTTCGGGTCGTACGGCATGCCGCTCTTGCGCAGCTTGGCGAACTCCTCGGCGAGGCTACGCTTGATGAAGGCGCGCGCTCGGGTGATGCCGCCGTCGAGGAAGATCGCGCCGACGAGCGCCTCGTAGCCGCGCGCGAGGTTCGTCGGGCGCTTGCGGCCGCCGGCCGCGTCTTCGCCGCGCCCCAGCTGCAGGTAATCACCGAGGTCGAAGCGCGCGGCCGCCCGCGCGAGCGTATCGCGTCGCACGAGGTAGGCGCGCAGCTCCGTCAGGATCCCCTCGTCGACCTCCGGGTACTCGAGGTACAACTGCTGCGCGACGACGATGCCGAGCGCCGCGTCGCCAAGGAATTCGAGCCGCTCGTTCGAGCCGGTGCCGATGCCCGGGTTCTCGTTGAGGTAGGAGGTGTGGACGAGCGCCTGGCGCAGGAGTTGCGGCTGCTTGAAGCTGACGTGGAGTCGCGCCTCGAGCTCTCTCCAGTCCGCCAAGCATCCACCTCGCGGCGCCGCACCCGCGGCGCGGCCAGAATATAAAACGACCGCCGCGGGCGGTCGCATCGAGCTGCAATCCAACTGGGCGACGAAGATCCGGCCCGGCGCGGAATGACTGATCATCCCGGCGCCGATCGCGCTTCCCCCGCTCCATTCGGTTGCGGCCATCGGGCTCCGTCCCGCGTCCACAGTCCGATGAACCCATTCGCCGCCAAGCCGCCGTGATCATAGGTACCGCCGATCTTCGTGTCAAGACGACGGGACCGCAGTGTTGGTGTTCCGATGGGTCGCACCAGCGCCGGCTCGCGGCACAGGTGATCGCCCGGGCCTTCGGCGCCGCGCGCTGCTGATCGGCGGGGCGAAGATCCATCCAGTTCCCCAACAGATCCCGCTCCCGGCGCCGATGAATATGGTGCGACAACTGAATACCAGCTCCGACAAAGGCAAACCCGCCGAAAGGCGGCGACGCAAAGCCACGGGCCTGCCCCCGCCAGCGCGGGAACGGCCGCCGGGCCACCGAAGTGCGACGGCCATGGGTCGGAGTCTGCAGCCCTCATCCGCTGCGGATGGAGGGCTTCTTCATGCCCCCGGCCCGCGGCGACGGGACGACAGCAAGGGGCAGCATGACGACGACAGCTCGCGGCACGGCACACTTCGGCCACCCGACGCTCCACGTCGCCCACGCCTTCCTGCCGCCGCTCCCCCAGATCAGCGCTCTCGCGGACGCAGCCGGCCGAGGTCATGCCCCAACCCCTGACCCTGACCCTGACCCCTGTGACCTCGCCTCACGCCAGGCGTGTGTGCTGCATCCGAGCGAACTGGCGCCGCAACCCACCTCCGCGCGGCATCCCGCCGCCGGGGGCGCGACGCCGCCGGGCCGAGCTTTGGGCCTGCAAGACCCGCCACGTTCCTCCGCGTGACGCGTTTCGCCTGATGGCGAACCCAAAGCTCGGCCCGGTCCCTACCTGAACAGATCGGCGCGCCCTGCGCGCGTCCGAAGCGTGGGCGTCCTGCGGATCGTGTGGGGGAGCGCAGGACCCCTCGCCGCGTCGCCGATGGTATGCTGCGGCGCAGATGGCCGCCTACTACACGTCTCAGGCGTATTCTGCTCCGGCGGCCGTCATCTGGCCGGTCCTCAGCGACTTCGTGAGCTGGGCCCGCTGGTTCCCCCGCGTCTCGTGCGTCGAGGTCGCCGGCGGCCGCCCCCAGGGCGGCAGCGAGCTCCTGGCCTCCGGCGATCAGCCGGGAGTCTGGACGCGCTGGCGCATCGGCGACTGGCGGCCGCCGCACCATCTGCGCTGCGACCACCTGGAATCCAGCGCGCCGATGGCCGGCCAGGTGCAGGCGGCCTACCTGGCCTTCGAGTTGATCGATGACGCCGACGGCTGCACCCTCGAGGTCGAGATCGGCGTCGACGGTTACGGCATGGTCGGCGACTTCTTCGTCGGCGTGACGCTCGGCCAGCACGTGCGGCGCATGCTGCCGGAGCTGGTCGATGCGTTCAGCGACTACGTCGTCGCCCGCAGCGCGAACGTCCAGACCGGCCCAACGTGATGCCCCGGACGCGTACGCGACGGGCGGCGCCCGCCGGCGCTCCTGCCTGCGGTACGGCGCCATGAGCCGCCGGCTCTTCGTGGGCGGCCGCCTGCTGCTGCCCGAAGGCATCGCCGCGGGCGCCATGCTCTGCCGCGACGGCCGCATCGAAGGGCTGCTCGCTGGCGGCGCGGCGCTGCCGTCGGACGCCGAGCGCATCGATCTGCGTGGCCACCTGCTGGTGCCGGGGCTGACCGACATCCACGTGCACGGCGGCGGCGGCCACTCGCTGATGACCGACGACCCGGCCGAGGTGCGCGCCTACGCGCGCTGGGCCGTCGGTCACGGCGTGACATCCTTCCTCATCAGCACGGCCGGCCGTGACCACGCCGAGATCGTGCGCCGCCTGCGCGCGCTCGCGTCGGCCGTCGGCTGCGAGCCGGGCGCCGCGCGCGTGCTCGGGTTCCACCTCGAAGGGCCGTACATCAACCCGGTACGCAAGGGCGCCTTCGACGCGCGCTGGCTGCGGCCGCCAGGCGCCGACGAGTATCGGGAGCTCTTCGAGGCATCGGGCGGCCACGTCCGGCAGATCACGCTCGCGCCGGAGCTGCCCGGCGCCGATGAGCTGATCGCGGCCGTCGTCGCATCGGACGCGACGGCGGCGATGGGCCACACCGACGCGACGTACGAACAGGCGCGCCGCGCGATCGACCTCGGCGTCACGCACGTCACGCACTGCTTCAACGCCATGCGCCCCTTCAGCCACCGCGACCCGGGCGTGCTGGGCGCGGTCCTGGAGTCGGACGCCGTCAGCGCAGAGCTCATCGGCGATGGCGCCCACGTCGCCTACCCGGCGGCGCGCGTGCTGCTGCGCGCGAAGGGCGCCGGCCGCGTCGTGCTCGTCAGCGACGGCATGCCGCTCGCCGGCACCGCCGACGGCGCGGCGGTGTGGGAGGGCCAGCGGATCCGCGTCGCGCGCGGCGCCGCCATGCGCGACGACGGCACGATCGTCGGCGGCGTCACGACGCTCGACCAGATGGTGCGCAACGTCGTCGAGCACCTCCGGGCGCCGAGCGAGGATGCGCTGCGCATGGCCTCGGCGAACGCGGCAGCGGCGGTCCACCTGCCGTCCGAGTACGGTCGCCTCGCCGTCGGCAGCGTCGCCGACTTCATCGTGCTCGACGACGCCCTGCGCGCCGTCGAGACGTGGGTGGCGGGCGAGCGGGTGTGGGAGTCCGGCGGAGGAGGCGTGACGTACGCGCCGCCGCCGGCGGAACTGCGGCTACCCGAAGGCACCCCGGGTGAAGCCGCACGCTGATTCGCCGGCGATTACGCTCGCCCTGAGGGACGAGGATCGCTCGATCCTGGAGTGGGACCCTTCCCGGAACCGCGTCGATGCCTGGACCATCGGGCGGCGCGACCGCCCACTCCGCGTCGATTGACGGGCCTGCGCGCGCCTTGCTATCCTCGGTGCAGGAAAGGAGGTGATGCGGATGGATTATCCTCGTTGCGAGGCCTGCAAGCCGAGCACAATCCGCAGCACCTCGGAGGCTGTTTCCTAGCAGCCGCCGGGGGCGGAGCCAGTCCGGGGCCTCCCCGGGCGGGTGCCGGGCAGCAGGCCTGGCAACACAGACAGGAGTGGCCTTCGCCGCACGGCGAAGGCCACATCCTTTTCAGGCTCATGCCTGATCGATGCCGCGCACGTCAGATGCCCGGCTCCGCCTTCACGGCGCGCACGAACAGGAACAACGGCATCTCTCGCCATTTCGATAGGCCGGGGCGCGCTGCCACCTGCTCCTCGCTCGGTCGCGGCTCCAGCAACCGCTCGATACGCATGCCGGCGCTCTCGATCGCCCGCGCGTAATCCTCGAGCGTGTAGGTCCAGCCGTGAAACGTCATCGTCAGTCCGTCCTTCACAACAGTCCCATCAGCTCGCTGTCGCTCGAAGTATGCCCACTCGGCCGAACCCTCGGCACGCGCGGCCTGCGGCGGCATGCGCCCGAGGTCGGTCATCGGATGGGCGACGCAAACGCAGAGGTGGCCCGACGGCTCAAGTACCCGCGCGGCCTCCTCTACGGCGCGCGCCATGTCCGGGAAGACCGCCATCGTCTGTAAGGAGTTGTACGCGACGACCGTCCCGAACGTTGCGTCGGCGAACGGCAGGGCAGCCGCGTCAGCGACGGCGTGCGCAGGCCGCGCGTCGGCCCCGACCGCCGCGCGCAGGAGCGTTGGTGCTGCATCGATGCCGACAGCGCGATGATGACGGGTCGTCAATTCGCGCAGCACGCGGCCCTCGCCGCAGCCGATCTCGAGCGTGAGCCCGCGCGGCGACGGTACGATGTCTGTGAAGAACGAGGGCGCGTAGTAGGCGAAAACATCGTGCCCGGCCGTGCGCGCCCAAGCGATCCAATCCGCTGCTTCGGCTTCCCACGGTGTCGGCACGCGCAGCGCTGACATCTTCAGCTTCGATTGCGACCTTCGCACATCGTCCGCCACCTACGCCGGTCGCCACTCGCGCAGGCCGTCGAGGTACTGGTGGATCGCCTGCGCCGCCCTCCGGCCGTCCGCCAGCGCGGTGACGACGAGGTCGGCGCCGTTGACGTTGTCGCCGCCGGCGAAGACCCCCGGGCGCGAGGTCATGTACGTCTCCGGGTGCACCTCGACGAGGTTCCAGCGGTTCGTCGAGACGCCTGGCGCCGCGTCCTTGATCTGCGGGTCGGCGTTGTAGCCGATGGCGATGGCGACGCTGTCAGCCGGCAACACGAACTCCGAATGCGGCACCGGGATCGGCCGCCGGCGCCCCGACGCGTCGGGCTCGCCGAGCGCCATCCGCTGGCATTCGACGCCGGTCACGTGGCCGTCTTCGCCGAGGAAGCGCAGGGGGATCGTCAGGAACTCGAACTCCACCCCCTCGTCCCGCGCGTGCTGGCGCTCCTCGCCGCGGCCCAGCATCTCGGTCTCCGTGCGCCGGTACACGCAGGTGACGTGCTCGGCGCCCAGCCGCACGGCCGTCCGCACGCAGTCCATGGAGGTGTCGCCGCCGCCGATGACGACGACGTTGCGGCCGATCTTGAGGCCGCCGCGCATCGACTCCGGCAGCTGGTCCGGGCGCAGGTTGCCCCGGACGAGGAACTCCGTCGCCGCGAAGATGCCGGCGTTCTCCTCCTCGCCGGGGATCGCCAGCGAGCCGCCGATGCCGGCGCCGGTGCCGACGAAGACGGCGTGGAAGCCGGCGGCGAACAGCTCGTCGACGGTGATGTCCTTGCCGATCCAGGTGTTGCCGACGAACGTCACCCCCAGCTTCTCGAGGTACTTCAGCTTGTCCGTCAGCACCTGCTTGCTGAGCTTGAAGTTCGGGATGCCATACAGCAGGATGCCGCCCGGCTCCGGCCAGGCGTCGTACATCGTGCAGTCGTGGCCCTCCTTCGCCAGCTCCTCCGCGACCGCCAGCCCGGCCGGCCCGGCGCCGACGACGGCCACCCGGAAGCCGCTGCGCTCCGGCAGCACGGGCAGCGGCACGCCGCCGTTGCTGCGCTGGTAGTCTGTAGCGAACGCCTCGAGCTTGCCGATCGATACCGGCGGCTCCTGGTGCATATCGGGGCGGATGGCGAAGGCGACGACGCACTCCCCTTCGCAGAGGCGCTCCTGCGGGCAGAGGCGGCCGCAGAGCTCCGGCAGGTTGCTCGTCTCGCGGAACTTCTCGGCGGCGCCGAAGATGTCGCCCGTCTCGAGCAGCTTGAAGGCGCCGGGGATGTCGTTGTGGACCGGGCAGGCCTGCTGGCAGGGCGCCGTCACGCACTGGATGCAGCGCGATGCCTCGATCTTCGCCGCCTCGGCGTCGAAGCCGAGGAAGACCTCTTCCCAGTTGCGGCGCCGCTCTTGCGGGTCCTGCTTGTTGATCGGCACCCGCGAGATCGCGAGGCGGCGCTGTACTTCCACGTCCCTGGGCATGCGCGTTCCCCCGTCGGCTGCGGCCGTGCCGGCCGGTTGGCATAAAGTCTAGGTCGGGCGCCGGCGAATGTAAATGCTGAACGATCGGTCGTGTTGGTGTTCCGAGATTCTGTCCTCACTAACTGTTCTGTGATTTTGTCCTCT
>JADEYI010001682.1_pt1 | contig 14670 bp, 12 predicted proteins | sample 8542331 | NCBI WGS metagenome assembly JADEYI01 (sample SAMN16510988, study PRJNA670497) | mine drainage metagenome | isolation source: biofilm near Copperflume 1 | place: Germany: Marsberg coppermine Kilianstollen | collected 2018-02 | reverse complement strand
AGGGGCGACCCTCGCGGTCGCCCTGGCACCAGGATATGGTAGGGGCGACCCTCGCGGTCGCCCTGGCACCAGGATATGGTAGGGGCGACCCTCGCCACCCTCTCTGGGGGAGAGGTAATCAGCCCTGGCACCATATTCTGCCACCATATATAGTAGGGGCGACTCGACTCGACTCGTACGGTCGCCCCGCATCAGGGTATGGTAGGGGCGATCGCACGGGTCGTCCTGACAAGGTGATTGGGAGCAGCCCATTGTATCCCTGCACCAGGAGGTAGCATGCTCGAAGTAAATGATTTTAACGCTATCCGTATAAGCCTCGCTAGCCCGGAGCAGATTCGCGGCTGGAGCTATGGTGAGGTCACGAAACCGGAGACAATCAACTATCGCACGCTCAAACCAGAAAAAGATGGCTTGTTCTGCGAGCGCATCTTTGGCCCGACAAAGGACTGGGAGTGCTACTGCGGTAAATATAAACGTGTTCGTTTTAAAGGTATTGTATGTGATAAGTGTGGCGTAGAGGTAGCTCGTTCCAAAGTGCGTCGTGAGCGCATGGGTCATATTGAGTTGGCATCTCCCGTGAGCCATATCTGGTACTTCAAGGGAACGCCGAGTCGTATTGGCCTCTTGCTCGATCTTTCGCCTCGTAATCTGGAGCGTATCCTCTACTTTGCGCTTTATGTCATCACGAATATTGATGAAGAGGCTCGTCAACGCGAGTTGATGCGCCTGGATGAGGAAACGCTCAACCTTGATCAGAACCTGGATGGCAAGGTCATCGAACGCGTTGACAGCTTGAAAGCCAGGCGTGATAGCGAGATACTCAATGCGCGTAACCGCATTGATGATGATCGCAAAGAGATCGAGGCACGCCGTGAGCAAGACCTGGAAACTGCGCGGCGGGTCGAGAGCGAGACACTGGCACAGTTGCGAGAGGTTATGGGCCAGGTGACCGAAGACGATATCGTCTTTGAACCCACTGGCCAGACGATTGTCAAGGTCGGTGAAACAGTGTCACCGCGTCATCTGGAATCGTTGGAGCAAAAGGCCGAGACGTTCCGCAATGATATCGCTGAGACTGCACGTCGTGAGATTGACCTGGCACGTTCCGGGCGCGAAGGCGAAGATGAGCGCACCAGCCTGGAATATCAGGGCAAAATTGACACAGTGCAGACGCAACTGGAGACTGAGCGCACCGATCATCGGCAGCGTATCGAGAAGTTGCGCCGTGACCTGGAAGGCATCAAAAAGATGGACCTGCTCCAGGAGAATAGCTATCGCGACCTGAAAGATAATTTTGGCAGCGTTTTTCGTGCCGGTATGGGAGCGGAGGCAGTTCGTGAATTGATCTCCGGCCTGGACCTGGACAAATTGTCGGTAGACATGCGCCGTGAGATTAGCTCAACAGTAGGTCAACGGCGCAAAAAGGCCACCAAGCGGCTGAAAGTCGTCGAGGCCTTCCGCAAGTCTCATACCTCGCCGGAGTGGATGATCCTCACGGTGCTACCCGTGTTGCCGCCTGATTTGCGCCCTATGGTGCAGCTTGATGGTGGACGTTTCGCCACCTCTGACCTGAATGACCTGTATCGCCGTGTGATTAACCGCAATAATCGCCTCAAGCGACTTTTGGAGTTGAGCGCACCAGAAATCATCATTCGTAACGAAAAGCGCATGCTGCAAGAGGCTTGCGACGCCCTCATCGACAATGGACGTCGCGGTCGTGCCGTAGCTGGCTCTGGCAACCACAAACTCAAGAGCCTGTCCGACATGCTCAAAGGTAAGCAGGGTCGCTTCCGCCAGAACTTGCTTGGTAAACGCGTGGACTACTCTGGCCGTTCCGTTATTGTAGTCGGCCCGGACTTGAAACTGCACCAGTGTGGTCTGCCCAAGCGTATGGCTCTGGAACTCTTCAAGCCATTCGTCATGCGGAAGCTGGTGGAGCAGAACTTCGCGCACAATATCAAGAGTGCGAAGCGTTTTGTGGAGCGCGTCAAGCCGGAGGTTTGGGATGTGCTGGAAGAGGTCATTAAGGACCATCCGGTACTGCTAAACCGTGCGCCAACGTTGCACCGCCTGGGTATCCAGGCGTTCGAGGCTATTCTGGTTGAGGGCAGTGCTATTCAACTGCACCCGTTGGTCTGTTCGGCCTTCAACGCTGACTTCGATGGCGACCAGATGGCCGTCCATGTGCCGCTCTCTGATAAGGCACAGGACGAAGCACGCCAACTCATGCTCTCGACACGCAACTTGCTGGCCCCTGGTACCGGTGAACCGTCTATCGGTGCTAGCCAGGATATGGTGCTGGGCTGCTTCTACCTGACGCAAGACCGCCCGGACAAACGGGGCGAGGGCCGTATCTTTACCGATGCGACCGAGGCTCTGCTGGCCTATGAGCATGGCGTTATCGAGCTACAGGCACTGATCGAAGTGCGTCTGGGTGATGTTGACGTCTACGACAATCCACCACCTGACAAGCCAACCATGCAAGCGCGTGGCAAGCGCGTCAAGACCACCGTCGGGCGTATCATCTTCAACGAAGCTCTACCGGATCGACTGCGTTTCAAGAACTACGCAATGAAGAAAGAGAACCTGAAACAGGTGATCGGCGAATGCTTCAAGGAATATGGCCGCGTGAAGACGGCTGAACTGGCCGACGAGATCAAACGTCTCGGCTTTACCTTCGCGACCAAAGCCGGCGCGACCATCGCCATCAGCGATGTGAAGGTACCAGCCGGGAAGCTAGCAGAATTGGCGATAGCCGATGCCAAGATTGCTGAACTGGACGAGCAGTATCGTGATGGTTTGATCACCGACCATGAGAAGTACACACAGACCGTTGATGCCTGGAATGTGGCCACGGAAAATGTGACCAAGATGGTTGAGGCCACCCTTGACCCCTACGGTTCCATTTATACCATCGCCAAGTCGGGCGCGACCAAGGCGAAATTCCAGCAAATCCGCCAATTGTCGGGTATGCGCGGCCTGATGGCAAGTCCATCGGGACGTATCATTGATGTGCCAATTCGTGGTAATTTCCGTGAAGGCCTCTCGGTATTGGAGTACTTTATCAGTAGCCATGGTGCTCGTAAAGGTCTGGCCGATACCGCCCTGCGTACAGCAGAGTCGGGCTACCTGACGCGCCGCCTGATCGACGTCGCGCAGGATGTCATTGTCAACGATGAAGATTGTGGCACAACGGATGGTATTCTCATCACCGAGGCGGATTGCAAAGAGATGATGCTGCCAGATATTCGTAGTCGCTTGATTGGTCGTGTGCTGGCCGAAGCCATTCCTGGCTTTGATCACATCGAGCCAGGTGACGAACTGACCGACGATATGGTCGATGAGATCGTTGCCGCGGGCGTCAAAGCGGTTCGTGTCCGCTCGGTGTTGGCTTGCCTGGCGCATCGCGGTATCTGCCGCAAGTGCTACGGGCGTGACCTGGCCGCCAATGCGCTGGTGAAAATTGGCTCGGCTGTCGGTATCATTGCCGCGCAGTCGATTGGTGAGCCTGGTACACAGTTAACCATGCGTACCTTCCACACCGGTGGTATCGCGGGCGCGCAAGGTGACATCACACAAGGTCTGCCGCGTGTCGAAGAACTGTTCGAGGCTCGTGTCCCGAAAGACAAGGCTGAGATCAGTGAGATCGATGGCGTCGTGGAGATCATTAAAGATGAGAACAGCTCGGCCCGTACCGTGCGCGTTGTCTCGACCAATGTCATCTTCGACGAATATCCACTGCCCACGGGTAGTACAAACCTGGTCAATGATCGGGACCATGTGCTGAAAGAGCAAATCATTGCGATGATGCCCACGGGAAATGGCAACGAGCCGGTGCCTGTGGTGGCACGTACCGAGGGCGAAATCTTTATCAACGCCGATGGCCTCTTGACCATTCGCTTTGAGGAGCGCGAGGAACGTTCGTATGCCATCCCTGTTTCTCGCAACATCATCGTCAATACTGGTCAGAAAATCCAGGCGGGTACTCCCATCACCAGCGGCCAGCGTGACCCGCAGGATGTTCTGCGCATCCAGGGGCGCGATGCCGTCCAGATGTATGTCGTTAAAGAGGTGCAGCGCGTCTATCGTAACACTGGTGTGTACATCAGTGATAAGCACATCGAAGTCATCATCCGCCAGATGCTCCGCCGCGTGAAAGTGGACGAGCCGGGTGATACCGAGATGCTGCCAATGGACCTCGTAGATCGTTTTGTCTATGCCGATACCAATGCGCGCGTCTTAGCCGAGGGTGGCGAGCCCGCCACCGCGCAAACAATATTGCTCGGTGTCACGAAGGCATCGCTCAACACAGATAGCTTCCTGGCGGCGGCCTCGTTCCAGGAGACGACCCGCGTACTGACTGAAGCAGCTATTGAGGCGCAAACGGATCACCTGGTGGGCCTCAAAGAGAACGTGATTATTGGTAAGCTCATTCCGGCTGGTTCCGGCATCGCCCAGCGACGCCGCGATCAGATTGCCCGTCAGCAAGCAGCCGCCGCCCGGCTGTCCGCCACGAGCGCAGCCTCAATGGCTGGCATTGGTGCTAGCACTGTGAGCGTGGGGGCTGGTACTGTTAGTGGTTCGGTTATTCCATCACTTGACAGTTTGGGCGAGGAGTGATAAACTTAAATTCCGCACGTATGTGATGTGGGGGCGCGAATATTTGCGCCCTCAAGAGGATAGGGAGGATCGTTCATTGCCGACGATCAATCAGTTGGTCCGTAAGGGCCGTTCAAACAAGGAAAGAAGGTCTAAGGCCCCAGCTCTGTTGTATTCTTACAACGCGCTGAAGAACCGGACCTCCCGCCTGCGTGGTTCGCCACAGAAGCGTGGTGTTTGCACCCAGGTGCGTACTATGACGCCCAAGAAGCCGAACTCGGCCATGCGTAAGATCGCCCGTGTTCGTTTATCTAACCAGATGGAAGTAACTGCTTACATTCCGGGTGAAGGGCATAATTTGCAGGAGCACTCAGTCGTACTTATCCGTGGTGGACGCGTGAAGGACCTTCCAAGCGTGCGCTATCACATCGTTCGTGGTACCCTGGACAGCGATGGCGTGACTAAACGCCGCCGCGGTCGCTCAAAATATGGAGCTAAACGGCCTAAACCTGGGCAGGCAGCTGCCACCAAAGGTAAGAGATAGGCGTGCAATGAATTGCGCCCGGCTGGCACGCATTGTGCTTTATGCACAATCCTGTTACAATAGAGCGTGTCCAGTTTAGCCCGATACCACCTGACGCCTCAGGTAGGTCGGCAAATCGCACATCATGGTAAATCGACGGTCAGGCGAAGATACTTGTGTATGCTGTATGACCGTCCATTTGCGATGAGAGTCGAGTGTCCTCCTCTTGTGAGGATAGGCACTCGCGTGTAGGCGTCCGAAGGAGATTGTGAGGGATTCTCCCCCGCAGTCGAAATCGACGCCTTTTCTGGTGTCCGCTATCTTGAAGAAATTGGGATACAGTTTTCGGCCACATGCGCTGTTGCACAGGCATTGTTGCCATCATCTCCTCCACCTATTGCATGTGCAATCTTGTGAAAAACAAGCCGAGAGTTGATGAGAAGAAAAAGGAAGACTTCCCCAGGACGCAAGGAAGAGGCGCGTCGACTAGCTACTAGAGATGCTCAGGCCCCAACAGCGGGGACCGATGAGAACCAAGCAAGTTCGTTGATGAGGAGGCAGACTGTGCCAAGACGTAAAAAAGTTGTGAAGCGGCCTGATGTACCGGATGCGAAGTACAAAAGCCGAAACGTAGCTCGCTTTACCAGTAAATTGATGTTGGATGGGAAGCGCAGCCTGGCTGAGCGTATCATTTATGATGCATTCGCCGCCATTGAACTAAAACAAAAGCGTGCCCCGCTCGACGTATTTGAGCAGGCGCTCAAAAATGCAACACCTACAGTTGAAGTAAAACCCCGCCGTGTTGGTGGTTCAACCTATCAGGTTCCGATAGATGTTCGCAGAGATCGAGGAAATGCCCTCGCTATGCGCTGGCTGATCAAATCTGCCCGCTCGCGTACAGGCCGCTCGATGTCAGAAAAACTCGCCAGTGAATTGATGGACGCTGCCGCCGGTCAGGGGATGACCATTAAAAAACGTGAGGAGACCCACAAGATGGCGGAGTCTAATAAAGCCTTCGCTCATTATCGCTGGTAATAATATATCATGGCAAGAGAATACCCACTCGAAAAAACGCGCAATATTGGTATCATCGCTCATATTGATGCTGGTAAGACTACTACCACGGAGCGCATTCTCTTCTACACCAAGAAGATTCACCGTATGGGTGAGGTGCATGAAGGGGCGGCAACTATGGACTGGATGCCCCAGGAGCAAGAGCGCGGCATTACGATTACATCTGCCGCGACTACATGTTTTTGGCTTGACCACCGTATCAACATCATTGATACCCCCGGCCACGTTGACTTTACGGCAGAGGTCGAACGCTCTCTGCGCGTGCTCGACGGAGGCGTGGTCGTTTTTGATGCGGTGGCGGGCGTCGAACCCCAGTCCGAGACAGTTTGGCGTCAGGCGAATAAGTATAACGTTCCTCGTATCTGTTTTGTCAATAAAATGGACCGCACGGGTGCGGATTTCTGGCGCACTGTCGAGATGATTCGTGAGCGCCTGGGTGCTGTACCGGTGCCAATCCAGATTCCGGTTGGTCGTGAGGGCAACTTTAAAGGGTTTATTGATCTGATTGATCAGCAGTCGATCATCTTTACCGATGACCTCGGCACCAAGTCAGATCATACCGAAGTGCCTACCAGTATGGAGGCCGAGTTCGCGCAACAGCGGGAATTTCTGATCGAGCGCGTGGCTGAGACAGATGAGGAACTGACCCTCAAATACCTCGAAGGCGAAGAAATTACACGGGAAGAGTTGATCGCGGCACTGCGCCGGGCAACGATTGCTGGCACACTGGTGCCAGTGATTTGTGGTACCGCCCTGAAAAACAAGGGTGTCCAGGCCATGCTTGATGCAGTCATTGCCTACCTGCCCTCTCCTCTGGATATTCCACCTCTCGCAGGCATCGACCCTGAAACGAATGAAACCGCTACCCGTGAAGTAAGTGATACCGCTCCTTTCAGTGCGCTGGTCTTTAAAATCGTTTCTGACCCATTCGTGGGCCGCCTCTCGTACTTACGCGTCTATTCGGGGATGCTTTCGGCGAAGAGTGCCGTTGAGAACAGCACGAAGGGCAAATCAGAGCGTGCCGGTCGCCTATTGCGTATGCATGCCAACCACCGCGAAGATATTGACGAGATTCGAGCCGGGGACATCTGCGCTGCCGTAGGGTTGCGTAACACCTTTACCGGTGATACCCTGTGTGATCCACAGCATCCTATCATTCTTGAGACCATTACCTTCCCACAGCCGGTGATCGATATCGCTATCGAGCCTAAAACCCGCGCTGACCAGGATAAGATGGGCATTGCCCTCAACAAACTGACCGAGGAAGACCCGACCTTCCAGCTACATACTGACCTGGAGAGCGGCCAGACCATTATTAGTGGCATGGGTGAGCTGCACCTGGAAGTTATCGTGGATCGTATGTTCCGCGAGTTTAAAGTCGAGGCAAACGTGGGCCGCCCACAGGTTGCCTATCGAGAAACCATCACACACGAAGCTAAGGCCCAGGGGAAGCACGTTCGACAGACGGGCGGCCATGGGCAGTATGGTGACGTGTGGATACGTGTTGCTCCCAATGAACGCGGCAAAGGCTTTGAGTTTGTCAATGGTATTGTTGGCGGCGTCATTCCGAAAGAATATATCAAACCTGTTGAAAATGGCATTAAAGAGAGCCTGGATAATGGTATTATCGCCGGATATCCTATGATAGATGTCAAAGTGACTCTCTACGACGGATCATATCATGATGTTGACTCAAACGAAATGGCCTTTAAGACTGCCGGTTCCCTTGCTATTAAAGAGGCCGTCCGCAAGGCTGGTCCTATTCTGCTTGAACCAATAATGCTGGTAGAAGTAACCACCTCCGAAGAATTTTACGGCGACGTGATCGGTGATCTCAACCGACGCCGTGGAACCATTTTAGGTATGGAGAGCCGTGGGACGATGTATGTGGTGCGGGGCTATGTTCCTCTTGCCGAAATGTTCGGCTATGTGAACGACCTCCGTTCAATGACCAGTGGGCGTGCCAGCTATTCGATGGAGTTTGCGCATTACGATCCAGTACCCAGGATGCTGGCCGAAGAATTAATTGCTAAGGCCAGCCGATAGCATTCATCTTTCATTCGTCTCGGAGCCGACATCAGGGAAGAGGCCTACCGAGCATACTGTTCATACCGTCTCTTTCGCGTTGCATCTATCTATGAGGATGGCTGCAAGTTGAATAACACACAAGTAAAGTGCCATAGCAAGGGTGCAGCCCCTGACGCACGTATGTTTGCACTGAGCACTGTTTTGAAGAGGAACACACATGGCTAAGAAGAAATTTGAGCGAACCAAGCCGCATGTGAACGTGGGCACCATTGGCCATATCGACCACGGCAAGACGACGTTGACGGCGGCCATCACCAAAGTGCTGGCCTCGGCCAAATTGGCCCATTATACGGCCTTTGACCAGATTGACAAAGCCCCCGAAGAGCGCGAGCGGGGCATCACCATCGCCATCGCGCACCTGGAGTATGAGACGGACAAACGCCACTACGCCCATGTGGACTGCCCCGGCCATGCCGACTATATCAAGAACATGATCACCGGGGCCGCCCAGATGGATGGGGCCATCCTGGTGGTCAGTGCCCCCGATGGCCCCATGCCGCAGACGCGCGAGCACGTCCTGCTGGCCCGTCAGGTGGAAGTGCCGGCCATGGTGGTCTTCTTGAACAAAGTGGATATGATGGACGACGAAGAGTTGCTGGAACTGGTGGAGTTGGAAGTGCGCGAACTGCTCTCCAAGAACCAGTTCCCCGGCGACGACGTGCCGGTCATTCGTGGCTCGGCCATTGGCGTCTTGGAAAGCCAGGGCGACCTCTCGCGCCGTGACCCGGCGGCGGCGTGCATCTGGGAGTTGATGGACGCGGTGGATAGCTACATCCCCACGCCGCCACGAGCGACCGACAAGCCGTTCTTGATGCCGGTGGAAGATGTCTTTGGCATCAAAGGGCGTGGCACGGTGGCGACCGGGCGCATCGAGCGCGGGATCGTCAAAGTGGGCGAGGCGATTGAGATTGTGGGCATGAAGGAGACGACGCGCAACGTGGTGGTGACCGGCGTGGAGATGTTCCAGAAGACGCTGGAGCAAGGCATGGCGGGCGACAACGTGGGCTGTCTGTTGCGGGGCGTGGAGCGAGCGGACATTGAGCGTGGGCAGGTGTTAGCCAAGCCGGGCTCGATCAAGCCGCACCGGGTGTTCAAAGCGCAGGTGTATGTGCTCTCCAAAGAAGAGGGGGGGCGGCACACACCGTTCTTCAACGGCTATCGGCCGCAGTTTTACGTGCGCACGACGGACGTGACGGGGGCGATCAGGCTGCCGGAAGGGGTGGAGATGGTGATGCCGGGGGACAACATCGAGATGACGGTGGAGTTAATCCAACCGGTGGCGATGGAAGAAGGCGTCAAGTTTGCCATCCGCGAGGGTGGGCGTACCGTTGGGGCAGGCATCTGCACCAAGATCGAAAACTAAGGTTCACATTTTGTAGGGGCGCAACATACTGCGCTCCTACACAGGAGATAGAAATGGCCGCAGGAACGAAACAGCGCATTCGTATCCGATTGAAAGCCTACGATCATCGTATCTTGGATCAATCGGCAATGCAGATAGTAGATACGGCACAGCAGACCGGCGCACGTGTCTCTGGCCCGGTGCCTCTGCCTACGGAGATCGATAAGTTTACGGTGATACGCTCACCCTTTATCGACAAAGACTCGCGTGAGCAGTTTGAGATACGAACCCATAAACGCCTGATAGACATTATTGAGCCGACCAATAAAACGGTTGAGGCCCTGACACGTTTGAATCTGCCCGCAGGTGTAGACATCGAGATCAAACTGTAGGGGCGCAATTTGTTGCGCCGCGCTAAAAATGAGGCGTGATAAATCACTCCCCTCCAGTTGGGAAAAGAGGATGAAGATATGCTAAAAGCATTATTGGGCAGAAAAGTCGGTATGACCCAGGTCTTTGGGGCTAACGGCGCAGTCACTCCCGTCACAGTGATCGAAGTCGGTCCCTGTATCGTGACCCAGATCAAGACTGTTGCCCACGATGGTTATGAAGCTGTCCAAATTGGTTTTGAACAAGCAACATTAAAGAATGTGACCCGTCCTGCATTGGGACACCTTGGACATAGTTTGCCATTGTTGAAGGCACAGCGCAAACGTTTGCAGACCTATCAACAAGAGCAGCGTGCGAAAGCGAAGACGGATACCACGGCAGGGCAAACTGAGTCCGGCCAGGTAGACGCGATAGACAAGACAGACGAGAAGCCAGACAAACAGATTCAGAAGCTACTCAAAGTGCAGGAGAAGCGTCAACGCCGACCTGGACCAGAACTAGGCCCCTTCAAGTTCTTACGTGAGGTGGAACTGCAAGAGGGAGTAGCGGCGGAAAAGATTGAACTCGGCAAACAGTTTAGTGTGGACCTATTTACTACGGGCGAGTCGGTTGACATTGTTGGCACGTCCAAAGGTAAAGGCTTCCAGGGTGGTGTCAAGCGTCACGGCTTCAGTGGTGGACCCAAGACACATGGTCAGTCAGACCGTACCCGCGCCCCTGGCTCGATTGGTTCTGGTACGACCCCTGGTCGTGTATTAAAGGGTACCCGTATGGCTGGTCATATGGGTAATGAGCGTGTGACAGCGATGAAGCTGCAAGTGATACAAGCTGATCCTGAGCGCAACTTGCTACTGGTAAAGGGTTCGGTGCCTGGTGCCAATGGCGGCTTGCTCACGATTAAGAAGCATGTGATGAGGTAAACCGAAATGCCCTCGACTACAGTGTATAACATGGCCGGAGAGGCCGTAAAACAGCTCGAACTGAGCGAGCAGGTGTTCGGAGTCACCCCCAATATGGCGGTCCTCCACCAGGTTGTGACAGCACAGCTGGTGAATCGTCGTCAAGGCAATGCTTCGACCAAGACTCGTGCAGAGGTTTCGGGCGGTAACAAGAAACCATATAAGCAGAAGGGGACGGGCCGTGCGCGTCAGGGTAGTACCCGCTCGCCGCAGTTCCGCCATGGCGGTACCGTATTTGGTCCCAGGCCACACCCATATCATCACGATGTGCCACGCAAGATGCGCCGTTTGGCTATCCGGTCGGCACTTTCGGATAAGGTTGCGAACGAGAAGCTGATCGTGGTAAACGATTTGGCGTTAGAGGCTCCTCGCACCAAAGATATGCTCTCGCTCCTGGGTAAATTGCCCGTGGATGGCAAACGCGTACTGATGATGTTGCCTCAGCGCGACGATAATGTCGTACTCTCAATTCGCAACATTCCTTTTGCCAAGGTGCAGCATGTCTCTTCGATTAACGTCGTGGAACTGCTCAAACATGATTGTTTAATCATGCCACTAGAAACCGTGCGCTGGATAGAGATGGTGTTCGGTGAAGGCATGAGTGCTGAAGAAGCCAGTTCCAAAATCGCCAATGATGAACTGAACAGCGAAGAATCGGCATCCGAGGAAACGGGTAGCGAGGAAGAATCGACGCCCGCCGCGGATGCTGAGGAAGCATAGGCGAAGAGGAGAAGAACTGTGGAGATCACAGAAATACTGCGCCACGGGGTAATTACTGAAAAAACAGTAAAGCTGCAAGAGCAGAACAAATATACCTTCAAGGTGGCGTTGAGAGCCAATAAAATTGATGTACGCCGTGCGGTTGAGGAGTTATTTAACGTCAAAGTTATCTCCGTCAACATGATACGCATGCCTGGCAAGGCAAAAATGTTTCGGCGTAAAGGTGCCGCTCCTCGACCTCAAGAGGCCCGTGAGTGGAAGAAGGCGATTGTAACCCTGAAACCAGGCTATACAATCGACGCATTGAAGGCGTAGTCATTTCATGCCTCCCACTGCCTTGGTGCAGCGTTGGAGGTGTGGCTTTCAAGCAGAAGGTGTTGAGAAATGCCAACAAAACAGTACCGACCAACTTCTCCTGGGCGTCGCGGCATGTCAGTTTCGACATTCGAGGAGATCACGAAGACTAAGCCAGAGAAATCTCTGACCGTCAAGTTGCAGAAGCACGCGGGACGCAACAACCAGGGTAAGATCACCACCCGCCATCGCGGCGGCGGTGCCAAGCGTGCTTATCGCATCATTGACTTTAAACGTAATAAGCTGAGTGTTCCCGCCAAAGTAGCGGCGATTGAGTACGATCCGAACCGTTCGGCCCGTATCGCTCTGTTACACTACCTGGATGGTGAGAAACGCTACATTATTGCCCCGCTGGGGCTCAAAGTCGGTGACATGGTATCGGCGGGACCCGATGCGGATATCAGGACAGGTAATGCCTTGCCGCTAAAGAACATCCCGACCGGTACCACCGTTCACTGTATTGAGCTAGAGCGCGGACGCGGTGCCCAGATGGCACGAGGTGCCGGCGCGGGCGCACAGTTGATGGCAAAAGAGGGCGATTATGCCCTGCTACGCTTGCCCTCAGGTGAGCAGCGGCGCGTCCATATTCTCTGTGTGGCAACCATTGGGCAGGTGGGGAACGTCGATCACGAGAACTTTAGTATCGGTAAAGCCGGGCGTTCAAGACATATGGGGCGACGACCTACCGTTCGTGGCTCTGCGATGAACCCCCGCGACCATCCTCATGGCGGTGGTGAAGGCCGTGCGCCAATTGGCGGACAGCCACAGACACCCTGGGGCAAGCCGGCTATGGGGTATAAAACCCGTAACAACAAGAGAACCGATCACTTTATTGTTCGGCGTCGCAATGCTGGTAGGAGGAAGAAGTAAATGTCGCGCTCCAGAAAGAAAGGGCCATACATTCATGAATCGCTCAGGAAAAAAGTACTGAGCATGAAGCGCAGTGGCGACCGCCGTGTAATTAAAACCTGGTCGCGTGCTTCGATGATCTTCCCTGAGATGGTCGCTATGACTATTGGGGTTCATAATGGCAAGACCCATGTGCCTATCTACATTACTGAGAACATGGTAGGCCATAAGTTAGGTGAGTTTGCTCCCACGCGTCACTTCCGTGGTCACGCGGGCGGCAAGAATGAAAAGACGACTTCGGTCCGGTAGTGGAAAATGTGGGGTCGCGGAACCGCGGCCTCGCGTTGAGAGGTACGAGATGCTAGTCAGAGCTATTGCCAAAGATATTGGCGTTCCGCCGCGCAAGATGCGTCTAGTCACCAACGCGGTGAAAGGTAAAACTGTGATTGAGGCTCTGGCTATTCTCCGCTTCCTGCCAAATGCAGGGGCGCAGCCAGTAAGCAAAGTGGTTTCGTCGGCAGCAGCCAACGCGGAGAATAACTACAATCTCAATCCAGATGATCTCTATATTCTAAATATTGTGACGGATGAGTCATTCCGGATCAAACGTGTCAAAGCGCGTTCGCGTGGTCAGGCTGCTCGCATTTTGCGGCGTTTCTGCCATGTCACGGTAGTCGTTTCAGATGATCCGGCAGACGCCGGTCGCTAAATAAGGAGGACACTTTTGGGACATAAAGTGCATCCCATAGGATTCAGGCTCGGCGTCGTCAAAGGATGGCAGTCCCGCTGGTATGCCGAGCGTGATTACAAAGATGTGTTTGCTGAAGATGATCTGATTCGTCAGTCCATCAACAAGGAACTTGCCAACGCCTCGGTCTCGCGTATCGAGATTGAACGCGCAGCGGCAAACCAGGTTTCAGTTACGATACATACCGCGAAGCCCGGTATTGTTATTGGGAAGAGCGGAGAAAAAGTTGATAAACTGCGTACCATGCTTGAGGGTAAAACCAAAAAGCGTGTACGCTTGAATATCATGGAGATACGCCAACCCGAACTGGACGCCTACCTCGTTGGGCGCAGCATTGCTGAACAGTTGGAGAAGCGTGTCTCGTTCCGCCGCGCCATGAAGCAGGCGGTGCAAAAGTCGATGCGTGCAAACGCCAAAGGTATCAGGATCATTGTTGGTGGGCGCCTGGGTGGAGCGGAAATCGCTCGCTCGGAGAAAGAGGTCGAGGGGAAAATTCCTCTGCATACCTTGCGTGCCGATATTGACTATGGATTGGCGGAAGCACACACGACCTTTGGTGTTATTGGTATCAAAGTGTGGATTTACAAGCGCGATATCTTGCCGAGCAAACGCCGTGAACCCGGTGAAGCAGCGCAAGAACCCGTTGCACAGCCTTCGTTTGCCCCACGCGACCGCGATGGGGGCGACCGCCGCCCCGGCGACCGCCGACGCAGCGATGGTGGTGCTCAGCGTGGTCCGCGTCCGCAAGGAGACCGACCACAGGGTGGAGACCGTGGCCCCCGACAATTTGGGGATCGGCCACCGCGTCCACAGGGAGATCGACCGCCACGTCCACAAGGCCCACAGGGTGAGCGTGGTCCGCGTCCGCAAGGAGACCGACCACAAGGACAAGGAGGCCCGGGAGGCGAACAACGCACTCCGCGTTCACCGCGTCCACAGGGAGATCGAGCCCCACGTCCAGTGGGTGATCGTCCACCACGCCCACAGGGTGAGCGCACGGTAAAAGCTGAGCAGGCACCCGCCG
>JADEYI010001681.1_pt1 | contig 14698 bp, 17 predicted proteins | sample 8542331 | NCBI WGS metagenome assembly JADEYI01 (sample SAMN16510988, study PRJNA670497) | mine drainage metagenome | isolation source: biofilm near Copperflume 1 | place: Germany: Marsberg coppermine Kilianstollen | collected 2018-02 | reverse complement strand
ACATGCAGCTTGTCTGCAGACGCACCTTGCCTTCGGCAGGAAAAGCGCGTAATAAAAAGAAAAAAAGAATGGCGGCCCACCTTGACCTGCAGCCGGATCCAGCCGCCGGCGCCGCGGTTCTCGTCGATGATGACGTTGAGGTCCTGAGGCACGGTGCACTCCACGCGCCGGTATCGGATGTCGATGCGCCCCAGACTCATCGGCGCCATCTTGTTGAATGTCAGCGCCTGCATGCGCAGGGATTGTTCAAACTAAGTTCAGATCCCACGTTAGCATGTTAGCCCATCTGCGTATGGGCTGGTGGGTAGGAGCTGTGCTTGGGTGCCTGGAGAATGTGCAGGAGTTGCCAAGCAATGAACCAATATTTTTGTTATCACACGTGTTTCCCGCCAAGAGGTACGGTACGTTCTGCAGACAAGCTGCAATTTGAGGCTGCCAGGTTCCTACCCCTTGTTGGACTCGCCAGATCCGAGCAAGACCCAATCAACTGTGGGCACGGCGCCCCTTGTTTATACCGGACCCCGCCAGCCGGGGCAAGGACCAGTGCACCCTAAATTAGTCCCAGAAAAACAATGCATGCACTCCTGACAGGATGCATAAGGTCCAGATAGCTGCAAATGGGTCTTTTGCAGTGCTCCTAACAATGTGAAATTCTTCCTTGCAATGTTACGAGCCCTCATTCCCAATGGCAGCAATAAACGGGGAGCAGGCCTGTGGTGTCTGCATAGGATGAAGTAAGAGGAAGCACAGCAGAGACAGCTGCCCACCTGGATGTCGAGGTGGTCTGCTTCGCACTCTGGGCAGCTGTCAGTGATCATGATGGTGACTGAGCGAGCATTGGAGTCTGAGTTGCAGCGCCCCTGCACCAGCCCACCAGCCCATCAAGATATTGAGGAAATATAACTAAGGAACTTTGAAAGGACAAGAGTTCAGCATCAGCGCATCAGCACATCAGGGCATGTGTGGGTTGGAGACACACCGCGAACTGGCCGTTGTTCTGCAAGCACTGCACCTCGAAGCACTGCCTGCACAGAGCAGCACAAGCTGACTGTCATGTACCATACTTTTACCTGTCAGAGACTTGTCATACCTTGCAACTCTTTGCAGGGCATGCTGCAGATCATCAAGCATGCAAATGAGGGCAGCTGCGTTGTTGGAATGGCTGGAAGTGATGGCTGGCAAGGGACTCACCCGCAGCCCTTGACTGGGCCCTCCTGATAGAAGTGGTTGGAGGTGGAGAGAGCCCCCACGCTCCAGTAGGGGTACTTGCTCTTGTCCAGCTTCCCATAGCCGCATGAGCCCTGCAAATACAAGCAGACGCTCAAAACTTGATTTAGGCAGCAGAAAATGACTATTTGTACTGCATGCATGTCAGTGTGGCAGGCAACCTGTGAGACGCCCATTGTCATGACGCCCATTCAAAGGCATTCTGCCCGCCGGGGAGACATTCGAAATGACAGGAAAGTGACAGTCTTGGTGTTGTCTAGTGCGGAATGGTGTGCAAGGAAGGAAGAGGGAGAAAGCACTCACGATGCTAGTGCCATAGCTGTACTGGTAGGGATCCTGCTGGGCACCAGAGCACACTAGTCAGCACACAGACTGTATGTCTGACTTTGCCCAGATCGTCTGTGCCCTAATTTCGGGCCACTGAAAGCTTTGCGTCGAAATCGACACTACGAACCCATTTCATCCATCCTGCAATCTTTCAACTCTCTGGTGGGATTGCTGGTGCTGTCCGTATGGAAATTGCGGACCATGGGTGTGCAAAGACGGGACGTACAGACAGGAAGGAAGGTGAGCCTTACCATGCCGTCTTGCTGGCCTCCATAGTTGGTGGCGATGCCTTGCGTCCAGTAAGAAGGCAAGCTGTCGGCAGCCCGAGCTTCCCTGAACTCGTATGCGAACAGGAGGACAGCCGCAAGAAGGCTTGTGCGTCTGTGACCGCTCATTGCTTCGGAAAGAAGAGGCAGCGACCTGAAATCCAAAAAGGGGAGGCCGATCTGAACGCAAGTACAATTTGTTGCAGTGGGAAGCTCAAGCATGTGATGTGTACATCACAATCAGCCAGCAGATTTTGTTCCTGTCGATCCAAATATCGGTCGTGCCCGCTCACAAATGTATGGCACACTTCCCTCGACACTGTTCACCGCACAGTAGTGCCGACCGTGCATGCCATGCAAGCTACCGAGAAAATCTTTTACCTTCCGGCCGACTGGTGAAGGCGTTGGTCGACTGAGAAGGAGGCAGTTCCAGGTGAGCAGCAGCCAGGCAGAACTCCAACAGCTGAGTCTCCCAATCCGACACACTCTTCTTGTCGTCCCGGGATCCTCGATGGCCGTGCGGAGATGTAAAAATTGTGTATCTGTCAAGTGGGCTGATTGGAAAACCTGACGATGTAGGGAGCCCTTATTCTGACGATGGCAGTCAGACTCTCATGGGCGTGTTTGCATGGGGCCTCCCGTACAGGCGTCCGACTCGCAAAAATGTATACTGACTTGGACGCAGAGAACCCAGATGCAGCGTCTTTGTGTCGCAAGTGCCTCTTTATACGATTAAGAGGGGGCTGGAACAGTCGCGTTGCAGATCATCGTACACCCTCGGTTCAGTTGGGGTGTCTGTCTCAGTGCGACATTGTGAGATTATCTGGTTGGTGGTAATGAGGTAGATAGTAAGCACTTGGGTGGACACACTCTTGACCTCTTGTCTTAATCAGAGCATGCAGAATCGACCCAACAAAGGGCCTTCGTGTGTGTATCCTCTCTTGGATTTAAGGAACTCAGAGAGGGAGGGCCCTTGGTAGTCAAATTGAAGGATGGACTGACCGGTGGAGTGAAAGTCACCAAAGGAAGGAATCTGACAGTCGGGCTGTCGGGTGGCAAAGGTACCGGCATCAACTTTATGGCTGCATGCAAGCAGGTCTCGGGCATGCGAGTCCTGTCTTCCTGTTTTAAGCCAAGAGTTAATGCAAGACAAACAGACAGTGTGAGCGTCAATGTAGGAAAAAAAGGGATGACTTGCCGTTCCTGTTTGCATTCTCTCTTGACACTCTGAATGGGCAGCAGGCTGAACACGCCATGGTGAGGGCCAGCTTGTATATCACAAAAGCAATTACACGGTCATGCACTCGCATCTGCCAGACTTGCTGGCACACAAAACGCACTGATATCATTTCCTTTTACACACTTCTTTTGCTAGAGGCGAGGTGCGTCTGCAGACAAGCTGCAGGCACAAGGCGCATGCACAGCATCAATTTCAACGCATCACGGAGGGACATGCTTCTACTCCAGCTATGAACCAGAGCAGCGAACACCTACTCTACTATACTTCATCCCCGCTCAAAGTATGAATGACGGATCCACGTGAAAACAGGCCAGGGCACATCATGCTACATTGCTGCAAAGATGGTTCGGCCATGCACACCTCATAACCTTCTGAAGCCATACCCCCAAGGCCCCCTCCCCTTCTCATCCTTTGTCATCCTCAGGCTCTGTAATGCTCTCTTGGTGCTCACATATCCAAATCATAAATCTAAACACACCCCCTGACAAAGGTCAATTGCATCCTCTACAAAATTTCAATCCCAACAGCCCCCGGCTGTAGCAAGCACTACTGCAAAGCCATTTGTTGCTACACAGAGACGGCTAGCCTGCCCATCCAATGCAATCAAAGCACATTTCGGCACGCAGCAAGCAGCTGCATATGCTCATCCCCATCCAATGCAAACAAGCACAAGCCAAATGTCCAAAACACTCCGCAGCAGGGGCCGTGCAAAACCCAATGAGCCCAACATGGCTGAGCAAACAGGCGTCTTGAAAACAAGAACTCCACAAAAATGGCAACCGCCAAGTAGAGACACCCTACTATGCTGGGGACCAAAGCTTTCCTATAAAGTTCAGAGAGACACCGTTCACAAAATTGCATGTTCACACTTCCTGCCGAAGCTTCTCTCTATCCCAACCCCCACCCACCCCTCTAATTTCAATAATCTATGTCTACAGACCACCGTTGCAGATACCCTCCATTCTACCACTACCCAATGCAACCCTCCATTTCGGCATACAGCATTGCGGCTGCTGCATATACTTCAATCCCATGCACGCCATCATTCTGAGGTCATTATTCAGCAAAGCATTCTAGAACCTTGAAGGACCTCTGTACCCATGCCCCACAGCAAGCTGCAGCCATGGAATCAGGGCCTGGCATAAAATGAAGCTCATGATGAAAATGCGTGGCCTCTATAGAAGCCAGCTAGCCATCATCAAATTGGCTAAAGGAGGGGCCAGCTCAGCTCATTCCCACACAAAATTGAAAGCAGCTGCACATTACTTCCTTCTGGTCCTTGCCCCACGGGAAGATCCAAAAAGATGAGAGCTGCAGATCCGGGCTGATTAGCGCGCTGAAATGACCTGAGCCGTCCATGATAATTAATGCATTCTTGAGCAGCCAGCACAGTGACGTGGCCAGGGTACTGACTGCCGAATTGACGCGCATCTGATGCTGATGCGCACATAACTTATTTGGGCCCGCCTGCATGGAAGCAACGATGATGTCTCAGCTTACTCACTGCACAAAAAGCAAGCCACGCAGATGGCCAGAAACAAGCACTCTCTCACTTCCTCTGCATACATGGGCCACATATTCATGTGCAGCGCCTCAGAACACATTCCTTGCACTCTCCTTGAACTGCCCTGCCCTGCCAAGCACTTGAAATCTTGCTGTTTGACGATACCTCGGCGTGCTCAGCGGCCAGATGGGATGCCTTTGCGATTTTTATGCTTGAAAAAACAAAGCACAGATGTTGCTTGACGTACCTAGTCCTTCAGGCTGGACAAGATATAAGAAGGATAAGAACATTGCAAATCACCTTTGTTCGCCCTTTGCCTGGCAGGAAGCTCAGCTGAGCATGCGTCGGCCCCAGCCGGGGGGCGGCGGTGGCGGCGGTGGCGGCGGTGGGGGAGGGCTAGGGGCGCTCCAAGACTGTCCACTGGACTGTCCGCTGGATGATGAGTAGGACGATGACGAGGCGCCTGCCTGCGGCGGTGGCGGCACCTGTGCAGCCATGCACAAATCCTTGGGCATGGTTGGCTTGAGCCTCAACTTTACTATTATTGTTATTACGCGCTTTTCCTGCCAAAGGGGCAAGGTGCGTCCTGCAGACAAGCTGCAGTGAAAGGCTGCCACAATCCTGCCCCTTGTTGGACTCGCCAGATCCAAGCAAGACCCAATCAACCACAACTTTGGAGGCAGAACTACCAATAACTTCTGTCCTCAGGCCAGTGAGGCATGTCCAGAGGAGGTCTAAAGTAATTCAGCTGCTGGTGGCTGCCAAGATTTGTGCAGCTTGGTGGACTTTGTAAACGAATCAGGTGCAGATGGCTGCCAAGAATTTTGCAGCTTGGTAGACTCCTACCCAGCCAAAGCACACTCTAAGACTGTCCGCATGGCCACATGACTAACCAGCGCTGTTCCATCAGCCGCTGAAGGCAGTGCTGTCCTGCTCAAGGGACGGTCATCTGCCATCCATCAACGGCTGACAATTATACTTTTCCTACACAAGAGACCGTTCACAAGCAAGCATTGGCATCTGGGACCTTCATCACCTATGCATAGATGAAAGCCTGCTACAGATTGATCTCATGCAACATGCCCTGCCTAGGAAGGCACATCCTAAGGAGAACATGACCTTCGACATTCCCACAAGGCCGGTTGGCAAATGCCCCATTTCCAACCTCAGCTCTTGAGCAGGAATGACACCTGCATGCATGCAATTGGTGGGGCAGGTTCAAGAGATCCTACCTGCCAGTAAGGCGGCGGCGGGCTCTGAGAGGACCCGGGGGAGGGCGGCGGCGGCTGCATCCAGTAGGGAGGCGGCGGGCTCTGCATGGGCGAAGGCGCACTCATGGGTGGAGGGGTGCTCGGGCCCTGAGCAGGCGTGCTCTGCTGCCATGTGCTGCCGGAAACTGGCGGCGGCGGCTGCCACCAGTACGGGGATGGCGGGGTCTGCATCTGTGCCGGCGCGGCCGTGGGCGGCGGCGGGCTCCTGCAGTTGCCACAGCTTACGGTGTCAGAAACGCAGGATTGTGTTGAATTTTTTTAATGTCAGCTCAAGTCAGGGGCAGGAGAGGCATGCGGACCCAATGCATGCTGACCTAAGCAGGCCGGCATTTTTGTACATTAGCAGCCTCTTAGTTCAGCATGATGCCTGTCCCACATGCTCCCTACACAATTCATTCCAGATCGTTGCGTAGTGCGACTTATCAGGCTGGTGCTGCATCCTGAGTGACCCGCGCAAGCATGCATCTTCCAAGGACTTCTTGCCAGTCTGTTCAGGACATTTCAAAAGGCCTCAAGAGTTCCAGGCACCCAAATCCAGAAGTGCCCTGAAGAGTTTTGGATGTCTCTAGACACTCCCAGTGATGTTCATTAGATTTGGCAATAGATGTTGCACAAGAAATTGGGCAGACCAGAATTCCGTCCTGGAAACACAGGCCCAGTACCCTGGCAAGCATGCATCTGTCTAACCTCTCCTGCAGTGCTGCCTCACAGGAATAGAAGGGGCTTACACAGACGGCGGGGGCGGCTGCCACCAGTAGGGGGACGGTGGGGTGGGCGGCGGGGGAGGCGAGGTAGGGGACCCCGTCGGAGACGGGCTGCCACCGCACGCAGTCGCCCCCCGGCTGCCATCGGCGCCAAAAGAGGTGCTGCATGCGGGGCTGCCTGTAGCTGGCGCCTGCCCAGCCTGGCTCCCGGACGGGCCTGAGAACGCGCTCACCTGCACATGACATCAACATATACTCCCCCATAAGGCAGATGAGTAATGAGGAACATGTGCATGCAGCCATTGTGGGGGAGATGCTTGGCATCGCAGCCCCCATATGATAGAAAATTTAGTCCATGCAGATACCCAATTCCAGCTTGCTGATGGCCGAGGCTTGTGGGCCCCCAAAAAGCATGCACAAGAGGAACCTGTACTGGATGCATGCTTTACACTGAAGCTCTGTCATGCCAGAGCTGCGGCCCAGAACATGTATCTAACAGAGGCTCTTCAAGATCCATAATTTCATGGACGGAATGAATCATGCGCTTGCATGTGTGACTGTCACTGAATCCTGCATGCATCATCATCCACAGAAAGACCACACCCTTGTCAGGTGTGAGCCACAACAGGTGGACATGCCACTCACCTTGGGCTCCGAGCTCGAAGAGGAAGAAGCTGAGGCAGACGATGAGCCGCTCTGACTGGATGAGCTCGGAGATCCAGATCCTGCTGAAGCAGATGAGCTGGCGGATGTAGAGCTCTGACCGCTGCCGAATTGGAAGTTGATCCCTGTGGGCATGATCCCTGTCTGACCATTCGCCTTGATGACTCCGAAAGCAGTAATCTGCATAGCAGAAAGGGATATGTCACGCCTTGGTAATATATAACCAGTGACATGCCTGCAGAATGGTTCACTACATTAGACGTATCCACACCAGCAGTGAGAATCATATCTGCTTCTGGCGCTCTGGCTTTCACATGAATGGATGCCGTGATTAAGGGGAGTCTTCATGCAGCAACAAGTAAGAAGCAACATTGTCGTGGGGTGGAGTTTGTTGATCCAACATCAGTAAATGCCATTCATGTTGCATGCAAAAGATGGGGTTGAGCAGAAGGGAGGCTGACCTCAGTGCCGGCATCATCCTGGATTCGGAAGTCCAGAGGGGGGTCCGGTATTGATGTGGCTTCCCAAGAGGCCCCCCAGACGTTGTTCATGCTCTGCCAGTCCGTCTTGGGCCCCTTGATCTGCACCAGCTTCACCGACCCGCGCATGGCAGCATCCTGCAGCATTGCATTGCATCGACCTCAGTATTCCTGCACTGCTTCAGGTTGGCGGGGAGGCGATATAATACCAAGCACCGTGCCACCTGTTGATTGGGTCTTGCTTGGATCTGGCGAGTCCAACGAGGGGTAGAATTGTGGCAATCTTTAAGTGCAGCTTGTCTGCAGGATGTACCTTGGCTTTTGGCAAGAAAAGCGTGCGATAATACCAATATTCATCCTGCACAGTCAGTTGGGACCCCACATTGCTCTGTCTCTGCCTTGCATGCGCGTCCCCAGCTGGTAATGAACCACATGCATGGACGTCAGCAGGCACGCGCATGATGAGCTGCCATCAACTCACGTGCATGCACGTCAGGAGGCGCATGCATGTCAACTTTGCTGCATGCTTGTCCCTATCACAGGCAAGAGGCGGAGGGCTCCCCATCACACGCAGCAGTGTGCTCTACGCAAAACACACTGGCAAGACGTGATCGCACCTTCACCTGCGTCCAATTCGACATGATATGTGTGCCATGACCTGCATGTGCCTGCCATTAGTCTGCCAGGCAGAATTTGTCAGCTCTAGTCCTGAAATTCAGTGGGACCCCACCTTGACCTGCAGCCGGATCCAGCCGCCGGAGCCGCGGTTCTGGTCCACGATGACATTCATGTCGGAGGGGGGCTTGCACTCCACTCGACGGTAGCGCATGTTGATGCGGCCCAGCGCCATCGGAGCCACCTTGTTGAACGTCAGCGCCTGCATGCGCAGTGAACTTTGATGCAATTGTTCGAATTTAACAGTTATGCAGGCCCATGCTCATTTGTGCTCTCCTGACTGGGGCCGTGCTCCGCTGTCTAGACAAAGGAGATGGAACGAGGAGCAATACAGGGCATGGCAATCACTCTGTGCAGGACAGTTTGTCACATGTGGCATCACAAGATGGTCACAAATGTCGCCTCCTTGAGTCAGCTGATCAACTAGTGTCAACCAGATGCAATGGGGGGCTGTTTTGGGCGCACCTGGAGATCAAGATGGTCTGATGCGCACTCTGGGCAGCTGTCGGTGATCATGATGGTGACTGAGCGAGCATTGGGGTCCTGGTTGCACCGCCCCTGCACAGCACAGAAACATGCGTCATCACCCAGCTCAGGTATGTATATTTTTCCTGTTGCCTCTGCTGCCATGCCTTGCCATGGTTTTCATCAACTACAGCCCGCTTGTGGAACATGGCCATTGGTTGGCATTTGGGCCAAATCACTTGTTAGGCAGGCACGCTGCTGCTGCAGCTTTGAGCTGACAGAGATAGGGCGACAGGCAGGGAGTTAGCAGTCATGGAGAATTCCAGTTGTTCACGCGTGCATTGAGGGGGAGATTGTGAGGAAGAGGTGCATACCGCAAAACCGCCAGCATTCTGCAGGCACTCGATCTCAAAGCACATTCTGCACACATAGCAGATGATCAGTTTCTGGGCTGTTAAAATCTCAGGAGACTGGGACATGCAGGCTACTTTGCAGCGCAAACACTGTGTTGCCTCTGCGCTCAGAACTGCAGATAGCGCAATCCTTGCTCAGAGGCAGAAATGCTGCTTTTGCACTTGAGGCAAATTCCTGCTTTCAAACATGAAAGGGGGATAAAAAAGTGTCGGGTTCTGAAGACGTGTTGAAGACAGGCAAGGGATCTGTAAGCGGCGGGTGATGCCTGCTGCAGCAATTCCTTGTTCAGAAACACAGGAGCAGAACTGCTGCCTCTGTGCTGAAACAAATTGCTGCTCACAGACACAGAAGCAGCAATTGCACTTGTTGGGTTCTGCAGATGTGTTGAAGGCATGCAAGGCATATGTGGGCAGCAGGCATCTCACCCGCAGCCCTGAACTGGACCCTGCTGGTAGAACTGGTTTGCAGTGGCCAGCGCTCCCACACTCCAGAAGGGATAGTTGCTCTTGTCCAGCTTGCCATAGCCGCACGAGCCCTGCACAAGCAAGATCAACTCAAGGAAGCTCAGAGCCCATGCATCACATGAGCTCAGAACCTGATTGTGGCTTGCTCAAGCAATGCCACTTTGTCTCCACACAGGTGCTCAGCGCTTCAGCTGTAACTGCTGGTGAACTCTTGGATGAATCAAGAGGTGCAGGCCTCCTGGGGAGAGCAGATCAGGGAGTAAGGCACTCACAATGCTGGTTCCATAGCTGAACTGGTAGGGGTCCTGCACACGCACAAGTCAAGATCAGCAAGATGGACAGTGATCAAGAATTGGCAGGCAAGGCTAGATGGAGCTGCAGATCCGAAGAACATCCTCTGGAAGAGTCAGGTACGACCTCAATGAGCAGCCTCAAGCACAGAAACTGACGCCCTTGGAAGGTACAAAACACTTCATCATTGGTCAATAAGCAAGAACAAGGAGTTGAAGAGGACCGATAGCGCACCATGCCGTCTTGTGCGCCTCCGTAGTTGGTGGCGATGCCTGTGTTCCAGTCACCGGGCAAAGCAGTATCTGCAAGAACCTGTGAAAGGCTGCAGGCGAGCAACAGGGCGCCAGCCGCCAAGGCAGCAGCCCATCTGCTGGTGGCGTCCATTGTCGAGACGAGCCGACAGGCACCCGGATCACCGATCGCGAGCCTTTTCCTGCAGCAGCCGGCGCAATCAAACAGGACCCATCAACCAAATTGCAATTTACTTGAAAAGGACGTTGATTGGCATGGACGCATGCATTGGCACAGGCAACACTAAAGGGCACTGACGCAGAACGTGTTCAGGATCTCCCGCAAGCTCGATCAATCAATGCATGCAACGCTGCAAACGGACGGAGTGAAGCCTCTCAAGCATACCTGAAGGTTGATCGCTGCTGATCAGTGTTTCAAGAGGCGCGACCAGTTGTTTATGGGCTGGTCCAAGGGACGCGCAGGAAACGCGTGACGCCCGGCAGGTACTAAGGATCGGTCTCCTGTGGGCACCACCAAAATGGTTTTGCAATCTGTGGGCGCCTTCTTAAGTTGAGCAAGAGCAAACATAGGCTAGGATCAAGCCGCACCAGTGACACAGACGGGTGACCTTCTCAGCGAGGGGGATCTCAGCAGCGTGCAGCAGTGCCGGCAGGTTTGGGAGGTGGGCAACACAGAAGCACGGCCCTGACAAGACTGATCAACGTGAAAGGTCGATTGAAACAAACAGACTTGTGATTGGTGTGACTGAATGGCGTCCTGAAGGAACTCCATGGGAGGCAACGCTCCCGCAGAACACGACGGGTTTATAGAGAAGGGGATTGTGAGGGCTGCCTCACGACTGACTGACGCACTCAATGATATCCGCATGACATCTGCCAATATAGGAATCCTGAAACCATGACAAGGTGCTCTGCTTTTCCCCGAAGTGGTCTAAGAGGAGGACAAATGCAGACATTAAGGCATTGCGAGCGCCAAAGCAGAAGAAATGGCTGCCTTGCGGTGGGAACAGAGTGCATCGGACAAAACGATCCTCTCCGCATTTGCATGCAGCTAGCTATCCAACCTTCTTGGAACAGAGTACAGGAGGCTTTCTCTGGTGAGTTCTGTGAACGCCTCTTCCCGCATCGGCACTGAAGCTATGGATGCCTTGACAGCACAGGGTGATGCGCCCATGCATTCTGCCTTTCCTCCAGCATGTGATTGTGTGCTTTGAATGAAAAAGGGGAGGCTTCACTGCCTTGCGCTTTGATAATTAATTGAGAAGCTTGTCGAATGCAGTTTGCTGTGCCGGTTTTTGCCGTTGCAGCCAACACTGTTACACTGGCAGTAACTATTGCACTGCTACATGTTTTTACACTGACCGATCCCGCACCAATTCCCAGTTCAAGCACCCAGTAAGTACTGAAAGGAGATGCATACTTAGCGGACCACATACTTCGGCCATGCATCTCAATTGCACAAAGAGACGCACAGCCATGCATACTTTGAACACTACTAAACTCCCCCCAGCCAAATACAAGCCAAATTCCTACTCTACATGACAACGCTAGTGCGCACTGTCTTGAAGCTGCACTCTCCAAACATCCAATCAAACCTGGCCGAGCTGCGAGCTGGCCTCATCAAATCATGCAGATGGCAAATCAGCCATCTGGACAGATTCATGCCATACTCATTGAGTATAAATATTCTGGCGACCTCTGATGGTCCTGCTCAGAAAAATGACTCCCCTGCTCTCCGGGCCTCAATACCTTATCCTGAAAGCGATCACAACGTTGTGCCTTTCAAGCAGATACCCGGCCTGCAGGTCTCAAAGCACACGCCAATTGCTGCTTCAAATCACTCAGCAAACACCTTCTTTCAGAAGGAAACTAAATACTGGACCAGCTCAGCCTTAAAAATGCTGTGCGCTTCTGCTTGATAGCTGACAAGACCTTGCATCTCTTAGAGATGCCAGTTCTGGCCGTGCCACCGCCCGGTGCTCTCATAAATTCCTCTGGCGATGTCAGCACTGGATACGGCACTATCTGCTCCTCTTGAGATCCCATACTGGCTGTGAGTTTGCTTGCTATTTCAGTCACACACCGCTCTAGAGATCTAACACTGGGCGTGCCAGTGACTGCTGATCCGCTCACAAGCCCCTCTAGAGATCCCAATACCGGCCATACACGTGCCTGCTAGTTCACTCACACACCGCTCTGCCAGCGACTGCTGATGAAACTCGCACCACTGGACATCTCACTGCCTATGGCAGTGTGCTTTAATTCACTCACAAGCCGCTCTGGAGATCTGACAGGTGGCTGTGTCGCCGCCTGCTGATGCCTAAAAGAGATGCGACTGTGCCTTTCTTTATGTGTTGTCCCCCAGCTGCAGCTACTGCTGCGGCGGTGGTGGCGGCGGTGGTGGCGGAGGGGGCGGAGGGGGAGGATTGGAAGAGTCCCCATGCTGCGGCGGCGGTGGCGGCGGTGGCGGAGAGGTCCCTGTCTGCATCACACAAACTTCGTGCTGATAAACACCTCGACGAGTGCACTGTTTTTCAATGTATACAGTATCCTGCGGTAGCTTGAATCTTGACTCAACATGCAGAGGCTCTGCAGATAGTCATAGGCAGTGGGATTGACATAATGCATTACCCGTCTATATATATAGTCGCGTGATGCCTTGTGCAAGTTTCCCTGTCGGCAAGTCACCCACATGCATTAGCAAGCTACTTTCCTGGCACAACACTGCGCAGCATAGTTGCACCATACGGATTCGGCCATTCGGCATACAGTGAATATTCGGTCGTATATTCGGTGTTTTGGGCCAAAATAGGCCGTTTTTGACCGTATTCCGTATAATTTAAATACCGTATGACCGTATATTCGGCCGCATATACGGTCCCCAAAAGTTGTTCTGACCGAATGGTGCAACTATGCTGCGTAGGAACAGGACTGAGGAGGCAGAAACCTGCCACTGTGAAGGTGGTGGCGGGGGCGGCGGCGGGGGGCTCGGGGGAGATGACCACCATTGGGACGGTGGCGGCGGTGGCGGAGGGGGGGGACTCGGAGGGGTCCCCACCGGCGGCGGTGGCGGCGGCGGTGGCGGAGAGGAAGCATCCTGCATGCACATGAGGCTGTCTGCTTCTGCAACAGACAAGTCTGCAACAGACTTTCAAACTTGACAGGCCACAGGTGTGTGTGTCAGATCATGCGATTTCCAGTTCCAGGAAGCCTCTGAAGTGACACAGTCTGGTTAGTTGCATTTAAGGAGCTGCCTAGGAGTGCTAGTGACACACAAGACACCTCCGGCCCAGGAGCACAACAAGTGTAAGTGCGACTGGCTGTATTTCAGCATATATGCAAGGCACTCTTGGTCATTAGCAGACTGCTAATAGCAATCCAAGCTGCATGAAATGAATGTCCAATACCAAAGAAGGCCTTGTTCAGACTACAGGAGCGCGAGCAAAGGGTTGATGGTGAAGCTCCCGCTTTGACTGCAGCAGTGCCAGCAGGGAAGTTCCATGCAATTGCAGCATGTGATGGGCCCCATCGTATACCGGGTAAATGATAGCAAAGGAAGTATCAAAAGATTTTCACCTGGGGTGTGCTGGGAGGCGGGGTGGTCCATGAGGGAGGAGGCGGGCTCATCCAGTAAGGCGGTGGCGGCGAGGAGGCCGGGGATGGGGGAGGGGACCCGGTCGGCGGTGGTGGCGGAGGGGGGGATCCCGGAGGGGTCTGCCACGAGGCCGGCGGTGGCGACACCTGCCATGTGAGCAGCGCTCAGAAGGGTTTGACATGGCCTCAAGAGAAATCCTGGGGTGGCCAGATAGCAGCTTCTATGTCTCCAAGTGATCCCAGGGAATAATTACATGCAAATGATTCTTGGCAGTGAATTTGGCAGAATATTCTAGGTGAAACAGAACCTCGTCCCAGAAACTAACAAGAAGATTGGCCCATTCCCAGTGGGCCAGTGAAAACCTGGTGCTCAGCCGCCAGCCACCTAGTGTTGCTGTAGCTGCTTTGCATCAACACCAAAATACCATGCTGCTGCTGTTCAATAGCAGGGAGTTCAAGCTGGTTTCTCAATAAGCTGCTGGTCCGAGGTCAGGATCTGCAAATCCAGTATGTTGATGCAGAGGTGAGGCCACACCTGCCAGTACGGCGGCGGAGGCGGCGGGGAGGCAGGACTTGACGGGGGAGTTGATGCGACCGAGTATCCTTGATTTGAAGGCGGAGGCGACACCTGCAAAGTTTAATAGAAGATATTAGTCAGATGCACCAGAGGCCACATGTATGCATCGCCACAGTGCGTGCTGCAAATCGCCAATTGTGCCTTCCCATGCGCTGTCAACCTAAACCCAACTGTGGCTTAGATAGGCGTATAATAATGATAATAATAGTAATAATAATATTAGTGATAATAATGATGATGATAATAATAATAATAATAATAATAATAATAATAATAATAATAATAA
>JADEYI010001680.1_pt1 | contig 14709 bp, 18 predicted proteins | sample 8542331 | NCBI WGS metagenome assembly JADEYI01 (sample SAMN16510988, study PRJNA670497) | mine drainage metagenome | isolation source: biofilm near Copperflume 1 | place: Germany: Marsberg coppermine Kilianstollen | collected 2018-02 | reverse complement strand
TGGAGGGGGTGGCCGTAGGCCATAGCCGCTCTGCGGCTAACCTGGAGGGGGTGGCCGTAGGCCATACGGGCTCTGCCCGTAACCTGGATGAGGGTGGCAAAATATCCTCCCCGGCAACCTCACCATGGAGCGACTTAGAGCGGTTTTCAGAAAGAATAGTGCCGTCCACCCGCTTAGAAAGAGTGTTCCAAGCTCATTTTTGCCGCCAGTAATAGCCGCAACAATAGCAGAAACCGCGATATGCGACTCGTCAGCCTCACCAGTTCCAACACCGAAATCGTCTGGTCGCTGGGCCAGGTGGCGAGCTTGGTGGGCATAGATGACCATTCGGATTTTCCCGCTGAGGTCGCCCAAATCCCCAGGGTTGGGCCGGATTTGCTCATAGACATCGGCAAGGTCGAGCGGCTGAAGCCCGACTTGGTGCTGGCGAGCCTTGCGGTTCCCGGCATGGAGCGGGTAGTAGAGGGCCTGGAACAGCATGGGATTGCCCATATCGTGCTAGACCCACAGACTTTATCCGAGGTTTATGCTGATGTGGAGCGGGTTGCTGATTTATTGGGAGTGAGGCGGCAGGGTCAGCACGTGGTTCGGGCCATGAAGTGGATGATAGCCCAGGCCAGGGGTTCGCTGCCCAACTGGGTAAGAGCGCCCAAAGTGATGGTGGAATGGTGGCCCAGGCCGATGATTGCTGCTGGGCGGTACAGTTGGGTAACGGGGATGCTGGAGGTGTTGGGGGCCGAGAATGCCTTCGCCCACCTCGAGGTGCGCTCCAAGCCTTTGAGTGCCCAAGAAGTTGAGGCCGCCCAACCCGACCTGATCACGGTATCGTGGTGTGGGGCCAAGAAACTACGCCCCGAGGTGGTGCTTGGGCGCAGACTGGACATTCCGGCGCTGCGTTATAAACAGGTTTTTGCCCTTCCTGAAGCCTATCTGGGCCGTCCGGGGCCACGCCTGGCGGAGGGGGTCAAGAAGCTGGCGAACTTGCTGGCCCAGTGGCCTTATGGGAGCTATTGATGAAGCCCGATCTCAAGATGATGACAGCTTGGGTGCAGCCCAAGGCCGAGGAAGACCTACCAGAAGTAAAAGAGAGCCTCGAGAGCTTGCTGGTAGGGTTTTATGGGGCCTTCCCCGAATACCAGGACTGCTTGAGGTTTTTCCAGTCGCCCAGAGTGCCGCACCATGTATTTGTGTATGTCAACGGGGGTTGTACCGGACTATTGCCAGGAGCAAGTAGATACTTAGAGCAGATGCTGCAACGGGCTTTCCCAGGCAGCGAAGTGCGGCTGTACGGCAAAGCTTGGGTTTGTTAGAGCGGTTTCCGCATAGCTTCCAATAACTTGGGAAAATCCCACTGCTCGGGTCTATTAGATGGGCTAGGCTCTTGTCTGCGCAGGGGAAAGACCCTATCGTAATGGACGTGTCCCCGCTTTCCCAGGCCCTCTTGCACGAGCTTATCGAGAACCGGGGGGAGCTGCTTCAAAAGCAAGCTGGCTTCGACCCGGTGGCCCTGAGCGAAGCCATAAAAATCCTCGAGGATGAAGGCTATCCCCTCAACCGGGTCGGTGCAGGATATCGGCTGGCTCCTGGAACACCTACGCCGCAGGCTCTGAAACAGCTATTGGATGGTTCTTTCGGCCAACCTTATTCCTATCAAGGTCGCCTTGACAGCACTCAAGATGCGGTGCGTAGGCTGGCCCTGGAAGAGACACCGGAGGGGGCGGTGGTACTCGCCGAGCGCCAGGAGCAAGGCCGGGGGCGAAGGGGCCGAGCCTGGGCCAGCAGGCCCGGTCAAAGCCTGACTTTTTCAGTGCTTTTGCGTCCCCGATTGCATTCCTCGAGACTTTCTTTATTGTCTCTGGCCGCGGGTTTGGCAGTGGTCGAAGCCTGCGCCCTGGGCGGCCTCAAGTGGCCCAACGATTTGCTCGCTCCAGACGGGCGAAAGCTGGCAGGGGTTTTGCTCGAGGCCCAGTTTGCGGGGGAACACCTAAGCTATGCGGTGCTGGGAATCGGGTTGAATATTCACCGGCCTGTGCCTGAGGGGGCCGCAGCCCTCGAGGAGTTTGGCCAGGTGAGCCGGGTAGAGGTATTGGCCCGGATATTGCAGGGGCTCGAGGCCCGCTACCAGCAGCTCTATCACGACCCCGAGGGGGTTTTGCGCGACTACCGGGCCAAGAGCTACACCTTAGGCCACAGGGTTAGGGTGATGACTTCCGCTGGGGCAATTGAAGGTGAGGCGCTGGAGGTTGCCTCCGACGGCTCGCTGGTGCTCAAAAGTGGCACTCAAACCCATCGCATCAGCGCCGGGGACGTACAAATGGTGGGCCGTTTTAGCGTTTGAGCGGCTTGGGGTTAGAATCAAATCCACCCCGAGGAGACTTATGAACCCAACCCAGCGTTTACCCTACCTGCCGCTCTCCAAATCGCTTTTCCCTTCGCGTACTCTGCTCAGAGATGCCCTGCTGCTGCTCGGCGGTAGTGCCTTGGTGGCGCTCTTGGCCCAGCTCGAGATTCCCACCCAGCCCGTACCCATCACCCTGCAAACGCTGGGCGTTTTGCTGGTGGGGGCGGTGTTGGGCAGCCGCTTGGGATTTTTAGCGCTGGGGGCGTATTTGCTCGAGGGCTTGGTGCTGCCGGTATTTGCCGGTGGAGCCACCTGGTTCAACCCTAGAATTGCCTTTACTGGTGGGTATTTGCTGGCGTTCCCGCTGGCGGCCTTTGTGGTGGGTTATCTGGTCGAGCGCTTCGCCGCTGACCGCGACGTGTACCGGGCCTATATGGTGATGCTCTTGGGCAGTTTGCTGATTTATGTCATAGGTGTAACCTGGCTGGGCTTGGCCTTGGGGAGTAAATACGCCGGCCCGAGTGCTCTTTTGTACGTTGGGATGACCAAGTTTTTGCTGGGGGACTTAGTTAAGGCTGCCATTGCTGCGGCCCTGCTGCCGGTGGCCTGGCGCTTTGTCGGGCGGCATTGATAAAAAGGGGATGCACAGACAAGGCCGCTCTGTCCGCTTATAGCCTCCCGCACTACTTTCTACGAAAGAAAGTCAGGAAGGCAAAATAGGCCAAGCTCACCACCGCGCCCGCGGCGAAGCTATTGACCAGCGCCTCGAGCCAACCCCTTTGGCCCAGCAACTCGAATACCAAGCTAATGAGCCAGAACCCAGCCCCGACCAGGAGCGCTTCGGCCAGCTTGAGTTGCATCAGCCCTCGAGCAAATCGGCCAGATACACCAGCGCCATGCGGTAGGACATCGGCCCGAAGCCGGAGACGATACCCTTGGCGGCGGCGGCTGTGACCGAGTGGCGGCGGAATTCTTCGCGGGCGTGGATGTTGGAAAGATGCACCTCCACCACCGCCAGAGTTTGCGAGCGAATCGCGTCCAGCACGGCGACTGAGTAGTGTGTTAGGGCGGCGGGGTTGAGGATGATGCCCCGGAAGCCCTCGCCTGCTGCGCCCTGAATCCACTCCACAATCTGTCCCTCGAAGTTGCTCTGGCGGCAGGCTACGCCAAAGCCGAGTTCGGCTCCCCAATCCTCACAAAGCTCCTCGAGTTCCTCGAGGGTGGTCTTGCCATAGACCTCGGGTTCACGCTTGCCCAAGGTGTTGAGGTTGGGGCCATTGAGGATAAGGATCATGTAGCAACATCGTAAAGCGTTGGGTGCAGAGGAGCAATCAGGTAAGGCTCAGGGTACTCCAGTGAAAAGCCACCGCCCCCCTACGGCGGTACTCGAGCGAAGGGCCGCTAGGCCCTCGGCGGCATGTCTTCGAGTCTCATGCCGGTACTCGAGCGGTCAAAACCCACAAGCTACAAGCCACGGGCCTCGAGCCTTCCTTCTCCCCAATCATCCGTCCTCATCCCACCAAGAATTTCTCCGTTAGCATACGTCTATGCGACGCCTATTCGCCGCCTTTTTGCTCAGCCTTACGTTCTCTATAGCCCAGACCACCCACACCGTTCAGCCTGGTGAAACCCTCTATCAGATTGCCCAGCAATACTCGACCACCGTCGAGGCTTTGCAGGCTCTAAACAACCTTTCAAACCCCAACCAGCTAAGCGTCGGGCAGGTGCTCGAGGTGAGCGCTCAGCCTGCCTCAGCGGCCCAGCGCCTGACCAACCTTCCTGCGCCCTTTATCCTCGTGCGCCTGCCCTCTAAAGTGATTCAGGGGCAAGCCTTCCGGGTGCGGGTGGAGGCGGCGGGAAACCCGGTAGAAGTCAGCTTTATCGGGGCTAACTACAAGGTAGAGGGGCGGGATTTGCTGCTGGCAATTGACCCTTTGCAAAAGCCCGGTGGGTATACCCTCGAACTGCGCAGTGCGGGCAGCAGCTACAAAACCACCCTCGAGGTAGCCGAAGCCAACCGAGGCCGCCAAGCCCTGCAACTCGACCAAAAAACCCTCAGCCTGCTGCAACCCAAAAAGGAAAGAGCTGAGCTGAACCGCCTGCTTTCGATCTGCCAGGCCGACCAAGGGCCGCAGACCTGGGCTGCCCCCTGGAAAAAGCCCATCAGCTCTAACCGCATCACCACCAACTACGGTATGCGCCGCAGCTACAACGGTGGCCCCTACCGTACCTACCACGAAGGTATAGATTATGCCGCTCCGCAAGGCACCAAAGTGTTTGCCCCAGCTCCGGGAGTGGTGGCCCTGGCCGAGCCGCTATTTGTGCGAGGCAATGGCATCGTAATCCAGCACGGTCTAGGGGTGTGCAGCGGCTACTGGCATCTCTCCAAAATCCTGGTCAAGCCCGGTCAGAGGGTCAATACTGGCGATCTGATTGGTCTGGTCGGCACTACCGGGCTTTCTACCGGCCCTCACCTGCATTTCGAGATTCGGGTGCAGGGTATTCCTACCGACCCCGACCCTTGGTATCTCCGCGCCCCTTAGCTCTAAAGGTGGGGTGCAAGACGCAAAACCCCGGTCTCGGTTGCCAGATATTGGACGGCGATATCCCAAGCATCCGCAGGGATTCCCTCCACGACTAGCACTTGTGGAACCATGCCGATGCTCACAACTTTGGGCAGGCGGTTTAGAAAGCGGTCATAAAAGCCTTGCCCATAGCCGATACGGTGGCCTTTGCGGTCGAAAACCAAGCCCGGCACTAAAACCGCTTGCAAGACCCCGGCATTGGCAGTAGGTGCCTCTGGAAGGGGCTCGAGGAAACCGTATTTATGCCGTGCTAGAGGGCAGGGAAGAGGGTGAATGTGCAGCCCTTGCCCATCTACTCGAGGCAAATAGTAAACCCCTGGATATAGCTCCTGAAGCCCAGAGGGGTCGGGCTCGGAGCCAAACGCGCTGTAGAGCAGGATGTGCTTGAGCCCCCGCTCTGGCAAAAACTCTGCCAGATGGGCCACCATTCGCCCCGATAGCTCAGGGATATCTAGCCCTGAGCGCACCATTTTGGCCCACCGCCGTAGCTCAGCCTTGTCCACGCCAGGACAGTATGACATCTGCCTCAAGGTTTTGACGGCCGACGCTTGTTCATGAAAACTGCTCTAAGCCGTATTCTCGAGCATAGCTTTGAGCTGCTCGCTGCCAGGGCCAGGGGTCTTCGGTCTGATTGGACAGCTTTCGGAGTATCGCCAACACCTTGGAAACCCGCACCACACAAGGCTGATTGAACTGCTGCAAGAACAGCCCCAGCCGGTGACGATTGGTGCGCAAGGCATTGGGGCTCATGCCGAGGGTTTCTTCCTCGAGCAGCCTGACCAGTCCACGGGTGTTGGCGTGGGTCACTCCAGCCAGGGTGAGCCCCTTGGGGCTCACCATCAGAAGGTCTGTGGCGGCATAGGGAAGCAGGGCGGGAGCACCGCCTGGCGAGGCCAGCAGCAGGGCCGTGGCATAGGGCATGGCTTTGGGAATTAGGCGCAGAATAGGAGATTGCGGGCTAATTCGCTGGGTAAGCAGCCATCCTGCCTCCTCGACCAGGGGTCTCAGGTTGTAGTGTTCTTGCAGCAGCTCAGGAGCCTGAAAAAGCAGCTCGAGCAGGGCCAAATCTCGCACAAAGCGCAAATCCCACTCGGCCTTGGGGATAAACGAGGTCTGAAAGTAGTGTAGGGCTTGGGCCGGGTCGCCCTTCTTGAGATGCGCCCAGCCGAAAGCGGTAGCCCACTCGGCAAAGGGGCGTGGGTGAAACTCCGGGGTGGGGGGCGGCCCTGCCAGGATAAAGTCGGGGTCGAGGGCCAAGAGCCCTTTGATGGCGTGTAAGCGTCCCTGATACCAAGGATGCAGGTTGGCCCAGTCGGTTTCGTTGTCCAGACTGTTGAGCACTAGCATCAGTTCCACGAAGTGCCGCCCACTGAGGGCTTTGGGCACGTCCAGGGTCAGGCGCAGGGCTTTGTCGTAGAGTCCCTGCCTCGAGGTGAGCCGCACCAGGCACATATAAGCCATTACCCTGGCTTCCTCCGAGGGTGCGCTGGTAATTGCCTCGCGCAGGCGCTCTCCCCGCTCGCCAAGCTGGAACATCTCGTGGTGAGAGGTTTGACATTCTTCTTCCAACAAGTCGCATACCACCGCCAGGTTTTCCATCCCCAAAGACCGGGCAGCTTCTGCGGCCTGATGGGCCAGCTTGGCCCCCTCGCCGAAATGGTACAGATGCAAGTTGGTCTTGGCGAGTTCCAGAAGGGTACGGGCTCGAGCTTCCCCGGCTGCCGAGAGGTTTTCCCCGGCCAAAGTTTCTACCCGGTGAAACTGGTGCTGTTCAACCAAAACCGCCAGCCAGATGGCCTTGGCGAGTGGATCGTCAGGCCAAAGCCGCAGGGTCAGGTCGGCATCGCCCAGCCGCCCCAGCATGAGCTGTACGTAGGCCAGCCGGGTATCGCGCAGCGAGGTAGCAGGAAGGGTTTGCAGCGCCACCATCAGCTCGAGGGTAGGCTCAGCACTCACCGCATCCCAAGCTGCTGTCGAAGCGATGGTCTCTTTTAGCGACATGGGATTCCTGGGGGAACCCGGCCAATATTTTGATGGCGTTCTAGTTCAGGACGAATCAGCCGTGTTGGTTGCATTTTTGAGCAATTCGATCAGACCTGTCAGTTCCAGCGCCGAGGCAGTATACGACCAGAAGCTGGCGTGAGGGTTTTCCCACTGGCGTATTGACGGTGGGAGATTGAGACGGGGCTGTTCGCCGGATACCGAGCGAATCTCGAGGATATTGTCCCTGAAGCGATAATAGATCAGGGCTTTGGGCAAATAGCGCACCTCGGTAGAGCCGATAAAGTGCTTCTGGAGGATGACTTCGCCCAAAAACTCCCCCCTATAATCCTGATAGTCGGCACCAATACCCGTACACTCGAGCGTACAGGTGAGTATGCCCGAGGAGTCGGTGTGCATCTGCACCGCTCGAGGGCTCGCCACCTGCTGCCAATTGGCTTTAGGCTGACTGCGCCAGAAAATCTCAACACCATCGCGGGGTCGGGTTTCCATGAACTTGCCTCCTTTATCGTAGCTTTCATACTAACCCCGCTGGATGTTGGCTATGAGCTATCAACGACTTCTACAAGAAGGCTCTCTAGAGCGGGGTAGCCTGGGCTTATTGACTGTACCTATCTGATATTTTGCGCCCCTGGCGGCGGCAAAATTCAGAGAACCGCGATAGAACGGTTTTCTAGACCTTGCTCGAGCCAGTTGGTTGGTATACAAAAGCAGATGTTTGCCCACAGCATCATGAACTCTATTTTCCAATCAGGCACGACAAAAAGGGCTCGAGGATTTTCCTCGAGCCCTTGGCTTTCAGCTTTCTTAGAAGTCCATGTCTCCGCCCATACCGGAACCACCGGCGGGCATGGCCGGAGCTTTTTCACGCTCGGGCTTGTCGGCTACCACGGCCTCAGTAGTGAGGATCAGGGAGCCAATCGAAGAGGCATTTTGCAGGGCAGTGCGGGTCACTTTGGCGGGGTCTACGATGCCCCAGTTCATCATGTCGCCGTACTCGCCGGTAGCGGCGTTGAAGCCGTAGTTTTTCTCTTTCTTGCCGAGAATTTGGTTGACCACCACGCTGCCCTCGAAGCCAGCGTTGGCGGCAATCTGACGGGCGGGCTCTTCCAGCGAGCGCAACACGATCTTGGCTCCGGTGGCTTCATCGCCCTCGAGGCTCTTGATCAGGGTCTTGACCGCGTTGGCAGCCCGCAGCAGGGCTACCCCACCGCCTGGCACGATGCCTTCTTCTACGGCGGCGCGAGCGGTGGAGAGGGCATCCTCGTAGCGGTGCTTCTTCTCCTTCAGCTCGGTCTCGGTAGCGGCCCCTACGCGGATTACCGCGACTCCACCGGCCAGCTTGGCCAGACGCTCCTGGAGCTTCTCCTTGGCGTACTCGCTGTCGGAAGTCTCGAGTTCCTTCTTGATGCCGTTGATGCGGCTCTCGATATCTTCCTTCTTGCCCTTGCCTGCTACCACGGTGGTCTCGTCCTTGCTGATGCGCACGCGCTCGGCGCGGCCCAGCATGGACAGGGTGGCGTTCTCGAGCTTGAGGCCCAGGTCGTCGCTGATAACCTCACCGCCGGTGATGGCGGCCAGGTCACGCAGCATCTCCTTGCGGCGGTCGCCAAAGCCCGGAGCCTTGACCGCGGCGATGTTCAAAGTACCGCGCAGGCGGTTGACCACCAACGTAGCCAGAGCCTCACCCTCGACATCCTCGGCAATCAGCAGCAGGGGCTTGCCGGTCTGGGCGACCTGCTCTAAGACCGGCAGCAGCTCGCGCACGTTGCCGATTTTCTTCTCGGTAATCAGGATATAAGGGTCGTCAAGCAGGGCTTCCATGCTGTCGGAGTTGTTGACGAAGTAGGGCGAGATGTAGCCCTTGTCGAACTGGTAGCCCTCCACAAAGTTCAGCTCGGTGTCGAGGCTCTTGCTTTCCTCGACAGTGATTACGCCCTCACGCCCGACCTTCTCCATGGCATCGGCGATCAGATTGCCGATTTCCATGTCGTTGTTAGCGGAGACGCTGGCAACCTCGAGGATGGCCTTCTTGTCGTTGACCGCGACGGCCATTTTCTGCACGTCCTCGACGGCGGCGGCCACAGCCTTTTCGATGCCGCGCTTGAGTTCCAAGGGGTTGGCCCCAGCCGCCACGTTGCGCAAACCCTCGCGCACGATGGCCTGGCCCAGCACGGTAGCGGTGGTGGTGCCGTCACCGGTGATGTCGTTGGTCTTGGAGGCGATCTCGATGATCAGCTTGGCCCCGATGTTCTCCAAGTGGTCTTCCAGCTCGACTTCCTTGGCTACGCTCACGCCATCTTTGGTGATGGTAGGTGAGCCGAATTTCTTCTCCAGCACCACGTTACGCCCACGGGGGCCAAGGGTCACTTTTACCGCGTTGGCTACAGCATTTACCCCGCGCTCCAAAGCCCGGCGGGCAGTTTCATCGAACACTAGCACTTTTGCCATATATTAAGCTCCTTGTCTCAAGTCTCAGGTCGCAGGTCAGGCTTTTGTCGTATGACACGAAACCTGTGACCTACGACAGCCTTTTACATCACTGCCAGCAGGTCGCGCTCGGAGAGCACGATGTACTCGGTGCCATCAATCTCGACCTCGGTGCCACCGTACTTGGCAAAGAGCACCGTATCGCCCAATTTGACCTCGAGGGCAACCTTAGTGCCGTTGTCGAGCACCCGGCCACTGCCCACGGCGATCACTTTGCCCTTCTGGGGCTTCTCCTTGGCGGAGTCGGGGAGCACGATACCCCCACGGGTCTTTTGTTCTTCCTCGAGGCGCTGCACCACTACACGATCACCTAAGGGCTTCATCTTGGTAGCGACTTCTGCCATACTCTTTCCTCCTTTGACAGTCAAGGGTTTAGAGTGTCAACCCAGGAATATAGTATTTCTCCTACTCCATGAGATTGTCAAGAGAACAAGCTATGGAGTTGAGTGAGGTTGAATCAAGTTTACTTACGCTTTAGTTCGCCAATACGGGTTTCAGTGTCGGTTAAAGGAGGGACGCTGGTGCCAGGAGGCACGTTGGTGAGGTACAAAGGGTAATAGAAGTTTTGAATCGGATTTCTTTCGGCTTTGGTATAGCCAGTGATGTATCGCTTTCCGCCCTGGACATCTTGCAGAGTGGCCTGGTAGCCCAACATTGGGGGTGGCGCAGATTGTATGAGGTCTGCTCCGGAATAGCCCTTGCCTTCGACGCTATAGGGTGTAGAGCCGAGTTGAGCAGTGCCCGTGAAGGTGTATTGGCGCGATGTTTCGTAGGTTGCTTTTAGGTGGCGCTCTCGAAGAACACCGCAGTTTTTCCCTCTGGGCCGAACTCCAAAACCTCGGGGTAGCTGTTGGGTGGGGCCATGGAGTGCTCGAGAAACCCATCCCCAACCCGCCAAACCCGCTGGTCTCGAGGAAACCTCGATGTTCAATCAGGGTTTGAATACGCTGCCCATCGAGGTTATAGAGTGGAACCTCTGCTCAGATTGCCAAGCCCGATCTCTGAAACTTGCCGAAAGTCAAGATTTGTAGGTCAGGACTGATAGCACCCCAGTAGCGCTCACCGGTGTCATTCATCGGAAAATCGTCTGGTAGGCTGAACCCTCGAATTTTTTGCTGGTTTTTTAGATCCCAAAGGGTGAAGCTATTTGGCCCGTCTCTGCTGATGAGCCTAGAGGCATCGCGGCTGACTGCGGCTACGGATATATTCTACGGCGGTAGGGCCGTTCCGCTCGCATCCCAGTGCAAGAGGCGATGGTCTTGTATCAGCCATACATTTGCACTGCCATCCACCAGGAGTTTGGTGGCATAGCCGTACGTGACATCCGTCGGCAGGTTGGCCTGACGCAACTCTTGCCTGTGAGCATCTAGTCAGACAACGGTTTGACCTTTAAGGGCCACGAGGTGCTGCCCGGTGCTGTCTACTGACAAATTGCTGTACGGCTTCCCGATTTGCAACAACTCACCCACCCACTGCCCGCTTAGGACTCGAGGGTCTCTGGCAAAATCTATTTTTATGGGTTCCTGACAGCCTACAAGAGTTAGAAGCGCTGTCAAAAGGAGTCCATACCAGGTTTTGCTCTTCAATCAAAAGTATAAAACTTGAACTCCAAGCACAGTTGGGGCTATATAGGTTTAGCTGCGTTGACGCGCCGCTTCATATAGCAGTAACGCCGCCGCGACCGAGACATTCAGGCTATCGGTCTGGCCCTGCATGGGGATTCGGACTTTGGTTTGGGCGGCCTCGAGCCACTCCTGACTCAGCCCCTGATGCTCCGGCCCCACGGCAATAGCGACCCTGCCGCGCAAATCGGCCTGCCAGAACAGGGTGTCGGTGTGCGGGGTGCTGACCACCAATGGAATGTGGTGCTGCCGTAGCCAAAGCAAAACTTCCTCTTCGGAAGCCGCCACCGTGGGCAGTGAGAAAACTGCTCCGGTACTGTTGCGAATCACCTGCGGATTGTATAAGTCCACACCGCCCGCCACCAAAACGGCGCTGGCACCGGCGGCATCCGCCGAGCGCAGCACCGCCCCTAAGTTGCCGGGCTTCTCGAGCCCCACCGCGACCAAAATCAGGGCGTTTTTAGAAGGTTCAGAAGCCGCGAGCGAGTGGTTGGGAATTTGACCCACTGCAATCAGGTTCGCCGGGTTTTCGCGGCTGCTGAGTTTTTTCATCGCCGACTCGGAAACCTCGAGGATTTCCAGTCGCTCGACTCGAGCCAAATTGGCATAAACCTGGCGTTCCTCGAGGCTCAGAGGGCTGTCGGAGATCAAGACGGTCTCGAGGCGGACTTCTGCCGCCAGGGCTCGAGCGATTTCTCTAGCACCTTCAATCAAAAACCGGCCTGCTTGTTCGCGGCCTTTGCGCTCCTTGAGTTGGGCCACGGCCTTGATGCGGGGGTTGTGGGTGCTGGTGATGCGCATGGTTCTCAGGATAAAGCCAAAGGTAAGACGCACCGCCTACGGCCTTGAAAAGAAATGGATAGGGTGCAAAACTGTCTGTGGAGGGCAAATATGAGCATCCTCCTCGAGGAGCGCTGGCTGGATTCGCCTTATGTTGAGACGGTCATACAGGGCCATACCGCGAGCGCCGGTTTTTCCATCCGCCCTGCAGAACCCCGTTGGCATATGGTCATCACAAAATACCAGAGCACCGCGCGGTTCCTGATCGTCGGGCCTTGGGAGACCTCGGGCCGCATCGCTTACCCTGAAGGCGCAGAGATTCTGTGGATTAGATTCAAGTTAGGCACTTTCATACCTCATTTGCCCCTAAAAACCTTCCTGAACACAGAAACCACTCTACCCGAAGCACCGGGCAAACGTTTTTGGCTGAAAGGTTCAGCCTGGCAACTCCCCAACCTCGAGAACGCCGATACTTTTGTTGACCGGCTAGTGCGAACCGATGTGTTGGCAAATGACCCAGTGGTGAGCGCCGCCCTTCAAAATCAACTGCCAGAAATATCGCCTCGCACCTTGCGGCATCGTTTCTTGCAGGCTACCGGATTGTCGCAAAACCATATCCGCCAGGTCGAACGGGCCAAGCGGGCGGAGGTGCTTTTGCGGCAAGGGGTTTCTATCTCGGACACCGGTTATCAGCTTGGTTATTTTGACCAGCCGCACCTGACCCGCTCGCTCAAGCAGTGGATTGGGCACACGCCTGCGCAAATCGTCGGCTCGAGCATTGAGTAGTTCAAAAGCAATCCTGTGTCCCAAAACTTACAAAATCACCTCGAGTGTCATTCTGAGTCGCGCCCTTTGCGACGAAGAATCTGATGTACTGAAATGCCCGATACGTAATGAGCCGGTTAGCCTATCAGATTCTTCGCCAAAGGCAGGCTCAGAATAACAACGGTTTTTAGGTGGCAGTGACGATCACGACCGCTACAACCTTGCCATTTCTTACAAGACTCTCGCGCCCAGCTTTGGCTAACATAGCCATACTCCAGAAGTTAGTGCTGGAGCCAAAGGAGAGCCCAAATGCGAAAACTGATTATGCAGCTCGAGCTAACCCTGGACGGCTTTTATGCAGGCCCCAACGAGGAGTTTGATTGGTTCAGGCTCGACCCAGACCAATGGAAGATGAAAGTTGACCTGTTCAGCACTATAGATACGGTGTTGCTCGGGCGCAAAAACTATGTGGGCTTCGGTAGCTACTGGCCCAGCGTGGTGAATAATCCTGCTTCGACAGAAACCGATATCAAATTTTCGCGTTGGCTTGACGAGGTGCCCAAGGTGGTGTTCTCCAAAACCTTGGCGAAGGCCCAGTGGCAGAACTCGAGGCTGGTGGGAGGCGATGTTGCGGGGGAAGTCTCGAGGCTCAAAGGGCGGTCAGGGAAGAACCTCCTCATCATGAGTAGCACCAGCATTGCCCAGGAGTGCATGAAACACGATTTGATTGACGAGTATTGGCTGGGGATTCATCCTGTAGCACTTGGGGAGGGGCTTGCGCTGTTCAAGGAGAGGGTAAACCTCAAACTCCTTGACTCAAAAACATTCCCTTCTGGACAGATTTTTCTGTACTACGCGCGGCAGCGTGCCTGAGCAGAAAGTTTGAAAAGGAGGTACTTGTGCCCGAAGCAACCTTATCCCCCGTCCCGGAAATGTGGCTCGAGCTCGTACCCGTACCGGTTTCCGACATTGACCGCGCCAAGGCTTTCTATGTGGATAAGCTCGGATTTAAAGCCGACCACGATACTCGAGTGGGTGATACCGTCCGAATCGTCCAACTCACCCCGCCGGGGTCGGCGTGTTCTATCGTCATTGGAAGTGGGATGGGGGAGATTTCAAAGATGGGGCCAGGGTCGGTCAAGGCACTGCACTTGGTCGTGGCAGACACAGGAAAGTCGCGGGAGGCGCTTTTGGCTCGAGGGGTTGGGGTGAGCGCCATGGAGGAGCAGGGCAGAGGCGTGAAATATGCCCGCTTCAGCGACCCCGACGGCAACTCGTGGGTGTTGCAGGAAATACCCTGGCGGTCTGGGGAGTTTGGCGCGAGTGGATAGCAGGGGATTTCAGAGCATCGAAGAATGCCGATTTATAGCCGAGAAATCAATGACCATGTCTTAGGGACATCTAAAACAGACAAAAGTTGGCCCTTCTATCGCGGCAGAATCGGACGGAAATACTTCACCACCTGGTTGTAGCTAAAGGTATAAACTGCCCCGTCCGGGCCGGTGATTTCCAGGGTATCGTTGCCTTCGTAATTGACCCGGCGCAACAGCATCACCCCAGCGGGCTCCAAGGTTTCGACCTCGGCGGCCAGATACGACTCCTCGGTGGAGCGACTCGGTTCGAGGCCAAGGTCGCTGTCCGGGCTTTCGTCGCTCTCCCCGGCCACACCGCCCAAACCCTCGCCTTCCATCGCGCTGAAGAAGGGGTCTTGAACGTAGCCTTCCTCGAGCTGCACCATGGCCCCTGCCAGGTCGAAGGCATTGACTACCAGATGGTTTTCGTTACCATCGCCCAAATACAGCGACACTACCTCGGTTTCGTTCTCGGGGTCGTAACCCACGCGCATACCCTCAGGTCTGGCCATAAAGCTCACTGCGAGAATTGTACAGCGCCGGGCTGGTTAGCTGTGTAATGCGGGAAAGGGGAAACAGAGAGCTGTGAAGTCAAAAGCTCAGTGCTCATTGCTTCTCCGCTGCCAAGGCTGCCCCAAACGCCGTGGCCCACCCCGAACGCTTGGGGATAATGGGCCTAGGCTCAACTTGATAAAACTGCCAGACCCGCTGGAGTGCTGCCTGTATCGGCTTTAGATCGGGCAGGTGGCCCACAATCACGATCTGTTCGAAAC
>JADEYI010001679.1_pt1 | contig 14719 bp, 18 predicted proteins | sample 8542331 | NCBI WGS metagenome assembly JADEYI01 (sample SAMN16510988, study PRJNA670497) | mine drainage metagenome | isolation source: biofilm near Copperflume 1 | place: Germany: Marsberg coppermine Kilianstollen | collected 2018-02 | reverse complement strand
ACACGAGCGTGTAATGCGTGTAAAATTCTCAGGGGGCTCGTGTAGCACATCTATGCTTCAGAGCACCACAACAAAAGGAACTGCATGCAGAGCAGGCTCCAGTACTTTATAACGAATTTTCCTGTAGTGATCTGGATCTGTCAGCAAGCATGCTCTGTGTTGCCATGTGTCAGTCATAAAATTGTGACTTGCCTGCTCCACAAAATCCTGCTTTGAGCTTCTTCCGGATCCAGGGGTGTGGACTTCTTTTTTTCAGGATTGGGTTATGTGTTCTGGTGCATCAAAAACAATGCGCAATTCCTAATGAGATTTGAACTAGGAACCTGAATCAAATTTGCTGAAGGGACAGGAAGGGGCTGAATCAATGCAGATGTAAGCTGAAGATCTGTGAAGCACTTCATATTGTTACAACAACTTCAGGTCGGGCTGAAGTCATCTGAACCATGGTCTGACGTACATCAGAAGCACCCCTGAAACACACACCCTGACATGACATGGCACACCACAGCCACATGCACGCAGCATCGAAGCTGCCTGAAGCCCACCACCACTAATCTGAAGCACCCCTGTTCCTCACTTCAGCATGTCCATAGATATAGGCCTCAGAGAGGCAGGCTTAGGGGTCAGCATGTTGGCTTGCAATACAATGCGCTTGAGATGCCAAAAGTGAGACTGAAATTACACTCAGTGGCTGGTGCAGACTGAATAAATCAAGCATGATACAGAAGAGTGTGACTGCTGACTGTGCTCCATGACAACACCTCAATGATGAGTGTGATGATACGTGCTCAAGGTGAAAATTATGCTTGCTACATCCCAATCATACTTGGTGTGCTGCCATGTGGCAGGACAATTATAATTTATTTTGCCAACAATGCAGGACAGTGCTTGACATAGCAATGCACACACAAAGGGAATACCAACAGCAAGCACCACTTTATTTATGTGCATCTGCAGGACGTGCTAAGAAGTGCACTTCTTAGCCACTCTTAAGGTCTTCAAGCTCAGGCCATCATGCCTCATATCGACCATCAGGTCTCCTCCAGCGCGCCAACAAAGCTGTTGAGCTTTGACGTCGAATTCCATGGGTGAAATGAACATGCCGAGTCCTGCATTGACTGCTCTTTCCAATCTTCCACAGGCCTCACCGAAACTTCTGCTTATGCGGCAGGTCAATTTAACAAATTACCTTTCTTACAGCCCCAATCAGACTTGTTGCAAAAGCTACTTTTTTGTACAAAAGCTACTGTATAAATAGTACACCATTACCAGGCTGGCACAGGCACCACAGCCTTGAACCTGCTGCCCCGTGTTACCCCGAGTTGCAGGAGATTCCCTTCAGATTCAGTTTTAAAGTCAAATCTCATCCGGCGGCAGATCTGACGGCAGCTGCCTCGCCGTTTTTCAGGATCCAGATCTCATTGTGGCGCCCGCTCAGCTTGTAGGGGGCGTCATAGCCGGCAGTCCAGAACAGTGAGCTGTCATAATCTTCCCCGTTCGCTGTCAGCTTGTCAGTCAGTGCAGCCGCCTGCGCATGCCACACTCACCTTTATTGTCCATCTAGCTCACACACATGCGCCTTTATCTTGCACTGATCAAGTGTGTAAGGTGCAGAAGAGCCTCACAGGTTGCTCAGTAGATGTTGTGGGTGCCCAACTCCATCTATGCTTGACCAGTAGCACTAGATTATCCTCACTAAGTGCAAAACAGACGCGCCAAGCTGAATCCCTGCCATTGCCATTGCAGGAATGGTTGCCAAGAGAGAGTGTTTGATAGTTTCCCAGGTGGGGCCAAGAAAGGATGTAGAGAGGGTGGGGAAGGCACCTGCGCCGGGACACTTGTGTCATCGGCGTATCCGCCAAAGGACGAGACAAAGTATGTTGCTGAGGGCAGCCTGTTGAGGTAGACAGAGCGATCTGTTGGCACTGGGGTGTCTCCCTGCATACATCGATAAGATATTGACCCTGCTCAGATGACAGGGTAAAGGCAGCACTGCAGGCAACCAAGATTTAGTTGCAACAGGCATCCACTGAGGCCTAGACAGCTGCATTTCTCTTTAATAAGGTCTCTGAATGGCGTCAGGTAAACAGAGATTGTTCGAGGTAACCTGCTTGACTCAAACCAGGACAAATTTTGGCTGAAAAATCAGTGACATGCACATGCACACGGACCTGAAATCACTGTTCAACCAGTCATCCGAGATTGCCTCACAGAAAACAAGGCAGTTCAAGACACTCAAGGACAGAGGTGGGCTATCTTATGCTAAAGGTTAATTGGCCTATTCGAGAATCTGCTAAAAACTCAAAGACTGACCTGGGCTGTGGGCACGTAGAATGAAACGGTAAAATTGCTCGTGCAGAAAGGTCCTGCCCCCGCCGCGATCTTGACGAGCACCGGAGCAGTCATGTTAATGTTTACACCCTCCTGGTTGGCTCCACTGATGTACTCAAAGAGGGGCTGCATGGCAATGACAAAGCGCTCAGTCACCGTGAGTGCATGCATGATTTAGGCACCCGAGTGCGTTCAAGTTTGTGAGCCTCAATGGGCAATTGAGGCAGTGCAGGAAAGGTGGGGGACTCGGTGACATCTGCGCATGCATATTGTATTTATGGCACTGCGGGAGAAAGAATTGTTGTGTTGCAGGGGGTGAGTGGCCCACCGCAAAGCCCTCAGAGAGAGCAGGCCTGTAGGTGTAGTTCTGGACGTTGACTGACACCCAGTTGGCTGCAGGCAGCCGATCACTCATCTCAGCCGTTGGTTATTGAACAGGACTTCAGAAGAATGACCTTGCTTGCAAGGATCACGCGGAACTCGAAAAAAATGTGGAGAACAGCGCCAACATGCCGACACCAACAACTCCTTTGCTTGCGAAAGATGCCGGGAAGTTATATACAAGTCATACAAAGTGATTCTCGTCCATTTGGAAAGTGTACCCCAGTATATGAAGCGTTCCAAACACTGAGTGGCGGGGCAAGGGTTTCACCTGCAGAGTACTGTCTTGTTTCATAGTCGGCATTCCTGTCAATGACGGTGTATGGCGCGCACTCATATTCGTGGCAGAACCATGGTGTTGAGGAGTTGACTGAATTGGTGCTGGTTGAAGCTTCAGATTGTGACAGGGGCGCAGTCAACAATATGAAGGCCGCAGCAGCGAACTGGATGTGCTGCATATTTCCGCCAAGCACAGGCTTTCAATTATTGAGACACTCCTAACAAGGTTTCTAGAGTTTTCAAAACAATTTGAAGTTGGATTGGACATCATTCAAGTCCATATCCAAATTCAAAGTGTCAAGTACGTGGCCAACATATCACCCGCACGTAAGTGGCCCAGCTTCCAAGGTGACGGAACCTGCCCAACTTTGATCGTGGAGTAGGAGACTTGTCCTAGAAGACAGATGACAGATGCATAATTGAAGAGGGACGGAACACATTGAAAGCCATGGGCAACAGATCTAAACAGAGAATCAAACCTCAGGTGCTCTGACGTAATGCAACTGTGCAAAATCTATGCTATATCATCCCACGCCGGAAAGCACACAAAATTGGCACAGATTCAAAGATAGTCTCTTTGTTTTACTGGTTGGCATTGCTCATCGACGTCCCTGGCAATACGAAATCGTGTTGGGTGAGGATTTGGTCACCATCTTCTAATGCCCAAAGACATGCCAGCCGTAGCACCGAACCAGAATTAGCTAATTATTACACCTACCTTAAGAATCAAAGGAGAAGCTGTCCGAGTCCAATCTCTGCTGCATGGAGGCGCATATTTGGCCTCACACCTCACCGGTTACTAACCAATCTAAAATGAAGTGGAAAGAAATTAAATCTCTGTCCTTGGCGTACACCTTAGAGTCAAGAACCTCCACTTCAGGTATCTGTCTTGCCAGTGCTGCAATGGAAGCTGCCGAAGAGCGGTGACTGCTCTAGGCTCTTCGACAGCAGACTAGCTCTGAACGCTTTCTGCAACACATCTTGCGATGGTTGTTCTATGAACATGCTTGGATCTTTTCCATAAGACAAGGTACGGGCGCCTTGGTGCAGTAAGAAAGGATCGTGCGTTTGCGATGACGTCCGCTGACCTACCGATCGGATCAACGGTCCGACCGGATGTTTCCTGAGGGGCGAAGGGTTATTGAGCAGCATCGCTCTTGCATGATGTTGTAGGTGTTATTCCAGCGTCTGGTGGAAGTACTCATGCTATTGGAGCGAAGAGATTCGACTACTTCCAAACCCTTCTCGTGGGGCGAAGATCAAGCTTGCGGCCTTAAGGCCTTGCGGAAAGACGGGCGCGCGATAAACTATCGCTGAAGGTTCTGCCTGGCTGAGAGCTCTTGCCAAGGCACATCAGAAGCAAACCTGCGAAAATGTAAGATCTCCACTTTCACGGCATAGTTTTTGTTTTTGTCAGGCACTGCCTCCTCTGACCAAAAGAGCAGGAAAGATGACACGCGTTCTTTCGTCGTCACTGATGTGCAGACATGCGGTCCTCTGTAGAGCTTAGCAAAGGAAATAGCGCATGACTGTTCTTGGAGCCTTCTTGGATGCCACATCTGAAATACAGCATCTGTCTTGTGACACCAGGGCTGGACCCAGCAGTGAGCACACCAATGGCTCTCATGGAGAGGCTCCTGTTATTCTTCAGGTTAGCTTTTCACCCTTGCAAACGAGCTGTGCTGTGCATGGGCTTGATTGCCCTCATGCCTTAATTGCACAGGACACTTACGCTGATCATGGGCTAAGCTAGCTGTCCCCTGGACAATCAGGGCATTTGTTCTGCTGACCTGGTGTCAAGCACCTAGCACCTGCTTGGCATGCATGTAGTGCCATGACCTTCCCAACTCTGCAGCTTCGGAGATCTCGCAGTTGCTGTGGAAGTGATCACTGCACAGCAGTATGCACAAGGAGAAAGAAAAGGGAGAGGCAGCCATGAGACAAGAGCAAAGATGCATATTTTTAGCATTTACTTATTCATGAATGTTGCTGCAGGAGTGCTCGGAGGGTGATCTGGACGCCATGCTGGCGGCCAGGAGGCCATGCCATTATGCGATAGCCAACGGACACCATGTGCTTTGGGTGCCCAAACATGTGCCCTGCTCCTTTGAGCCCTCAACCGGCCGCCTCGTGGTCGAAGTGGGCCACAACTGCAGATGTGCGCCCTCAGTCATGTCGCCTTGCATATGGGCACTTTACATGCCTCGCCTATGGGAGAGTGTGAAGGGCAAGCGGGGCCAATTGTAGCATTGCACCTGACCACCCCTCACCATTGGTCCTTGCAGTGCTGATGCATGGCATGGATATGAGCACCTGCAAGCCCATGTGCAGAAACGATACGGGTGTGCTCTGGGTTCCGCCGCGCGGCTGTCATCGTTTCGAGTCTGGTCGGGCATAAGCTTGTATGTTACAGATCTGGCAAGCCGGCAATAATTGCAATTGGGCCGAGCTGTTAACACTAGGGACAGTGTTGATATGCGGCTGCACACTTCCGTTCCAGGCAATGCCAGACAAGCAAAAGTCTCAAGACTAGCTCTTAGAATGGAGTGCATGTCCCAGGGCTGGCACCGCTGCACAATCCGCGCAGCCCGCTGCTGTCAGTGCCGGTCGGGCCCGCGGTGAAAATAGCCTCCAGCCGTCGGTGGGTGCCAGAGCTGCGCTTCCCACGCAAGGAGCCCTGGCGGCGCGCGCAAGTGCTCGAACTCGACTTCTCCAAAGTCGACAAGTCAGGCGAGGACCGCTGTTCTCTCCATGATCTGCGAAGAATTCAATCTGCCAGTGTCTTCTATGTGCTGTGCTGTGGATTGGCTGCAGATGCACTGCGCAAGACAGCTTCTGTCGCGCATCTGAGTGAATGCGCGTGGTGTGTCATGAATTCTACTAGCGCAAGTTGTCTGCCGTGGCAAGAGCATAAGCGCCAATCAGATCTGCTCTCTCTGCCGGAGACCTAAATGGGCACGTGCATTAGCTGATGTGAAAACAAGCCGATGGTGTGGATTGTGTTTGGGCAGAGTGCTGCCCGCTGGCAAGGGTGAGGATATATTCGGAGGAGCTGCGCTCTCTGCGCGAAGCTCTGCATCTGATGGTGCAGCGGGGAAACAGCGGGGGAAACGACGCTGATAAAAAAGGTGGAGATGAAAACGGCGACAGTGCCACCAGGGGGCCCAGCATGGCGCCAATTCCTGAGTCATCCGGTCGTGAGTCATCGCCATTACCGTCGCAGCACTCCTCTCCTGTCCCACCTGTGAGTCCAATTACCCTCTCCTCTGCTTGGAGATGTATAATGATCCTGTGTGTCTTGCCTTTTGGCCTCAAAAGGCGAACCAAATGATCTTTCAACATGCATAGCGTGCTGCTCACGTTGTTGTCCACTGGAGAGATGTGTCCACTGCCAACAAGCCAATGCCCTTCTTGTCTCAGATTAAGAGCCTTTTGTTTTGTACGCCATAGCTGGCTTGCACCCTCCGATGCAATGTGGATTTGCACAGCCTAAAATAAGCGCCTCTCGGTTGCAGGCCACACCAGCCAAGATGGGAGAGTCGCCCCCGACCGGATGCGCCTGCTTCCCCGGTCTGCTGCGACGCCACAGCAGCTTGCACAGTGAGGTGGCCGTGCCGCCACGGGGGGTCTTGCATGTCGATCCGCATGCAGCCACCAGCTTAGCCCACACTGCAGAGTCCGTAGGCCCAGAGACCCCCCGGCAAGAGGGGCGCGGTGCGGCAGCCCAGCCGCAGCAACCGGCCAACAGTGCAGCTCACAGGGACATTGAGCACTTCTTTGGAGGCAGCAGCGGAGGCAGGAATGCACAGAGCCAACCAGCAGGCAGTGCAAGAGGGGCGGCCAGAATAGGCGACCAAGGGGCGGAAGCGATTGGAGCGCCAGAACCTGCGCTTCGGAGGGGGTCCGGAAGCGGAACCCTGTCGTCGGTTGACGAGGCAACCGACAGTTTCACGGCGGCTGCGGGCGGCGTTGACTCAGCGGCTGAGCTGGCGGCCCGCGATCGGCGGCCCGGGTCGGGCGACTCGGTGTCGAGCGTCGCGGGCCCCCGGAAGGCTTTTCAGCCCGGGGGCACTAAAACCCTCGCCTGGGGGGACTCCGCGCAGGAGTCTCCCCTGTCCACCACCACGGTCCCCTCTGCGGCCACCTCCCAGCGGGGGGACTACAGCCAGGGGTCCCCACACTCCACCACTGCTGGCCCCTCCACCGCCACTTCGTCCCAGCGGGGGTCTGGAGACAGCGGCAGTCAGAAAGTGTTCTTTGGGCTGGAGGGAGCGACCCCTGCGTACGCTGGGGGCAAGGTGCTGGCTCGGCCGGAGTTTGGGTCTGGCAGCACCACTGCCGCCTCCTCTCGGCGCCCGTCTGGAGAGGTCAGCGGGGACGGCATCTGGTCATCAAAAGGTGAACAATCCTCAAAATGCCACGCTTTGGACCAGCAATGCATAGGGTTCCCCTCATACCTCAATGGACACTGAGCCGCTGCCAAGGGTACTGCCATTTCCGCACATTGCACACTTTGACATACAGGACAATGTGTGCATGATTTTATCTTGTGTGCAAAGTTAAGACAAGCATTTATGGCTGTGTCTCAGGCAGCAGCCGGGGGTCCAATGAGGCGCTTGTGGAGCGTGCGACCAACTTCAAGCGCAGCCTGGAGGCCGCGCAGCACGCCTTCTACCGGGACATCTCCCCGAACGCGGCCGACGCCGCCGCCGGCATCAAAATCATCCCCCGGGCCGCCGCCGCTGCCACCGATGTGCCGGCCGGCAGAATAACTACCCCCGCGCCTCCCGTCGGCGCCAACAAGCTCCGGGGCGACCCTGAAGGCAACTCTGTCGCTATTGACGCCGCTGTTGCAAAATCTGCGGCGGCGGAAGAGCAGTGCCTCGGTGGCGCTGCAACAGCGGTCAGTACCGGATCCGCGGCGGCGGCGGCGGCGGCCGCGGCTGCGCGGTTTTCGGCCGGCCAGCTGGCGGCGGCAGAGCCGGCGGCTGCAGCGGCGCGTCGGCCGGAGCGGCGACGCAGGGCGGATGGGCGTTCCCTGCCGGAGCTGCTGCTGCAGACGGCGCAGGCCGTCAGGTCCTGCCCGGAATTTACTGGTCAGCGGCGGCAGGCGCCAGGGAACCCCGCTGGACGGCAGGCAACCACTTGCGCAGGCCACGACAAGGCGGATCTCATGAGCGGCGGGCTCAAGGCCACGCAGAGTGATGGATCTCTCACCAGGTGCCCATGTTTTCCTTCTTGTTTCTGACCCCTTCTTGCATCAGACATGTTTTTTGTGCAGCTGCGTCCGCCCAAATTGGCCTGTCTGAAATTGGCTCTAACCCGTACTGACTTGATTGCCATACAGGAAGCTTCATGTCCCTGTTCTGCCATGCATACAGTGGGAATTCTGTGGCTACAAAGCAAATTCTCAAGGCGTTTCTGTGGCGCAGGTATGGCTCCGGTGATATGCCTGGGCTGGAGATCTGGGACACTGCGAGGGGCCCGGCCGGGCAGTATTGGGACGTGCCTCGGCCGGCCCGCAGCCTGGAGGCTGGCACCAGGTTTGTGCTGCAGCCTGGCAGAGGCAACGCCTCCGACCGAGTGCCCATCGGCCTGCGCGCACCTCAGGAGCCCATTCTGCCGGTGAGCCTCCTTTAATAGAGGCATCCTTACCAGCCCTTTCATTGTGCATCCACATCTGCAGTTTGTTCAATTTCATGAGGCATTTCTTAGGTTATTGCTGCCAGTCAAATGCTTCCAAGGCATGTGTAAGGTGTTGTTATGCATGCTGGTTCACACGTCTGCAACCAAAAGGGCACAGTATGTATCCATGCACAAAGAAGAGGAAGACTCTATAAATTTCTTGCTGTTTGCTTGGCACAGGCCGTGCGTCAGCAGGCGTCCCTCATCACCCAGAGCAAGCGCAGCTGCGGGGAGGTCTGGGCGCCGGGCTACGAGAGCAGCCCTGAGGGGTCCTCCAGTGAAGGCGAGCAACAGGCCGCTCCAGCAAAAAAGTGGCTGGCGCCTACTCGGCAACGAAGTGAGGAAACAACCGTGCCCGAGGCAGCTGCAAAAATGGCGGCGGCGGCGGCGCAGCCGGCCCGGGGCGCGATGGCACGGTCGGCCGTGGCCGACTCGCCATTCCGGCCACGGCCGCCAAAACAGGCCATGGCAGGAGGGAATGCCGCTGCGTCAGTTGCGCCGCCAAGTCAGGCGAGTAGAATAGCTTTATCCTAATATTTCTTACCCTTTGGAGAAAAGGAACGCCCCATGTTGATCTGATCAATGAGTCATTGCCGTTCAGGAGAGGCCATCCTACTTACAACTTCTCCCATCATGATATTCTAAATCACCTGCCTCATGCCTATAAGCAGTGTTTTTGCCGCAGGCAACTTCCCGGCTGCGGCCCAAGCGACTGAATTTTCAGTCGGCGCCGGCTGGCCAGCAGGGGGGACCCCACTCGCCTGATCTGGCAACCCCTCACGAGCCTGAACTGGCAACGCCGTCACCCACCACGCCATGCACAGCGCAGCGTGAGGCAAGCAGCGGAGACGCCTCTGGACAGCCTGGACCCTCCACCACCTCCACCCAATTCCACTCTCCTCCAGCAAGTCCCCTCCCAGAAAATGACTCAGCAAAGGAAGCTGCTGAGCAGCAGCCATGCACGGAAATATCTACTGCACAGGGCAGCGAGTGGCTTGCAAGCTCGCCCTTTCACCAGGCGAGCCTTTCACAAGCGGGAGACATAGACAGGAATGCTGCATCCAGCAATGGCGCTTCCAAGGGGACATTGTCAGGGACTGTCCAGGAAGCTGTCAGCGATGATGCAGTCTCCAGCCTTGCTACTCCACGGAAAGCAGAGGACTTGAGCAGTGAGGGCAGCCCAGAAGTCTGGCAATCCAGCGGGCTGTATGCCAGCAGCAACAACGAGGCAGGCAGCAGCGCACTCCAGGCCACTAGCAGGGCCGGGGGAGCCAAACCGGCGGCAGGGGTGGATGATACGGCGGAGCAGCTCGTTGCTGTGAAGCTCAGGGTCGCTAAGCCGCGACAGAGACAGACCGGGTTTGTGGCGGCGGCGATTGCTGCGCTGGGCCTATCGACACCTGTGGTCCAACGCTCGCCTTCCCAGGTACTGCCTTAGCCTCGCCAATCTGCGTACATCCTGCAAATTCTTAATGTATCTAACCACACAGTGCAATGCTACTACATGCACTTATGTGCTTGTTACATAGGAGTGGTCTTCAGAATGAGGAGTTGTCATTGATGAAGAAACGAGCATCAGCGTCCAAAGACAGAAGGATTCCAAAGGAAGTCACTGTGCTTCTGAAATGCGATAGGAGCAAGCAGGAGCGTTATCGCATTGCTGGCACAGCCAGGTTTCTCCTCTCAACAACCCAAGAGCCGCTTTTATTGCGCGCAGGAGAATCCGGTGTCGTTGAGCGTGACGCCAGTGCCGTCACCGGCGGCAGCAAAGCAGAAGCTGGCGCTCAGCCCAGACCAGTTCGACATGTCCTGGTTCACCGGCAGACTCTCCTCTGCGGCTGCTGATGAAGGCGCCAATGCATCGGCGCTCGGCGGCGACAAAGTGGCCTCCGCGGCCGCGCGGCTGCTGACGGCAGCTCCGGCAGCTTTTGTGGCGCCGGCAGCTGCGGCGGCAGCTTCCACAGCGGAGGAAGCTGACGCCAAGGCCCCCTCGCCGCCGGCCCCCGGAAAGATCCGAGCCGCCCCCGCATCCCCTACGCCGGAGCTCGGAGAAGGCAGCAGCGCTGATGAAAGCTCTCCTACCAACGCAGCAACGGCGCAGCATGCAGCAGAGGAGGCCGGTGAATCCGCCGGCAGCGCGGAGGCAACGCCGCGCAATGAAGGCGGCTCAGGTGGCGGCGCTGCCGAGAAGCTGGCAGCCGAGTGCAATGGGAAGGCCGCCGCTTTGCCGGGGGTTGCAAGCGAGGAGGCAGCCTCTCCCAAGCAAGCTGTCCAGGGGCAGAAGAGGGCTGTTACAGATCTAGGCAGCGAGACAGAGGGCTCTCCGCGGCCTCCAGGGCTGCTGTACAAGCCGGAGCTGCGCTCCGTGGCTGAGCGGGTCAAGTACATTGAGCGCCGCAGCCACAGCCGGACTCTGGACTCGCCGCGCGCGCCCCACGGGGTTCCCTCCCCGAGAACCGGCGCGGAAGCTGGAGGAAGCCATGCCGCACGTGCAAACACCTCCATCCAGGTAAATATTCAAGTCCATGTTTGCATAACTTTGTATCGAGGCCTGTTATCTTCCAGATCAAAGTGTTGCTGGCCTAAAGAGAAGTGAGAGCTGCAAGCAGAGCGCCGAGCACATGCCGGCTCCTTCAAGCTGATCAGTCCAGGACTCCAGCGCACGCACTCCCTGGTATAATAGACCCGTGCCCCCTTGCAAATTTGTAGCGGAGAGGACATTTTGAGGCTGGTGTCATTTTACATGTGTGCTCATGCAGAGGCAGCCATCCTCGGCGCTCACCAGCGCACTCAGGGACACAGCCTCTGCTGGAACCACTCCAAAAGACATGAGTCAGCACCTGAAGACAGTCAGCACTGCTGACACAAAGTCTCCAGCCAGTGACTCACCTGCGACTGATGCCACTGCATCAAAAGACATTAACACACCAGTACAACAGCCGGTGACAACAGCACCGGCGCAGCGGGCTCCAAGCTTCAACAACTGGACAGAGAATGACGCTTGAGTGGGTGACATCTACTGTCACCTGGGGTTTCTTGTGGGGCGTTCTTCAAACCCCCCGAAGCCTCATACCCTGGGTGAGGGTGGCTGTGGAAACATCTTCCCATGCAGTCTCCTGATCTGCCCAGGGTCGGTATCTTTACAGGGGCGAGCCCTGTCGTTGCGCCGCCCGGGCCATTTGCTGGAGCTTTGAGCTGCTTTCATAACAGTTACAACTTGAATGGGTTCCACGACTTTCCACAATATACCAGTGCCTTCTACCTTGTGAAAGGGGCCATTGCAGAGTGGTGCTGCATGCATTTATTTTTGAGACATGTCTCAACGGTTTTGACCTGGCCACTGGCCCAGGGGTTCAAGATTTACTCTGGCAGTGCTTGTGCCAGGAAGGGCCCACCCTTAATGCGCAACATCTTTCTTTGAATATGGGCTTTATCTTTGGTGTTGAACTTGCTGCAAAGTATGCCGAGGGGCAAAAGCATGGATTTTTGGCACAGTGCCAGGATGCCTCATTAGGGCAGATGTTTGTATTATTGGATTGAAAAGGCATCTCTGCATGCCTTTGCAAGTGACCAATCCGTTATTCAAACCACTTTCCCATGTGCTTGTGTGTTGCTTTAGCTGCAAAAAGACATCCCATACGCGCTGTTTGATATATCCTCGGCAGTGCTGCTGTCATTCGGTGTCTCGCTTGGGGAGGCGGCCAATCTGTGACCATAAGAAATAACCCTCCTGCGGGGTTTCGCGGCCCCCGCACTGGCGGCCTCCCGGGGGCTGTGATGCAATCCTCCGCTGACATATATGACGCCGGATGGCGCGCGCATGCTGCCGTCACATGGCAAGACCTGGGATGCTGCATCGTGGCACAGCTCTTTTAGTGCTCAGGGTGCCTCATCATCAAAATAATGTGCTGAGTATCTGGGCAGCTCGCGGCGCTTGGCAAATGGCAGCATCGGCTCAATGACTGCCGCTCCAGCGGCGACAGAGGACCCCAGTGAGTTTGTAAGATAGTAGAAATTATAATATCTGTGGTTCCATGCTTGGATTATGTTTGCATTTGGTCCTCTTTAGGACTTCCTGCTAGCTCACATGTGTACAAGAGGACATTCACTGGGACTTACGGCACTGGGCTGTTTGCCTGAAGGTGCCATGTGTGCATGTCGCTTCAACCATGCACATCTCTGACGAGCAAATATAATGATTTTATACATGATTATGTAATGCATACACTGCTTGTTTCACCACTGTGACAGCTAGATGTTTCTGAAGCAATCAAGCTCCATATCCACTATAGTCCTAAATACTTATATATTATAGCTATATTTGTATGCCATCGCAGGGATGGACGGCCACACCATCTCAAGTCACTGCCATCATGCCAGTGCAACAAAATCTATATATACAATCTGCAAAACAATCTTTGCAGATTGTATATGATCTGCAGCTGCATATGCGTACAGAACATGCCTCTGTAGAGGCCTCTAGCTGGGACATCTCTCATTGTGACACTCCTACCTTCTTAAAGCTTGTTCTGGCAACTTGAGTTCTTAGCTTTCATACTTGCCAATTCCTAAAAACTGATTCAAGGAAACCCTACCGGCACCCAAAATGAGAAGATTTCCCAGCCCTTGCACCCCACCCTCAAAAGGCGTTGCCGCTTCCACAGCAGTTGGCAGAGAAATACTGCTCTCTCAGCAGCCGATGGGGAGGGAAGGGAGCAGGATTATGACGACACTGATAGACCCTTCCCCGAGGGGGAGACGCCCCACACGAAGAACGTCAACCTTACCCTTGCAGAAGGAAAGGGGAAAGCGGCCCGTCTCCCCAGTCAAGAGGAGATCCACGATGCAGCAACTGAACAGATCTCCTTCAAAATGCATAAGATAAGCGCAGGATCCGCAAATCCAGCCTACAGCGGCAGGCCCGCCGCATTGCCTCGCCAGGAGGCATATTCTATCTGGGGGCAGCTCACTAAAAGCAACCCAAGGGTATCAAGCGCAGACAGCAGCCCAGACCTCCCACACTCTCTCTCTACATGTATATTAACATCTTTCTCGAACCCCAAAATATAGGCTGAGAAGGACTGCCTCAGGCCTTGGGGTGCCGTCTCAGGAAGTGCAAGGCGATTCCACGCAGGGAGAACCCCAGCGCAGCCTTGGCCACAAAGACTGCCACCCAGGCGGCAACGCAGTATGCTCCCAGTGACATCACCTGCCACGGTCCCCGCCAGCCAGCCTGCATCGGGGGCTGCTCGCTCCTGCTGACCTGCAAGATATAGCAAGCCATCACTCACCCAAACCGAATACAAATGAACGTCTGTTCTTGTGCATTCTGCGCAGGCACTTTTGCACCGACAAATATTGCGTGTTTGGAACAATGCTTGAACTATATCAGTACTGTATGTTACGGCGCGCTTGAATTCACTGCTGGCAAGGACTGGCACAAGCACGCCATTTCCTCAAGCATCTGCACCGCGTCAGGCGCCCCTTGCACGAGCACAGGCGAGGTGCCATCCTCTGAGCATTCTGACTCACAAGCATCTTGCATTGCGAGAATGACATGACAGCAGTCTTCGCTTCATTGCAGGCAGGACTGCAAGGAAGTGTCAGCGAACTCAGCAAGCGAACCCAGCAAGCCAGCCCTTGAGAGCAGAGCGGCAGGATTGCAGCTCCTATGAATGTCATGCTTGCATGGTGCTGCTAGTACAGTTGTGCTATGCTGATGTGCCGCTTCATCAACCGCCCATTCTGTTGCAAGCGAAGATTGCGTTGGAGAGAATCCAAGGCCAGCAATGGAAACGGCATTGGGAAGAGTAATGGGGAGGGGACTCACTATGAGCGCAGTGACAGCGATTCGCAGAAACAGGGCGGCGGGTGCGTAGGGCTCAAAGGCCACTACTCGGTGCGCCGTGTGGCTCTGGCCGCCCTTGGCCTTCTCGCACACATCCTGCAGACCAGCACAGACAGTTCAGTTATTCTTATTCTTACACCCTTTTCCTGCCGAAGGCAAGGTGCGTCTGCAGACAAGCTGCATGTAAAGGCTGCC
>JADEYI010001678.1_pt1 | contig 14754 bp, 13 predicted proteins | sample 8542331 | NCBI WGS metagenome assembly JADEYI01 (sample SAMN16510988, study PRJNA670497) | mine drainage metagenome | isolation source: biofilm near Copperflume 1 | place: Germany: Marsberg coppermine Kilianstollen | collected 2018-02 | reverse complement strand
AATCTGCACGGCGAGCACACGCTTCTTGCCATCCATTTTGACCGTAATGGCGCCGCCGCCCGCAGACCCTTCCACCTGCATCTGCCCCATTGTGGCTTCCACTTGTTGCTGCACCTGCTGGGCTTGCCCCATCATTTCTTTTATTTTTTCGAAATCCATTTGGGAAACCCCTTCGACTGAATTTATGGACGCGGTTCGCGCAATGACACCACGCTGCGAACTTCGGCCTGAAATAGCTCTTGCGCATGGCGGATCAATGGGTGGTCCTGCGGACGTACATCCGTACCGGGTGAAGCTGACTGTGCGGGTTTCCGAGCGGCGTTGCCGGCGGTGGAAAGTGTCTCCCCGGGCTCGATTTTCACCGCTCGCGCGGAGCCGGTAATACGCCGAAAGTTCTCGCGCACAATCTGCTGCGCATGTGTTGTGTAGATCAAATCCAGCAGGGTTTTCGATGCAGCTACTCCGACTCTCAGCTCGCTCCCGTCCCAGTTCCAGGCTCCTGCCTCGAACATGGAGCCTGCGGTTTCGTGTCCGCAGTCTTTCATTGCCTGGCAAATCTGAGATCGTAATATCTCAGAATCAACACTCGAAGCGGTCTGTTCAGGGCCGACATCTACCCGGGCAGGCTTCTGGATACCAGGAGCAACTTCAACGCTGATAGACATTGCAGCCGCCGCAGGTTCCAATACAGGCTCGATCTCAGTTGTTGGGGTGTTGCTTTCGGAAACCTTGTTTTCGTCTAGAGAAAAGTTTCGTCTTTCCAGATACAAAGGCTCTACCGGCGCAGTTTTTGAAAGGGTAGTGGCAAACACTCCGTTCAGCGGATTTGCCGTGGATGTAAGAGCTTTTTGCCGTGGAGCAGGCGACTGATTGGGTGTGGAGAGCTGTGCCGTCGTGGGTGTAGTAGGCAGCGGGCGTGATCGAATTTCTCCGGCTTTACCACGGGAAGCCGACTCTCCGTTCAGTCCCCGGAAGATTTCCTCAAAAGGCAGCAGTCTCTGCATGTGGACGAGCTTGAGCAGGCCCAACTCAAGATGAAATCTCTGCTCCTGCCGATAGCCAAGGTCGTCGAAGGTTCGAAGCATTGAATTCAGAAAACGAGTCAGGTCTTCCTCGGAAAATACAGAAGCAACCCGTCCTGCACGCACTCTCTCTTCGTCAGAAACCTGCAATAGGTCTGATTTTTCTCCTGCCAGCCGCGCCATCAGACAGTTGCGCAGGAAACGCACCATTTGCCGTGCGATTTGCAGCGGGCTGTTACCGGCATCCAACAGGTGCGCAGCCCGTTCCAGCATGTCTGACGCGCTCTGTGCCGCAACTGCCCGCATCATCTGCTCAAATATATGGTTCGAAACAGTGCCCATCAGGGAGCGAATCTGTTCGGTATCCAGCCGATGCTTGCCATTTTCCAACGGTGCGCTCGCAATCGCCTGGTCCATGATGGAAAGCGCATCGCGCATAGAACCATCACCGGCTTCGGCCAACAGCGATAATACTGGCTCATCGACCGTTACTGATTCTTGTCTTGCGATGCTGCGCAATTGACTCACGATCTCATCGAACTTCACTGCATGAAAACTAAAATGTTGGCAGCGCGAACGTATGGTCTGCGGAATGTCTTCTGGCTGCGTAGTCGCCATCATGAAAATGACGTGCGCGGGTGGCTCTTCCAGCGTTTTCAGTAGGGCGTTGAAGGCGGCATCAGTGATCTGATGCGCTTCGTCCAGAATGTAAATCTTGTAGCGATCACGCGCCGGGCTATAGCGGGCTCCCTCCCGCAATTCGCGGATTTCGTCGATACCGCGGTTCGTCGCTGCGTCGATTTCGATGATGTCCATCGCATTGCCCGCACGAATTTCAACGCAAGCATCGCAAATTCCGCAGGGTTCCGGAGTAGGCCGTTCAGGTGTGCCCTGCGGGGTGCGGCATTCGAGCGCCATTGCAAGAATGCGTGCTATGGTGGTTTTTCCGATGCCACGATGCCCACTGAAAATATAGCCGTGGGCGATACGGTCCTGCGCCAGCGCGTTCAGCAGGGTCAGCGTGACATGGTCCTGTCCGATAACATCTGCGAAGCGCTGGGGACGATATTTCCGCGCCAAAACCTGATAAGCCATAAAGTCGCTTGATTCCGTCCTAGAAGTGCGCCGAGACGTGTGCTGCGATGCCGCCAGCCAGCTTGTATTGTAGCTCCAGCTCGGCTTGATCTGCCCGGATGCCGGAAGCAAAACCGGCTAGTCGGGGCAATCGGGCAAAAATTCCAACATGCTTAATGTGGGCTCTTTTTGGCCTTTGAGGACAACGCTCTATCCACAAGCTTTCTGGGCACCAGCCTTTTTTTGTCTGCTTGCGTGCCCTTGCGCCCCAGGGAGTTTTTCTTCGTTTTGGTTGTGTGCCTTTGCCTCGATGAAGTGTTTTTAATTTTCTTTTTTAAAATTGAATTCTTTTTTAGAGCTTTGGCAGGCCGGCGTTCTTTGACCCCTTTCTGTGCGGCCCGCTTGCGTCGCAATAGCTCTTCCGTAGAAAACATCGAACCCCGGCAGGTGCGCGCTCCGCAGTTGCACGGCGCCTCTTCTTCGTCGCCGTCGTAGAGGCAGTAGTCATAGCAAAGCTCCTCACCCGGCTCGATGTTGCGAATGGCCGTGACCCATACGCGTCCATCTATCTCCTCTGTTTCGCAATTGGCGTCGCAGGAGTGATTGATGAACATGGCTGTTCCATGTCCATCAATGACTTGAGTGCCATCCCCGATGCCGAACAGGTATGTGATCGGCCTGTCTTCATAGAGACGATCGGCTGCATCCTTGTCGATCAGTGGCCCCGTATATTCGACGATGCGTGTGCCTTTGCGAATGGGCGTGGTCGTATAACAGCCGGCAGCATGAATTGTGGAGGAGCGAATAATCAGACCCATAAATCAATTGAAACAGAACTTTTGGAGTATAACAGTCTGCACCAAGCGGTATTCTCAAGTACTGCCGAAGGAATGCGTGCAGAAGAATATCTTTCCAAACGCTGGAACTTGCGTCCAAAATAGAGAAATGGCGCTAAGGAGAAGGTTAGACTTCCGCGAGATGATACTGGCAGCGAGTGCGATAGCAATCTGCTGTGGCGGAGGTGTATACGCGCAGTCAACCGCTGGCGAATCGCATGCCAACGTACAGAGCCAGCCCTCAAATAACGCATTTCCCATGGCGCAGTCACAAGCGGCAGAGGATGCGGCTTCTCAGAACTCAGCCAGCCGGCGACAAAAGTCCGATGGGTCTTCGAGCGGTAACACCAAGCAAAGTTCAGGAAATCAAAAAAACAGCGCCAATCAAACCCCTTCTGGCGGGAAGTCTCAGCCCTCCCCGGCGAAAGACAATCCATTTCCTGAGGCACAGTCCGCGGCTGCGGCCAAGTCAAGCCAGGGCGGTGCGGGTGCAGAATCACAAGACAGTACTCCGTCCAGCTCCTCCTCATCGCCAGAAGGCTACAGTTCAAGCGATGCAGATCTGCCGCTCCCGGACGTTGGAGAGGGGACAAGCGGCAAGAAGGAAAAGCTCGACTCCTTTACACGCGATCAAACGCAGGACGGCCGGGTACATGGCGATCTAAGTGTTGCCGATCTATATATGAAGAACGGAAATTATCGCGGTGCATTTCTGCGTTATACAGACGCTCTTCGATACGACCCGGAGAACGATACGGCGTTGTTTGGAGTTGCCGAAGCAATGTGCAAACAGAACATGACCGGCGAAGCAATGGCACATTATAAGAGCTATGCGAAAGACCATCCGCAAGGCAAGTACGCGATGAAGGCCGAAAAAATGCTGGAACACCCTGGAAAATGCACGCACAATTGGTAATCAGTGGTAAAGCGACAGATACCACGCGAGGATTGATTTTCCGGTGAAAACAGCAAGAATCCCCGCAGCCGCCAGAAAGCTGCCGAATGGAATTTTGTCTGTACCTCGAACTTTGTCTCTTGCAACCAGTGCGGCTGCAAACCCGGCCCCGGAAAGCACACCCACAAAGTACGCAAATAAAGTTAATGGCAAGCCGATGAAAGCCGCCATCATTGCCATTAGCTTCACGTCGCCCATGCCGACACCATGGCGTCGGCGGACAATCCAGTAGGTCGCGTAAACCAACAATAACAGCGCTGCAGAGGCGAATGTGTCCTCGAGAGTTCTCCACAGCATGTGTGCGCGCTGACCCGCACCAGCCGCGGCGCCTTTCAAAATAAACGCTGCCGCAAGCCCCGTCAGCGTAAAACTATCCGGCAGTAGCATCGTTTGTGCATCCATCAGCGCCAGACCTAGCAGAAAAAAACAAGCTACTGCATCAATTAGCGTTTGCCACGTGATCCCGGTATGCAGTACGCAACCAGCAAACAGCAGGGCAGTTCCAAGCTCAACCAGAGGGTATTGGAGCGAGATGGCGGCCTTGCATCTGCGGCAGCGTCCACCAAGCAACACCCAGCTAATGAGCGGGATGTTGTCCAACGCGAAAATTCGCCGACCGCAGGCCCTACAGTGCGATCGAGGCGTAATGATTGACTGATGAGCCGGCAGGCGCACAATACAGACATTTAGAAAGCTGCCAAACACCAGCCCTGCGACGGTTGAGGCCAATACGATCGACCAGTCCAGAATGGGAAATGCAAAATACATGCAGCCGCAGTATACGCAGTGGGGGCGTAATCCCGCTAAGATATTGAGCATGGAGTCAGGGTTGAATCAAATGGATGTGCCGGTGAAAGCGGTACCAGATTCACATTTACTGGAGCGCACATTCATCCGCGCGGTCGAAATTATGTCGAAGCTGCGCGCGCCGGGCGGATGCCCTTGGGATCGGCAGCAAACATTTGTTTCCATTCGCAGATACACCCTGGAGGAGACCTATGAAGTTCTCGACGCAATCGAGCGGCAGGACTGGCAAGGGTTAAAGGACGAGCTGGGCGATCTTTTCCTTCAAATTCTTTTCTACGCAGAAATGGCCCGTGAGGCCGGTTATTTTGAACTACACGATGTCATTGAGAATCTGAATGCAAAAATGATTCGGCGTCATCCGCATGTTTTTTCCGGCCTCACTGGGGTTGATAGCGCAGAAGCGGTCTTAAAAAATTGGGAGGAGATCAAACAGGCTGAACGCGAAAAGCACTTGAACGGCAAGTCTAGTTCCATTTTGGAGGGCGTTCCGCGCGGCTTACCCGCATTGATGGAAGCCAGTAAACTGGGCAGTAAAGCGGCGTCTATTGGGTTTGATTGGGAAGACGTTGCATCTGTATTCGAGAAACTGGAAGAAGAGTTGAATGAACTGCGCGAGGCCATTGCACAAAATCATGATGGAGAAAACAACGCTGCGCAAGAAGAAGAACTGGGCGACGTTCTGTTTACCGTCGTAAATCTGGCACGAAAATTGGAATTACAGGCAGAGCTGGCTCTGCGTTCATCGAACGCAAAATTCCGTCAGCGGTTCCAAACAATGGAATCATTTTCGATTCCCAATCGCTCTCTCAATGATCTATCCTCAGCAGAGTTGGAAGAACTCTGGAATCGCGCCAAACTCCGCGAACATAAGGATAGAACCTGATGCACACAGTGCCTGCACGTCCCATTACGATTCATGCCGTGGATAGCCTAAATGCGATGGATGCGTGCGTGCATCTGCAACAGTCAGTGTGGCAATTTCCTGATCTAGATATTGTCCCACGCAGAATGTTTGTGGTCGCCCGCACGGTTGGCGGTCAAGTCTTCGGCGCCTGGGATGAGGGGACACTGATTGGTTATGCGCTGGCTATTCCTGGCGTGCGTAATGGACGCCCTTATCTGCATTCCCAAATGTTGGCTGTCTCGCCGGCGTACAGGAATCGTGGCGTTGGCCTGGGATTGAAGCTTGCACAGCGTGTGGATGCGCTGGAACGCGGGATTGAGTTGATCGAGTGGACATTCGACCCCATGCAGATTAAAAACGCATACTTCAATATCGAAAAGCTGGGCGCAGTTGTCCGTCGTTATACGCCTGATTTTTATGGTCCATCCAAGTCACCTGTACATGGCTACTTGCCGACGGACAGGCTCCATGCGGAGTGGTGGCTCAAGTCCGACAGAGTTAACCTGGCACTTGCCGGAAAGGGCCAGCCGAACTACCCAATTCTAGAAACAATAACTGTTACAAAAGCGCCAACTCAGCCAGATGCTACACTCCTCCCAACCGACGTGTCTGCGCTGGAAACGCTTCTGTCTATCAGAGGTAAATTTCTTGCTGCATTTTCGAACGGTCTAGCTGTACTACGATTTCAGTTCTCTGATAAATCTGCTTCATACCTGCTGGGAGCACACCAGCAGGTGGTAGATGAGTAAGGTGTGCTCATTATGGCCGCTCGAGGCTGCAAAATTAAGCTGACTGTACTGGCTCATACGTCAGCCGGAGACTTTTTGTAATGAAGATAGACAGCATCGTACTCCGTGAAATTTGTATGCCCCTGGTCCGTCCATTTGAAACCAGCTTCGGATGCACGACCGATCGCCGCATTCTGCTGGTTGAAGTGCAGTCCGATGGCTTAACTGGCTGGGGTGAGTGTACGGCAGGAGAACATCCGCTCTACAGCGAGGAGTCCACGGACACTGCATGGATCGTACTCTCTCAGGAACTGATCCCGGCGTTATTGCACGCAAAGATCGATTCAGCTGGCGCATGCCCGAAGGCGGTCGCACATGTTCGTGGAAATCGTATGGCTAAAGCTGCGCTTGAAAATGCGGTGTGGGATGTGGAGAGCCAGCGAATGGGGCTACCCTTGTCGGATTTGCTTGGCGGCGTGCGAAAGAAAATTGACTGCGGTGTTTCCCTCGGCATTCAGCCATCCATTGATCATCTACTCGAGCGTATTGAGATCGAGCTGGCCGCTGGTTACCAGCGGATTAAATTGAAATGTAAACCTGGCTATGATGTCGAGATGTTCGACGCGGTCCGCAATCGTTGGCCAAACATTCTATTGAGTTGTGATGCGAACGCATCCTACCGGCTGAAAGATGAAAAGCATCTGCGAACATTTGATGCTTTTGGCCTTCTGATGATCGAACAACCGCTCTGGCATGATGATTTTTATTTTCATTCTCTGCTCCAACGCCAGCTCGAAACCTCCATTTGCCTGGATGAGTCGATCCGGAATCGCCGAGATGCTCTGGCAGCTATCAGCATGGAGTCCTGCCGCATCATCAACATCAAGCTCGGTCGCGTTGGAGGATTCAGTGAAGCCATTCATGTGCACAACTTGACAGCCGAACGTGGTGTTCCGGTATGGTGTGGAGGAATGCTAGAAACCGGCATCGGACGTTCTCATAACATTGCACTCTCATCGCTCCAAAACTTCAGTTTGCCTGGCGATGTTTCAGCCTCAAGCCGCTACTGGCAAGAAGACATTATTGAGCCTGCGGTAGAAGTTTCTCCGCAGGGCGAGATCACTATTCCGCAGATAGCCGGCCGTGGTTTTGAAGTGAAGCGCGATCGTGTAGAACAGCTAACGGTACGCAGCGAACGTTATCACGCGCGTAGCCACGCTTACAGTCAAGCTCATAAGCCAATGAAAGCGCGTGCGTGACGGACCTATAGTTTCGCACTTTTATCCAGCGAGGGTAAAGTGAACAACCAACGAATCGCGTTCTGATACGACCAGCTTGCGGGAACAATTGAATAGTTCCTTGCCGTCTCCTGCACGTCAATATGCAGAGATTTGACAAGCAGGGCTTTGCCGTGCAGATGAAGTCTGAGTTGCTCCAGTTGCCATCCGCAGATATCTGTGCGGGCCTGGTCGATCCGCAGCGTTCCACCTGGGAAAACGCTGCCAAGAATTCCCCAGCCAAAGTCGACGGTTTTGAAAATACGTCCTTCAATGTGCATTACTCGCAACTCTAAAGGGTCTATCCAAACTTCGCCACATATTCCTGTCAGGATTCGCGATTCAAAATCTGGCGGAGAAAACTTTGGATTCGGAATGAATGTCAGCCGGATCATTTCTCCCTGCGACGTGCTTTGGCTGCCAGCGAACGTATACAGAAATGCTTCAGGCAACAGGCGTGTAAATTTCTCTATGCGTGTGGCATCGCGCAATTCACTGCGATGTCGGTGATCCTCGATTGCAGGATTGGCTATTAGTGTGTGTAGTCGAATAAATTCCTGTTGCTCCTGTTCCGGAGAAAGGGGTCTTCCCTTGATGGCCATCAGCCTCGCAACACCGCCTTGAGCGGTTTCGACGATTTCTTTGGTCGTGTCAGACTGTCCGCTGATTTTTCTGAGCAGATAGCGCAATGGCGCGCGATGGCCGTAAGTGTTCGCAGACTCATGCTGGGCCGTTTGGCGCATCAATTCCGTCGGGTCGGATTGTGCCAACACCCATGCCTGGGATCCACCGTGAGGACCTTCCGGCTGGAGGGGGACGCACATCGCTGGAACCGCTACAAACAGACTGAGGCTGAATAGTAACCGAACGATCGATCCAAATCTGCGAGCGCAAGAAGATATACGATTACGATAGAACTGTGAGATGCTTCCCGGTTTCACCACATTGGTAAACAATTGATGAGGATCCGATGAGTCCCCTGTTTCAACGTGCGGAATCACACGATAAGCGCTCCACCAAGCGTTCGCAAGCAAGCGCCGCTCGTATCCCGCGTCATTCGAGCGGCTGGGCAAAAATGCTGGTTCGGCTGAAAGCGGAGCCTGGTTTGCGTGTCCTTGACATTGGTCCCACATCTCCCAACAATATCAATTTTTTAACCAGTCTTGGCCACAGCGTGTACATGGCCGATCTGGTGGAAGAAGCAGTCAAGGCTGAATGGAGGCTTCCTGTAATCGAAGGCCAAATTCCGGCATATGACACTCAGCGTTTTCTCGCCCGGCACATGGACTTCGGTGACCGCAGATTCGACATTATTCTTTTGTGGGACGCACTGGATTACATCCCAGGACCGTTGGCCATGGCAATACTCAACAAGCTGACTTCAGTACTAACTGAGCATGGCCAGACCTTGGCGTTTTTCCATTCCAAAATGACCGGCCCAGAGACGGTTTTCTGTCGCTATCACGTCGTGGATGGCGACACGATTCAAACGCAGGAGGGAACAGACCATCCAGTGCTGTGCACGTATCAGAACCGTCAGGTTGAGAGCCTGCTTCAAGATCTTGGATCCTGCCGCTTTCTGCTTGCCAAGGACAATACACGCGAAGTGATCGTTAGCCGCTGAGAGCCGCAGGGCTGGATAGGGATCGTGCTCGAACTCTCGCAGTACTTATGTCATGCCTTGCGCCTGTCGCAGGATGCGCGGCAAGATACGGTATTTCCATTTGAGCGCTGCTTTGTTGCCGCAGGTTTCGGTAGGCTTTTCCATCGAAATCTCGCTCCCAGCCATATTTCCTTCTGACCGCATCTACCAATTGCTCGATCCGCTTGCGGTATACGGAGCCGACAAAAGCATGGTCTTGATACCGCTCGCGATAAGCGGGCAGCAATTCCGGAAAATATTTCCCTATAAACTCTTCAAATACTGTCTTGGAGCAGGGCTTCAGAAAAAGTGGATTCGCGTGAAAAAAACATGCGCCAGCCTCCTTGGCTCCGGCGGCCACAGTGTCAATCGCGCGAAACGTATCGGTAATGCCCGGTAGCAGCGGGCAGCAAAGTACGCCGGCACGCAGTCCGGCGTCGCGCAATTGCTGAAGTGCGTTGATGCGCAAGTCCGGGCGAGGCGCGCGGGGTTCAAGTATCCGCGCCAGACGCGTGTCGAGGGTAGTGATTGTCAGATTGACTGTAATTCGGTTGTATTTGGCAATGCGCTGTAGCAGGTCGATATCACGAATAACGAGGGTCGATTTAGTTACGATCCCAATTCGTAGATCGCGCTGATCGGCAAGTACCTCCAGCAAGCTGCGGGTGACCTTTGCGTCGCGCTCAATCGGCTGATATGGATCTGTCGCCGTTCCGATTGCGATAGCTTCGTCCGGATGCAAACTCCGCAACTCCTGCCGCAAAAGCCACGCGGCATTTTCCTTTATGTAGATCTGTTGTTCGAATGCGTGTGGCACACGCAATTCCATAAACTCATGGGTGTAGCGGGCATAACAATAATGGCATCCAAATTCACACCCGCGATATGGGTTGATGCTGCGGGCGAATCCGAAACCACGCCGAGACTTTGTCTGATTCAGAATGGATCGGACGGGCAGCGGTCGAAACTCAACGTTGTGGCCTTGATCGATAACGATGGTTTCTGCCGCGATGCGGGCAATGCCTTTCAGGGCTGGTTTTTCCTGAATGGAGGGCAGGATAGAAAACAAAGAGAGAGTGCCGTTTACTTTCGCCATATGTTCGCCTCAGCAAAAAGCTACGCCTCCGCAAACGGCACGTCAAGATCGTTTTACTTAGCCTGAATGTCCCGGTGTGTAGCCGTCAAGACCACACCATCCCGCGCGCGCAGAGAAATCTGTGCGCTTAATGCGAGCTCGGCAGGGGGCGTCCCTGGAAAGGACAGGCACCAGTTCCGGACAATCTTGGAAAGCACCAAGACAGCCTCCATCCAGGCGAAGCCTTCTCCGATACACATGCGGGAACCGGCGCCGAAGGGGAAATAAGCGTAGCGGGGACGCGTAGCGACGACTTCTGGAAGGAAGCGGTCCGGATCGAAGCGCATCGGATCGGGATAAAATCTTTGGTCCCGATGAATCGCAATCTGGGGTAGCAGGAGAAGCGATCCGCGAGGAATAGACATTCCACGATACGTATAGGTCTCCGAAACGGTCCGTGCAGTGACCCAGACGGGTGGATAGATTCTAATAGCTTCCGCTACTACGCGACGCGTATAACTCAGGCGCTCGAAGGCCTCCATAGCACTATAGCCGCCTGATACTGAATCTGGATGGTCGAATACCGTCGCTACCTCAGCATAAACTCGATCTTGTATCGTAGGATGCTGGGCAAGTAAAAAACAACAGAAGCTCAATCCATTTGCGGTAGTTTCGTGTCCCGCCAGGAGCAATGTTAAACATTCGTCGCGCACTTGGCGGTCCGTCATCCCGCCGGTCTGGCCTTCCATATCTATACTAGCCAACAACATGGAGAGCAGGTCTCCCCTATCGATGCTTGAATTTCGCCGTGTAGAAATCATCGAATGGATCATGGCGTCCAGTTCTTTTTGCGCATTGCGGATTCGTCGGATGAATCCAAAAGGCATTTTCATTGTCAAGTTAGGAAACGGCAGAAACGCCAACGGGAGAAAACCCATAAAGGCCGTCACTGCATCTGAAATGGTCTGGACGTCCGATTCGACATCGCTGTCAAAGAAACACTTTCCGGCCACGCGTAATGTGAGTTCCAGCATGGAGTGATGGATATCGAACGAAGTTCCGCTCTGCCATCTCCCCGTCATTTCATCGGCATAGTGGAGTATGGTTCCTCCATAAGCCGCAATTCTCTGACGGTGAAATGCAGGCTGCACCAGCCTGCGCTGGCGCATGTGCAGAGGCTCTTCACTGGTGAGCAGTCCGTCTCCCAAAGCGAACCGCGCACGCTGCATGACGATTCCGCGACGGTGGTGTGCGGCATCGCGGACCAATACCTCCTGCACCATGTCTGGGTGGTTAAACTGGAAGACGTGCCTTCCGAAAGCTTTGTAGTGGACAAGGTCGCCATAATTCCGCGCGTTTTTTTCAAGAAATTCATGCGTGCTCAATCGCAGCAGTCCAGGATTTCTGAGCCGGCTCCAATAGCTCGGGCCAGCAGGGTACTCTGTGGACGGTCGAGGCTCTGAAGAGTTGGCCATAATATTTCCAGCGGAGTAACGTAGACCTATAACCTTATAGCAGGGATAGAGGTCCAAACTAACAGAAGCCACAGCTTGAAATCAAAGTATAAAGGAGAGTAATCATGTCCCACTTTCATGGGATGACACTGCAATGGCTGGGCCATGCAACGGTCCATCTACAGACCAGTAAAGGTACTTCCGTATTGATCGATCCCTGGATCGAATCGAACCCGGCCTGCCCGAAAGAATGGAAAGCGCCGGAAGAAATCGATCTTGTTCTTTGTACACATGCCCATGCTGACCATATTGGCGATGCGTTGTCAGTAGAGCAGAGATATCACCCCACCTTCATAGCCATGAATGAACTGGCTAGATGGCTCACGTCCAAAGGAGTAGGGAATGCGGTAGGCATGAATATTGGAGGATCCTATCGCTTTCGAGATGTTGAAATTTCGATGGTGGAGGCTCGGCATTCTTCTGCGATCGAGGAAGATGGAAAGTCTGTCTATGCAGGAGAGCCCGCAGGCTACATATTACAGGTGGATGGAGAACCAATTTTCTACCATGCCGGGGACACTGCGCTGTTTGGCGACATGAAAACAACGCGTGAGCTATACACACCGGAAATTGCCTGTCTACCCATTGGAGATCACTACACCATGGGGCCGCGCGCAGCTGCATTGGCGGCACAGTATCTCGGTTGCAAAAAAATCATACCGATTCACTATGGAACATTCCCTGTGTTGACAGGTACGCCAGCAGAATTACGGAAATATTTGAAGGGCACGCAAATAGATGTACTCGAGATGGAACCCGGAAATATCCTTACATAGAAGTGGTTCTGAAACCCTAAAAAGCAGCTAGACAGAAAACGAGGGCATCACATTTGCCCTCGTTTGATACACAACATGAGTTCCTGTTTACTTTGAACTCTGTTGTTTCTTGCGCTCTGCCCAGCGTTTCCGCATAGCATCCGCGATACGTTTACGCCCTTCAGGGGACAAACGGCGTTTGCGCTTCCCACTCTTCACTGCTGAGGGAGCTGCTGTCTTACGTGATACCGCAGGGGTTTTTGGCCGTCCCGGACCGCGTTTTGCTGAACTGTCTGAGCCACGCGTCAGCAATGCGCGGGCCTGTTGAAGCCGCGAGATTTCTGAATCTATTTCACTTACCAGTCGATTGAAATCCACAATTCCTCCAATGTTTCATTTTCAGCCTGTCTGCATCCGTCCCACAAGCCAAGAAATTCGAATCGTGGAAAAGATTCACTCTATAACAATACAGAAAGTATCGTCACTACTGCAAATATTTCTATAACTAAAATGCAGATTGGAAACTTCCTACTAGTTCGCAGCAGAATAGCTCAGACGGTATTATTCGGAGGCTCCGATGCTTTCTGGCCGGGTAACTGGTCCGTGTCTGCGTCCACCGACGCTGGAGCTAGCTCCAGCATCTCCTTCTCATTAACTGTCGTCCTTCCCAGAAGCTGGCTGCCATCTTTTACTGCCTGGCGCAAGCCACTCACTACATCCTGCTGGTCTGCTTGATATTGCGTGGCAAGTCTGTGGAGTGCATAAGTCACAATGTCACTGTGGTGTAAGTCCTGCATGGACGGATGACGGCGGAAATTCAGCCATAGTTTGTGCACCAGTGCAACATCTCGTGGTTGGAGCGTGGGTGCATGGGGCCCTATATGGAACGACTTCGCCTCGCAATCAGGCATGACAACATAGAAAGTAAACTGCCGCTTTGGCGGCGGTAGAGCTTCCCATGCTTGCCCGGAGTGAAACGCTTGATCTTCCGCAGTCATCCTGGTAGAAAGGCCCGCAACTACTGTGGATGCTTCCAGTGAGTTGGCTGTCTGAACCAGTGCCGCGAATGGATCGCCAGCGGGGACTACTAATAAAGATATGTGCCGGCCAAAGCTTTCGGCAACCGAAACAGCCTGCGTGAATACCTTTTGCTCGTGTTCAGTAAATGCCAACTGCGAAGCGTCCAGATACTCAGGTCCACCGGCACCCATTAACCGTGCTGTCAGTACAACAACATCCTGGCTATCCTCAGAACTATGCGAGAGTGCCCAGCGCAGAGCATTTGTCGATCGTGGATCGCGCATAGTGACCACAATGCAACCACGACGAATGCCGATGCTTTCCCGGCTGATATTGTCGTCGTTCTCAAGTTGAAAATGCTCCTTCATTTCTCTGGCAGTTAGCGCATGACGGCGAATATTGTCCTTCTCGGAAAGAGTGAAAATCACGTAGAACGTAGCGGCAAAAATAACTCCGCTGATGGTCGCAATCTCTTTTGTCAGCAGGTTGACGATTGCTGTGCTGAAAAGAACAAGAAAAACAGAAAGCAGTCCTATAGGAATTTCTGTTTTTCCGATGCGAAGATTTATGGGGACCTTCCAGCCGCGCTCCCCATGGTAGCGATAGCGAAGCACCAGCATTGCCAGCCCGTTAAACGTAAAACTCCAGATAACGCCGAAGGCATAGGCCTCGCCAATTACAATAATGTCTCCGCGGCTCAGGATAATCGTGGCGATCTGAAGCAACGTGACGAGATTGATGATTCTTGTCGGGGTACCAAATCTCTTTTGCGGCTTGCGAAACCAATCATGTAGTACACCATCTTCCGCAACCCGCATCAACACGCCGGTCGAACCGATAATAGAAGTATTGATGGCTCCGGCCAGAATCAGAAAACCTACAATTACAACAAAGATGCGGAAAGCCACTCTCAAAGCAAGTGGGCCTACCATATACATGGCAATTCCGGCGATCGCATTGTTTCCGTAAACGGAAACTCGCACATTGTCCGGAATAAGCATGACCGCAAGCAGGGAGGCACCGCCGGTAAAGATTAAGCTATAAATGGCGATAACGATGGCCGCGCGCTTCAGGTTCTTCAACTTTGGGTGTTGGATCTCTCGATTTACCTGCGCCAGAGTCTCCTCACCACTCATCGCCAGTAC
>JADEYI010001677.1_pt1 | contig 14760 bp, 13 predicted proteins | sample 8542331 | NCBI WGS metagenome assembly JADEYI01 (sample SAMN16510988, study PRJNA670497) | mine drainage metagenome | isolation source: biofilm near Copperflume 1 | place: Germany: Marsberg coppermine Kilianstollen | collected 2018-02 | reverse complement strand
CGAAGGACACCCCATGATCGTGCAGCAGCCGCCGCCCGCCGAAGAGCAGCGCTCGCTGGCCGAGGCGGCCTGCGCCGAAGCCGCACGCCGGCGCGAACCCGTGCTGCTCAGCGATAGCCGCCCGTCGGCGAGGCTCGACCCGCTCCAGCTTTACAGCCGCGCGCGGGACGCCGGCCGCGACGCCGCGTACTGGGAGCAGCCGTCGCGTGGCAGCGCGCTCGTCGCCGTCGGCGCCGTGCGATCGCTGACGCCACGCGGCGAAGGACGCTTCTCCGAAGCCGCTGGCGCCTGGCGCGCGCTTGTCGATGGCGCCGTCGCGCACCGCCCTGGCGATCTCGTCGCCGTCGGCGGCTTCGCCTTCGCAACCACCGGCACGCGGGCCGCGCACTGGTCCGCGTTCGGTGACGCCGCGCTCGTCGTGCCGGAGCTGCTGTACCGCTGCGACGGCGACGGCGCGCGCGTGACGCGCAACGTCATCGTACGGCCCGGCCAGTCGCCTGGCGGCGTCGCGTCGCACGTCGCGAGCGCCGTGTGGCCGGCGGCGGCCGAGACGTCATCGCCCCCGGCGCAGACGGCGTCCACCGTGCGCGACGACGCCTCAGGGCCCGGCCACTGGGACACCGCCGTTACCGCGCTCACCGCCGAGATCGCTGCCGGCCGCGCCGAAAAGGTCGTCCTCGCCCGCGAGGTCGTGCTCAGCGCCCGCGACGACATCGACGACGTGGCCGCCCTCGCCCGCCTGCGCGCGGGCTACCCCGAGTGCACGGTCTTCGCGGTGCACCGCGGCGGCGCCAGCCTGATCGGCGCGACGCCGGAGCGGCTGGTGCGCGTCGATGGGCGCAGGGTGCGCGTGACCTGCCTCGCCGGCTCCGCGCGCCGCGGCGTCGATGCCGACGACGATGAGGCCGTGGGCGCCGCCCTGCTCGCCGACGGAAAGGAGCGCCGGGAGCATCAGCTCGTCGTCAGCATGATCGCCGGCGCGCTGACGCCGCTCTGCAGCGACATCGACGTCCCGGCGGCGCCGGTGCTGATGCGCATGCCGAACGTGCAGCACCTCTACACACCGATCGAGGGCACGCTGGCCGGTGACGTCGGCGTGCTGGGGCTGATCGAGCGGCTGCACCCGACGCCCGCCGTGGGCGGCATGCCGCGCGCCGAGGCGCTCACCCTGCTCCAGCAGTGGGAGTCCTTCGACCGCGGCTGGTACGCCGGTCCCGTCGGCTGGATCGACGCCCGGGGCGATGGCGAGTTCGCCGTCGCGATCCGCTCCGCTCTGATTCACGGCCGGGAGGCGCGCCTGTTCGCCGGCTGCGGCATCGTCGCGGGCTCCGACCCGCGCCGCGAGTACGAGGAGTCGTCGCTGAAGCTGAGGCCGATGCTATGGGCGCTCAACCAGGCCTGACCGTCGCGTCGCCGGATGCGCTCGGCGTCACCGTCGGCGCCTTCGTCGACGGGCTCGCGCGCGCCGGTGTCACGGATGTTTGCGTGTGCCCCGGCTCCCGCTCGACGCCGCTGGCCATGCTGCTGCACGCGCATCCCGGCGTCCGCGTCTGGATGCACCTCGATGAGCGCTCCGCGGCGTACTTCGCGCTTGGCATGGCGAAGGCGTCGCGGCGGCCGGTCGCGCTGCTGGCGACGTCGGGTACGGCGGCCGTGAACTTCGCGCCGGCCGTGACGGAAGCATGCTATGCGCGCGTGCCGCTCGTCGTGCTCACGGCCGACCGGCCGCCGGAGCTGCGCGACCTCGCCGCTCCACAGACGATCGACCAGACGCACCTCTACGGCCGTCACACGAAGTGGTCCATCGAGATGCCGCTGCCGGAGGCGGACGAACGCGCGGCGCGCTACGCACGCATCGTCGCCGCGCGCGGCGCCGCGACCGCGCGCGAGGCTCCGGCGGGCCCCGTGCATCTCAACTTCCCGTTCCGCGAGCCGCTCATCCCGTCGCTGGACGGCGAGCCGTGGAGCGCGGACGCCCGCCCCGTCGAGGTCGCCGCGTTGCCCCGCCGTGTCCTGCCGCCGGAGCTGGCGCCGCTGGCGCGAGAGCTGCGCGGCATCCTCAACGGCGTCATCGTCTGCGGCCCGCAGGACGACCCCGTGTTTGCCGGCGCTGTCGCCGATCTCGCGGCGACGCTCGGCTACCCGCTGCTCGCCGACCCGCTGTCGCTCGTACGCTGCGGCCCGCACGACCGCGCGCTCGTCGTCGATGCCTACGATGCCATCCTGCGCGACGCTGACCTCGCCGAACGGCTGCGGCCCGGCGCCGTCCTGCGCTTCGGCGCGCCGCCGACCTCGAAGCCGCTATCGCAGTTCCTTCAGCGCCACGATGACGTGCCGCAGATCATCGTCGATGAGGCAGCCTGGCCAGACCCGATCCACACGGGGTCACGCGTGTACCACGCCGAGCCGGCGTCGTTCTGCGGCGCCCTGACCGCGGCGTTCGACGGCCGGCGCGGCATCGGCGACTGGGCGCGGCGCTGGCTGTCGCTCTCCACACGCGCCCGCTCCGCCCTGGCGGCAGGCCTCGGCCGCGACGACGCTGTCAGTGAGCCGGCCGTCTTCGCTGACCTTGCCGGCATCCTTCCCGAAGGCGCCACGCTGTTCGCCGGCAACAGCATGCCCGTCCGCGACCTCGACACGTTCTTCCCGTCGTCGTCGCACGCGGTTCGCTTCCTCGCGAACCGGGGCGCCAACGGCATCGATGGCGTGGTGTCGAGCGCCCTCGGTGCGAGCGCCGCCGTCGACGGCCCGCTCGTGCTCGTCATCGGCGACCTGTCCTTCTGCCACGACATGAACGGCCTGCTCGCCGCGAAGCGCCACCGGCTCAACGCCACGATCGTGCTGCTGAACAACGACGGCGGCGGCATCTTCTCGTTCCTGCCGCAGGCCGAGCACCCCGCGCGATTCGAAGAACTGTTCGGCACGCCGCACGGCCTCGACTTTCGCCCCGCATGCGAGATGTACGGCCTGGGCTACCAGCGGGCCGCGCGCCGCGCCGAGTTCCGCGATGCCGTTGCGCAAAGCATGGCGTCGCCGGGCGTGCAGGTGATCGAGGTGCGCACCGAGCGCGCGGCGAACGCCGCGCTCCACCAGGCGCTCTGGAGCGACGCGGCCGCGGCGGCCACGGAGGCCGACTGAGATGACGCGCATCGCGACGGACGGCCTGCACCCCGGACGGGCCGTATGGCTGAACGTCGAGACCGCCGGCGAAGGCGTCCCGCTGTTGCTCCTGCACGGCTTCAGCGGCAGCGCCGCCACCTGGGAGCCTTACGCGGAGGCGTGGGCGGGCTTCCGCACCATCGCCGTCGACCTGATCGGGCACGGCGCCTCGGATGCGCCGCCCGACGAGTCGCGCTACACCATGACGCGCTGCGTCGCCGCCCTCATCGCGCTGCTCGACGCGCTTGGCGTCGGCCGCGCGGCGGTGCTTGGTTACTCGATGGGCGGGCGGGTGGCGCTGCATCTCGCGCTCGCGGCGCCGGAGCGCGTCGCCGCGCTCATCCTCGAGGGGGCGTCGCCGGGCATCGAAGACCCTGCGGAACGCCGCGCGCGCGTGGCCTCCGACCGTGCGCTCGCGGACGACATCGAGCGTGACGGCGTCGAGGCGTTTGTCGACCGCTGGCAGGCGCTGCCCCTGTTCGCCACGCAGGCGCGCCTGCCCGATGCGGTGCGCGCGCGGCTGCGGGCGCAGCGGCTGCGTAATAGTGCGGGCGGCCTGGCGAACAGCCTGCGCGGCATGGGCGCGGGCACGACCGAGCCGGTGGGCGCGCGCCTGCACGATCTGCGCATGCCGGCGCTGCTTGTCGCCGGCGAGCACGACGCGAAGTACCGCGCCATCGCCGTGGCGATGCGCGAGCGCATGCCGGATGCGCGCGTCAGCATCGTCGCCGGCGCCGGCCACGCCGTGCACCTCGAGCAGCCCGCGGCCTTCGCGCCGCTTGTAAAGGAGTTCGTGACCGCATGTCCGCAACTGAGCGAGCGACAGGTGCCATCCGCCCCGCGATAGCGTGGACGGCGGCAAAGACGTACGGCGATATCCTCTACGACAAGGCGGAGGGCATCGCGAAGATCACCATCAACCGGCCAGAAGTGCGGAACGCCTTCCGGCCGCAGACGCTCTTCGAGCTGAAGGACGCCTTTGGTGACGCGCACGAGGACCCAGCGATCGGCGTCGTCATCCTCACCGGCGCCGGCGACCAGGCCTTCTGCTCCGGCGGCGACCAGCGCGTCCGCGGCGACGGCGGCTACGTCGGGGGCGACGGCGTGCCGCGCCTCAACGTGCTCGAGTTGCAGCGGCAGATCCGCACCATGCCCAAGCCGGTCATCGCGATGGTCGCCGGCTACGCCATCGGCGGCGGCCACGTGCTCCACCTCGTCTGTGACCTGACCATCGCCGCGGACAACGCGGTCTTCGGCCAGACCGGCCCCAAGGTCGGTAGCTTCGACGCGGGCTACGGCGCCACACTCCTGGCCCGCATCGTCGGCCACAAGAAGGCGCGTGAGATCTGGTACCTCTGCCGCCAGTACTCCGCCGAGGACGCCCTGGCGATGGGCCTCGTCAACACGGTCGTGCCGCTCGAACGCCTCGAAGAGGAGACGGTGCAGTGGGCGCGCGAGATCCTCGCGATGAGCCCGACCGCCATTCGCTTCCTCAAGGCGGCGTTCAATGCTGACACGGACGGCCTCGCCGGCATCCAGCAGCTCGCCGGCGACGCGACCCTGCTGTATTACCTGACTGAGGAGGCGAAGGAGGGCCGCGACGCATTCGTCGAGAAGCGCAAGCCGGACTTCTCGAAGTTCCCGCGGTTCCCGTAACCCGAGATGGCGATATCGACGCGGGCGGACCCCGATCGCGTGAAGGCGTGGCTGCTCGCCGCCCGCCCGGCGACGCTGCCGGCGGCCGCCGCCCCGGTGCTCGTCGGCACCGGCGCCGCCATGCACGCCGGCGACGTGAGCCTGCCCGTATTCTTCGCCGCGCTGCTCGCCGCGCTGCTGATCCAGGTGGGCACGAACTTCGCCAACGACGTCTCCGACTTCGAGCGCGGCGCCGATACGCACGAGCGGCTGGGTCCTCCGCGCGCCACCCACGACGGCCTGCTGACCGCGCGCGCCGTCCGCGCCGGCATGGTCACGGCGTTTGGCGCGGCGGCGCTGCCCGGCCTCTACCTGGCCTACGTGGGCGACTGGCCGATCATCGCCATCGGCGTCGCTTCCATCGCCGCCGGCGTCGCCTACACCGGCGGCCCGTGGCCGTTCGGCTACCACGGGCTCGGCGACGTGTTCGTCTTCTGCTTCTTCGGTCTCGTCGCCGTGTGTGGCACCTACTATCTGCACACCGGCGAGGTGACCGGCACCTCCATCGCCGCCGGCAGCGCCGTGGGCTTTCTCGTGACGGCCATCCTCGTCGTCAACAACCTGCGTGACCGCGCGACGGACGCGCGCGCCGGCAAGCGGACGCTCGCGGTGCGCATCGGCGACCGCGCCACGCGCCTGCAATACGCCGCGCTGGTCGCGGGCGCCTACGTCATCGCGCTTGCGCTTGCGGTCGTGGTGTCGTGGTGGCTGCTCCTGGCCCTGCTGAGTCTGCCGGTGGCCGTGCGCGCCGCCGTGCCGCTCCTGCGCGGCGCTGATGGCCGCGCGCTCAATCTGACGCTCAAGGACACGGCGCGCCTGACGCTCGTCTTCGGCCTCCTGATGGCCGCCGGGTTCGCGCTGTGAGGGTCGTCGATCTGCGCTGGACCCCATACGCGCTGCCGTTCACGACGGCGTTCGCCACCGCGCACGGTGGCTGGCGCGCGCGCGAGGGCGCCATCCTCCAACTGCGCACGGACACAGGCGCGATCGGCGCCGGCGACCTGGCGCCCCTGCCGTCTCACGGCACCGCCGGCGGCGCCGCGTGCCTCGCCCTGCTCGATACCCTTGCCCCTCGCCTTCTCGGCGCCGCCGTCGACGATCTCCTGTCGCTTGTCGACGCGCTGGTCCTCGACCGCGCGCCCTTCGCGCCGTTGCGCTGCGCCATCGAGACCGCGGCGCTCGACGCAACGGCGCGCGCTGCCGGCGTGAACGTGGCGTCGTTGCTCTCCGCGCAAGCGGCGAGCGGCGTCGCTGTCAACGCGCTCGTCGACGCGGCGCCGTGCGCCGTCGCGGCCGCATCGGCGGCGCGCGCGGTCGCCGGGGGATTGCGCGTCATCAAGCTGAAGGTTGGCATGGCGGGATCCGCCGCCGACGAGGCGGCGCGCGTCGCCGCCGTGCGCGAGGCCTGCGGCCCGGAGGTCAGGCTGCGGCTCGACGCCAACGGCGCGTGGACGGAGGAGCAGGCGACCGAGCGCATCCACGCCGTCGAACGGTACGGTATCGAGCTGGTCGAGCAGCCGGTGCCCCCCGGCGACATCGCCGCCCTCGGGCGCGTGCGTGCGGCCGTCCGCGTGCCGATCGCCGCTGATGAGAGCGTCACGGGCGTCGCCGCCGCGCGCGCGCTCATCGATGCGCGCGCCGTCGATGCGATCGTCGTGAAGCCGCCCGTCGTCGGCGGCCCGGGGCCGGCGCGCGAGATCATCGATCTCGCCACGCGCGCCGGGATCGCGCCGATCGTGACGAGCGCCCTCGAGTCGGGGGTCGGCGTGGCGGCCGCGCTGCAACTCGCTGCTACGCTGCCGCGACCCGTATGGGCGTGCGGCCTCGCCACGCTCGACCTGCTGGCCGACGACGTGATCGTCGAGAACCTCCGCATCACCGGCGGGCGCATGGCGCTGCCGGCCGCGCCGGGCATCGGGGTCACGCTCGACACGCTGGCCCTCGCGCGCTACAGCGCCGGCCCCGAGCGCGCGGTTTCCCGATGAACGCGACGGTGTCCGGCACAGCCGACTGGCTGCGCAAGCGCGCAGCGTTGACGCCGTCCGCGCCCGCGGTAGTCGTCGACGACAGCACGCTCACGTGGGCCAAGCTCGATGCGCGCGCCGACAGCGTGGCGGCGGCACTGGCCGCGCACGGCGTGGCCGCGGGCGATCGCGTCGCCGTGCTGCTGCCGAACGGGCTGCCGTTCGTCGAGCTCGTGCACGCCGTGCCGCGCGCCGCCGCGATCCTCGTGCCGCTGAATACGCGCCTCGCCGCCGACGAGCTCGCATGGCAGGTCGATGATGCGGGCGCGCGGATCGTCGTCTTTGACGATGGGACGGCATCGCGCGCCGTCGCCGCGGCCACGCACGGCGCCGCTCTCGTCCATGTTGGGGAGCTGGGCGCGCCGGGCGGCGGCCCTGCCGATGGCCCGCCACGCTCCCTCGATGCCGTACACAGCATCATCTACACATCCGGCACCAGCGGCCGCCCCAAGGGCGTGATGCTGACCTTCGGCAACCACCTGTGGAGCGCCTTCGGGTCCGCGCTGAACCTCGGCCTCGACCCGTCGGACCGGCTGCTCGCCTGCCTGCCGCTGTTCCACGTCGGCGGGCTCGCCGTCCTGCTGCGGAGTGTGATCTACGGCCATCCTGCCGTCGTCCACCCTTCGTTCGACCCGCAGCGGGTCAACACCGCCATCGACGACGGCGTGACGATCGTCTCCGTCGTCGCGGCGATGCTCGCCCGCATGCTCGATGCGCGCGGCGCGGCGCCGTATCCGCCGACGCTGCGCGCCATCCTCCTCGGCGGCGGCCCCGCGCCGCGTCCGCTCCTGGAGAGGTCCGCCGCGCGCGGCGTGCCCGTGGTGCAGACCTACGGCCTCACCGAGGCGGCGTCGCAGGTCGCCACGCTGGCCCCCGCCGACGCGCTGCGCAAGCTCGGCTCCGCCGGCAAGTCACTCTTCCCCACCGACATCCGCATCGGCCGCGGCGGCGCCCCGGACGGGCCCGGCGAGATCCTGGTGCGTGGCGCCACCGTCAGCATCGGCTACTGGCATCGTCCCGGCGAGACCGCCGAGGTCTTTCGCGACGGCTGGCTGCACACCGGCGACATCGGCCGCATCGATGAGGACGGCTACCTGTACGTGCTCGACCGGCGCGATGATCTCATCGTCTCGGGCGGTGAGAACGTGTATCCAGCCGAGGTCGAGGCCGTGCTGCTGTCGCACCCGGCGGTGGCGGAGGCCGGCGTCCGCGGCGCCGCGGACGAACGCTGGGGCAGCGTCCCCGTCGCGAGCGTCGTGCTGCGCCCGGGCGCGCCGGCTACGGCCGATGACCTGCGGCGGTACTGCGGCGAGCGCCTCGCGGCCTACAAGGTGCCCGTCAGGGTCACCTTCGTCCCTGCGCTCCCCAGGACCCCCGCGGGCAAGCTCCAGCGCCGCCTGCTGCCCGGCGGCGAATCCGCCTCTTCGTAGGGGTATTCGCGGCCGCGGCCGTTTGCGATCTGATTGCCTCAGCGACGTCGATACAGCCGGACCCCCGACCGGCTTAGCGCGCCGGCAGCGGCGGCGTCGACGCGGACCCGGCGGCCGCCGCGCGCGCCTCGCGCTTCGGCGCCGACTGCGTCATCACGTAGCCGAAGATGAACGCGCCCGTCGCCGCTACGAGGGCCAGTGAGACGTAGAACAGCGCGATCGCGAGCGAAAAGTTGGCGTTCGACGTCAGGTGCTTGACCGCCCAGCCCATGTGGCTCTGGGAGGTCACTTCGACGCCCAGCGTCAGCGGCACCAGGTACAGCGCCGATCCGACCGTCAGCAGGATCGCGCTCAGCCGGTAGTCGGCCGGGTTCTCGTCCGGGTCGCGCACCATCTTGATCAGCAGTACCCACAGCACGATGACGGCGGACAGCGTCGCCGTGATCGGCAGCGGGTTGTCGTGCAGGAGGTTCGGGTAGAAGAAGAACAGGCTGACGATGAAGGTGATGATCAACGTCCCGTCGCGGATCAGGACGTACGACAGCCAGAACACGTCCGCCGCGAACCGCAGCGACAGCTTCCGCAGGGTGCGGATGGCGTACGGGCGCATCAGGTAGAACACCAGCGTCGCGATCCAGAACATCGGCAGCGCGGCCACCATCGTCCCTACCATGAAATCGCGGAAGCCGTTGTGGAACGCCTGGCTCAGGGCGCCGCTCAGTTCCTCTGCGGTCATGGCTAGCATGGTGATCATTTGGCTACTCCTCCGGACTTCTTCGTCCATGTCCGCCACACCTGCCACGGCCCCACCCGCTTGGCGATGCGCCAGCGGATGTCCTTGCCCCAGGGGTCGTGCGCCTCACGTGGCTCCTGTACCTTCATCGCCGCGCGGGTGTAGCTCGACAGCGGCGCCCAGCGTCCGCCCAGATCCCGCGGCTCGACGAGGATCGGGCCCTGCCGCGGCGCCATCGTCGGGCGCTCGGCCACGCTCTCAATCGAGATCGCCTGCGTCGGGCACTCGCGGACGCAGATCGTGCAGCCGTTGCAGTGGTCGACCTGTAGCGGCACCGACATCATCCAGTCGCGCACTGCCGTCGCCGTGTGCGCCCGGCGGAGGAACGTCGCCTCTGGCCCGGCCTCTCGCGCGCGCGTCATGTCCAGCGTGTGGATCGGGCAGACATCCATGCAGATGCCGCAGTTGATGCAGTCCCCGTCGTCCACCGTGACGGCGAACTCCTTTGCCATCACGCACCTGCCCCGGTGGCATCGCTACCCTCCGGCAGATCCTGTGCGACAGCCGAGTGGAAGAACACTACGTATCCCACGGCGATCAGCCCGAGCAGCCCCGCAAGCGCCATGTTGACATACGTGATCGCCGCCGCGAACACCGGGTGGCTCGACGAAATCATCAGGGAGCTGACGCGGTTCACGTTCCCGAAGTCCGTCGCCTGCACGCCCAGGAGCGTCGGTACGAGGTACAGCACGGAGCCCGCCGCGATCAGTACGCTCACCGCGTAGAAGGCGTTCGGATCGTCGTCCGCGTCCCAGATGAGCTTGATCACGAGCGCCGCCAGCGCGCACACCGCCGCCACGCCGCCCGTGATCGGGAACTGGTTCGCGATGAACGGGTCGACGAAGAAGAACTGGACGCTCATCACGAAGATCACGACCAGCAGGATGTCGCGCACGCTCGCAAAGGCGAGCCACCAGAGGTCGGCGCCGATACGCAGGCTGAACTTGGGTACCACGCGCAGGATGTACGGCCGCGCCAGGTGGATCGCAATCAACGCAAACCACAGCATCGGCAGCGCCGCCGCCACGGTCCCTTCGATGATCGATTCCCCCGAGCCCGTGATCGCGCTGTACACCGCCTGGTTTACCTGGTCTGGTGTCATGAGAACCTCCTCATCGCCCGTTGGCCACTTGCCTTTGGTAAGCCACGCACGCATACTCGCGGAACGGGGACAGCGGGGGTACAGGCAGATGGCCATTACGCCCGTGCCAGATGGCTCGATCCAGCGGGATGCTAATGGCACCGCCAGGTTCCAATATTAGGACACTCACATGATTATTGGTTCTGGATCTGGCATCGCCTTGCTGGGGATGGGCGCAGGCTCGCTCGCGCCGGGGTGTGCGCCGCCGGAGCTAATCGAGAAGCGCCGCGATGGCGTCGCAGAGCCGCTGCAGATCGTCTGAGCGCGCGTGCAGGGGCCCGTCGATGCCCCGCGGCGCCCAGGCGTTGAAGCGCCCCGGATGCCCGTAGTCCGTCTGCTCGAAGCGAGCGGTCGCCGCGGCGACCCGGAGCGTCAGCGCGCGCCGCACCATCGGATCCGGTGTCCCGTGGGAGGGGTGATAGGCCGGGTAGCGTTCCTGCGTGACGGCGAGGTCGATCACCGCCGAGGTGTCCGTGGTCATGCCGCTCCCTTTCTCGGGCGAGGGGTCAGAACTTCAGCTCTTCCGGCTCCGCGCGGTGCGCGTCATGGCTGATCACCTCGCGCGAGCCGCCGCCCTCCGCCGCCCCGACGACTCCCGCGGCTTCGAGCATGTCCATGAGCCGTGCCGCCCGCGGGTAGCCGATGCGGAGCCGACGCTGCAAGAGTGACGTCGAGACGCGGCTGTGCTCCGACGCCAGATCCTTCGCGCGCTCGAACAACTCGTCGTTCAAGCCCTCCTGCTCCAGCTCCGTCCTCGCCGCGTCGAGCAGGTGGTCGAAGGTCGGCCGCTCGATGCCCGAGAAGCGCTCCTGCGTCCAGAAGTTCACCAGGCGTTCGATCTCCTCGTCCGACACGTAGACACCCTGTAACCGTTTGGGCTTCGCGGCGTCGGGCGCCATGTACAGCATGTCGCCGCGCCCGAGCAGCTTCTCCGCGCCCGCCATGTCGAGGATCGTCCGCGAGTCCACGTGCGAGCTCACGGCGAAGGCGATGCGCGTCGGGAAGTTCGCCTTGATCAGCCCGGTGATGACGTCCACCGACGGCCGCTGGGTCGCCACCACCAGGTGGATGCCCGTGGCGCGCGCCAGTTGCGCCAGCCGGCAGATCTGCCTCTCCACCTCGAACGGGGCGGCCATCATCAGATCCGCCAGCTCGTCGATGATCACGACCCAGTACGGCAGCTTGTCGGCCGCGCGCGGGCTGCGGTTGTAGCTGTCGATGTTGCGCACGGCGAGCGCCGCGAACTTGCGGTAGCGCGATTCCATCTCGTGGATCACCGCCTGCAGCGTGCCCACCACCTGGTCCATCTCGACGACGATATTCGAAAACGCCAGGTGCGGGATCGGCGCGAATGCGGAGAGCTCGACGCGCTTCGGGTCGATCATCACGAAACGCACCTCGGCCGGCGATGCGTGCATGAGCAGGCAGGAGATGATGGCGTTCATGCAGACCGACTTGCCGGAGCCGGTCGTGCCGGCGATCAGCAGGTGCGGCATCCGCGCGAGGTCCGCGACGACCGGTTCGCCCCCGACGCTCTGACCCAGGGCGATCGCGAGCTTGCCGCGCGACGACTGCTTCTGGAACTGCGCGCTCTGCACCACGCTCCGCAACGTCACCAGCGACGAGCTGGTGTTCGGCACCTCGATGCCCAGCACCGGCTTCCCCGGCACCGGCGCCTCGATGCGGATCGAAGGCGCCGCCAGCGCCAGCGCCAGGTCGTTCGCCAGTGAGGTGATCTGCTGCACCCGCACCCGCGTCCTCGAAACTTCTTCGACGCGCGTCTTTGGGCGCCCCTCTTTGTCCAGCAACGGCTTGTTGTCTCTGTCGCGCTCGACGACGGTGCGCGTCTTCACGTCCCAGCCTGGCTCGATGCCGAACTGCGTCACCGTCGGCCCCTCGTTCACCTGCACGACTTTCACGTCGACCCCAAAGCTCGCCAGCGTCTCCTCGATCACGCCCGCCCGCAGCGCGCTGTCCGGGCGCCCCGTCTCCGGCGGCGCCCTGTCGGCGAGCACGTCCATCGAGGGCAACTGCCAGCCGTCGCGCGAGCGCCGGTTGCCATCGGCGTCGATCGTCACGCCGGGCGACGCGTCTTCCTCGTCCGTCCGGCGTTCGAGTTCCGGGAAGAGCACCGCCTGCACCGGCCGCTCGGGGGCGGCCGCCTCCGCTTCGTCTTCGAGCGCCGCCGCGCCGGCCGTCTGCGCCCACATCACCGAGTCGAGGGGCACCTGCACCGACCCCTTCGGCGCCGGGTGGGTCGGGAAGATGAACTCGAACCCGCGCTTCACCCCGGTCCCGAGGCGCTGCGGGAGCCGCCAGCCCCAGACGGTCCGCGCCGCGTTCGGCGTCTCGCGCATCGCCGTCGCGGCGGTCTCCGGGGCGGCCAGCGCGAAGAGCGCGATGCCGGCCGCGAGCCACGCCACGATTCCGAGCGGGTAGCCGGCGAGTCGCTGGCCGAGGTCGCCGCCGAGCGTGTGCCGCGCGACCGCTACGTTGCCGAGGCTCCAGTGTGGCCGGAAGAACCCGAAGAGGCCGATGAGAACGAGCCCGGACAGCAGGCCCACCGCCCAGGCCTTCCATCCCGACCACAGCCGCTCCTGCTCGTCCCGCACGACGAGCCAGCCCGCGTACAAGAGCAGCGCGATCCAGGCGAAGACCAGCAGCCCGAACGTCTCGACGAAGCGGTCGCGCACGCCGATCAGGCCCGGAAACAGGGGCACCAGCCACGGCACGGCGAGCAGCGCCAGCAGCCACAGGGCGAAGCCGATGCTCTGGCGGCGGAGCAGCAGGTCGTGCACCGTCTGGTACGCCGACTGGCCGCCGCGCCGCCGTCCGACCGGCTTCACCGCCGCCTTCGTGCGCTTGCCGCGCCCCGGCTTTGCCCGCATCCTTGCGGCCACGCGCCTAGACCTCCACCGCGACCGGCAGCACCATCGGCCGCCTCCTCGTCTCGTTGTACAGGAACCTGGCGACCGACTCCTTCACCTGCGCGTGTACGGCGCCCCACTCGACGATATGATCGGCGCCTTCGAGCGCGCGCAGCACCTCATCCCGCGTCCGCTCGATCAGGGAGTCGCTCTCGTCCATGTCCACGAAGCCGCGCGACACGACCTCCGGCCGTCCCGCCACGCGCCCCGTCTTCTTCTCCATCGCCAGGATCACGACCACCATGCCGTCCGACGCAAGGTGTTTGCGGTCGCGCAACACCACGTGGTCGATGTCGCCGACGCCGAGCCCGTCCACGTACACGTAGTCCGCCTCGATGCGCTCGGCGTAACGCGCGGAATCCGCCGTCAGCTCCAGGACATCGCCGTCGGTCAGGATGAAGCTCTCCGTGCCCTGGTTCATCGCCTCCGCGAGCTGGGCGTGCAGCACCATGTGGCGGTACTCGCCGTGCACTGGCACGAAGTACTTCGGCCGCACCAGCGACTGGACGATCTTCAGCTCTTCCTGCGCCGCGTGCCCCCGCACATGCACGTCGGCGATGCGGTTGTACAGCACGTTTGCGCCGAGCTTGAACAGGTTGTCCACCGTACGGTGCACCAGCGCCTCGTTGCCAGGCACCGCCGACGCCGAGAGGATCACGGTGTCGCCCTCGACGATCTTCACGTGCTGGTGGTCCTGGTTCGCCATCCGCGTCAGCGCCGACGTCGGCTCGCCCTGGCTGCCCGTCGTGATGATCGCCAGCTTTTCGTGCGGCACGCCCGGGAGCTCGCGCACCGACACCAGCATTCCCTCGGGCGCGCGCAGGTAGCCGCGTTCGAGCGCCATGTGCACGTTGTCGATCATGCTGCGGCCCGTGATGAACACCCGCCGCTCCGTCCGCTGCGCCGCATCGAAGACCTGCTGCACGCGCGCGATCAGCGAGGCGAACGTCGTGACGATGACGCGCCCCTCCGCCTGCGACATCAGCCGCAGGATCGACTCGCCCACGAGCTGCTCGGATGGCGTGTACCCCGGGATCTCCGCGTAGGTCGAGTCGCCGAGCAGCAGCAGGACGCCCTCTTCGCCCAATCGCGCCAGCCGCGCCAGGTCCGTCGACTGGCCCATCACCGGCGTGTGGTCCAGCTTGAAGTCCCCCGTGTGGATGCAGGTGCCCACCGGCGTCCGGATCGCGTACCCCACCGAGTCCGGGATGCTATGCGCCACCTGGAAGGGCTCGACCGTGAACGGCCCCTCCTCGGCCACGTCGCCGACGCGGAACTCGCGCAGGTCGCTGCTCTGCAGCAGCCGCGCTTCCTTCAGCTTCACGCTGATCAGGCCGTGCGCAAGCGGCGTGCAGTACACCGGCACGTTGATCTGCTTGAGGATGTACGGCAGCGCCCCCGTGTGGTCCTCGTGCCCGTGCGTGATGAAGATCGCGCGCAGGTTCTTGTGGTTCTCGATGATGTAGCTCACGTCCGGGATCACCAGGTCCACGCCCAGCATGTCCTCCGACGGGAACATCAGCCCGCAGTCGACGGCGATGACGTCGTCGCCGTATTCGAACAGCATCATGTTCTTGCCGATTTCGCCGAG
>JADEYI010001676.1_pt1 | contig 14772 bp, 12 predicted proteins | sample 8542331 | NCBI WGS metagenome assembly JADEYI01 (sample SAMN16510988, study PRJNA670497) | mine drainage metagenome | isolation source: biofilm near Copperflume 1 | place: Germany: Marsberg coppermine Kilianstollen | collected 2018-02 | reverse complement strand
GCTGACCGAATCGTGAAACCTGCCAAGTGTAATGTAATTATGGAATTTGACAATTCCATCAGAATTGGCCTATGATCCAGCTTGACGATGGGTAAATGACCGTCGCACTCAATGGATCGAGGTGTTGTCATCATGTCAGTAGTTCAAGTCAGTTCCCAAGCTCAAGGCGCAGATTCGGAGAGGCTGAGTATCCCAAAACTCGGCTGGACTCTGGACGAGCTAGCCCGCAGCCTCAGCGTCTCTGTTCCGTTCATCCGTCTCGAGGTCAAGCGTGGCCGGCTCAAGGCCGCGCATCTCGGCCGCCGTGTGGTCGTGCTGGATACCGAGGTTCGCCGCTATCTTGCGCAGGCCAGCGAATCTAACCGCTCTTGGAGATGATAACGGATGGGCGTTTACAAACGAGGCCAGACCTACTGGTACAAGTTGCTCTTTCAAGGGCAGCTTATCCGCGAGTCGGCAAAGACGAATTCGAAAACGGTCGCGAGAGAAGCCGAGCGTGCCCGCCGACGCGACCTTGAGCTTGGCGTTAACCGGATAGGAAAGCGGGCGCGCACACCGCTATTCGCGATCGCGGCGAAAGAATGGATCGAAGCGAAAGTCGGAAAGAGCGAAAGTACCCTTCGAAATTACCGGCAGTATGTAGAGTCGCTGACCTCGGAGTTCAGAGACCGCCTGATCTGCGACATCGATATCGCCGATATAAGAGCACTCCAAAGGAAACGCCTCACGCAGGGGCTCGGTCACCGAAGCGTGAATTACGAGATAGTCGTGTTGAGGCAAATCCTGAAAACCTTCCGCCTATGGCACAACCTGTCGGAAGACGTGGATTGGCTCAGAGAGAAGCATGACGTTGGTAAGGCGCTCCTTCACGAAGACGAGGAGCGCCTATACGCGGCCTGTGCTGCGAGCCGAAGTCCCGTACTGCTTCCTCTCTTTGTTCTCTGTCTTGATGCCGGTTTGCGTGCGAGCGAGGCCAAGACACTCCGCCGCAGAGAATTGAACCTCGAATGGCGTGATGGAGTGGTTGCGAGAGGCGAGCTGGTCGTCGCGAAATCGAAGACAGACGCCGGCACCGGACGGAAAATTCCTCTGACCAGGAGGGCTTGCAGCGTGCTCACGCTCTGGCTCTCGAGGCTCCCCCAGGCAGACCCCGAGGCATTCGTCTTTCCGAGTCATCAGATCGGCTTTGCAGGAGATGCTCGCAGCCCTCTCGTTTACGCCGTTGATTTCAAACGACCACTGAGCGAATGGAAGTCGAGTTGGTATTCGGCGCTTCGGCAGGCTGGACTGAAGTGCCGATGGCACGATCTGCGCCACACGTTCATCACGCGGCTTCTAGAGAATCCGAACAACAGCGAGGAGACCGTTCGCGCACTCGCCGGCCATGTAAGCCGCAAAATGATGGAGCACTACAGTCACATCCGGCAGAAAGCGAAAGAAGCCGCCATCGCAGGCCTCGAAGAGGTCGATACGACAGTCGAAATGACGCGAGGGTGGGCACAAAATTGGGCACAGTCCGATGGTGAGGGAAGGGTTGAAGGGGGAAAAGTCCTTGATTTCTCTGGAGCCACCCGTCGGATTCGAACCGACGACCTGCTGATTACGAATCAGCTGCTCTACCAACTGAGCTAGGGTGGCGCCCCGTCCGCGTGGACGCAAAAGCGAGAGCTTTTAGCTAGCACGATGGCGAATCGCGGGGAAGGCGCTCCGCCATGGAGTGCGCATCCCCCCACCGAGCAGGTCACGTCCGGAACGCGGCGCGAGCCAAACGGCGGCGCTCACGGGCGCAGTTCGTAGAGCGCCGAGAACGCGTCCTTGATCGGCAGGCGCGTGAAGCGGCCGAAACCGGCCTCGGCGGCGAGTTCGCGCGCCTTCTCCTCGCCCATCAAAGCGCCGATACCAGCGCCGCCGTGCGCGAGCGACACCGTCATGCAGTAGAGCGTGCTCGCCGCGTACATCATGCGCCCGATCGGATTGATGTTCTCCTCGGGCCGCGCCGACACGTTCATCTCGACCATCAGGAAGGCGCCGTCAGGCTTGAGCGCCGCGCGGATCGATTGCAGCAGGCCCACCGGATCGACCGAATCGTGAATCACGTCGAAGCACGAGATGAAGTCGAATTTCGCCGCGGGCAGTTTGGTGCAATCGACAACGCCGAATTCGACTCGATCCGCGACCCCCGCCGCGACCGCATTGGCGTGCGCGCGATCGACCGACCCCTGATGCGCATCGTAGCCATGGAAGCGCGAGTGCGGGAACGCCGTCGCCATCGCTATCACGCCGCGTCCGCTGCCACAGCCAACGTCCAGCGCCACCGCACCCGCCTTCAGCCGCGCCTCGACCTCGGGCATCGCGGGCAGCCACTTGCGCACCAATTGATGCCGATACATAGGCGCGGAGCCGCGCTCGATCGCCTCGAAGACCTCCGGCGGATACTCACTCTGGGGCAGCCCCTTGCCGGTGCGGAACGACTCCATCAGCTTGGGCGCCATCGCGACTTCCGGCACGATCATCTGCATGAATCCGCCCATGAAAAACGGCGACTCTTCATTGGCGAGGATCATCGCATGCTCGGGCGACATGGTGTAGCGCTCGCCGGCGGCGTCGTAGGCGAGATATTTAGCCGCGGTCATCGCGCCCAGCCATTCGCGCAGGTAGCGCTGATCGAGCGAGGTGCGCGCGGCAAGTTCGGCAACGGTAACGGGGCCGGCGCCGGCCAGCGCCTTAAAGATGCCGAGGCGGTCGCCGATATAGGTCAGGGCACCCTGCAGGGCCGCGCCGATATCGTTCATCATCAGGCCGGCGAACGACTTAACCTCGCCCCAATCGACATTTTTGGTCTCTTCAGCCATGGCGTAACTCTCCGTTGAGCGGCGCATTCGGACGTGCGGCCGCGCCTCTCTTGTAGCGTCAATCGATGGATTTCTCCAGCCGCGACCGCGCGCCGCGGCCGCGCGAGGCCGACGGAACCGCACGATGCGCGCCTACTTGCCAGATTTGTCGGGCGCGAGATCGAACATTTCGAATTGAGCAGTCGCGTCCGCGCCGGCGGCTACTATGGATAATTCAGGCGCGAACAGGCCCTCGCGCTCGGCGAAGGGGCGGAATTTTTCATACAGGTCGGCGAGCTTGGCCTGGTAGTACGGGACATTCTCGTCGGGCTTTTGCGGATCGTACTCGGCGGCCATTTTCGCCGCGTCGCTCGCCTTCACATTCTTGCCGTAGCCGGTGACGTAGTACGAAATCTGATCGCCGCTCTGATAGGGGCGCGCGGCCTTGAGGGCGAGTTCGTAGGCGGCCGAGACGTTGCGCCGCTTGCCGCCGAGTTTGTCGCGATAGAGGTCGGGCGAATCCTGCAGCGTCTCGGTCTTCATCAGCTCGCCGATGCCGAGTTGGTGGCGTTCGAGGCGCGCGCGATAGCTTTCATACAACTCCGCGATTGCGCCGCGCCGATCCTCGAGCAGCAGGCGGAACAGATCGCGCATGAAGCCGCGCTGGAAGCGTTCAAGCCCGCGCGACTTGAGTCCCGATCCGCGAATCGTCATTTCGCCGCGATCGTCAAGCAGGACATAATTCTTCATTTTGTAGCTGAACATGGCCGGATAGCGGCCGTCGATCTCGAGCCGGATTCCGGCCGGCATCGTGGCCGCAACGGCGTCGAGCAGGCGCTGCGCGGCGGCCTCGTCGGCGAGCGCGAAGGGCGCGACGAAGTAGATGCCGTCGGTGTCGACCTCGATCACCTGGGCGCCGCGCGCGGTGAGCTCGCCGACCGCACGCTGGATCAGTTCGCGTCCGCTCTGGGTGACGGCGTTGGCCTGGGCGAAGTCGTTGAAATGGCCGAGCGCGAAGCCGAGGTAGCCATAGAACGAATTGATCAGGATTTTGAAAGTCTGCTGCAGCGCCTCGAAGTTGCGCCGCGCGGCGCCCTCGAGCTCGCGCGCGGCGGCCTTGGCCTGGACGCGGAAGCTGCGCAAATCCTCGAGCATCCGCAGGAACACGCCGAGGCGATCGGCGGCGGGCGCGTGCTGCTCAGCGATCATCAGCGACGGGTAAAGCGAAGTCACGTCGCAATGCAGGACGTTGCGCGCGACGCCGCATTGCAGCATCGCGGTGTACCCCCCGGCGACTTCGCTCGGCGCGGCGGGCGCGGGAACCGAATGGCGCGCGGCGAGATAGGCGCGCATCAGCAGGGCGTCGATCTTGGTCGCGTTCCCGCGCAGCACCGCGTTCTGGTACGAGTAGGGAAAAATCTGCGCCTGCATGAAATAGCTTGGCGAGAGCACGGCGGCCAGCGCGCCGGCCTCGCGCACATCGTCGAGCGCGTAGGCGAGGAGATCGTCGGGGCGCTCGGCGAAATGCTCGCTGACGCGCGCGGCGTCGAGGTAGACGCGATCGGGGCGGGCCAGCCCAAAATGAATCGCGAGCTGCTTGAGTCCGAAGCCTTCGAGCTCGCGGCTCGCGATATCGTAGTGCTGGGCTAAGATCCAGGTATCGATAATGCTGCGGCCGTAGATGTCGTAGCGGCGAAACGCGATCGAACGCTCGGCGATCTGCAGGCGCGACGCGCGCGCGCGCAGCGCGCTGCCGTCGCGGCCGAGCGCGAGCTTCACCTGATGGCGGCGGGCGCGTTGCTCGAGGTACTCGAGGTCGAAGCGAAACAGATTGTGGCCTTCGATCACGTCGGGGTCGCGCGCGGCGATGATCCGCACCAGCTCGGCGAGCATCGCCCGCTCGTCCATCGCGACGCCCGAGAGCACGCGCTCGAAGCCGTCGCTGTCGCTGAGCGCGATCGCGATGATCCGGTCGCCCTCGCGCGCGGCGCTGGGAAACTCGAAGCCCGGACTGATGAAGGTCTCGATATCGAGCTGCATGCGGCGCAACTCGTCGAAGCGCATGCCGATGAAGAAGGTCGTCCCGGTGAGCATCAGATGCTGCTCGATCGGATCGCTCGGCGCGAACCACGGCGCGTCGGGCGCGCCACCGGCCCGTCCGCTGCGATCGCGCAGATGGCGGCGGGCGGCGTCGAGCATGGCGGCGTCGTCGAAGGTGGCCATCCAGCGGAAGTGGAAGTCGCCGGCCAGTTCGATGATCGTATGCGCGCCCGGGAAACCGCGCATCAGGTCGCGATCGGCGATCAGTATGAAGAGCCTGAGCGGCTGGCGCTCGCGGACGATCGCGCCGTCGACGCGGCGGAAGATTTCGGCTTCGCCGCTCGCCGCGAGTTCGGCCGCGACCACCCGCGGCGACGCCGGGTCGCCGAACAGCAGGCGGTTGCCGTAGAACTGGCTCGAGATCGATTCGTATCGGTTCATACGCGCGGCTCGGCCCGGACGATTTTGCACCCACGGGCGCCGCGATGAAACCCACGCGCCATCAGAGTAGTCCGAGCATCGCGAGCCCGCCGAGAAAGACCGCATAGGCCGCGCCACCGATCATCAGGGTGGGCGTGCCGAGTTCGCTGTCGCGCACGTTCACGAACAGAATCGCCGACGAGCCGAGCGCGATCGTACCCGCGAGCAGCTCCGCCGCACTCAGATGCCACGGCGTGAAGATCAATCCGATCGCCACCGGGACGCATGACTGAAAGACCATCGCGCCCGTGATATTGGCCAAGGCCAGATGGTCCTTGCCTTGGCGAATCCAGACCAACGAGTTGTATTTCTCGGGCAGCTCGGTGGCGAGCGGGCTTAAGATCAGCGAGAGCACGCCCGGATTGAGATGGGCCTGCTGGGCGAAGATCACGATCTGATCGACGAAGGCGACGGCGCCGATCAGCATCGCGATCACGCCGGCGCCGACCTGCGCAAGGATAATCGCGAGGCCCGGGGCGCGCCGGTCGCCGCGCGTCAGCCGGACGAAGTAGAGTTCGTGATCGAGCTCGAGGCCGGTCGCGCGCTTGAGCCGCAGCATCATCAGGCTGTAGCCGGCGTAAACGATCATCAGCGCGGCGGCGGCGGCATATCGCGCGAGAATCCCCAGATGGCACGTCCCGAGGACGACCAGGGTGGCGAACACCGGGAAGAAAAAGCCCAGATCGCGACGCACGTCGGCGGCCGGCACGTTGAGCGCGATACGCCCGCGGCGCTTGCGAAAGGCGATCGCCGCGACGCCCATCACCAGCAGCGCGACCGTCGAGAGCATCAGCGGCGCGCCGACGATCGCGCCCAGTCCGACCGCGCTATGGGCCGCCAGATCGTCGCGGCGATGCATCAGTGCGACCACCGGAATAAAGGTCTCGGGCAGCGCCGTGCCGACGGCGGCGAGCAGGCTGCCGACGGCGGCCTCGGCGATCTGCAGGCGATGGCCGGCCCATTCGACGCCGTTGGTGAACATTTCAGAGCCCGCCAGGATAATCGCGAAGCTCAAAATCAAAATCAGGAGGTGAATGAGCATAATCCGGACTCCAATGCGCGCCGTGCCGTATGACCCGCCGGGCGCCGCTCAAGAAGGGCGTCGCTTCGGCCTTTATTCGCTTTTTTCTGTCGTCATCGGCGCACGAGATGCCACAATCAGCATTGGTGATGGCGACTAAAGCGCCCGGCGGGAGTATACTGATCGCTGTCAGGAGCCGTAAGGGCTCCAAATCATTAGAATCCGACTCCGGGTAATTTCGTCATTATAATTGAAGAGCGAGACGATGCAGTCGTTGCGGCTGACGGACGACTTTGACTCAAAAGGAGCCACTGGATAAGCTGGCTCGTTTGGCAGCTTGCGGCTAATCTGCTAGGGAATTCATCCGCGCAGGGCGCAAATCCGTATTTTTCCGGCGCAGCGACCCCCGCGCAACTTCATCCCACCGTTTCGCGCAGCGGCCGGTGGACGTGAGACCGGCCAGGACGGACGCGTAAAAGAAGCATGAAACATAAGCACGAAGGGAAAGATTTGCAGGGGCTCGTCGACCTCGGCCGCGAACAGGGCTACCTGACCTTCGATCAGGTCAACGACTTCCTGCCCCAGGACGTCGCCTCGCCCACCGATTTGCGCGCCGCGCTGGAGAGCTTCGAGGACATGGATATCAAGGTCCTCGACGAGGTGCCCACCGCCGGCGAGGATTCCGATACCGACACCGAGGTCAAGGAAGAGCCCGAAGAGGAGGCCGCGGCGCCGCCCCCCGACTCGCTCACCGAATCATCGGACCCGGTACGCCTCTATCTCAAGGAGATGGGCAATTTCCAACTGCTCTCGCGCGAGCAGGAGGTTGAGATTGCCAAGCGTATCGAGGCCGGCGAAAACGAAGTCGAGGACGAGGTCCTGCGCTCTCCGGTCACGCTCGACCTGGTGATCGACGTGGGCGAGCGGGTCGAGGCCGGCGAGGCCGACCTGCGCGCGATCTTCGAGGAGAACGAGGAGCCGTCGTCCGATCCCGACGAGGAGCGCGGTCCCGAGGCCAGCGAGAAACAGCTCAAGAAACTTGCCCTCGCGGTCAAGAAGCTAACCGCGCTACGCGCCCGCGTGGAAGACGCCGAGGCCAAGCTCAAAGACAAGGCCAAGGGACCCGTCCGGACCAAGCTCGAGAAGGCGCTGGCGAAGCTCAAGGATAACGTCAAGCAGGATCTGGCCGAGATGGAGCTGTCGCGCCGCCTGCAGGAGGCGGTGATCACCGAAATGCGCCGGCTGTTGACCGAGGCGCGTAAGGCCCAGGCCCTGATCCAGCGCTACGAAGAGGCGACCGGCCGCACCAAGGCCCAACTGATTCGCGAGGCCGCCGAGGCCGACGATCGCCGCCACGTCCTCAAGGTCAACGGCACGCGCGAGAATCTGCTCGACATCGCGGCGCGCATCAAGGAGTCGCAAAAGACCATCCGCGAGGTCGAGCGGCGCGTCAAGGTCACCACCGACGAGTTCGCCCGTTCGATCGAGACCATCGCGTCGGGCCAGGACAAGAGCAAGCGCGCCAAGAAAGAATTGACCGAGGCCAACCTGCGGCTGGTCGTGAGCCTCGCCAAGCGCTACACCAATCGCGGCCTGGGCTTCCTCGATCTGATCCAGGAGGGCAATATCGGCCTGATGCGCGCGGTGGACAAGTTCGAGTACCAGCGCGGCTACAAGTTCTCGACCTACGCCACGTGGTGGATCCGCCAGTCGATGTCGCGGGCGATCGCCGACCAGGGCCGCACTATCCGCATCCCGGTGCATATGGTCGAGACCATCAACAAGCTGCTGCGCGTCACCCGCCTGCTGGTCCAGCGCCTGGGGCGCGAGCCGAGCCCCGAGGAGATCGCCGAGCAGATGGAGATGCCGCTGGACAAGGTCCAGAAGGTGCTCAAGATCGTCAAGGAGCCGATTTCGCTCGAAACGCCGATCGGCGACGAAGAGGAGAGCTCGCTCGGCGATTTCGTCGAGGACGAGCTGGCGCCGTCGCCGGTCGAGGCGGCGATCCAGGGCAACCTCGGCGAGCAGACCCGCAAGGTGCTGGCGACGCTGACGCCGCGCGAGGAGCAGATCCTGCGGATGCGCTTCGGTATCGGGCAGAAGACCGACTATACACTCGAGGAGGTCGGCAAGCAGTTCGCGGTGACCCGCGAGCGGATAAGGCAGATCGAGGCCAAGGCGCTGCGCAAGCTGCGCCAGACCGGGCGCTCGCGCAACCTCGAGGGGTTCATGGAGCGGGAACAGTAAGGCGTTTTGATTTTCTGTTCTGGCTAAGCAACGGGACGGAGGCCTCGCGGCCTCCGTCCCGTTTTATTTCGCTCGCCAGCACCCGTGCCCCGCGCACGCGGAATCATGATCTTTCACCACAGGAAGCGCGTGGGTGTTCTACCGTAGACTGATCTTCGTTTTTCAGCCTTCGGAAGACGTTTGGAGCAGTTTTGCCTGAAGATCCTGCATAACCTTCTCGCCAGTTTCGTCCCGAAGTTCGTTGCTCAATTCGCCCGCGATAATGAGCGCGGCCTGATTTCCCGACATACCAGTGACGGCGCGATCGCCTGGTGCCGCATCCTTATCCCAATCAAAGCGCCCATGCACTTGCTCAAGATAATTCGCCATCTCGTCCACTGTATAGCGTGTTCGCGCCAAGCATCGGTCAATGATTGTTCCCCCCAGGCACGACAAACTGAGTACGCCGACGTTTTTGAGAAGCAGATGCTTTTTTGGATCGGCCCACTCCTGCGCGAAGACCCGTTTAACGGCATTCCAGTAGTTCCTGATGACCATATACTGCGCTTTGGGGTCGGTAAAGTCGTGGATGTACTGGCTTTTGCTAAGAATCTTAGCAACGCCTGTCTGGAGGCTCACGAAGTTGACATGGCGGACTAATCCCTGCACCTTGGATGATTTTTTTGAGCCGCCAAGATGTACTAGTCCATGCCATGGGGAACTTGGGTCTTCAACAAGCCGATTGGCTATCCACCGGTCTGGATGGTCCCGTACCTCCTTCTCCTCGGGTGTTAATCTGCTCTGCATAATGGCGAGGTGGGAGGTGTTAAGGCCCTTTTGATTGGCATTGATGTCAACGAATAGCGAACGCTCCTGCTCGCGATTCAATCCTACGAGCATTTGGAAAGGGATCGTTGCCATGAGCGGTTCCCTTGTCCGATCGTCGCCCGCGCCGTAAAACAGTCGGTGATTACCGTCTACTCGGCTGACAAAAACTTTGGTGCCACCGATCATTTTGCTCAAATCAAATCTGACACGATAAAATTTGGGCTCGGTCGTTGGATCGCCCGAATTTGACGTGTAGCCGATCGGTTCAATTTGGACGACCTTCTTGTCACGGACATTGATCACAACTTCGGGGAATGCGCGGGGTCGCGCATGATCAACATCCCGCCTGACATACTCATAGGCCTCGCTAGTGTCCCGAGTTAGAGATTCGCAGCACATGTTTCGGCGAAAACACCAGCAATTCCAACGCTTCTTTGTTCAACGAACTTCAAACTCAGGACACTAGCGTGGTTGGGCGACAGGTCCCGCTGAAGCCCTTCCGGGTTGCTCACCTGATCGAAAACGTCAGGCTGAGATAGAAGGGCCAGATGGGCGAGCGGCGCCGATTCACGATAGCACGTAGTATCGAGATTTCTGTCTTCCTTGACGATCATTTCGACCATCTGGATTCCGGTTAATTTCATTCGCTTTCACTCTCCTTTTTTTGAGTTTAAGTCTCAAATATGAGAGTGAGGGTATCGATTTCGTTTGTGACTGTTAATTCCTCTTTTTTGAGAGTTGATATTTCACCAATCGCTTCCGCGATTGGACCGCCGCTTCGAGGGTCTGACGGATGAAACGCTGGTAGGGCATTCCAGCTCTCGATGCGCCGGTCTTGACCGCAGCAAGCAGTGCCGCCGGCAGACGCATATTGACTCGAGCACTCTTGGGCTCAAACTCGAAGCGCACTTCACGCATCCCGGAAAGGTCGTATTCGGTCAGGTCGGCGTGTGCGACAAAGGCCCCTGCGTGCTTATCGCTCTTGAGCGCGGGCAGCTTCTTTTTCATAGTGATCGACCTCTCTTTTGTGCATATAGCGGGCGCTGATAAGACGGATGAAGACGTCGGCCCGGCGCCTTCGCAGCGTGAACACCATCAACACGCTGCGCCGATCGTCGGTTTTGCCGATCGCCTTGAACCGCTCCTCTTGGTCGGAATGGGCCGGATCGGGAAATATCGCTACGGGACGCCTGAAGAGCTCTTCGATCGCGGCGATTGGGACACCGTGCTTCTCGCATTTGAGGCGGTTAGCCCGATCCCACTGAAACCCGGTAAAGGATAAGCGTGTCACCAGAGTATGTACGTTTGTATCGCCATTCGTCAACTCGATGCGGTTCGGGGGCGAGGCTGTCTAAGCATCCAAAGCAAAGTCTGCGCGCGCAACGATGAAATCTTGCGCCGCAAACGGGCGGTGGAAAATGTTTCACGTGAAACATTTTGCCGCATCTTTGCGGGGCAATTGTTCACCCCGGACCGAGCGCCTACTTGATCGCTTTGATCTCCCGCAAGTGCGCGAGTTCCGCGCGCGTGTAGCCGTGCGCCAGCAGCACCTGCTCGGTATGCTCGCCGACCAGCGGCGGCCGCGTGACCTGGCCCGGCGTGTCGCCGAGCTTGACGCCCAGGCCGGTGGTCTTGAATTCGCCGAGTGCCGGATGAGCCATCTTGAGCAGCATCTCGCGCGCCGCAATCTGCGGATGGTTGAACATCTCCTCGATCGTCTGAATCGGCCCCGAAGGGATGCCGCGCTGGTTGAAGAGAGCCATCCAGTGCGCCGCCGGATGGCTCTTAAGCGCCGCGTTGATCGCGTCGGTCAGGGCGGCGCGATGCTTGATGCGATGGCCGAGTTTGTCGAAGCGCGGGTCGCCGGCCAGCTCGGGCCGTCCGATCACCTTGACGAACGTGCGCCACATCGCCTCGTTGCCGACCGCGATATTGAACGGCCGATCGGCCGCCTGGAAGACGCCGTGCGGCGATGACAGCGGATGGTGGTTGCCGGCCGGACCGGGGGTCTTGCCGGTATCGAAGTAAATCCCCGCCGACCAACTGAGGATGCTAACGATCGCCTCGACCAGCGAGGTCTCGACCTGCTGGCCGCGGCCGCTGCGATGGCGCGCCTCGAGCGCGAGCAGGATGCCCTGGGCGGCGAAGATGCCGCCGAGCAGGTCGCAGATCGCGATACCGACGCGGGTCGGTCCGCTCTCGGCGGTCCCCGTCACGCTCATCAGGCCGGAGAAGCCCTGCGCGATCTGATCGAAGCCGGGATAGTCGCGCAGCGGGCCGGTGGCGCCGAAGCCCGAGATGCTACAGGCGATAATCCGCGGATTGCGCGCGGCGAGTTGCGCATAGCTGAAGCCGATCGCGGCCATCACGCCGGGCCGGAAGTTGTCGATGACCACGTCGGCGCCGTCGATCAGGCGCTGGAGCACGGCGCGTCCCTCGGCGGTCTTGGTCGAGACCTGGATGCTCTTCTTCGAGCGGTTGGTGCTGAGAAAGAAGTAGGTGTCGTGGCCGCTCTCGTCGCCCATCTCGCCGCGGGCGCCGGTTACCGGCTCGACCTTGAGCACTTCGGCGCCGTAATCGCCGAGGATTTGCGTGCAGAAGGGCCCGGCGAGATAGCGGGTGAAATCGACGACCTTGATTCCTTCGAGCGGTGGACGATCGGGCATGGGTCACTCCTCGTGGATGCGCCGGCGGGGTAAAGGAATAAAGATCGCCGGTTCGCAATGACGAATTAGCGCGACGGGCGGCGGATTGAAACCGTATGGCGCCGATCGCGTCTGTCTATAGAGCGGCGGCGTAGGGCCGCTGGCGCCGGATTGCGCCACGTATCTATAGTCAAAGCCCTCCTCGCATGAACTTGCGCCACCTGAAACGCTGGTGGCGTAGCGCCGTGCCGGTCTTAATCGCCGGCGGGATCATTTTCTACTATATGCGCGGCGGCGCGGCGCAGGCGAAGTACCTCACGGGCGCGGCCAGCCGCGGCCCGGGTGCGATCGGTGATCCGGTGACCACCGTGCAGGTCGGCTCCTACGACTCGAGACCGATCACGGCGATCTACGCGGATTTCAACGCGGCGGTCAAAGCCGGCGAGCGGGTGGCCAAGATCGATCCGCGCCCCTGCCAGGTCAAAGGCAACGAGGCGGCCGCGGCGCTGGCCAACGCGCGCCGATCCGATCGATGCGTTGCGCTACGAGTGACTATTTCGGCACGACTGGCTAATTCATCGTGACCGACTATTCCAGCCCCAGGAAAATCCGCGCAGATCAAGTTGCCATTCTGAACGGAGTGCACGCAGCGAAGAATCCCGGGATTCTTCGCTGCGCTCAGAATGACACGATGGGCCTTGTGCAGCGGTGGCGCAGTGACTATTCGACGGTGACCGATTTGGCCAGGTTGCGCGGCTGATCGACGTCGGTGCCGCGGTAGACCGCGATATGGTAGGCGAGCAGTTGCAGCGGGATCGTCGTCATCACCGGCATCAGGAAGCGGTTGGTCGCCGGCACGTCGATGATATCCCAGGCGACCTCTTCGAGTTCGGGCGTGCGGCGATCGGTTACCGCGATTATGCGGCCGTTGCGCGATTCGACTTCCTTCAAGTTCGACAGGGTCTTCTCGAATACGGTGTCGTTGGGAATGATCACGACCACCGGCATCTCGTCGTCGATCAGCGCGATCGGCCCGTGCTTCATCTCGCCCGCCGAGTAGCCCTCGGCGTGGATATAGGAAATCTCCTTGAGCTTGAGCGCACCCTCGAGCGCGACCGGGTAGTTGATGCCGCGGCCGAGGTAGAGGAAGTCGCGCGCCTTGCCGTACTTGCGCGCGATCTTTTCGATGTGGCGCTCCTGGGCGATCGCGGCTTTGATTTGCTGGGGAATCGCGAAGGCCGGACGCAGCAGCTCCTCGGCGTCGCGTTCGGTGAGGCGGCCCAGGCGCGCGGCCAGGTGAATCGCGAACAGGTAGAAGGCCTCGATCTGGGTGAGGAAGCATTTGGTGGTGGTGACGCTGATCTCGGGGCCGCATCGGGTATAGAGCTGGGCGTGGGCCTTGCGCGCGATCGAGGAGTCGACGGTGTTGGTCAGGGCGACCATATGCGATCCGTGCCGGCGCCCCTCGTCCATCGCGGCCAGCGTGTCGGCGGTCTCGCCCGATTGCGAGACGGCGATCAGCAGGGTGCGATCGTCGATGGCCGGGCTGCGGTAGCGGAACTCGGCCGAGTAGTCGACTTCGACGGGAATGCCGGCGAGCTCCTCGATCATGAATTTGCCGATCAGCGAGGAGATCCACGAGGCGCCCGCCGAGACCATCACGATGCGCGAAATGGCGTGCGGGCCGGCCGGCGGCAGCAGATCGTGCTCGAAGGTGACGGTCGGCGATCCGGCGCTGGCGCGGCCCGAGAGCGTATCGATCCAGGCCTGCGGCTGCTCGGCGATCTCCTTGCGCAGGTAGTGCTGGAAGCCGCCGCGGGTGGCGGCGACCGCGTCCCATTCGATCTGGCGCGGCGCGCGATCGATCGGCGCGCCGGCAAAGGTCATCAGGTGAATCGCATCGGCGGTGACCTCCGCCAGTTCGCCATCCTCCATCACCAGGGCGCGCCGCGTATGTTCGAGAATCGCCGGAATATCGGAGGCGACGAAATTCTCGCCCGCGCCAAATCCGAGCACCATCGGGGTGGCGGTCTTGGCCGCGACCAGCGTACCCGGTGCGGTCTCGGACAGCACCACGATCGAAAACGAACCGCGCAATTCGCTGACCACAGCGCGCACCGCCGCGGCCAGGCCAAGCCCGGTGTTGAGCCGCTCTTCGATCAGATGCGCAATCAGCTCGGTGTCGGTCTCGGATTTGAGCTTATGCCCGCGCTTGAGGAGCGCGGCGCGCAAGTCGACGTAGTTTTCGACAATGCCATTGTGGATGACGGCGACGGGGCCGGCCTTGTGCGGATGGGCGTTGCCCTCCGACGGGCGCCCGTGCGTGGCCCATCGCGTATGGCCGATGCCGATATGGCCGGCCAGCGGCGCGGTGCCGAGCAGGTGGCTCAGGTTTTCGAGCTTGCCGACGGCGCGCCGGATATCCATCGCACCGCCGGCGCCGAGCGTGGCGATACCGGCCGAGTCGTAGCCGCGATATTCCAGGCGCTGCAAGCCGCCGAGCAGGATCGGCGAGGCGTCGCGTGGTCCCACGTAACCGATAATTCCGCACATCGTGGCGCTTATCTTAGCGTGCGGACCGGCCGGAAGCGCCACCCCCGCAGCAGTGTCGCCGGGAGGCGGCCCGGGGGGCGGAGGTGCGCTAGGAAACCTCTGCACAAGGCTCTGCTGTCACCCTGAGCGCAGCGCATGGGTCCCGGAT
>JADEYI010001675.1_pt1 | contig 14775 bp, 15 predicted proteins | sample 8542331 | NCBI WGS metagenome assembly JADEYI01 (sample SAMN16510988, study PRJNA670497) | mine drainage metagenome | isolation source: biofilm near Copperflume 1 | place: Germany: Marsberg coppermine Kilianstollen | collected 2018-02 | reverse complement strand
TACGCATCGTCGCGACGGCGCTTCTCGAACCCGGCGACACGGTCCTTGTGCAGCAACCCTGCTACGAGGCGCTGCGCGAGACGCCGGCATCGCCGGGGGCCAGCGAAAGGAGCCGTGAGATGCCGAACGAGAACAGGAGGCGGGACGTGGGCACGCGCCTCGTCGGGAACGGAGCAAGACGCTACTTCACCGCTCCGGGCCAAGAGTTCACCTCCCTGTTCGTCTTTGGTAAGGCTCTCGTAAGGAGTGGCCTTTACCGTGGTCAGTGGTGGCGTTGAGTGACGCCACAGAAGGGACTGGTGGAGGTTCGATGCATCTTCGACGTAACGCTTTGAGGCGATCGGGGGCGGCCGCTCTCGCGGTGGCGGTAACGGCGCTGGCCATCGTCGGCGCATTCGGAGGCGCGGGCACCGCGTCGGCGGATGGCCGCGACGGCGCGGTGTACACGCTGAGCAACCAGACAAGTGGCAACGCGGTATTGATCTTCGATCGAGAGGCCGACGGTTCGCTGACCGCGGCGGGCTCGGTGGCAACGGGAGGGATAGGTACGGGGGCCGCTCTCGGCTCTCAAGGCGCCGTGATCTTGACGGAGAACAACCACAGGCTCATCGCCGTCAACGCTGGCAGTAACGATCTGTCGGTGTTCGACGTGCGCGATGGTGGACTCAAGCTGGTGGACCGCGTTGCGTCCGGTGGCGTCGGCCCGATCAGTGTCACGGTGCACGACAACGTGCTGTACGCGCTGAACGCGGGTGGCAGCGGCAACATCGCGGGGTTCAGGATTAGCCGCGAGGGCAAGCTGACGCCGATCGCCGGTTCGAATCAACCGCTGACGTCAGCTTCCGCGGGCCCGGCGCAGATCGAGTTCACGCCGGACGGTGAGCAGCTTGTCGTCACGGAGAAGGCAGCGAACGCCATCGTGACGTACGAGGTCGAGGATGGTGTAGCGGCCGGCCCGGTATCGCACACGTCGAATGGCGCGACGCCGTTCGGATTCGGGTTTGGTCGCCACAACACGTTGATCGTTTCGGAAGCGTTCGGCGGGGCTCCGGGTGCGAGCGCGGTCTCCTCATATCGCGTTTCGGACGACGGCGAGGTCAGTTCCGTCACCGCTTCAGCGGTGACGCACCAGACGGCGGCGTGTTGGATCGTGGTGACGAAGAACGGCCGGTTCGCGTACACCACGAACACAGGCTCGGGTTCCATCTCCGGCTATTGGGTTGCCGATGACGGTTCGCTGACCCTGCTGAACGCGGACGGCCGCACGGGCGACACCGGTGCCGGCAGCACGCCGATCGACATGGCGCTCAGCAACGACAGCCACTTCCTGTTCGCGCTCGGTGCGGGGAGCCACCAGATCACAGGTTTCCGGGTCGGCGCGGATGGCAGTCTCGTGCCGGCTGGCTCGCTCAGCGGCTTGCCCGTGGGCGCCGTCGGACTGGCCGCGCGCTAGACCGTCTTCTCAGACGACGCGCACACCACGGAGCGCCGGCGGTATATGTACCGCCGGCGCTCTTGGCGTTCAACCGACGCAGTGCACCGACATTCTACCGAGCGCCCGAGATTCTCCTTGCTTTCTCGGACTGCGTCGAGCTTGCTCACCTTTTGTTCACGCTCATGGCGCAGTGAGACGAATAATGCTGCCGGTCGGAGCGGGCGCCGACGGGCGGTCGTCGCCACGACGCCGCAGCTGTCCGCGAGCGTCTCCGACAGGGCCCGTGGCCAATGCCTCCAAGCCAACGATGTCATCGTGACTCGCGCGCTCCAAACCGATGCCTTTGCGAGCAGGTGACGTCGATCCATCTGCGGCGGATCGAGGGGCAGGAGGACAAGAGCTGGGCGAAAGTGGCAGCGGCCATCGGGGTGTAGGCTGTCCGACCTACGGGACCTTTCTTGTCCACCGCTCTCACCGACGCTCGATACGGCGCGAAGCAGATTGTCGGCGTGGTGCACGGGCGGACCTTCGGAACCGAGGGTCGGGGGTTCGAATCCCTCCGAGCGCGCCACTCTCACGATGGAACCCGCCGTTTCTTGACGCGGACGGTTGAGAGAGCCGGTCCACGTACCGCAAGAGGACCCGCGAGCGTGACGTTGATCACCGACGGCCGGCCGCCGCCCGTCCAAGACTGTTGTACCCGATCGCGCGGCGAGTACCGACGATCTGTGCCGCCAGGGCGACCGCGCCCGGTCGTTGCGGGGATCGGGCGAGTGAACGCCGCTGCTTCGCGGCCAGGCACCCCGCGGAAAGAAGGCGACCCATGCCGCGCAAGAAGCAGTTGATTCAACGGCAGCGCCGCCAGAAGGCCTACCGCGCGGGCGCGTCAGCCGCGGCGCTCGACCTGCGGCCGAAGGGTGCCTTTCGCGTCTTCCACAACTACAAGCTCTTCGCCATCATCGGCGCCGTGGTCATGGTGGGGGGCATCGGCTTCAACGCTTTCTTCTACAACAACGGGGGGCACAGCGGAGGCAGCGGGAGCCCGCGCGGCCAGGGCGTGATCCGGACAACGCCGGAGGCGGCCTCGACGAGCGTCGCCAGCGCCCCTGCGACGGTCAAGGAATACGCCGCGCCGCCGCCACTGACGATCGACCCGACGAAAACCTACACCGCGGTCATCAAGACCGCGCGTGGCGACGTGCGCGTGGAGCTTCTCCCGAAGGATGCGCCCCGGGCGGTGAACAACTTCGTCTTCCTCGCGCAGCGGGGGTTCTACAACGGCAACACGTTCTACCGCGTGATTGCCGACGCGCGCGGCAAGGTCCACTTCGTGCAGGCAGGTGACCCCTCGGGCGCGGGCACCGGGGGCCCTGGCTATACGCTGCCCGTCGAATCCCGCTCGAATGCCTTCGACGCGACAGCGGGGGTGCTCGCCATGGCGAAGCCGCAGGCAGCGGACGAGCCGAACAACGGGAGCCAGTTCTTCATTACGACGACCGTCGAGCCGACCTTCGACGGCAAGTACACCGCCTTCGGCAAGGTGATCTCGGGGCTGGATCTGCTCTCGAAACTGTCGCCACGTGATCCGCAGACGCAGCAGGATCCACCGCCGGGCGAGCGCATCGACGCGATCGAGATCCAGATACGCTAGACGGGGCGCCGCGCCACCTGCCCTTGCGAGACACTGACGTGGTGGCGCGAGCGATAAGCGAAGGTCCGTCACCCGTCGCAGGGTCGCATGACGCGCGGCGCACCCCCGACTACGGCTACGCTCGCGCTTCCAGAACGGCGTGTTCGATCCACGCACATTCCGGCACGTCTCAGAAGCATCCTCAGTGAGATCCACGCGGCATCGCAACGAGCAATCGCCGGCGTCGGCATAGCCAGGCTCGACGTCCAAGCCGTAGATGGAATCGTCGGCGACCCCGGGAACTGCACGCGCTCCGCCATCTCGCCGTCCGTGACCCGCCACGACGTAGTGCGAGGTGCTGACGCCATGGGCCGCGAGCACTTCCCGCAGCAGTACATCCGCCTGCCCGATGATTGGGGCAGTCATCGAACCACAAGATCTCAATGCGCACGCGTGCGGCCTCCCATCCTGGAACGGCGCGTCTCAGACCGGCGGCACGTTGACGACGATCCGATGATAGCCCGACGCGCCAGACGGATGCGGTGGCTGGCGCGCATCCTCCTGTACCGTGCCGTCACCATCGACGGCCCGCACGGTGAGCGCGTGCACGCCCGCCGGCAGATCGAGCGCCGTCTGCCATCGCCGCCAGGCGAGTGGGCCGAGCTCCGCATCGAGCTGCGCCCGCGACCAGGTGCGACCTTCGTCGGCGGACACCTGCACCGCGCTGATGCGGCGGTCTCCCGCCCAGGCGATGCCGCCAGCAGTGAAGCGACTCGGCACCATGCTCTGGTCCGCCGGCACGTCGAAGCGTGCGCCTGTGCGCATCACCGCGTGCCTGTCCCAGCCGCGCTTCTCCCAGTACCCCTCAGCCGCGCCTGAGGACACATGAAGCTCTGTCAGCCACTTCACGCTGCGCATGCCGTATCTTCCCGGGAAGATCAGCCGCGCCGGCGTGCCGTGATTCCCAGGCAGCGTGCGCCCGTCCATGCCAAACGCGACGAACATCTCTTCGCCGCGTGCGAGGTCGAGTGGCACCGTCTCCTCGTAGCCGTCCGCCGCGCGCGCGACCACCACAGTCGCGACTGCGAGCGGGCGCGCCCGGTCCAGAAGCCGCGAGAGAGGGATGCCCGTCCAGCGAGCATTGCCGACGAGGTGGCCGCCGATGGGGTTCGAGATGCACGCCAGCACGATCAGGCGCTCCTCGGTGTGCATCGCCCGGAGGCGATCCAGCGAGAAGGATGCCGGCGTCGTGACCTCTCCGCTGACCCGCAGGCGCCACGATGCGGCATCGACGACCGGATCGTCGAGGTCGATGTCGACGACGTAGTGGTCGGCGCGCGCCGTGACGCGCGGCGACAGCCCCGGCACGTCCGGGAAGCTCGGGTCGGCCGGGATCAACGCTGGTACGTCCACCCGCACGAGGCTCGTGGTCGCGCTCCTCAGGATGCGGCGCAGCTCGCCGGCGCCGAGCAGCGCGACGAGCCCGACCCCGAGCGCGCCCGCCGCGACGAGCTGGCGGCGGCGCGCGTCGGGCGTGGTGCTGCCGGCCGGCGCCGGCACTGCGAGTGCTCGCGCGGCGCCGAGCGCGGCGGCGGCGGCAACGGCCGAAGACACAAGCAGGTGAGGTCCATCACGGCTCACCGGGTCGAGGAGCCCGGCCAGGAGGCTCAGCGCGAACGCGAGCCCGCCCAGGATGAGCGGCGTCCGCCGCGCCAGCGCGTACCCCAGCGCGAGCGTCGCGACGATCACACCTGCTCCGAGCGTGGGCAACGCACGATGGCCGAGAGCGTCGATGGCGGCCGTCGCGACGCCACCCGGAGTCACACGGACGAGGCGGTCGGCAACCGCGTATGGAGCGAAGAACGCCGCGGGCATGGCCAGACGTAGCAGCGCTTGCGCCGCCAGTGCGGCGGCCGAGGCCGCAAGGCCGGGCCGCGATCGCAGAAACTCCAGCGCTGGCGCCGTTCCGCGCATCAGCTCGCCGGGATGAGTGAGCCGACCATGCCCGACGTGCGGTGGTACTTGCAGAAGAACGGGACGGCCGTCGTGTCGAGCTTGAGCTGCACCGTGATGGTCTGCCCTGGTGCGACGTCCATGTCGATCTTCTGATCCGGGACCGAGATGTTGTGCAGCGCGCTGCCGGTGTTCTTGATGGTGATCGTCACGGTGCCGCGTGGGACGGACGTCTCGCAGGTCGGCGCGAAGAAGAAGTCACCCGCATCGAGTGTGAGCGCGCTCCCTGTCGCCGTCGCGGTGCCGTGATCGCTCACGGCCCCGCTGAGCCCCGATGACGGGGGGCACTTCGCAGACGACGCGCTGGGTGCGGCCGTCGCCGCCTGCCCGGGGGTTGGGGGGGAGGTTCCACCCCCGGAGCAGGCGCCGACGAGGACCGACAACGCCGCAGCTGCGGCCCATCCGAAGAGCGGCCGGCTCACTGGACCTTCACCTCGACCTTGTCGATGGCCTGCGGCTCAAGCGGGGCGTGCCCGTTATCGACGAGGATCGCGATCAAGGTGTGCGTGGAGCCGTGATCGAGGCCCGCGGTCGACGCGTGGAGCACGGTCTGACAGCTCATGCCGGCCATCGTGCCCATCCCCATCATGGGTCCAGACGTGCTGTCCAGGTTGAGGTGCCAGTGCCCGTAGCCGGCGACCGCGGGCTTGCCGAACAGGTCGCAACTCAGGTTGAAGTTCTGGACCTGCACCACGACATCGAACGTGCCGGAGACGGTGTCGCCGGCCTTCGGGCTGATGATCTTGATGGAGGGCTTCGTGCTGAAGTTGACGTCCTTGATCTCGGGCGCCGGGCTTGCGGGCTCGTAGTCGATGGTGACCGACTTCGCGTTCTGTTCGATCTCCGCGTGGTCATCCTGCGCCGGCACGACCGTGAGCGTGTGCATGCCGGGCTTCACGTTCTGCAGCGACACGACGGCGCTTGGGGTGCAGTACATGTTCACGAGCGACTTGTCGATCAGGACGTGGTAGTGCCCCTTGCCCTGTTCGACGGGCTTGCCGGCGAGGTCGCACGTGTCGTCGAAGCCGGACGTCGTGATCTGGAGCGCCACCGTGTTGGCGGTGACCAGTGTCCCGCTGGCCGGCGACGTGATCGCGACCTGCATCTGTGCCGCCCCGGGCTGCATCGGCATCGCGGCGGCGGTCGGGCTCGCCGCCGCCGTCGGGTTCGCCGCCGCCGCGGCCTGCGGCGTTTGCGTACTGCTGCTCGAGCTGCTGCCGCCGCAGGCTGCGGCGGCGAGGCCGAGTGCCGCCATCACCATCGCGGCAGTCCTGAACCGTACTCGCATCATCGTTCGTCTCCTCCTTTGTGCGAAGGATGCGGGAGATGCGCACGTCGTTCTGTGACCGCGGTCACCAACTGGCGTTGAGGCTTGCCAACGTGGGAGACAGCTCGGCCGTGCCGGCTTCTCAGTTCACGTGGACGGTCAGTGGCCGCTCGTAGAGCGGGTCCGGATGGGCGTTCAGCTCGTCTCGAAGCGCGTTGGCCAGCGCGTCCACGTTCGTGACCGACGCATCGAAATGGACGACGATGCGCGGCGGGTCTTCGCCGAGGTGGCGGTCGATGCTCGTGACGCCCGCGGCGGAGCTGAGCCCGGCGAGCGCGGCATCCGAGCAGTACGAATCGTCGCAGCGCAGGCTCTTGGAGACGAAGCGCACCTCGCCAGCGCCCACCCGCGTTCCTTCGAGGACGTGGTCGCGCGCGACCGTCGTCACGAGCCTGATCCTGGGTGGGGCGCTGGGAGCGGTGTCACCCGCGCTCGCGGCCTGCACGTATTGCCGCATCAGATCCTTCGTCAACTGTCCGGAGTAGGTCGCGCGGATGACGCCGTTGCTGTCGACGAAGACGCTCATCGGCAAGCCCGACACCCCGTAGGCATCCGCAACGACCAGCGTCGGGTCCATGCCAATCCGGAACTCCTTCGCGTCGAGCCTGCGCAGAAACGCGGATGCCGCCCCGTTGTCCTCGCCAGCGTTCACGGCCACGACGTTGAGCTTGTCCGTACCGGCGCTTTGCTGCACCGCCTTCAGGTCGGGCAGCTCGGCGACGCAGCTCGAGCACCAGGTCGCCCAGAAATTGATCACTGTGGGCTTGCCGCGCAGGTCGCTGAGCCGGATCTGTGAGCCATCCGGTGCCCGGGCGATGAAGTCACGCGCGAGCTGCCCCCTTCTGACGCCGACCTGCATCCCGGGCTCGGGCGGCGTCTGGGCGAGCACGGCGTGCGGCGTGGAGCCCGTGCCGCGCGGGATCAGGAACCAGGCGGCGACCGCCATGGCCGCCAGCAGCGGCGCGGCGACCACAAGCCGTCTCACGTCGATGAGCCGCCGCCAGTTCACGTCCTCACCCCCCCGCCGGCAGCACGCCCGGACCGCTGCGGGCGCGCGTCGAGCAACCTGGCGAGCCCGACCGCAATGATGACCCCGCCTGGCACCTCGCCGTGCACATCGGAAAAGTACAGCGACGCGGACAGGGCCGCGAAGATCAAGAGGGAGGCACCGACGACGCGGTGCTCTTCGATGATCGCAAGCACGAGGAGCGGCATGCTCCACAACGCCGGGATCATGTACCACGACGCGCGCGCGTAGTTGGTGCCGTCCACCGCCATGCCGTACCACATCATGCCACTGGCGATGGCGGCGCCGGCGAGCGCGCAGGCAGCGATGATCGCGCGCCGCGCCCGCGCGTTCATTTCCGGCCCAGTAGCCGCGACAGGAGGCCACGCGGCGGCTCTGGCGGCGCGGACGGGGACGCGGGGGGCGACGCATGCACGTCGAGGTAGCGCTGGAGCGCGGCGTCACTCTGGTAGCCGCTCAGCCGCGCGACCACACGGCCATCCTGGAAGAGCAGCAGCGTCGGGACGCTGGTCACATGCAGGCGTCGCGCAGTCTCCGGGTTCCCCTCGGTGTTCAGCTTCGCAACCCGCACCCGTCCCTCGTATGCCTTCGCTGCCCGCTCGACGACGGGCGCGACAGCCTTGCACGGTCCGCACCAGTCCGTGTAGCAATCGACCAGGATGAGCGGCGTTTCCGCCACCACCGCCGTGAAGTCGTCGTCGTACAGATCTTCGACCCACCTGCTCATCCAGCCCTCCTCCTATGGTGACCACACGCGTGTGTCCGGCTTGAACGCTGCCCAGGCGAACCAGAAGTCGTTGCCATGCACGACAGGCGCAAGCTGCTTGCCGGCGAGCGGCCCCGCCGTCGCCCGGCCGGTGATGTCCCAGGTGCTGCCGGTCTCGCCGTCGCGAAAGGCCGTCCCCCGCGGCTCGAACGTGAGCCGCTGGCCGTCGAGCGTGCGCTCAAAGACGACGCCGGCACCGATGTCCTTCGAATCGGTAATGCTGCGACGGTCCAGCGGCGACAGCGTGCCTTTCCTATAGAAGACCACGATCGGCGTGCCGCCGACGCGATCGTTGACGACCGGATGGCCCTGCAGGCGGCTGAACGGGTAGGCCACAGCATCGCCATTGAGGTCGAGCGCGACCACGCGCTCCACGACGCTCAGCCGGTGGTCGACGGGCCCGTGGTAGAGGAACGTGCCGGTCTCGCTGTTCGGATCGTCGTACGAGACGTAGGGGTTGCGGCCGTAGTCGCGGCTGTATCCGGTGTCGCGTGACAGCACCGTTCCATCCGGGTGCGCGGTCCGGAAGTCGGCGAAGGAGATCGTCTCCGCCGGCAAGAACGCGAGCTTCGACCCGGCGAGCGAACCGACGAGCGCCTCGCCCGTGATCTGCTGCCACCAGGACTCCGTCTGCCGGTCGAACATCACCATGTCGCTGTTGCGGAGCAGTCCTGACACGCCGAAGTCGTAGACCGTTCCGTTGAGCGTGCGCTTGAACACGACGGCGGAATTGCAGAGCGGACAATAGGAGACCAGCACCGGCTCGCCGCCCACGACGTCGTCGACGAGCTCGTGCCACACGAGGATCTCGACCGGATAGGCACGGACATCGCCGTTGAGTCCGAAGGCGATGACGGGCTCGCGCGGGTCGAGGAAGGTCGCCTGTGCGACCGGCACGAACTGCGGGTGTTCGATGGCGGGGATCCCGTCCTTGCCGGGGCCGCCGTTGTCGAACTCGCTCGCCGGTACGGTGGCGCGGGCGAAGTCGGTCCGCCACGCGCCGGAGAATCGCTGGGTGAATGCGTCGCGCTGCGGCGTCCCGGGTATGGCGCTGCTGCGCGATGCGCTGCCGTCGGGTGGTGCGGGCGAGCCCGCGCACGCCGCTAGCAGGATGCCGGCACCGAGGATCGCCGCAGCGGAGAACGGGGCGCGCTGGCGCAGCATCGGGTCTACTTATCCGGTGGTTGCGTCATGCCGTGTCTCGGCGAGGAATTGCTTCATCTGGTCGTAGTTCATGCCGCCGTTCTCGATGACGCGGATGATGCCGTTCTTGTCGATGAAGAAGCTGTGCGGCAACCCGGAGGGCAGCTCGTACGCGCGCGTGACGTCCTCGTTCTTGTCGAGTGCGAAGTGAAAGGATCGTGTCACCCCGAGCGAGTCCGTGAATGCCTTCGCCGCGCCGGCTCCTTCCGCCTGATTCACCGCGAGCACCACGAGGTCGTTCGGGTTCTCTCTGACGAGCTGCTGCATGTCGGGCATCTCAGCCTTACACACCGTGCACCATGTGGCCCAGAAGTTGAGCAGCACGGTCTTGCCACGGAAGTCATCGAGCTTGACGGCCTTGCCGTGATAGTCGGCGAGCAGGAAGTCAGGTGCGCGAGAGCCCTGCACTGGCCTGGCGCCGGCGGTCTTGATGACGCCGGTCTGCACGGTCTTGCCGCCCGCGTCCACCGCCGTGTAGCTCCCGAACGGGTCTGAGAAATAGACGATCAGGCCGATGACGCCCGCCAGCGCGGCGATCGTCCAGAGCCAGCCGGTGTGCTTCTTCGCCCATCGGCGCACGCGGATGCCGACCGCGGGCGGTGGCTGCTTCGCCCTGCCGGCGCCGGACTGGACCCGCTTCTTCGCCATGCGCTACCTCCGGCGAGACTTCAACGCTGTCATTGTTGGCCGGGACGACACGGCGTCACGGTGATCCGCGTCACATTCGCGGCCAGATCGGTATGGCAGACTCGAGGTGATGCGACGCCTCGCGATCTACGTCTCGACGGGCTGCCTCGGGTGCGAGCGAGCACACGCGCTGGCTGCGCTCGTGCGCAGCGGCCACCCGCAGGTAGACGTGGACGTCATTGACGTGGACGAGCAGGGTGACGACGTCCCGGAGTCGGTGATCGCGGTGCCGACCTACCTCCTGGACGGCGTCGTCATCTCTCTGGGGAATCCGGACCCGGACGCGCTCCGGCGGCGGCTCACAGCGCGGGACGCGCCCCATGAGGCCTGATACGATGACCGCGATGAGATTTCTGAAGCGAGTCCCTCGGCCCGCGCCGCGCGGCGACAGCGGCACTCCCGCCGTGACCGACACGAAGACCCGCTACCTGACCTCCAACGAGCTCTTCCGCGGGCTGACACCCGATGACATGCGGGAGGTCGACCGCATGACGACGATGACGACCTGCCGGCGCGGCCGCGTCTTCTACACCCCCGGGGAGTCGGGCGAGGTGCTGTTCGTGCTGAAGCGCGGCAAGGTGCACCTCTACCGGATCGCGCCCGATGGCAAGCGACTCGTCATCGGCAGCCTTGGAGAGGGCGCGGTCTTCGGCGAAATGGGCCTCATCGGCCAGGGCATGTACGACTCGTTCGCGGAGGCGGCCGACGACTGCACGCTGTGCGTGATGTCGCGCTCCGACGTCGAGGCGCTCGTCGCGGCCAAGCCGTTGTTCGCCATGCGCCTCATCGAGCTGCTTGGCCGGCGCTTGCATGCCGCCGAAGAGGCGCTGGAGCGCGCCTCCTTCGGGAGCGTCGCGTCGCGCCTCGCGTCGCTGCTGCTGTCGCTCAAAGACGCGGACAACGAGGTGCGAGGGCTCTCCCACCAGGACCTCGCTGACCGAATCGGCACGCACCGGGAGACCGTCACTCGCTGTCTCAACGATTTCCGCACCGACGGCGCGATCGAGGTCAGCCGCGGCTGCATCAAGCTGCTCGATTGCGCGCGGCTTGGGCGGATCGCCGGGGAGTCGTAGCGCCGCTCTGTCTCCCGCGGTCGCGCGCGGCCTCAGATCTGGCTGAACCCGAACACGTCGAAGTAGCTGTTGAAGATGGTCAGCCGGTTGCTGAAGATCAGGACGCCCACGAACACCACGAGCACCCCCGTCGCGATCTCGAGGAGCGGCAGCGCGCCGTGGATGCGGCGGAGGAAGGCAGTTACGGGCACGACCGCGAACCCGGTGATGAGGAACGGCACCCCCAGCCCGAGGGAGTAGACGAACAGCAGGTAGGCGCCGCGCGCGACCGTGCTCGACGATGCGGCGAGCGTGAGGATCGCCCCGAGGACAGGGCCGATGCAGGGCGTCCAACCGACGGAGAACGCCGAACCCACCCCGAATGACTTGAGGTATGCGGTGCCACCGAGCCAGCCGCGTCCCCGGGGCGCGAGGGCAATCACACCCAGAGACGCAGCCGGCGCGGGGGCGAGAGCGGCGGACTGCAGCGTGTACGTGCGGTAGAGCCACGGCACGCGGATGACGCCGATCAGGTTGAGCCCCATGACCACCAGGAACACGCCCGCGACGCGCTCGAAGAGCGGCAATTGGTCGCGGATCGCGTAGCCGAAGAGCCCGATGGACGCACCGAGAAAGGTGAACACGGCGGTGAACCCGAGCACGAAGCTCGCCGCGTGGAGCATGGTTTCCCGGCGTTGTGCGGACCCTTCCACCTGGCCGGTGGTGCCACTGAGGTGCGCCAGATACGCCGGGACCAGCGGCAGCACGCACGGCGAGAGGAACGAGAGCACGCCCGCGCCGAGGGCGAAGGCGAAGCCCCACGGCCCACCCAGGAACTGGACCCAGCCCTCCGTTAGCATGAGTCCATGCTCGGGCACACGCGCGCGCGCGTCGGTGATGCAGATCACACCGCGCGGACGCGCTAACGGAGTCGCCCGTAGATGCGACGGACGGCGCGCAGAAAGGGGCGTTCGAGCTGCCCGTACGTCGCCTGTGCGGCGACCTGCGACAGGCTCGTGGCGATCGTCGGATAGACGTGGATCAGGTTCGCGATGTCCGGCGTGAGGCGAAGACGTCGATCGATGGCAAGCGCGAGCTCGCCGATCATCTCGCTCGCGTGCGGGGCGAGGATGTGCGCGCCGACGATGCGGAACTTCGCGTCGGTGACGACGACGACCTCACCGGCTTGCTGTCCGTCGGCACGCGCGCGATCGTTGTGCGCAAGCGACCAGCGGAACACCCGCGTCTTTCGCTCGCCGAGCGCCGCGCGCGCCTCGTCGGAGGTCATGCCGGCGTGTGCGAGCTCGGGGTCCGTGAAGATCGCCCACGGCACAAGCGAAGGCGCCGGCTTCGAGCCGGGGTAGAACATGTTGCGCAGTGCCGTCGCCGCCTCGGCGCCCGCGCTGTGCGTGAAGAGATAGCGTCCGGCGACGTCGCCGCACGCGTACACGGACGGCACACTCGTCCGCAGTTCGGCGTCAACGCGGACACCAGCACTACTCGTGGCGACGCCGGCGTCTGCGAGTCCGAGCCCATCGACGTTCGGGCGCCGGCCCGTCGCGATCAACACCTGTTCGGCGCGCCACGTGCGTTCCTCGCGGCCCACGGCGCCGCGCAGGAGCGCGCCCTCGGCGGTGCGCTCCGCGGCGGCGATCTTCGCCTCGGTCTGTACGTCCACGCCCTCCATGCGGAGCAGCGTCAGCACCTGCCCCGCGAGCGCGCGCTCCTCGGCCTGGAGGATGCGATCGGCGAGCTCGAGCACGGTCGTCCGCACGCCGAGGCGCTGGTGTGCCTGCGCCATCTCGATGGCGATCGGCCCGCCGCCGACGATCAGCATCGACGCGGGCAGCCGCTCTTGCGCGAACAGATCCTCACTCGTCAGATAGCCGGCGTCCGCGAGGCCCTCGATCGGCGGCACCGCGGGCCGGGAGCCGCTGGCGAGCAGCACGAAGCGTGTCGTCAGCCGCCTGGCGCCCACCTCGACGGTATGGCCATCGACGAGCCGCGCCGGGCCGCGCACCATCTCGACGCCCATGCCGGCGAAGCGCTCGGCGTTGTCGTCGGCGGCCGCGATCTCCTGCTGGATGCGCCGGAGGCGCGCCCACACGCCGCTGGGGTCAATCGCCGAATCGCTCAGGCGCAGGCCGTAGGCGTCGGCCCGGCGGATCTGGTGCGCTGCCCTGGCACTCGCGATGAGCGCCTTGCTCGGGACGCAGCCGGTCCACAGGCAGTCGCCGCCGACGCGGTCGCGCTCCACGACGGCGCAGCGGACGCCCATCTTCGCCGCGACCTCGGCGGCGGTCATGCCCGCGGAGCCCGCCCCGATCACGACGACGTCGAAGGCGTGGCGGCTCATGCCACGGGCCGCGCGACGAACACCGCTCCGGCGTTCCCCGGCCCCAGGTGGGCGCCGACGCTCGGCCCGACGGCATACTCGACCACCTCGGCAATGCCGGGCATGCCATCGACGCGCTCCCGCAGCGCCGCCGCGATCTCCGGTGCGGCGCCATGCCCGATGCCCATGCGCAACCGGCGGCCGTCCGCACCCGCGGACGCCGATGCGATGTGCTCGACCATGAGTGCCACCGCTTCGTCGATGCTGCTTGCGGTCCCGGTAACGTGCATGCCGTCGGGCTTCAACGCCAGGACGGGGACCCCCGCTTCTGCGCCTCCTTCGTCACGCAGACGTCCACCTCTGCGCGGCAGGTCCAGCGCCTTGACGATGAACGTGCTGCCAACGGCTGCCCCGGCCGACCCCGCGCGGTCGGCCGCACGCGCGACGGACATGCCGCCGGCGAGCGCATCGCACGCCTCCCACACGCAGAGTCCCTCGGCGAAGGACGCCTGCGCCGTGTCGACCACCGTGACCGGGACCGGAGAGGAGCCCGCCGCGGCGTGCGCGGCGGCCACGGTGCCGGAGAGGCCGCCGCCGATGTGCAGCGAGAGGATCTCGCGGGCGCCCGCGTCCGCCGCGCCGCGGTAGGCACCCAGCAGTTGGCCGACCGAAGGCTGCGAGGTGGTGATGTGCCGCACGGCGGCGAACCGCGCGTACAGGTCGTCGGCCGTCAGGTCGACGCCGTCGAAATACTCCTCGCCGTCGAGTACGACCGTGAGCGGCACCACGATCACGCCGTAGCGGTCAACAAGCACTGGCGGCAGCATTGCCGCGGAGTCCGTGACGACGGCGATGCCATCGATCACCGCGTGCCCTCGACGTAGCCTGGTGCGGTCGCGGCGGCGGGGCCGATCGCCTGTACGGCTTCGTCCATCGTGAGCGCGTGGTAGATGCCCCGCGCCCCGACGCACAGCTTCCCTTCAGCGTTGCGGAGCTCAGCCCGCGCCACGAGATTCCGCCCTTCGAGGGAGCCGACCCATGCCTCGACCTGGTACGTCTGCGACACCACCACGGGCCGGATGAAGTCAACCTCGGCCCGGCGCGTGACGCCGAAGCGCTGCGCGAGCTCGATGATCGCCCAGGCCATGGCGTCATCGAGCACGGCCATGCTCGCGCCGCCGTGCGCGTAGTCCGGGGCGCCGGACTGCTCCGGCGTCGGGGTAAACTCGCCCACGACACGGGCGGCGTCTTCGTCGAGGAAGAATCGCAGGCCCATGCCGCGCGGGTTCTGCTGGTCGCA
>JADEYI010001674.1_pt1 | contig 14784 bp, 10 predicted proteins | sample 8542331 | NCBI WGS metagenome assembly JADEYI01 (sample SAMN16510988, study PRJNA670497) | mine drainage metagenome | isolation source: biofilm near Copperflume 1 | place: Germany: Marsberg coppermine Kilianstollen | collected 2018-02 | reverse complement strand
GATTTTGTAGATTATTCATGGGGCTGAGGTGCGCAGAGGAAACCAGGCGGCTGCGTTGCAGGTCAATGCCCATGTAGAACAAATAGGATGAAAACAAAGATAAAATGGCAATCCATATTGCCGTTTTGTCTTTGTTTTCGAGAATAAAAGCCCCACCCCACTAGTGGGGTGCCTCCATAGCACGATGCCAGTTTCGCTCTCTAGGTTACTATGCTGACCAGCCTGCCTGGCACGTAGTGCACCTGGCGGGGGGTTTTGCCGTTCAGGTGCTGCTGCACCTTATCGCTTTGCAGCGCCGCTTCGATAGCCTCCTCCTGCGACACATCGGAAGGCATCTCGATCTTGTCGCGCACCTTGCCGTTCACCTGGATGACCAGCGTCACCACATCAGAAGCGGCCAGCTCAGCATCGAACTGAGGCCATGACTGCCGGTGAATGCTGTCATGCCCACCCAGTCTGTGCCACAACTCCTCCGTAATGTGCGGAGCCATCGGTGCCATCAGCAGCAGCAGATTGCGAGCAGCCTCCGCGTAGGCGGCTCTCTGCGTGCCGTGAGCATCTCGGTAACTCTGCATGGCGTTAGCCAGGATCATGACCGCACTCACAGCCGTATTGAAGTGGAAGCGCTCTATATCGGCCGTCACCTTCTGGATAGTCAAATGCACCTGGCGCAGCAGGGCGCGGTCTGCCTGCTCGGTCTCTATATGCGCCGAGCCGATGCTGATGTTGCCCTCGTAGAGCCGCCAGACGCGATGCAAGAAGCGATATGTACCCTCTGCCCCGCTATCGCTCCACTCGGCGTCGTCCTCGGGCGGGCCGATGAAGAGAATGAAGAGCCTGCCCGTGTCCGCCCCGTACTTCTCTACCATCTCATCAACAGGCACAACGTTGCCCTTGCTCTTGGACATCTTAGCGCCATCTTTAGTGATCATCCCTTGCGTGAAGAGGCGCTTGAAGGGCTCCTGCACGCCAACCATCCCTGCATCTGCCAGCACCTTCGTGAAGAAGCGCGAGTAGAGCAGGTGCAAAATAGCATGCTCCACGCCGCCAGTGTACTGGTCAACAGCCATCCAGTAGTCAGCCAGGTCGCGGCGGAAAGGCGCTTCGGCATTATGAGGGTCGCAGTAGCGCAAGAAGTACCATGACGAGTCGACAAAGGTGTCCATCGTGTCAGTCTCACGCCTGGCAGGGCCCCCGCAGCGTGGGCAGGTTGTATTCACAAAGCTCTCCACGCGAGCCAACGGTGATTCGCCGCCCGGCTTGAACTCAACATCCGCAGGCAGAAGCACAGGCAGCTGTTCCACCGGCACAGGCGCTTCGCCGCAATCAGGGCAATAAACAATAGGGATTGGAGCGCCCCAGTAACGCTGTCGAGAGATTAGCCAGTCGCGCAGGCGGTAGTTGATGGTGCCTTTGCCTTTGCCCTCAGCCTCCAACAGCGAGATCACTGCGTGCTTGCTCTGCCCAGTGGGCATATCGTTCAACGGGCCTGAGTTTACCATCACCCCAGGACCTGTATACACAGGCACAGAGGCGCCATTCTTGTAGACAGGGGCCACAGCAGGATCATTGCTCCCGCTCTCCACAGCCTCTACAGGCTCAACCACAGAGATAACAGGCAATCCATATTTCAGGGCGAAGTCGTAGTCGCGCTCATCGCCGCCGGGCACCGCCTGGATCGCGCCTGTGCCGTATGTCACCAGCACATAGTCAGCTATCCATACAGGTATCTGATCGCCTGTCATCGGGTTAGTAGCGTATGCGCCTGTGAAGACCCCTGTTTTCTCCTTGTCAGTAGAGAGCCGTTCGATCTCGCTCTCTTTGCGCGCTTGCATAACATAAGCATCAACCGCAGCGCGCTGCTTGTCAGTGGTGATCTGCTTCACCATAGGGTGCTCAGGAGCCAACACCAGGAAGGTCGCGCCATAGATCGTGTCGGGCCGGGTGGTGTAGACCCTGACCGGCTCGTCGTAGCCGGACAGAGGAAAAGCTATCTCAGCGCCAGTAGAGCGCCCTATCCAGTTGCGCTGCATCGTGCGCACCCTGTCGGGCCAGCCTTCCAGCTGGTCCAGGCTCTCCAGCAGGCGCTCGGCATACTCCGTGATGCGAAAGAACCACTGCGTCAGGTCCTTCTTGGTGACTTCGGTGCCACAACGCTCGCAACGGCCATCAACCACCTGCTCGTTAGCCAGCACCGTTTCGTCCTTTGGGCACCAGTTGGCGGGAGCCAGCTTGCGATAGGCCAATCCTCGCTCGTAAAAGAGCAAGAAGAGCCACTGCGTCCACTTGTAGTAATCTGGGAAGCAGGAAGCCAGCTCGCGATCCCAGTCGTAGACGATGCCCATCTTGAAGAACTGCTCTTTCATCCTATCTATGTTGTCAGGAGTACGGACTGCGGGGTGGATGCCTTGCTGGATGGCTGCGTTTTCGGCGGGCAGCCCGAAGGCGTCCCAGCCCATAGGGTTCATCACATTGTAGCCCAGCATCGTGTAGTAGCGCGCCACCACGTCGCCTATCGTATAGTTACGCATATGCCCCATGTGCAGGTCGCCCGATGGATATGGGAACATGACCAGGGCATAGAGCTTGCGCTTCTGGGGATCAGGCTCCACGAAGTACATATGCGAGTCGAGCCAGGTACGCTGCCAGACAGGCTCGATCACCTGCGGGCGGTATCTCTCCGGCGCATCATTTGTGCTCATAACTTTCCTCCTCCGAAAGGATGTAGCTCATAGTGGCAACCTCTAAAAGGCAACAAAAAAGCCTTGCGTCCACCTTAGGGACGAAAGGCAAAGCTTCCGCGGTACCACCCCGATTGGCGCCACACATGGCGCCCACTCAAGAGCGCGATAACGGGCGCACCCGGCACGGGTTACACATCTGCCTCTCCTGAGAGGCGAGACCTTTCACCCTGCGGCTCCCCGGCGAGTTCAGCCATTACCCTCAGGCGTCCCACGCAGAGCTTGCACCTTACTCTCTGCTCGCTGTACCGGGACCGGCTTACTACTCCGGCTCAACACCGTTCATATATTCTAACTGAAAGCATTATACAAAACGGAGAGATAAGTGTCAATCAGGCTTGCAGAGGTAAATGTTCAACTCAACGACCTGCTTGACGATGATGCCACCCTCATAGGTTGGGCGACCCTCCTCCAGGGTGCCACCTTGCGCCGGTTGCTTGACCATGTGGTGGAGCTAGCTTGCCAACGCAAAGTCACACGAGTTTCGCACCAAAACCTGGCCTGGCTCTTTCAGTCGAGCCGAATGTCACGCCGCACTGTTACGGACGTGACTGTGCCATTTTCGACCCCATGCGAACCAGGTTCCACGGCAGCAAAGATGGTGCAGGTGTAGGGCTGTCCAGCCCTGTCCCACTCGAAGGCCACCTGTGGAGATCCGCGCCCTGCGATCCGAGGCACTTCCGCGTAGCTACCGAACTCCTTGACGAGGTCTTTTACATGTACAGGCGTCTTGTCGGAAAGGTCCAGCTTCACATTTACAGGCTCATCGGTTTCCCACTTTCTCACTACTGTTGCGCTACTGAATGCCGGATCATTCGGCTGAACCGTAATAGGTTCGCTGTCGCCACCATCTTCCTCTACCTTGCCAATGCTGGAGGCTACAGCTCCTGCTGTCAGCGGATCAGTAGATAGCCTGGAGCACAGTTTCTGTAAAGTGTCAAGCATCGCTGTCTCCTTCTATCTTAGCTGGTATAAGCTGCTTTTACTTCGCCGCCTAGCTTCCAGGCGTCCTTTTCTTCAGCTAGCCCGCGATATGCCTTGTAATTCTTGTTGTTTTCTTTGTTGGCAGTATCAGACGCTTTCTCCGCGCCCGTTTTCGCTGTCGTTGCGTTGGTGAAGACTAACATGGCGGCATCGTATACCGCCTTGGCCTTCTCGTATGACTTCAGCGCTCCTACCGCCGATTTTTTGGCTGTCTTAGCCGACTTCAAGGCCTTTTCAAGACTGGCCTGGGCAGCCGTGCTCTTGTCAAGGTCCTGCTGAGTAGCCGTGCCCGCGTCCTTCTTGAGTAGATAGTCGGCGATAACTTTCTCGGCCTTGATTTTCTCTGCCTTGAAGTCGGCCATCTTCTGATCGTTAATGTCGTTCTTCTTGTCGAGTATTTTTACTTTCTTGTTAACTGTCTCAGCCGCCTTGTTGGCTGCCTCCAGCTTTGCTGCCACATCAGAATCTTTCGCAGCCAAGTCGCTATTGGCGGCCTTGACCGCATCTGCCTTTGTAGTAAGGCCGTTAAGCACAGCGTTGCGGTTGGCCGCTCCCGATCCGTAAATGTTCTTGTACCAGGCCTCGGCCTCTTGTAGCTCCTGGTCTTCTTCCGCGATCTTCTCTTTGCTCATAAACGCACGCCCGAAGCTGCCTGTGGCCTTGAGTGGATTACTGGTGGCTTTTTTCGCAACGTCGGCTGGTATGAACATACCCTTCTTAACGTCGTCGGCCTTGACGCCCTTACCCGCCTGCAAACGCGCCATTCGCCACCACTGCTCTGCATGACGAGCTTCGTGATAGACAGTATCCGCTACGTCAGCCATATCGTCGTCAGTCACAGAGGCCTTAGAGACCAAGCCACTATCAATCTGTAACGTCCATGTGGTGAAATCGAACTGCCCGCTAGCTCCCCCCAGATTACTGACACTGGCGTTGCAGGGCGGGCAATTTACTTCCTTCAGCCTTTCGTTTGCTGCTTTCGTGAGGGCTGTGCCCCTGGCATTGGGAGTGAGAGTTGCCCAGTTGGCCTGCACCTGCTTGACGTTCGCCACGAAGCTGCCAACAGCTTTGCCTTTGGCAATGCCGGTGGTAAGACGCTGTATAGCTAACGGCGATCTCTGGATCGCCGTTCGTTGCCCAGGGAAAGCGAATGCGGAAGCAGGTGTATCAGCGACGCTAGAGGCCCGCTTCGTTTGTACCGGTGCCTGGTCATCTTGTTCGTCCTCAGGATTGCCGTGGCGCTGCAAGGTCAGGCTGTCGCGCGTGGTCTGAACCACCTGGTCATCTTGTTCGTCCTCGGGATTACCGTGGCGTTGTAGCGCGGTACGCTGCATAGCAACCATGCGTTGCACGGCATGGTTGCCCCGCGTCTGCTGCATACTGAGCATCATGGCACTTCTGACGGGTTGATTACCACGCATGGTAAAATTGCTTTGCTCGGGCATCGTCGCTGGTGAGACAATCACGTGACTTGAAGCTGCCATGGGGTTTGTCTGAGGGTCGTGGCTATGAGCCGCGTGCTCCACACCTTCAGCGCTGTTCTCAGCATGATGCTGGACATGTCGTGCTCTGCTCTCTTCCTGCGTTGCGCTATTTTGCGCTGCCATAGCGTTCTCCCATCTTACATAGCTGTACTGCTGTATCTTGCGCCTGCACAACCTAACGACCCACCGGACCATAGTCTGGGGCGCGACGGTACAATTACAATGGAAAAGACAGTAGGCGCAGAAGATACTACCAGGGCAAGTTTAACAGAGGGCAAAGGCTAAAACTCGAAAGCAGCTAATAAGCCTAAAGCGCCTCTCGAAAAGTATAGCTCACATTAGAGTATAAGTCAATAGCCGCTAGCCATGTAAGTGTTCAGAGTTGGGGTGCAGGGGCCTTGCCCCTGATACTCACCAGGCTCAAAGCCCCCTCTCTCTTCATGGGAGAGGGGCAGGGGGTGAGGGCGCACCGGCGTACTGCACCCGCGCAGGATACCTCTTGAAGATTGTTCTACCTCAACTCTGAACACTTACTTATCCACCGGCTTTGGCCGCCTTCGTGCCGGTATGGTACAATGGTTCCCTATGGCGCTCTATTCGCGGCGCAAGATTTACATTGGAGGGAGGCAACGCAACTATGGTATATGCCCCTCAGAACCCCTTGATTGTGCAAAGCGACCGCTCACTGCTTCTTGAAGTGGACAACCCGCTATATGGAGCCGCACGTGACGACCTTGCGCTCTTCGCCGAGCTTGAAAAAAGCCCTGAGCATATTCATACCTACCGTATAACTCCTCTCTCGCTCTGGAACGCCGCTTCCGCGGGGGTGGGGGCAAGCGAAGTGCTTGGCGCTCTGGAGCGTTACAGCAAGTTCGACCTGCCGGGCAATGTCCTTACCGACATAAAGGACTATATCTCCCGCTTCGGGCGCGTCAAGCTGACCAAAGGCGGCGCGGGCGAGCTGCTCCTCACCTCTGAGGACCCGATGCTCATCGCCGAGATAGCGCGCAACAAGCGAGTCCAGCCCACTGTGCTGGGGCAGCCTGACCGCAACACCTTGCGCGTAGACCCCGGCATGCGCGGTCACATCAAGCAGGCGCTCGTCCTCTTTGGCTACCCTGCGGAAGATCTGGCGGGCTACACCCACGGCGACTCGCTCACCGTCTCTCTCAGGAAGAAAACAAGCAGCAATAACGCGCGGTTCGCCTTGCGCCCATACCAGATGAACGCCGTAGGCTCATTCTGGGCGGGGGGCACCGTGCACGGAGGCAGCGGCGTGGTGGTGCTGCCCTGTGGCGCGGGCAAGACGCTCGTCGGCATGGGCGCCATGTCGCAGGCGCGTACCCACACTCTTATTCTCGCACCCTCTACAATCGCCGTGCGGCAATGGATATCTGAGATACTCGATAAGACCACCCTTACCACAGACGAGGTAGGTGAGTACAGCGGCGAGAAAAAAGAGATCAAGCCCGTTACTGTCACCACCTACCAGATACTCACCTATCGCCCCTCTGTGTCAACTGTCAACGCGGATACAGGCGAGATAGGCGAGTTCCCCCACTTCGATCTTTTCACCAAGCACAACTGGGGCTTGATCATATATGATGAAGTTCACTTGCTTCCCGCTCCTGTCTTTCGAGTGACTGCCGAGATCCAGGCGCGCAGACGGCTCGGCCTCACCGCCACGCTGGTGAGAGAGGATGGCCGCGAGACAGATGTCTTCTCACTGATCGGCCCTAAAAAGTATGACGTGCCCTGGAAGGAGCTTGAGAAGCAAGGCTGGATCGCCACCGCCGAATGCACCGAGATCCGCATGCCCCTGACACCCGAAGAGCGGATGGAATATACGCTGGTAGACGACAACCGTGTCAAGTACCGTATAGCCGCCGAGAATCCCCTCAAGATGGACGTTACGGAGGCCCTGCTGGAGCGGCACCATACCGATAGCGTGCTGGTTATAGGCCAATATATAGAACAGCTAAAGACCATCGCCCAGCGCTTCAACGCGCCACTCGTGACGGGCAAAACGCCGAACGCCGAGCGCGACCGCCTCTACGCCGACTTCCGCACAGGCAATCTGAAGGTGCTGGTGGTGAGCAAAGTCGCTAACTTCGCGATAGATTTGCCTGACGCGAACGTAGCGATCCAGGTATCGGGCACCTTTGGCTCGCGCCAGGAAGAAGCGCAACGCCTGGGCCGCATCCTGCGCCCCAAGAAGGATGGCTCTATAGCCAACTTCTACACCCTTGTGACTCATGACACCAAGGACCAGGACTTTTCTACCAACCGTCAACTCTTCCTGACTGAGCAAGGATATGGTTATAATATAGTTGACGCAGCGACAGTAGTGCCTGACCTGCCCGTACGTCTCGCCGCAATGCTAGCTGACTTCGAGGAGAAGAAGCTCTCAGATGACTTCAGCATGGAGAGATTGATAGAGAAAGCTAGAAGTAGAGGCAAGGTAGGCACCGAAGAAGAAAGCGGTGATAGCAAGCCTAAGAGCAGCCGCAAACGCAAAGCAGAGAAAGAAAGCGCAGACGAGCTGGCCTCCACCGGCATGGTGGAGCGTGATATAGCCGCCGGGGCTGAAGACCGGCAGCAAGAGCGGCGTAGAGGTCGCCCGCCCAAACAGAAACAAGGGCGGGAGCATCTGAGGCTTGTGAAGTAGATGTGCCAGGTATCAGGGACTAGCTACTAACCTTTGGCCCTTAGTCTCTCTCTGATACCTGGCGCACACAGAGGGAATATGCCTGTAGTAGCTGTCATAGGTTGCCAGTGGGGCGATGAAGGCAAAGGCAAGATTGTTGACCTGCTGAGCGAGCAAGCTCAAGTAGTGGCGCGCTGCAACGGCGGCACTAACGCCGGGCACACGATTGTCAACGAGCGGGGCACCTTCCGGCTCAGTCTAGTCCCTTCGGGTATATTCAACCCTCAGGCCGTCTCGGTCATCGGGAATGGGGTGGTGGTTGATCCTGCCGTGCTCCTGGAAGAGATTGACCAGCTTGAGGCTGTGGGTATAGATATGTCGCGCCTGCTGGTAAGCGACAGAGCGCATGTTATAATGCCCTACCACAAGCTCTTCGATGGCCTGGAGGAGGATGCGCGAGCGCAGACAGGCATCGGCGACCTGGGCACCACGCGCCGGGGAGTAGGCCCTGCCTACGTAGACCGCACAGCACGCACAGGTGTACGCATGGGCGAGCTCCTTTACGAGGAGTCGCTTCTCACCAAGCTCTCAGCGATTATACCTGCCAAAAACGCGATCCTCACCAAAGTGTACGGGGCCAAACCGCTCCAGCTGCACGAGACGTATTTGCGCCTGGTAGAGTGGGGCCAGCATCTACGTAAGCATATTATGCCCACAGAGCTTGTGATTACTCGCGCCTTGTCGGAGAATCGCTCTATACTCCTTGAAGGGGCGCAAGCTGCTCTGCTCGACCTCGACTTCGGCACCTACCCGTATGTAACCTCAAGCAACCCCACCGCCGCAGGCTTGTGCATCGGCTCAGGCATGCCTCCCAACAGGTTGAGCGCCGTATTGGGGGTGTATAAGGCGTACCAGACTCGCGTTGGCGCAGGCCCTTTCCCCACAGAGATCACCGGGCAAGTGGCTGATTTCCTGCGGGACCAGGGAGGCGCAGGGCACGGCGAGTATGGAACCGTAACTGGCCGCCCCCGCCGCGTTGGTTGGTTTGATGCGGTCGCTGCACGCTATGTCGCACAATTGAACGGGCTGACCGGCGTGGCTATCACCAGGCTGGACGCGCTCGATAACTTCAGCAAGATCACTCTCTGCACCGCCTATAAAGTACACGACGCTCACCTGAGCCACATCCCTGCCGATCTGTCAGAGCTTGACACAGTTGAGCCGCAGTACGAGGAGCATCCTGGCTGGCAAATGGATACGTCAAAGGCGCGTAGCTGGGCGGACCTACCGGAGAATGCGCGCCTCTACATTGAGCGTATCTCCCAACTCTTGCAAACCCCTATCGCCATGATCTCGGTAGGCCCACACCGCGAGCAAACAATCATGGTGCGCAACCCTTTCAATAGCCTGCCACAACAAGTAGGCCAGCTTGTACAATCCCTGGGAAGCTAGAGCTGATGCTCCCCCTGGCGCTGTCGCGGTAGCTCTTTCCCTGCCATAAGAGATAGCACCTGGCGGGGAGCCATGCGTAATCCCACCCCAGCCTTTTTAAGCCTCTCAGGAGAGCCGTGCTTGATGGCTACCTAGCCTATTCGCTCTCGGAAGAAGGCGAGTGTGCGCTGCCACGAATCATCAGAGGCGGCTGCATTAAATGTGGGGCCGTGATCGTTGAAGAAAGAATGCATAGTACCTGGATAAACCTTGATGTCGTGGGATATGCCGTAGCCGTCAAGCGCCGCGTCTAGCTTGCGGCCATCTGAAGTGGTAAAGTCTTTGCCTGGGTAGGAGCCGACAACAGGGCAGGCACGTTTTACCGCTTCCAGAGGGCGTGGGTTCGTGGCGTAGTAAGGCGCGATTACATTGAGGCGATCATCCGTGCATGACCATGCTATTACCAACCCACCGCCCATGCAAAAACCTATTGCTCCGAGGCGGTTGGCGTCAACGTCAGGGTGTGCAGACAGCGTGTTGAGAGCGGACCTCAGATCGTGAATGCCGCCATGTTCGAGTGAGTTTAGAAACATTCCAGCGAAAAGGCGAAAGATACAAACAGCGCGATTGCGCTTCGAAAAGAGATCTACGGCCAGGGCAACATACCCTTCTTGTGCAAAGCGGCGGGCAATCTCCTTCACGTTATCGTTGAGGCCATACACCTCATGCACAATAACCACTGCCGGAAACGGCCCAGCGCCCACAGGCCGTGTAAGATAGCCCGCAAGCCACTCTTTGCCCGATCTGAAGCTTACATCTTGTCTTGCTATCTTCTGCATATCTGCTCCTTTACCAACTCTACCTGGTTCTTTGGTTCTTTGGTGGCGATGCGCATGAGCTGATCGATAATGAGCTAAGCGCCTTGCACCTGCATGCCAAGCGATAGAAGCTCGTCTGTAGGCTCGCGTGTCAACAAGGTATTAAGGCCATCCAGAGGGGACTTGCCCTCGAAGATGATAGCGTAAAGTTGCTCGGTGATAGGCATTTCGATCTCAAAGCGAGCAGCAAGCTCGCGAGCCGCGACAGTTGTAGAGACACCCTCGGCTATCTGCCCACCCAGCCCTTCTCGGATTTCGTCTAACGTTTTGCCTTTTGCAAGCTCCTGCCCCATGAAACGGTTACGAGAGAGCGGCGAGGCGCAGGTGGCTATAAGATCACCGAGGCCTGCCAGCCCCGCGAAAGTAAAGAGGGAAGCGCCCGCCGCTATACCGAGCCGCGCTATCTCGGCAAGGCCGCGCGTAGTCAGGGCAGCCTTAGAGGAGTCGCCAGCTTGCATACCGTCGGCCATCCCCGCGGCAAGAGCGATTATATTCTTGAGCGCACCGCCCAACTCCACACCCACAACATCAGGGTTTGTGTAGACCCTGAAACGCCCGCTTGTAAGCAGGTCTTGGGCGCGGCGAGCAACGGCAAGATCGTTGGCTCCAATCACAGTGGTGGCCGGCCTGCCCGCCACTATCTCCCTGGCGAGGTTAGGGCCGGATAGGGCGGCAAGCCGCTCACGATAGCTATCGCCCAACTCTGCGGCTATTACTTCGGTCATACGGAGCTGGGTGCTCAGTTCTAAGCCTTTGGCGGCGCTCACAATAATAGCGTCGCTCCCCGCGATATAGGGCTTGAGACTGCGTATATTGGTCCGCATCGCCTGGGAAGGAACCACCATGAGGATCAGGTCGCATTCGCGCAGAGCCACATCAGGATCGGCTGTAGGCGTAAGGCACGGCGGGAATGTAAAGCCGGGCATGAAGCGGCTATTCTCTCCGGTAGAGAGTAGGAGAGAGGCTTCTGCTTCAGTGCGCGCCAACAAGTATGTGTCAAGGCCCTGCCTGGCAGCAAGTATCGCCAGCGTAGTGCCCCAACTGCCTGTGCCCACTACAGTCACGCGCCCGCTGCGCCGTGCCTCAGCCAAGATTTCACCTCCGCCGCAGGGATTCAGGGATTAGTAGTCAATCGTCAGCCCCATCGTTGGGCTGAGCAGCGCCATTATAGCATAGCGCCACGTGATATAATGGCCTGCTTGAGCGTCATCTAAATTGCAGGGTGCTGCCCGAATAGAAGATTAGGGGAGATAGACAATGCCAGCAAGGAGCGATGAGACTGTGCTGATAGGTAATGCACGCATCTATACGATGGACCACGATCTGCCGCACGCCGAAGCTATGGCGGTGCGTGACGGGCGCATCGTCGCAGTGGGGAGAGCGGAGGAAGTAGAGCAGATTGGTGGCCTGCGTCAGATTGATGCTGAAGGGCATGCAATAGTACCGGGGCTGGTAGATGCGCATATTCACCTGCTGTCATATGCGCGGAGCCTGGACAAAGTAAAGCTCGAAGGCGTGCGATCCAGGAAAGAGGCATTAGCGGCTGTGGCCGAAAAAGCGCGTGAGATACCACAAGGGCGGTGGGTGCTGGGCGGTGGGTGGGACAACAATCTCTGGTCCCCGAACGACTACCCTACAAAGCACGACCTCGACATGGTAGCGCCCAATAACCCGGTTTACCTTGACCGCAAAGACCTGCATAGCTGCTGGGCGAACAGTATCGCCCTGCAACTGGCAGGTGTCACCCGCGATACGCCCGATCCGTCGGGCGCTGCTATAGGTCGGGACGAAGCAGGCGAACCGAACGGTATGCTTTTCGAGAGCGCGACCCAGCTCGTACACCGGGCCATAGACGAAGAGCCGGAAGAAGCGACACAGCTGTTGCGGCGCGGCTTGAGGACGCTAGCGAGGCTGGGCCTGACGGGATTCCACGACTGCGAAGGGCCGGACGCCTTCTCTGCATTGCAGGAGCTGGACGCTCGCGGTGAGCTGCCACTGCGGGCGATTATCCTCCTTGCGTATGACACTTTAGATGAGTCTATCGCTGTCGGGTTGAAAACAGGTTTTGGGTCGGACCGGCTGCGAGTGGGTCCGGTGAAGATATTCAGTGACGGCTCCCTCGGCTCGATGACAGCCGAGATGCTGCAACCGTACGAAGGGCACCCTGGGAGGTTGGGCATCGGCACGATTGGCCAGGATGAGATGGAAAAAGCTATCGTGCGAGCGGCTGCGGCGGGGATACCAGCCGCTGTACATGCCATAGGCGACGCCGCCAACAGGCGCGTGCTCGACGCCTTCCAGAAGGCGCGAGAGGTAGAGAAGCCCCGCATGGCAGGGGCGCTTGTCCATCGCATTGAGCACGCGCAGCTACTACACCCCGACGATATACCGCGTTTCGCAGCATTAGGCGTGGTAGCCTCAATGCAGCCTATCCATGCCACCTCTGATATGCTGGTTGCTGACCGCCTCTGGGGGGAGCGCGCCCGATATAGCTACGCATGGAGAAGCCTGCTTTGGTCGGGTGCACTGCTGGCCTTCGGCTCGGATGCGCCGGTAGAGACGCCGAACCCTTTCGCGGGCATACACGCGGCAGTAACACGGCAGGACGCGCAAAGCAACCCCGAAGGGGGTTGGTACCCGCAGGAGCGGCTAACGGTGGAAGAGGCGGTGCGGGCTTACACAGAGGGCGCGGCGCGATCAGCGCCTTATCTGCCCGGTGTCACAGGCACGCTATCTCCAGGCGCGGCTGCCGATTTTCTCCTCCTCGACCGGGACATCTTCGAGATAGAGCCATCGCAGATAAGGGTGGCGAAGCCTCTCGCCACCATCGTGGGAGGCAGGCCAGTTTACGATCCGCAGGGTCTTTTCTCGCCTGGGTAGCTGCGTGAGGGCTAACTCAGCTTTAGCGGTCGAACACTAACCTACTATGTCTTCCCCGCCATCTACGCCCAATACGTTGCCCGTTACCCAATCGGCGGCATTGCCGGGCCTGGCGAGAAGGGCGATAAAGTGCGCGATATCCTCCGGGGTGGTGAGTCGTCCCGAAGGGTTGCGGGCAAGTGCGCCTTCGATTAGCAGCTCGTTCCCTGGGATGCGCCGCAGAGCAGGAGTATCCGTGACACCTGCGCGGATTGCGTTGGCGGTCACGCCGCGAGGGGCTAACTCATAAGCTAGCTGGCGAATGTGTGATTCAAGCGCGGCCTTGGCAGCAGAAACCGCCCCGTAGTTGGGGACGATGCGCTGAGAACCTGCCGAGGTCATAGCGAATATGCGGCTGCCGCGCCCCAGCATGTTGCGCCCTACAAGGTCTTGCGTCCAGTAAACGAGGGAGTGGGCCATGACCCTCAATGTCATATCCATGTTTTCTTCGCTGATCGCATCTTCGGGCCTGGCCGCGATGAAGGGCTTGAGAGTACCGAAGGCAAGCGAGTGGAGAAAGACCCTGAAGCCGGAGCCATTCATCTCAGCCGCCATTTTATCAAGCGCATCACGCCTGCGGTCGGGGTTGGCAGCGTTCATATTGAAGGGTATGTACTTGTGGCCGGAGGCTTCGATGCGGGCTTTGGTTTCCTCAAAGGCATCCTGGTCAGTTGGGCGGCGCAAATGTACCCCACAGATGTTGAGGCCGGCTTCCTCAGCGAGAGCGGCAGAGGTGGCTGCCCCGAAACCGGAAGACGAGCCAAGGACCAGCGCCCAGCCGAGATTGGCAGGCTCCCGTTGCTCGCTGCCGATTGTGTCTGTGGCGCTGCTGTTAGCGGTGTTTTCCATATAGAAGTCTCCTGAAGAGAGGGTAATAGGCGGCATCATTATAGCATACGATTGAGGTAGAGGTTGGCCTACCAGCGCACGCGCACATCACCGACGCGGCGGGTTAGCTTGTGGTCGTCCATTTGCTCCAGGAAGGGGATGGCGTATTTGCGGGTGGTGCCGAATATCTCGCGCATGGCGGCAACATTGATCTCACCGCGCTCGTCAATTGTCTGCAAGATACGGGCGCACATCTTCTCGTACGCCTCCGGTGTGTAAAATATACCTTCTTCTATCTTTACAAGCTCGCTTGTATCTACAAGCGCGGCTACCACTTCAGGCTCTACCCCTAACTCGGTGGGCGAAGGTGGGGAATAGGGATTCTCGGCGAGGGCATGGAGCAATCGCCCTACCTGCGCCTGTTGAGCGGGCGAATAGCTCGGCTTGTGCTCAGGGAGCCTGTAGGTAGTTGCATCTTCGGCTATGAGGCCGCTTGTCAGGCCGAGGGCCATTAACTGCGGGAAGGCGCGGGAGGTTACACTCTGCCCTAATCTGCTCTTTAGCTCCTCCTTACTCATCCCACGTTTGAGAGGGTGTTGGGCGTGATGCTGCCCAAGCAGCGCCTTGACGCGCTCCATCGTATCCTCCCAGGCTACGCTTGAGATAACCAGCGTGGTTGGCTGTGCGCTGAACGAGCTGTTGCGGTCGCCATTTAATTGCAGGATGTGTCTCTTTTCGCGCAACTTGGTGAGAGCTTCGTTGGCCTGAGCTTTCTCCAGCCCGCACCTTTCGATAACCATCTTTACTTCTTGCGCTCTGCTTCCGAGGGCTTCTAGAATTAGCTCTTCGGGGGTGCCGCGCTGCAAGGTTTG
>JADEYI010001673.1_pt1 | contig 14788 bp, 14 predicted proteins | sample 8542331 | NCBI WGS metagenome assembly JADEYI01 (sample SAMN16510988, study PRJNA670497) | mine drainage metagenome | isolation source: biofilm near Copperflume 1 | place: Germany: Marsberg coppermine Kilianstollen | collected 2018-02 | reverse complement strand
TTAGTGGGTGCCGGCGCGCTTCACGCGCCTGACGAGGTGACGGAAGTTGCCGAGATCCTGGGGGCAGGTGTCGCCAAAGCCCTGCTCGGCAAGGCGGTGCTGCCCGATGATCTCTCGTTTGTCACCGGTTCTATAGGTCTGCTCGGCACTAAACCAAGTTACGACATGATGATGGAATGCGACACCCTCCTGATGATCGGAACCAGCTTTCCGTACTCGGAATTCCTGCCCAAGGAAGATCAGGCGCGTGGGGTCCAGATTGATATTGATGGCCGCATGCTGGGGCTCAGATTTCCGACCGAGGTCAATCTGGTCGGCGATACCAGTGAGACATTGAAACTGCTGATTCCATATTTGGAACGGAAAGCGGACCGCGGCTGGCGCGAGGAGATTGAGAAAAATGTTGCGCAATGGTGGAAGGTGCTGGAGGCCAGAGCCATGAGCGAGGCCAAACCAATCAATCCGCAACGGGTTTTTTGGGAACTTTCTCCGCGACTGCCTGAAAACTGCATACTCAGTTCCGATTCTGGCTCGTCGGCCAACTGGTTCGCCCGCGACTTGAAAATCAGACGCGGCATGATGGCCTCATTGTCCGGAAACCTGGCCACGATGGGTCCCGGAGTTCCATATGCGATCGCCGCGAAATTTTGCTTTCCCGAGCGCGCGGTAATCGCGATGGTGGGCGACGGCGCCATGCAAATGAATGGCATCAATGGCCTGATCACGGTCTCAAAGTACTGGCGCGAGTGGAGCAACCCGCGCTTGATCGTTCTGGTCCTGCACAACAACGATCTCAACCAGGTGACCTGGGAGCTCAGAGTCATGACGGGCGTTCCCAAATTCGAGGCGTCTCAGGACATTCCGGACTTTCCCTACGCGCAGTATGCCGAATCACTCGGCTTGAAGGGCATTCGCGTGGATCGGCCCGATGATTTGGGTCACGCCTGGGACGAGGCGCTGGCTGCCAATCGTCCCTGCGTTCTGGAAGTGATTACCGACCCTGATGTGCCGCCGCTGCCGCCTCACATCACGCTTGCGGATGCCGCGAAATTTACTTCGACATTGATCCATGGCGACCCCAATGAACGCGGCATCATCCGTCAAGCGACGCGGGAATTCATCGAGAGCGTATTGCCGCATAAGAACTGAGAAAAGTATCGGCCTGCGGAGCCCAGGCACGAGTTTCTTTCAGTAGCATGTGTCAGGGACAACTCACCGGGATCGGACGGCAGCCTTTGAAGTTGAGGAGCGACAATCGATGGCCGCAAGCGTGTTACATCGGGTACTCACACCGGAAGTGGCAGGCAAAGTTGTAGGAAAGATCGAGCATGGCGCCAGAGAAATTGACGTGCGGGTTCGCGAAGGGCGATTCCAGCGCTGGCTCGCGCTTGCGGCAGGTCTGTCCAGCGCGTTAAGCGGTATCGAGGTCGGGTACATGCATTATCGCGGCAGTTACAGCCGTCGCATAATGTATACGCCGGTAATACTCAGTGCCGCTCTTTTCGGCGCGGGGGCCTGGGCATTTCGAAGCCGTTGGGCGGCGAAAACCGTTCTGCCTGCGGTTTCGGCGTTAACCCTGGCCGACTGCGCGATCGGTACCTATTTCCACATCCGCGGAATTCAGCGCAAACCGGGGGGCTGGCGCCTGCCGATGACCAACATCATCATGGGACCACCGATATTTGGTCCGCTGCTGTTCGGTACCAGTGCATACCTTGGCTTGATTGCCTCTTATCTTCAGCGCGAGGAGGATCCCGGTGAAGTGGGCCTGCCGCGTCCGGCGCATGCGAAACATTGGGCCGGACTTCTCACTGATCAGCGCGACAGCATTGGTTGGGAACAAGACCTGCGCGAGGGCCGATTCCAGAAGCACATGGCGATTGCAACCGCCGTCTCGGCTTCGTGCAGCGGGTTTGAAGCGTTCTACTCGCATTACAAAAATAATTTTCGTTACAAGGCGCAGTGGACGCCGGTGGTGGTCGCGGCCCTTCTGGCCGCCGCCGGGTTAGGCGCGGTGAAGAGTCAACGCGTGGCGCAGACCTGGCTGCCGGCCATTTCAAGCGCAGCCATACTCGATGGGGCGGTGGGATTTGGTTATCACGCGCGTGGCATCCTGCGTCGTCCGGGCGGATCCAGGATGTTGGCCTACAACATCATCCATGGACCGCCGATTTTCGCTCCATTGCTATTTGCGGCAGCCGGGCTTTTTGGCCTGTTGACGAGCTTGATGAGGAGAGAAAAGCGATGAACGGCGAGCACCGCGATGATGACCGTCCGTACGATTCCCGCACTAAAAAACCGATCGGTCCGCTGCGTCAGCCTGGCTACTATCCGGATTTCAGCACGTTGGCCCAGCAAAAATTCTGGGACGCGAGGACGCGTGAAGTGATTCTGGATCGCGTAAATAATATTCCGCCAATCCGCTTCTTCGCTCCCGATGAGGCAAAGCTGCTCGAGGTCGTTTGCAATCGCATCATTCCTCAGGATGATCGTGACGCCGCGCATAAAATTCTAATCGTTCCGTGGATAGATAAACGGTTGTACGAAAACCGCCACGACGGCTACCGGTTTGCCGATATGCCACCTGATCGCGAGGCCTTTCGGTTAGGTTGTCAGGTTATCGAACAAATCGCGCATCAACTCCACAGCCGCAGTTTTGTCGGACTGGGTTGGAGCGAACAGGAGAGAATTTTAAAATCGCTGCACGACGGCAAACCGGCGGCCGGCGACGAGGTCTGGAAGCGTATGCCAGTCCATCGCTTCTGGATGATGCTCGTGCAGGATTGCGCAGAGGCTTACTATGCCCACCCGTGGGCGTGGGATGAGATCGGCTTTGGCGGTCCGGCTTATCCACGCGCCTATATCCGGCTGGAAAATGGTTCACCGGAGCCGTGGGAATCGAACGAACGACGCTACGAGTGGAAGGCGCCGGACACTTCTGTTTCCGATCTCTACGAACCCATTCCGAGTCCAATTGAGCATTCCGCCCCCCATCCCAAGCGAGGCGCCGTTTGAAGTCGCCCTTACTCGGAGAGTTCGCAAAGCCGAGCCATCAGCCCCATATGCTCGGCGCGATCCAGCGGCTCGAAGCGCCGATGTCCCGGTTCACGGAAAATGAGGAAGTTGACTACCTGATTATCGGTGTCGGCGCGGGAGGTGGCGTGCTGTTGCAGCGGCTAGCGCGCGCCGGGTTTCGTGTACTAGGACTCGAAGCCGGCCCATTTTGGGATACCGAGCGGGATTGGGTGAGCGACGAGGCTGGCTCTCATCAGCTTTATTGGGAGGATTTGCGCATCACGGGGGGCGATAATCCACTACCTCTGGGAAGCAATAACAGCGGCAAAGGCGTCGGCGGCAGTACTGTCCACTGGGCCGCGTTTACTCCGCGCCTGCATCCTTCCGACTTCCGCGTCTATTCCGAAGACGGACTTGGGGTAGACTGGCCGTTCAGTTACGACGAGCTTAAGCCCTACTACGAACTGATGGAACTAGAGTTGCCGGTCTCGGGTCCAGCGTATTTTCCCTGGGGTGATCCTCACGGCTATGCCTTCGGTCCCCATCCGATGAACGGCATCGGCAATGTGTTGATCCGCGGCTGTACCAAGCTCGGTATCCCGGTCAGCGCGGGAGGACCGGTCGGCATCTTGCAGGGTTCCCGCGGCGACCGGCCGCATTGCATCTATCGAGGCTTCTGCATTCAGGGCTGCAAGGTAGGCGCAAAGGCCAGCACTTTGATCACGCACGTGCCTGACGCGATCGCCCACGGCGCGGAAGTTCGTCCGCACTGCATGGTTTCACGCATTAATCTTGGCCAGGACCGACGCGTGAGCGGTGTTACGTATTTTGATCGGGACGGACGCGAGCACTTCCAGAAAGCCAAAGCTGTCATCCTCTCTGGCTATTCCATCGAAACTCCACGGCTGCTGCTGAATTCAGCCTGTCCCGGTTTTGAAACCGGCCTGGCCAACTCCAGCGACGCGGTCGGACGTTATCTGATGGCGCAGGCAGGCAATGTCGTGATGGGCTATTTTGACGAGCTCGTTCGCATGTACAAGGCTCCGCCCGCAATTGCCTTGACGGAAGAGTTCTATGAGACGGATCCGCGACGCGGCTTCGCGCGTGGATTTGCGATTCAAACGGTTGGACCTCTGCCGATCGCATTCGCCAAACAGATGATGAGCGCGCAAGGCGCTTGGGGATGGGGGTTGCGACGCATCATGATGGACTACAATCGCTGGGCCGCATTAGGGCTTCTGGGCGAACTCCTCCCGCAGGCCGATAACCGGGTGCAATTGGCGGACGAAACAGACCAATACGGAATCCCGGTTGCCAAGGTCACGTTCAGTCTCCACGAGAATGACAGGAAGCTCATCGAATTCGGCAAGAACAAAGTCATTGAAGTGATGAAAGCGGCCGGTGCCGAAGAAGTTGTGCAGGAGGCGCGCTATGCGCATCTGGTAGGTGCGGCGCGCATGGGCAACGATCCGGCAACTTCGGTAGTGGACAAATATTGTCGCAGCCACGACGTTGCCAATCTGTTCATCTGCGATGGCAGTATAATGCCAACCCAGGGTTCCGCGAATCCGGGACTGACGGTCCAGGCGCTGGCGGCTCGAGCGGCCGACTATCTCATTTCACAGGGCGCGACCGTCTTCAATTCAGACAAGCGAGATATGGAACGTCCGCCTGTGCGCCGTAACCTTTCACCTGACGATACCTGGGGCCATGGCGCTCCCCGATTGAAGTAGGACTTGAGAGGAAGATTTTCATGAATCTTCGGATCGAAGATTACGCGCTCATCGGCAACATGCACACCGCCGCGCTGGTCGGCCGCGACGGTTCGATCGACTGGCTTTGCGTACCGCGTTTCGATTCATCTGCTTGCTTTGCGGCACTGCTCGGCGGTCCTGAACATGGGCGATGGCTTATCGCTCCCGAGGGCAAAGTAAAGGCGGTGCGCCGCAACTATCGCGGCGAGACACTTATTCTGGAGACGATCTTCGAAACCGACGATGGCATGGCGGCGCTGATCGACTTCATGCCGGTCAAGGAGCAGGCCGGACAAGTAGATATAGTCCGGCTGGTCGAAGGCCGCGAGGGATCGGTGACGATGCGAATGGAGCTGGTGATCCGTTTCGACTATGGCGAGGTGGTCCCATGGATCAGACGCACCGGCGATGGTGTGCGGGCGATTGGCGGACCGGATGCGATCCTGCTTCATACGCCGGTCGAAACGCACGGTGAGGATTTGAAGACAGTGGCTCGGTTCACCGTGTCAAAGGGCGAAACGATGCCGTTTACCCTGATCCGAAACGACGCGCGTTTGCCCGCTCCTCAGGTGGACGATCCGATGCGTCAGCGCGATCAAGACGAAGCCTGGTGGAAGAAGTGGGTATCGAATTGCGGCTACGACGGTCCCCACCGCGAAGCAGTCATCCGCTCCCTCATCACGCTCAAGGCACTTACCTATAATCCGACCGGGGCCATTGTGGCGGCTCCGACCACTTCACTACCCGAGCAATTACAGGGACCTCTAAATTGGGACTATCGCTATTGCTGGCTGCGCGACGCGACCTTCACGCTCACCGCATTACTGATTGCGGGATACACGGATGAGGCTCTCGCCTGGCGCGATTGGCTAATGCGTGCGGTAGCTGGGCAGGCCGACAAACTACAAATCATGTATGGGCTGGCCGGCGAACGCCGGCTTAAGGAATTTGAACTTTCACATCTGCCTGGCTATGAGGGCAGCAAACCGGTCCGAGTCGGCAATGCCGCTCACGGACAGTTCCAGCTCGATGTCTACGGCGAGATCATGAATGCCCTGTCCATCGCCCATCGCTATCAAATCAAAATCGACGACGACGCGTGGCGGATGCATTGTGTGTTTCTGACGTTTCTCGAAGGCGCCTGGCAAAAGCCCGACGACGGCATGTGGGAGGTACGGACCGGGGCACGCCATTTCACCGAATCCAAGGTGGCATGCTGGGTGGCCTTTGATCGGGCAGTCAAGCTGATCGAAAAGGACGGCCTAAAGGGACCGCTGGAAAAATGGCGAGCAACACGTGACAAGATTCACGCGGACGTCTGCGCGCATGGCTTCGATACCAAGCGTAACACCTTCGTGCAGTACTACGGCGCGAGCGACCTCGACGCGTCTTTGCTGCGCCTACCGCTGATGGGTTTTCTGCCCGCCAACGATTCCCGGATGGTCGGCACGGTCGAAGCGATTCAGCGCGATCTGATGAAAGGCGGTTTAGTTAAGCGGTACAGCAAGGCCATGGGTGGCGGCCAAGAGGGCGCGTTTCTGCCGTGCACCTTCTGGCTGGTCGACTGCCTGGTGGCGATGGGCCGGAGTGACGAAGCGCGAAAAATTTATGAGCGGCTGCTTGGACTGTGCAATGACGTGGGGCTGCTCTCGGAAGAATACGATCACAGCGAAGGTCGCATGCTGGGAAACTTTCCGCAAGCTCTTACTCATGTCGCATTGATCAACAGCACGTTCAATCTGTTTCACCCGCAGAAGCCGCTGAACGTGGCGCGTCCCGAGTAGCTAAGTCTCAAAACTCAATTCCTCCGAACATCCGGGAGACGAAGATACGATGAAAGCTCTTACGCGGCCGGCGGTCAAGATTGGGCGTCTTCGCGCGTCCGCCTACTGTATACCAACCGACTTTCCCGAATCCGACGGCACCCTGGAGTGGAAAGCCACAACTCTGGTAGTGGTAGAAGCGCCAGGCGCCGACCAGACCGGTATTGGCTATACCTATGCCGACGGCGCTACAGCTCGGTTGATCAACGATATGCTCGCCGATGTGGTCGAAGGGCAGGATGCGATGGCGACCTCGGCGAATTGGCGCGCGATGGTACGCGCCATTCGGAATCTGGGTCGTCCCGGAATATCATCGATGGCGATTGCCGCGGCCGACAACGCTTTATGGGATCTCAAAGCGCGGATCCTTGGTTTGCCGTTAGTGACGCTGCTCGGCGCGGCCCGCGACAGCGTCGCCGTGTACGGCAGCGGGGGCTTCACTTCGTACGACGAGGACCGTCTGCGCAAACAATTATCGGGCTGGGCAGAAAAGGGAATTCAGCGCGTAAAGATGAAAATCGGCCGCGAGCCGCGCAAGGATCCCGGTAGGGTAGCCGCCGCGCGCGATGCGATAGGATCAACTGTCGAATTGTTCGTTGACGCTAACGGTGCGTACACGCGAAAACAAGCACTGGAGCTGGCCAACAGATTTCGCGATCTCGGAGTGTCGTGGTTTGAGGAGCCGGTTTCCTCTGACGATCTTGATGGGCTGCGCTTGTTGCGCGATCGCGCCCCCGCGGGAATGCAGATAGCCGCGGGAGAATATGGTTACGATCTGCCGTACTTCGAGCGCATGTTGGCGGCCGGAGCGGTCGATGTCCTGCAAGCCGATGCTACCCGCTGCGCGGGTATTACCGGTTTTCTTCAGGTGGCGGCACTTTGCGAGGCGCGTTCGCTGCCACTCTCGGCACATTGCGGCCCATCGATGCACGTTCATCCCTGTTGCGCCGCAAGGCCGGTATGTCACATCGAATACTTCCACGATCACGTGCGCATCGAGCATATGCTGTTTGACGGCGCGCTGACTCCGGTCAACGGCCGGCTGCAGCCCAACCTTTCGCGGCCCGGTATCGGAATCGAGTTCAAACATTCTGACGCCGAACGATACCTCATCTGAGCAGCCGAAGGATTGGTTGGGGCTCTCTAGCCAGCAACCGTGTTCAGAAACCGCGCCCAGGAGGGGAGAAAGGAGAGCGGCTGGGGAGGTGAGCGCGGTGGCCTGCCAGTGAGTCTTGTTATGCAGCATGGCGTTGAGAATCACGAGTAGCTTGCGCATGCAGGCAGTGAGGAAGGACCGATTTTGAGTCTCGATCTTTTGAGCTATCTCTTGAACGTGATGCCTGACCAATTTCGAGAAACTGTGGACCAAAGCAGGAACTGATCGCCACCGAGATTGGATCAGATCAGCATTCAAAATCAGCGGGTGGTTGCGCACCAAATTGCGGCTTGTCGGGGTCGCCGCGCAGTACCCCACGCAGATGCAGGAAGCAGTTTACAACCAGCGACCGTCCACGGGCTTCGTCGAGGAATCGCTGACTGCCGAATGCGCCAACTCCGACAGCAGCATCATGCTGCTCAGAAACAGGTACACGTCGATCCCCTTAGCGCCCGCTTTCAGCTCGGCGCTCCATGGGAGCAGACCGAGTACGACCAGCATGACTGCGCCGGAAACGGCCCATTGCCTCCGGGACCTTCCAGGGACGGGCGATCAGGCCGAGGGTGCTCAGTGCGGCGATAGCGCAGATAGTGTCGCTCGCAATGGTCAACGCTTACTTCGAAACCCGCGCAGAAGTATCGCCTTTCAAGTCGAGGGTTTCAGGCATGAACAACCACAGGATCGCAAAGGCGGCAGCAGCCACGGAGGCCAAGAACAGAAACCCGGCTCGGTTGCCGAAGTGCTGAACGATGGTTCCGGCGATCGTTTGACTGAGTGCCGCGCCGATTCCCACCGCCATTGCGATCGCGCCCAGCGTAAGATTAAACCGCCCGGTGCCACGCGTCAGATCGCTATCACGAGTACGGAAGCGACGCCGAAAATGCCGGCGGGCATGCTTAATCAATCGCCCGCCGGTCTTCACCAGCCGCATTCTGCCGCCTTACATGCGGCGTTCGCCCAAGGTCGCCGAGGTGCTGCCGCCGAGGCCATCGCTGCGGCAACGCTAGCCCTCGGTCCCGAGGACATGGATGACCTTGAAGACGCGCCAGATAACGAGGTCCAACCTGCGGAGAACCTCGATGAAGCGACTGCGGCGCGCACTATAAGCAATCGCCGAGCTGTGCTTATCGCAAGCGGCCCGGCGAATGACAGCCGAGAAACGCGCTTTTAGCAAACCTCTAGATCGGCATCCGGTAACCATAAAATTCGTGGTCCTCGTTGTAGCCGCCTTGCCCCGCCCCGAGGTGAGCGAAATCGGCGACGAACTCGATAGCTTCAATCCATTTGACCTGCTTGAAGCCGAGCTCGTTCTCGCAGCGCAGTCGCAGTGGAGCTCCGTGTAAGACACTGACCGGCGCGCCGTTCATTTCGTAGGCGAGAATGGTAAGGTGATGGCGCATGTTTTCGAGCTTGTGCACATCGTAGTAGCGCCCGCCCTCGCCACCCTCGGCAAACGAGTAAAAGACCGCGTAGCGCGCCTCCGGCCGGGGTTTGACGATTTCGAGAATGCGGCGCACCGGAACGCCGCCCCACTTCGCAACGCCCGACCAGCCTTGGATGCAAAAGTGACAGGTTATCTGTTCCTGCTTCGGCATCGCCTTGAGTTCAGCGAAAGTAAAAACCGTTGGCTTCTCGACCAGTCCGTCGACGCGCAGACGGTAATCCGTGAAATTGCCACCGGCTAATGCCTCGAATTCAGCTGAGCTGGGCATCGTACCATCGGGCCAGAAGTGAGGCGAGATATCCTTTTCGGTATACTGAGTGTTGGGGTCGGTCCATTCCGCGAGACCTTTAAGCCAGCCGATAAAAAACGCGCCTGCCTTTTGCACCGTACGCGCATGGTTGATTGTTAGCGGTGAAGCTACCACCCATGCGACGGTCAGGATTACCAACACCGCCGCAAACATTTCCAATCCCTGCGGACCGCTGCCGTTAATGCCGGCAAACATGTGGTTCAAATTCGGCAAAAGGCCGGTGACGAAGACCATCGTCACGTGTATGAATATGAAAAAGAGAAACCAGCAGAGCACGATGAAGTGAATTGAACGGGCCGCCTGTCGATGAAGCGTGCGGCCGAACCAGCCTAACCGGTTGGAAATTGTCGGCGCCTGCATCAGGCCCGTGATTATCGCCACCGGCGCGGCGATGAAAACGGTAATGAAGTAGGAGAGAAGCTGTAAACCGTTGTAACGAATCCAGCTTTCCTCGACTGGAAAGCGCAGCGACAGATACTGAATCGCGGTCGAGAGCGCATCAGGAAACACTGCCCACGTCTGCGGAACGATTCGCTCCCACTGATGAGTTGTAAACAGTAGGATGTAGAAGGCAATTCCATTGAGCAGCCACAGCAGGTCGAAGGAGAAGTGCCACCATCGCGCAAGGCCGATCGAGTGCCGTAGGCCAGGGATGCCGAACCATGAGGGCAGAGTTACGGAGTCGTCCTTCGCGGTCCAGATACGATCGGCTGGAACTTCGTGCTGAAAACTAAACCATTCGGTGCCCGGCGTGCAGTCGCGGTTCCAATAGAGTCGCGGGTGGTCCGCGAGAATTTGAATCCCCGCCCGGATGATGAAGAGTATGAAGAACAGATTCAAAAAGTGTTGCACCCTGAGCCATAACGGGAAGCCAACATACTGCACCGGTACGGAGGTTTGACCCGGATAACGTTGAATAAAGCTTTGGACTGATTGTAGCTGGCGCAACTCCTGCGCCAAGGGAATCCCGATTACGACGAAGAGAAATCCCAGGGGGATGAGCCAAAGTATATTGTACCAGCATCCGCCGATACGGACGCGCGGCATCTCGCCCCACTGAGGCGGGAGCCATTTGCTCAACCGAACGCGGTCGTCGGCATGCGTGAGCTGGGCCTCAAGAAAGTCGTGTTGTCCCATCTTTTGCACTTTATCAGGATCGCTATCAGGGCAATCTGGGCCAGTTCCTCCATTTCAACCGGGATAATCAGGTTGGAGTTGTTGAGTGCGTGGACCACGTCCATCAGGTTGAGGCCGCGCCCTGCAATGCCTCGCGATTGACGTAAGCCATAATCTGCCGATATTGGCCGCCGAACGACGGCGGCACCGAGGCTCCCAACACCGTGGCCAGCCAGTTGCGAACGTTGTAATCGGCCTTATCGTGCAGTTGCGACTGGCTGAATCCATTACCCGACACCGTCACCAGCACGACCGGCAACGCCGACGCTCCGGACTTGAGAATCAGCGGCGGCAACGTGCCCGGCGGCATGTGACGCAAATCGGCCATCGCCAGGTCGCCGAGTTGCGCCGCCGCCACCGCATCCAACCGCACCCCCGGATAAAGGAAGACCTTGATGATGACGCCGGGAAGCGAGCGCGAGTGGATATGCTCGATCCCGCTCCCCAGTGTGAAGAAGCGTTCGAAGCGCGTCGTGCAAGCGGATCTTCCCCTGCCAAGGTCCGCCATTTTGCGAGGAGGCTTTGCGGGAGAGTGACGATCCGCTTACCGAACTACGGCCCCGGCTGGAGGAAAAGCACGATCCGCGTTTTAAGAACTTCAGCGGCGTTGTGCTTACGATTTGCGAAGCATGAAAAATAGAGAAGAACCTATTTTCAAGCCAATTAGCCTGTTGAATAGAGCATTCGGCTCGCGACCGAATGGCTCGCTCAGAGGCATCTCCGCCTTGAACGCTTTGTCCAGACTCATTGAGACACGCGTGTCCTTATCAGATTCTACCTACGACTGGCCGAATCTCAGTATGCTTGAGACGAAACCGGCGCACAGGCTCTCCAACGGCGGTGATGATTAGCACACCGGCAACGATGGCGACGGCATCCCGGCGAGTCTGCATCGCTCCAAGCGAGACGAGCATAGTGGTCGCCAGGGCGGCGGGCTGACCGGCTTTTAGAATCAGGGTGCCGAAGGTGGTGAGCGTGGCCGATATAGCTACGGCCCAGAGCCGGTCTGTGGATACAACGCCCGCCGAGATCACGTTAGGCGCAGCCCACGCATTCAACAGGTAGACTGCAAGAAAGCCAGAGCCTAGGCCAATCAGGTGCCCAACGATTATGTTATACGGTCTGGCGCTTCGTAGCTGCGGCTGTTCCACCAACTCGTAAGCTGTGGGACCCAGACTAGCAAAGATCAGAGGCTGTCTGGTCGCCCACCCGATTGCAGCCAGCACAAGCACCAGACCACCCTCCCCCAAGGTTGCCCAAAACAAATCGACTCGCCTTTTCAAAATCGCACCTCCTAGGAAATCGTCTTACAAACAAATCGTTCATCTCATTGTAGCTTGAGTTTTGTGGACTCTACTTTATCCAGGATTTCCGAGCTATTACCGAAAGTTGTGGATCGATGACGGCATGAAAAAGGCGGCGTACCCTTCCGCATAGGTAACGCGAACTGAACTTGCCCCGAGTTGGTGGACACCCGGGTTAAGCAGCCGACCGCTGATAGTTACATAGTTCAAATTGGGCGGGGCTGAGATAGCCGAGCGCGGTCGCGAGGTGAGTCTTGCCCACGCCCGAGGGACCGAGGAACACCACGTTCTCGGCGCGCTCGACGAAGGCGAGGCTCGCCAGTTCCATGATCTGCTTGCGCGGCGCGCCGACCGCGAAGCCGAAGTCGTATTGGTCGAGAGTTTTGATCGCCGGGAACCGGCCACCCGCGCGAACATTTCGCGCGCCCGCGCTCGGGGCGAAACGTTGCCGGATACGCGAACTTCTGGAAACCGCCGCCGTCTGCGGCGAGCAGGTCAACCTTGCGCATACGCTCTACCGCCAGCGTGATGATCCGGTCATTCACGTGGGTCTTGCCAATCAAATAGAGGCCACCCCGGTATGCAACCAGAGTGTACGGCTCGACCTCGTGAACCAGACCGCTCGCATACTCGATTTGCAGCCGGTATTCGCGGAGTAAACCCTGAACGATCGGGTTGAGCAGATGATTCAGGCCCCGGTAATCTTTTGGTGCGTACGGGATGGCGTAGAATGTTCTGTCCAGTGTTCCCAGGTCGGCACGTTCGTATGCGGGCACGCTCTTGGAAAATTTCTCCCACAGGTCTTCGATACCCTCCTCGAGAACCGTACCGTCAAGAAACTTCAAGATTGTGAGCGTGAAATAGAGCGAGACCAGTTGATACGCCGTGGATTCCAGGGGTTTTCGTGACGCGGGTAGACGGAGCTTCGGCTTTCCGTCGGTAACGACCTGAAAGTATGGCCGGCCCAGCCGGTCAACCAAAGAGTCTTGGCCCGCTGCCAGATAGCGCTTGAGCGTCCGCTCGGAAATGCGGAGCTCTCGCCGGATGGATTCGAGCGACCATCCGAAGGGATGGAACGGCAATTCGAAGGCAATTCGCGCCATCCGCAGCGTCGCTGGATAACTCGGTCTTCGGTGCTCTTTCTTGGCCATGAGCGATGGCATTACCAGTAGCACGGCAGAAGGACAACGGTTGGCACGAAAGGACGATTCGACCTTCTGATTACGAATAAGCCTAAGACCCCAACCACGGGCCGCGAAGCCGGAAAAAGCTCAACAACGACGCAGACTCGACGTCCATAGCAGTCGAGGGTCACCCACGGTTATTCAGGCTGTTACGGCACCAGATAGGCACCAAGGCGGGCGGTACTCCTTGTCCCAATCGTCGTGACGGCTGGGTACGCCGCATTGAAACGGCCAAGGCGTCGACATCCACGACGGAGAGAATATGCGGGGGTCGTCTTGTAGTGTGTCGTTTCCCGCAGGGAAAGGCCGTCATGCCGCAACGGCTGTCGCCCGCGCAGCCTCCAACGCTCGCATAAGTTCATCGACCTGTGCCGGAGTAAACAGAACATCCGGGCCGCGTGGCGTGAGGTCGGTGAACGGCGACTCATACAGAGCACTGGGTTCGACGGTGCCATGCTCCGTCAAGTGATCAACGATCAGGTTGATGAACTCAATCTGGTTGGCGGAGAGTGCCTTGCCCGCGATAAAGCCGGTCATGGCATCCTTGGCGGCGCCGCGATCGAGCCCAACAAGTGAACGGACGAACAGTCCGAGTCCCTGCGACTCCTCCGCAGCACAGCGAACGTCCCCTGCCCCACCGAAACCGCTCTCAGCGAGCATCCTTTGAAGCTCACGGAGATCGCTCTCCGTCAGCGGCCTGTTCATCCGCAGCTTGTGAATAGCAACGCGATCAAGATGCTCTCGCAGGAAGGCACGCGCCTTGGCGCGGAACTTGACGTAGTCGGTCCCGACTGCAAAGCCGGGCAGTTCGATATCGACTTCGCTGCCCATCAAGTCCTCGTCTCCATCCGCTCGTCGGTAACGAACTCGACGTACGTCGTCCGGCTCCAGCCGAGCGTCGCGATGAACACCGCCAGCCGATCCTTCCCCGCGGCGAAGGGTCGCGAAGTCGGCCTGCATCTGGCGCCCCGGTTCGGTCTCGAACCGCATCAGCGGCTCCGGCTGAGCCACTGGCTTCAGCGTCGCCAGGTGATCCTTCAGGATGCTGATCCGCCCCGATAACCGAGCGCCCGCAGTTCGCGCAGCAGCACCGTCGCCGGTATCCATTCCGGCGCGGCGGCCTTCACCCGTTCAGCGATGTACTGCTTGTAGTGATCGAGCTTGCTGGACCGCGCCTCACGCTCGTACCGCGGCAGGCCTTCGCTGCGTATATAGCGCCGCACCGTGTTGCGCGACACCTTCAGCATTCGCGCGATGTCGCGAATGCTCTTGCCCTGCCTGCTCAAAACTCGGATCTCCACCGCTTCCTCCGCCACCAGCATTCTGTCCAGGTTTAGGGGTTCACTTCCACGGCTACAACAGCGGAACAAAATCGGCTAAAGCCTTGCACAAGAAAGCCGTTCGAGCTACCGAACGAGCTGGAATTGGAAAGTCAAAAAGGAAATTCCGGTTGAAGCGGCTTTTTCGAGGGGCGCCGCCGTTCTTTAATAAGCCGTCACCTTGAACTTGCCTCTGGCGGAACCGCCTGACGTTGCTTCAGGTATTCGATAAAATTCCGGGCGCCGGCGCGAGTGAACTCACAGCATGTCACTGATCGATACGATTTTTGGACGCCCGCTCGC
>JADEYI010001672.1_pt1 | contig 14790 bp, 12 predicted proteins | sample 8542331 | NCBI WGS metagenome assembly JADEYI01 (sample SAMN16510988, study PRJNA670497) | mine drainage metagenome | isolation source: biofilm near Copperflume 1 | place: Germany: Marsberg coppermine Kilianstollen | collected 2018-02 | reverse complement strand
GTGGGTCGCCGTCGGTGTTAGCCACCCGTGCGGTGCCCGAAAGCTTCGCTACTGAAGTCGCCGTAGTCGCCGTAGTTGCCTTCGCCGAGCTAGCTGCTTGCGTCTCCTGGGCAGGCGCGCCGCCCTGCTCCTTTAGAAAGTCTGAGACGATCCACCCTGCGCCACTGGGCGCCTGTACCTTATACCAGATGTTGCCGTTGCTGTCCTTGCTCGGCCCCGACAGCAAGGTTACCGTCTCGCCTTCGTGGGCTTCGGCTACCTGCTTGGAATCGGTGCCGGCGCTCTGGCGTACCCTGATGTTGTCGCCGCCCGTGTTAGTAACAAGAGCTTTACCCCCCGCCGCCATGGGCGAGGCTGCAAATGTAGATGGAGTAGTGGCAATAGTGCCTGCGACCAGAAAAGCAAGAGAAAGTGTCGCTGCTCCTGCCCCTTTTGCTATACGTCTGCTAATAGTCAATGTTGCGCCTCCAATTCTGTCTTTATTTATGTGGTCTTGAGTGTGTCGTCATCTCTATTTGCGTACCTGATTTTGACAAAGGGTGCGGCAAGCAAAGAGATGATGTGATTTATCGCGCTTATCATGAGTGGTGCTTCCTTGCAGGGAAACCGCTTCATGACACTCCATCGCGTGGAGAAAACCTGATTAGAAGAGTTGGATTACCGGATGCTCAAGGGTAGAAGCGATCACTGGTAGGAAATGGCCGGGCAGCCACATTTAGGGGGAAGAGTGCCGGAGAGCGCGGAGAGGAAGGCATCTGCGAGTGCGCGGAAAGGCGTACTGCAATATATGCTCGACCTCAAACCGGAGGGTTTGGGAGCGTTAAGGTTGCGAGTAGAAGAGCGCAGGCCTTGCCTGCCTATGCTGTGGCGCAGCGAGAACGCTACCAGCATATAGAGGACGCACCTCATTGTATACTGCGTATAGCGCGAGCTTTGCCCCAGCCCCTTCCTCTGGTGGACGAAACTGTTTGCGGCCATTAGCACACAAAGTTCTCGCCACTCTTCCGCTCTAACCATAACCTCCCCAAAGCAGCTGGCTAGCATAAAGATGCCGCCTGTTAACTGCCCTCAGAGGATAACAGAGGTGTAGAAGCCCGGTCAAGCTTTGACGTACGTTATGTTACGTATCTTTATCTAGTACATCTTTCGGATTATTCTTGCTACGCCTTTTGATGCGCCCGCTCATATCATGTGGGGTACTGACGGCCCGTGACGGGCGATAGACGGCCGGCAAGGGGCCGCCGACCACGAAGGACGTACCTGCCCATTACCATTGCTCACGATGGACATACTCTGCCTCGGCCTTGCGCCCCCTCTTTAGCGATGGAGATGGCACGTCCTGGGTGCGGTAGCCCATCGGTATCACACCCACTGGTGTGACCTCAGTCGGTATGCCAAGCAGTTGTCGCACTTCATTGAGGTCGAAAGCCCCCGCAAACCCCGCAGCCAGGCCCTCGTTCACTGCCGCGAGCAAGAGAACCATTATTGAGCAGCCTATATCCATATACCAATACGGCACCGGCCACACGATTTCTGTGCCGTCCTCGTTGATTTTATCTTTCTCCTGGTAGCGCCTGTGATAAGCGGCTTCGCTCGTACATGGAATTATCAACACCGGCGCTTCGGAGACAAAGGAATGGAAGCCGCTCGCCACGTAATACTCTTCTCCGCACATACGCGCCAATTCGCGCTTCGTCTCTGGCCTGGTCACCACGATGAACGACTGCCCCTGGGTAAAGCCCGCGCTGGGGGCGTGCCGCGCCAGGTCGAGCATTCTGTCTATTACCCCCGGCGGCACTGGGTCCGGCTTGAAGTGCCGCACCATCCGCCTCTTTAGAACTACTTCTGTAAACTCCATTAACTCATCTCCTTTCGCGATTAGACCTGCAAGCTCTCTATCACAGCCATGCAGCGATGCGCCCATGTTGCACGTCATAAGAGCAAAGAGCTTTTGCTCTTATGAAGCAAGGCCCCTCCCAACTTGCGGGGAGGGGCCTTGCTTCAGCGTAATTTCTCTGTAAAGAGAAAAGATAGCTTCTAGATAAAGAGTGGCGCCAGCACGAGTGTGATGGTCGCCAGCAGCTTTATCAGCACGTGCAGCGAGGGGCCTGCGGTATCTTTGAAGGGATCGCCTACCGTGTCGCCCACTACCGAGGCTTTGTGGGCCTCTGTGCCTTTGCCCAGCACCTGGCCGTTCTCGTCTTTCAGCCCGCCCGACTCGATAAACTTTTTGGCGTTGTCCCACGCGCCCCCGCCGTTATTAAGCACGTTCGCCATCAGCACACCAACGATGGTGCCCACCATCAGCAGGCCGCCGGCGGCTTCCCAGCGCAGAACCAGCCCGACGATCACAGGGGTGCCTACCGCCAGCAGCCCAGGCGCGATCATTTCGCGGAGAGCGGCGCGGGCCGAGATGTCAACCGCGCGTGCATAGTCAGGGCGCGATGTGCCCGCCATGATGCCGGGGTCGGCGCGGAACTGGCGGCGCACCTCCTCGATCATCTGGCCCGCCGCACGGCCTACCGCACGTATAGCCAGCGATGAGAAAAGAAAGACCAGCATAGCCCCGATAAAGGCCCCGATGAAGACCTCAACCTGCGACAGGTTGATTGCCAACTGGCCGTTGACCAGCGGCAACTCCGGCTTCACCTGGCGTACCTTGTCGAGGTAGGCGGAGAATAGGAGGAAGGCCGCGAGCGCAGCCGAGCCTACCGCATAGCCCTTTGTAAGAGCCTTTGTGGTGTTGCCTACGGCATCCAGGCCGTCGGTAATGTTACGCACAGACTCGGCCTGGTGCGACATCTCGGTGATGCCACCCGCATTGTCGGTGATCGGTCCGAAGGTATCCATCGCCAGGATGTAGGCGCATGACATGAGCATGCCCATCGTCGCCACCGCTGTGCCGAATATACCCGCAGCTACATTCGTGTCAACCGCGAACTTAGTTGCCAAACCGGGTACATCCATCTGGAAGATAGCTTGTGCGGAAGGATTGCCCAGCGTGCCCAGGTAGAACGACGCGCCGAGCGCGATCACTATAGCAATCGTCGGCAGGAAGGTCGTCTCGAAGCCGACCGCGATACCCGATATGATCGTGGTGGCCGGGCCTGTGCGCGCTGCGTTAGCTATTTCTCTGACGGGTCGCCAGGAGCCTGCGGTGTAATATTGCGTGATATATACGAACGCTATCGAGGTTGCGATGCCAACCAGCCCTGCAAGCCCATACCAGAAACCGGAAGAAAAGCCGTTCTTGGCCGCCTCCGGTAGCATCAGCATGCTCAACACCATCATCCCTATAGCCGAGATGATAGCCACGATATAGTAGCCGTTGTTGAGGGCCGCCAGGGCTGCTTTGTCGGTTACATCGGCCCCGCCTTTTCCACTTACGCGCGCAGCCAGGATGCCTATAAGCGAAGCAATAAGCCCGAAGGCGCGTACCACAAGCGGAAAGAAGATCCAGGCGGCATTGGTGCGCCCGGTCACTTCATATAGCACCACGCCCAGGATCATAGCGCCTATGTTTTCGGCGGCGGTCGACTCAAACAGGTCAGCCCCACGTCCAGCGCAGTCGCCTACATTGTCACCCACCAGGTCAGCTATAACCGCCGGGTTGCGCGGGTCGTCTTCCGGTATCCCAGCCTCTACCTTGCCCACCAGGTCAGCGCCCACGTCGGCAGCCTTAGTATATATACCGCCACCAAGCTGGGCGAATAAGGCCACGAAAGAAGCCCCAAATCCGAAGCCTACAATAAGGAATGGAGCCTGCGCGATGCCGTTGGCCCCCGCGATAGCCGAATACGCCTCAAAGATGAGGAATACACCAAGCAACGATAGGGCCACCACCAGAAACCCCGATACAGCCCCACCGCGCAGTGCGACCGTCAGCGCCTCACCAAGCGATCTGCGGGCGGCGGAGGCTGTACGCAGGTTGGCTCGCACCGCCACGTACATGCCTATGTACCCTGATATACCCGAACAGGCCGCGCCCAGCAGGAACGCGATTGCGGTCAGAATGCCGAGGGTAGTTGTGCTAACGTCTGTCCCCGCGTTGCTGTGTGGTATAAGCGCCAGCAATATACCCACCAGCACGGCGGTGACCACCGCCAGAGCAGCAATAGTGGTATACTGCCGCTTCAGGAAGGCCATAGCGCCTTCAATGATCGTGCTTGCGACGGCTTGCATTTCCGGCGTGCCGGTATCCCTGCCAAGCACGTCTCTCGCCAGGTAGATAGCAAAACCAACTGCTATCAGCCCCGCGATTGGCACGAAATAGGTTAATAGATCGACTAAGCTCATTACCTCTCCTCCCCTGTATGGATGGTATCAGTACCGATTCCCCACGATGCGTGGCTCCGTTGCCACACTCGTCGCACCCTTTGGCGGGCGCGCCATGCGCAGCCCCAGCATACCGAACGCCCGGCCACGCAAGACGCAACCGGGCAAGGCGTGTGCATTGTAGCACATGTGCAAGCTTTCAGCAATTAGTAGGTGGAATGGACGCGTGAAACGTCAAACGCGATGGATTATGGATGCTGTCGCTTCGTTCCCAATCGTTACGCATTACCCAATAACAACCACCCACTGACCTTACCGCCTCACGTTTCACGAGTCCCTACCGCGTAGTTGCCGTTCGCGTGGTGGCTGGCGTTGCCCCACTGCGCCCGCTCAGCCGCCCCCAATCGCGGTTCTCCCAGATCACCAGAAGCATAGAGGCATTGAAGATTGATGAGTACGTTCCTGAAATGATCCCTATCAACAGCGCCAGCACAAAACTGCGAATAGTTGCCCCTCCGAAGAGATAGAGCGCGAAAAGGGTAATCAACACTGTGATGGAGGTGTTGATCGAGCGTGCCAGAGTTTGCACCAGCGAGTAGTTTACCACGTCCTCAAAGCGCTCAAAGCGTCTGCGCATGATATTCTCGCGCACCCGGTCGAATACCACGATAGTATCGTGAACTGAGAAACCGATAACGGTGAGCATGGCGGTGATAAAGAGGGCATCTACTTGCTCTCCGAAGAGGATGCCGAGAATAGCAAAGACGCCCACCACCACAAGCACATCATGCAGCAGCGCTATAACAGCGCACACTCCATAGCGGAAAGAGTTGGGTACCTTACGGAAGACCACTGTTAGGTATATCAGGATGGCAACGGCGGCAGCAAGGATAGCCAGCATTGCCCGGCCCAGCAGCTCGCTTCCCACTGTGGGGCCAACAGAAGTATAGGTTACCTCCGAGTTGGGTACGATCCGGTAGCGCGTGACCGTTTTCGTGGCGGGAGCCTGTGGCGTGCTCTGCGCCGTTGTACCTCCTGTCGTGCCCGTCGTCCCGGTGATGGTGCTGGTTGTGCCCGTGCCTATCACGGTGCTACCCGCCGCCAGCGTGGGTGTACCTGCTAAGGGCGTTCCCGTGCTTGTCAGAGTGCCTGTTGGCGTGATTGATATCGTATCTGTGACGAGTTGCCCGGCAACGAGCTTATCGTTTATAAGGGCCTGCTCTAGGTCCGCCTTCTTCTGCCCCGTAACAGCGCCAGGGAGGTCCATTTCAATGGTGTTCGTAACAACCGTACTTGTGCCTGTGCCCTGAGTTGCAGCTTTGACGATGGCGTCTTGGTACCCGGCCTTTGCCAGTGTTGCCTTGAACTTGTCTGCGCTGTTGGCAGCCGCATTGAGAGGGACAACCTCCCAGCGCGTCCCTCCTGTAAAGTCTATATCAGGCTTGATTCCGCCCGCGAATATAGCGATCAGACCTGGAATAATTACCAGGAGCGATATTCCCAAAAATACAAGACGTTTGCTTACTAAATCAATCATTACTTCCTCTGTGGCTATATAGAATTACGAGTTACGAGTTACGATAAGCTAACATGGGAGCTAATAGCCAGTATTCTCTAACTCGTAACTCGTAACTCGCCGGCTACGGTTCAGTTACAGGGGTAGTTGCGGGCGGTGCTGTAGGCCGTCTCTCGTCTATGTGGAAGGCCCATCTGCTCTTGCCAAGGGGGGTGTTTACGGTAGCCCGCAGGAATGTACGCGTAACCGTGATTGCGCTGAAGAGCGATACAATCACACCTATCGCCAGCGTCAGGGCGAAACCCTTGATAGTAGATGCGCCCCCGAAGGTTGAACCGAACCAGAAAAGTATGGCGCAGGTTATAAGGGTGGACATGTTAGAGTCGCGGATCGAAGGCCATGCGTGGTCAAAGCCCGCTTCGACAGCGGCCCCCAGCGTTTTGCCTGAGCGCAATTCCTCTTTGAGGCGCGAGAATATCAGCACGTTAGCATCAACCGCCATACCAATCGAGAGGATGAACCCGGCGATACCCGCCAGCGTCAGAGTAACGGGCACGAGTTTGAAGACCGCGTAAACAATCGCTGAGTAAAGAAGAAGAGCCAGACTTGCGAGCACGCCTGGAAGACGGTAGTAAACCATCATAAAGAGCATTACCAGCCCAAGGCCAATGCCACCTGCCACAAAACTCTTGTCAATTGCGTCCTGGCCCAACGTTGCGGAAATCTTGCGCGACTCCAGCAGCTGTAGGCTTACGGGTAGCGAGCCATACCTTAACTGCGTAGCCAGCTTCTGCGCTTCCGCGATGGGCATGCCGTTGATCTGGCCGTTGCCGCCTATAATCGCGCCCTGGATACTCGGAGAACTGATCACCCTCTTGTCCAGAACGATAGGCATATAATAGGTTGTTGTGGCGTTGGAAACGTGGGTGGTAGTGAAATCAGCCAGCTTTTTCGCTCCGTTACCCTTCAGCGCGAACGCCACATACGGCAGCCCCGCCTGATCGCGTTGAACGCTCACTTTGCTGCCATCTATATCATCACCTGTAATGATCGTCTGGTAAACCTGCGTGGGTGCAGTGGGCGTAGCTTGCGCTGTCGTGCCTGTTGCGCCTGTTGCGCCTGTTGTCGTGCCTGTAACAGTACCTGTAGTGGTTATGCTTACGGGGGCGGTAATGCTGCCACTACTACCACGGATCTGTTCAGAGGTTGGCGCGCCTTCCGAGGTGGTGACAAGCGTACCGACGGCCAGGGGAGTAGTGTTGCTGTTGATATATTCAAGGAAGCCCGTTTCCTTGATCAGGGCAGTGGCATCTTCGAGGTTACTGATGCCGGGTAGCTCAACCAGTATGCGGTCGCTACCTGCCGTTTGCACTACCGGCTCCGAAGCGCCGGTACTGTTTGCACGGTCTTCGATGATATTGCGCGCGGCCTCCAACTGTACTGAAGTTACAGTTCCCTGGTTGCCTCGTGGCTGGGCCTGCAACACCAACTGCAACCCACCCCGGAGGTCGAGGCCGAGCTTGGGTTGAGTGTCGCGGCCAAGCACAGAACTAGACATGTCAACGTAGCCCGCGATTATGGTGACAAGGAGAATGCCAATGAGCCATGTGTAAATATTCTGTCGCAAGGATCTACTCCTCTAAGGGTCTTCGCAGCCTTCACTCGACCGTAGCGCCTCACGATGGCCGCGACCAGGCACAAAACGCCGAAAATGGGACATTTACAACATAAACAAACATAAAGGCGCGCATGAGGCGCAGCCAAAGTAATTATATAAGAGTGATGTACATGTGTCAACTTTGGTCGCTCGTGTAAATGTTCAGAGTAGGGGTGCAGGGGCATAGCCCCTGACGGGGTATTAGGGGTGTCCCCTGATACTCACCAGGAAGCAAGCCCCCTCTCCCATGAAGGGAGAGGGGGTTGGGGGTGAGGGTGCACCCGCGCAGGATACCTCTTGAAGATTGCTCTACCCCTACTCTGAACATTTACTTCGTAGCCCACCTTTGACGCTCTACTCGCCCAATGCTACAATGCTGGTATGGACAAGACTGCTGCGCCTGGCTACCCCTTGCATATAACCCGCTCTCTTTTGGCTGCTGAGAAGGAGTGTAGAACGAGTAGTGAGGCTATGGCTTGCGAGGCGGCTATTATGCGGCTGGCGGAGGCTATTATCTATTACGTGGGGGCTATGGCTGTGGGGCAATACTCACAGGCGCTCTTCACCCAGGGGATAGCGGCTGACCCCACTCTCAGCCGCAGCCTTCGCAGCCTGCGCCGCGTTCTACCGGGACAGTGGCTAGGCTGGGCTTCGCGGGGGTTGAGCGTTGTGCCCGATGGGCAGGTGGTCGGTCTCGATCGGTGGTACTCAGGAGAAAAAGGCGAAGAGCTCGCCAGCGCCTATGAAGCCTTGCGGAGCGCGATGGTAGAACATCTTGCTTACACAGGGGAGTACGGACCACGTTCTGCGGTGTCGCCGCGCCTGCTGCTCGAGCTCATAGACCAGTTTTGCATCAGGCGCGGCAAAATGCCCGACGATGCGCTGCCGCCCGACCTCCAGACAGAGGTGAGTGCGGCCCTGTTCAGCGGGCTGCGTGGTATGCTCCTGAATGCGGGCTTTCTCTCCGAATACCCACTCTATGCCCCGCAGCAGCGCCACTTCCTGATGGGCGCTAAAGCCACAACACCCATGCCCCCTATATCTGCCCCCACTGACACGACCGCCACAATTCTCCTCTATCCACCCGGTGAGATGCCCGACTACACAAAGCGCCCCAACCTCCAGGCCGAGCGCATTCCCCTTTTCCCTTTAGACCCCCTCCTGGTCTATGTACGATGCGATCAATGCGACCGCTACCGCATCGCCGCCCTGAAAGAAGTGGTAGTGAACGCCCCTTCTTATGTGGGGCTAGACCCCGATTGCGGTCACGTGATCAATCCTTAGTTGAAGGGTAAAGAGCTCATGAAGAGGATTCGCATTATCCGGATTGCCACCAATGCATAAGAGCACCAGAGTTTTACCTTTCCTTCTGTGCGTTGTTTCCGCAACCGTAACGCTGCTGGGTAGCTCGCTTATGTTGATGGTGGGACAAGTTGGGCCAATTGTCAACTTATGGGGCGCGAGGTGGACAGTGATCGGATTGCTATTATCCTTGTACAATCTCGGCTGCCTGGGTTCAGCCTTCTACCTATGGAGAGCATCTAAGCGGAACCACGAACCACAAGGTAAGATCCTGGCTTCTCTTACAGTAATTACATGGTTTATTGAGATACCCATCTTGGTGCTATGGTATCTGGATATTGCGGGTCGCCTAGCAGTTTAGGTGTACTGCGTATCGCATAAAGTGTGAGGATACAGGTACTACATCCATAATCCCTTACTCACTACGCGTCCTCACGCCAGTGGCACATGCATCTCGAACCTGCGTACCTGGGGCGCTATGCGTGTGTTGCCGTGCGCGTCGGCTGCTGCGGCGGGGAGTATAGCGACCACCAGGGATGCCATATCGTCGGCGGGGCGGTTGTTATCGAGGTCGAGAGCACGGGCCAGCAAGTAATCGGCAAGCTCCCTGGCTGATGGGCTTCCCCCGGCCATACGCTCTCCCACACGGTTCAGGATGTCTATTGTGGAGCCTGAGCGCGCCCCCGCCTCCATCAGCCCATCAGTGTAGGTGACTACATAGGTATGGGCGTCCAGTGGTAGCTCTGTGATTACAGGCTTGGTCATAGAGTAGATGCCTATGGGAGTAGAAGGCTCCTCCAGCACCGTAATGCCGTTGCCGTCGGGCCGCGATAGGAGGATCGGGCAATGGCTATTACGCGACATCACGAGGGTCATGCTCGACAAATCTATAGAAAGAATCACGAGGGTGGCTGATACCTTACCCCCGCGATAAGTGTAAAGATAGTCGTGGACAGAGCGCGCCACAGCCCCGTCGCGTGCGCCGTCCTTTATCATGCTGATGGCCTTCGTGGTCACAAGATGTGATAGGCTTTTCGCTGAGCGCCCGCTCCCCTGCCCGTCGGCCAGCACAACAGAGAAACCCCCATGCGGCCTCTCGACCACCTCGACGGTATCTCCGCTTTCGCGGCTGGCGTATTTATTTGTCTTAGCAACAGCTATTTGTATATCCAGCATCGTCGGGAACGGACTCGTGAAACGTGATGAGTAGTGCGTAGTGCGTAGTGCGTAGTGCGTAGTGCGTGAGCCACAGGGTATAGACGATTTACCTATAATTCCTCACGTTTCACGTTAAATCCCTCACTCACCTCAAAAGAATATCTCCAACAGCTTATACGCCACGTAACTCAGGCCAAAACAGACGGGGATCGTGAATACCCAGGCTTTGACTATGTTGAAGGCCACGCCCCAGCGTACTGCGGAGAGGCGGCGGGACGCCCCCACGCCCAGTATAGCTGAGGAGATGACATGTGTCGTGCTCAACGGAAAGCCGAGCCGCGAAGCTGTCTCTATGACCGTAGCTGCGGTGGTTTCAGCAGCAAAGCCATGTATCGGCTCCAGGTAAACCAGACGCTGGCCCATAGTGTGGATAATGCGCCAGCCGCCCGCAGCCGTGCCGAAGGCCATAGCAGTAGCCGCCAATATTATCACTTCAACCGGTATATTAGGCAAGCCCGCCTTGTCCACAGAGAGCTTGAAACCGGCGGAAAATAGGGAAAGAGTAATTACGCCCATTGTCTTCTGCGCATCATTTGAGCCGTGGCTGTAAGCCATAAACGCTGCTGAAAGTATTTGCAGTCTGCGGAATGTGCCGCCCACCTTCTTGGGCGTCGCCCTGGCAAATGCCCACAGCAGAAAGCGCATAAAAAGACCCGCTACGATAAAGCCGATGATAGGTGAGAGAATAAGAGGAAGGATAACCTTGTTCAGCAACCCCGACCAGATAACGTGGTCAGCGCCAAGAGCGGCTGCTCCTGCTCCTACAACCCCACCAATCAGCGCATGGCTTGATGAGGATGGTATGGCAAAGTACCAGGTAAGCAGGTTCCAGATAATGGCGCCGATCAGAGCGGCTATTATCAGAAGCTGCGCTGAAGCAAAGTTGAGGCCCTTTATCGCCGCCGGGTCTACGAGGCCTGATGTTATCGTCTTGGCTACTGCCTGGCCGGTTAGCGCGCCGACAAAGTTCAGGACCGCTGACATCAAGATCGCCATCCCTGCGCTCAACACACGTGTCGAGACAACTGTAGCGATGGCATTAGCCGTGTCATGGAAACCATTGATAAAGTCGAAGCTGACGGCAAGTACTATAACCAGGCCCAGCATGAGCCAGTTGTAGACTCCAAGATCAGGCATTTTTGATTACAAGCCCTCGCAACACGTCTGCTATGTCCTCGGCTTTATCTGTGGCCCCCTCCATTTCTTCGTATATATCACGCCACTTGATGATATGTATTACGTCTTCAGGGTGGGAGAATAGCTCGGCCAAACCTGCACGCAAGAGGTCGTCAGCTTTGTTCTCCAGGCTGTTTATCTGGATAACCGAGGCTTGTATCAACTCCAATTCTTTGCGCTTTCGCAGGTGAGGCACCGCCTTGGTCACTTCTTCAGTGCAGCCCACTATGCAGTCGGAAAGCTGCTGTGCCGTGGGCGGCACCGCCTCCACTTTGTAAACGGCCATCATGTCGGCGGCGGAGTGGATAAAGTCGGTCACATTGTCAATGGCGCTGTAGAGATTGATAATGTCTTCACGGTCCAGCGGCGTAACAAAGCTCTTATTCAACTGCTCGTAAATACGGTGGCCGATTTCATCGCCTCGGTGCTCGTACTCGTGCAGCCGGGATGCCGCCTCCAGAGGATCGCGGAAATCATAGCAAAGCTCTCGGAGACCTATTGCGGCTTGCAATGAGTTGTTAGCGGCATCCTCAAACCATTGAAAGAAGCTGGTATCGTCCTTCTTCAGAAAATTAAATAGGGCCATAATCCTCCGCCTTCGGCGGAATTATGAATTAGTAATTATCAATTAGATTACCACAATTCATAATTCATAATTCACAGTCCCGCCGTAGGCGGGTGGCGAGAGAGGACTTCACGCTGCTCATACATTCGGGCGTAGTAGTCCGCGAACTCCCCCGACTTTATCTTGTCCCACCACCAACGGTTGTTGGCATACCAGTCTACTGTTGCCTTGAGCCCCTCTTCAAATAGCGTGGTGGGCTGCCAACCTAACTCTTTGCAGGCTTTCGCGGTGTCTATAGAGTAACGGCGGTCATGGCCTGGACGGTCCTGCACGTAGTGGATGAGGGTGCGTGGCTTACCTAGCAAGTCAAGCACACGATAGGTCACGTTGATATTCTCGCGCTCGTTGCCTCCACCTATATTGTATGCCTGGCCGGGTACGCCATGACGCAGAGCCGCTTCTATCCCCTCGCAATGGTCGAGCACATACATCCAGTCGCGCACCTGTCTGCCATCGCCATAAAGAGGAACAGGCTTGCCTTCGATAGCGTTAGTGATGAAGAGAGGCAGCATCTTCTCAGGGTACTGGTATGGGCCGTATGTATTAGAGCCACGTGTGACCATCACAGGCGTCCCATAAGTGGTGTAGTAGGCCAGGCACTGCAATTCGCCCCCTGACTTGGAGGCTGAGTATGGCGAGCGCGGCTCCAGCCTATCTGTCTCTTTGGACGAGCCGTCGAGCACCGCGCCGTACACCTCATCGGTAGACACTTGCAGCATCCGCTCCAGGCCGAACTTGCGTGTGGCCTCAAGAAGCACATACACGCCATATACATCGGTTTGTATGAAGCCTCCCGGCTCCTCGATAGAGCGGTCTACGTGCGACTCGGCGGCAAAGTTGACTATAGTGTCTATACTGAACTTCTGTATCGTCTCGTCCACCACAGCCTGGTTAGCTATGTCGCCCTTGACGAAGGTGAAGCGCGGGTTGTCCTCGATCTCCATCAAGTTATCAGGATTGCCCGCGTACGTCAACTTGTCATAAACCAGGATGCGGCAGTCGGGATACTTTTGCAGCATCATCCTGGCAAAATTACTGCCTATAAACCCGGCTCCGCCGGTAACCATGATCCTTTGCAAGGTTTTCTCCTTCGACTCGTGAAACGTGGGGGATTATGGGGAGATTATCTTTATCCTCTAGGCATCACGCCTCACGCCTCACGCCTCACGCCCAGCGTATCCAGCACTTGTTGGGCATGCTCACGATAGTGGTCGGTTAGCCAGTCCAGTATGTCAGAAGCACGCGTTGGGTAAGGCTCTTCGGCCCCAGGATAGTATACCGAGGCTGCCGCGCTATATTGTTCCTGTTCAAGGTCGCGTAGCTTCGCGGCAAGCGCATCGTGGGCCACCTCCATCGTATCAAGATTAATCCTGTGGCCTTCGCTGAGTGGGACGCTGGTTTGTGGAGGCTTATGAGCTTTTGCTTGCTCGTCGTCGCTTACAGCACCCGCCATTTTCACTTCCTGGTATTCTGCTTCCTTCATCAGATCGAGCAGCACTGAATACATATTGATTGAGCCTGTGACGTGCGGCACCAGGTCGCTTATAGAGTAGTCGTCGCCTTCAGGCTTGTAGTCTAACGCCTCGACGGGCACTCTGCTGAGCGCATTTTCAAAGTCATCACGCGCATGGTCAAAATCAGCCAGCGCTCTCTGCCGCTCAATTATCCCTTCAGCCATCTCATCCATGGATTTGCCTCCCCTGGAAACCAATTAGTAACTATGGACTACAATACTCCAATTCATAATTGCTAACTCCTCCTTACAGCACTCCAACTTTGCTGTTATCACCCAGCAGCATCTTATATGCCTTTGGTTTGATGGGCGAGCGGTTTATCTCCACATTGCGGCCAATCAGGCTATCTTCCAGGCGGCCCGGCAGGTCTATCACCTGGCTGTTTTCCAGGATGATAGAGTGCTCGACCTCGCTGTCTGTGATGGTGCAGCCGTAGTTGATAGCGGTGTAAGGGCCTACATAGGAGTTCACTATGCGAGTGCGTGCGCCGATAATGGCGGGGCCTCTGATCACCGAGTTGAGGATCTCTGCGCTCTGCTCGATGACTACCTTGCCTTTAATCTGGCTCTCGCTATCTACGAAACCTTCTATACATGGGGTCAGCTTATCGAGCACCAGGTGGTTTACAGCCAGCATATCTTCGAGCTTGCCCGTGTCAATCCACCAGCCTTCGAGCACGCGAGGGTGAACATGATAGCCTGCATCAAGCAGATATTGGATCGCATCGGTGATCTCATATTCATTACGCCACGAGGGCTTTATATTGTGTACAGCCTCAAATATATGGCTATCAAACATGTAGATACCGACCAGCGCAAGGTCGCTCACGAACTCGCGAGGCTTCTCGACCAGGCGTTTTACTCGCTCATCTTCCAGTTCAGCGACACCGAACTGCTCAGGATTAGGCACCTGTTTGAGCAGCACCTGGCAATTCCAATCGCTATTCCTGAAATCGTCCACAAAAGAAGCGAGCCGATCTTCCAACATGTTATCGCCAAGGTACATCACGAAAGATGCGCTCCCCAGGAACTCCTCGGCTACCATAACGGCATGAGCCAATCCTAACGGCTCAGACTGCTCGATGTAAGTTACATTGGCTCCCCAGCGTTCGCCTGTGCCCACCGCCTGCTTGATCTCGGCACGTGTATCGCCGACCACTATGCCTATATCGGTTATACCTGCGACGACCAGGTCTTCTATACCATAGAATAGCACCGGCTTGTTAGCCACCGGCACAAGCTGCTTGGCGCTGGTGTAGGTGATAGGCCGCAGACGAGTGCCTTTGCCGCCGCTAAGTATAAGTCCTTTCACGAACCCTCCTCTGCCAATCTTTGCCCACTCCCCTATTTTCTTGCACAGAATAGCACAGAGGCATGGGCATGTCAAAGCAGGCCAGCTTCGTAAATGTTCAGAGTTGGGGTTGAGCAAAGCAGGGCACTAGCATTGTACAAGGGCAAGGCCCACCCCCTAACCCCCTCCCACACGTGGGATGGGGAACTCTTATCAG
>JADEYI010001671.1_pt1 | contig 14794 bp, 22 predicted proteins | sample 8542331 | NCBI WGS metagenome assembly JADEYI01 (sample SAMN16510988, study PRJNA670497) | mine drainage metagenome | isolation source: biofilm near Copperflume 1 | place: Germany: Marsberg coppermine Kilianstollen | collected 2018-02 | reverse complement strand
CCAATCAGCCCTAGGCGGCTGGAGTGATGTAATCTTCCTTCCTTCCTTCCTTCAAAAGGGAAATGGGAGGGCAGGGAGGAGGAGGCAGGAGCGGAGCGCAAGGGGGGCCGACGGGCGCGAGAGGAGCGCCGGAATTCCGGGCCTGGGGAAGAAGCAGGGGGAGGAGGGGCGGACGGGGGAGGAGCCCGGGGGCCCCCCGGGGGCGGAGCACGGCGGTTTGAGCGACGGTGGGAAGAGGAGGGCTGGCGGGCATCGAGGCGCACAGAGGGTCGAAGGAGACGGGTGGAGCGGCGCAAAGGTGGACGGCCAGCAGGAAGGGGGCCAGGGAGGTGGACTTCAGAGGGGGAAGGAAAACGGCGACGTTTGCACTGGAGATGGAAATTGTTGCGCACGCGGCAGGTGGCTTCAATGATGGAGAGGTGGAGGGAGACCTCGAGCTGGGAAATGGTGCGGGAGGGATGAGGAAGGCCACAACGGGCGAGAGGTGGACGAAAATGTGAGGGGAGGAGGCCTGCCTTGCCGGGAATGAGGGGGTGGACCTCTACAGTGCCCCAGCCATGGGCAAGAAGCTGGCGATGAACGGCATATTGTTTTCGAGTGTCCTGCGCTCCCATGATCTGCGTATTAGGTATGACAGCCTGTTTAGGCCCAGTATCACCACCATCGCGTCAGTTCATGTGGCAAGATGATCTAGTACAGGTGGCTCAGTTCATCAGACTCTCATTAGGACGCGTACACAATGGTTTAGATGCAGTGGACATCTAATCAGCCTTGTTGGCTGGCACGATGTAATGTTTCTCCCTCTCTCTCAGGTCTTTTAGCGTTGCCGCATTGCGATACCTTATGCCTCTTATATAATATTGCTTGCTGAAGGCGTCGTGCGCGTATTGAAAGTGCTATGGTGAGCTGAATCGGCGCAACTTGGCGTCAAGATGTTTTTCTATACTTCACGGCTGCCTCTGTTAAAGCGCCATATCGTCTTTGTGTTGATGTACATGCGCGCAGGCAAGGCCGGAGGGCCTGCCCAAGTTCCAAACACCGCTCTGTAACATACCTTTCCAACAAGTGGACCTATGACCGAAAGATTGGTAGTTTTATTTAGATCCTATCCTCTGACACATCCTACCCTCTCACCCATTTTGACTTTAGTTTCCCAGAGCTTCTGGCTGTTATTGCGCAGATCAGTGTCCCACTTGATCCTGTCGCGCTTGAACAATGTAAGAACAGCACTGCCGCCATATTTGAAGGTAGCAACTTCTTCTCCCTGAATAATTTTCGTGAAAATTAGCTGGATGCATAGGACATGTTTCAAAGACCAGCATTTGCACACTTTCACAGCCGAGCATTCAAAGTTAAGTTGGCGATGAACTGTCATTCTTGAAAAATAGTCGTAATCATACCTTGCAGATCTGCTGTCCTTCTTCAACTGATGTCTGAATGGATCCTACTTGAGAGGCTCCAATTGCACACATAATCACTGTGCCAAATGATGATGTCTCGAACTCAAGGATAGCACGCTCATTTTTTGTGTAAACATCCAAAGGACTGCTGATTGCCACAGCCTACAGTAATCACATACAGCTCAAACCACAACTTTGTGCGTGTCACATCTCAGATACCCTTGAATACTTGCCTGTGAAGAAAGAGCGCATTATCGTCTCACCTCAACAGCATATAACATAGACCCAGCATGGGCAATATGCCTGAGACTGCCAGTAACGGGTGCATGAAGTCGATGATAGTCTCCTGGGGACAGCCTGTACAACACACGTAACATGACAATTGTTTTGACCAATAGACATACGGGTAATTTTGATACGTGCAAACCTCTGCAAGCACAGTTGGCTGCACGTAAAATATGAGAACACATATGCCAACTAGAAGCACCTGTTTATTATGATTGCACATCCATCCCAAGCGGCTGCATCATATCTGCAATGCACATCAAACAACTTAGGCTTCTTGAGCACAGCAGTGTACTTTCAGTCCCCCATTCATTGTATTTGAATGCTGACAACATGCATCACAGACACCCCCATCTGTCCTTTGGCTTTGAATGCATATTTGGATGTGTCACGTGCATTCTTGAAAGTCATGGCAGCAAATTGAAAAATTAGGGCAGCAGCTCACCTACTCCCCAGCAGTTTGTCGACGGTAAAGTGCTTGCCCTTGATCCACAACGATGTGGCCTCCATCACTGTATCAAATACCATTACTTTCGAGTCTGCTGAAGACACTGCCACTGATGGATTCCTGCAGATTCATGCACATCCATTGAAACCCTTTATCAAATTTCCATACTTTTGTATAGAGATGAGTTTGAACTTCAAAGCTGTATCGCATCACATAAGCTGTTCTTCCATGCGATGAGCCCAGGGGCATACTCTGCATTGGCGACGGGCCTAACCCCGTTCTTAAGATGGCGAGAGAAAAACTCATTGAGTGTGTTGTATTGTTCCAAAGGCTGTCCAACTTCTTCCATATTGACTTGGTAATCCTGCATGCAAAGGCCACTATGAGAACAGACACGCCCATACACTCACACATCCAATGCTGCACAGAGGCAGTGCCCTGGATAGCAACAGGGTGATCGCGCAAGCAATAGACAATGCACGCCATCAGCAATTCAACGCACCGGTACTATTCTCCTTTCTCATTGCCAATCAAGTGAACAGGCTTACCTTAGAGAATTGCACAATGGCTTTGGCAGTGCAAGGCCTGTTACACTTCCATCCAGCGTAACAAGCAAGCCAATGCATATAGATCCGCATAAAAAGCGTCATAAGCCACAGCTGCCCACGCCACACAGAATAAAAAACACCGAGCTCGACCTCGACATGAAAGGGCTACAGCACACGAAGATGTTAGTCCTCAAGCATGTGCACCTAAGAACACGAGGCATCTTTGTTGCATACAGGCTATAATGCAAGCGATTCGATCCGCACAGCCGACACTGTAAGCTCTTCTCCAGTTTCACGGTCAACAAGCTTCGGCGTCACACAGTGCTGGCCCCAGCTGGCTGCCCGATTGATAATAGCGTTCTCCCAGTCGAGCGTGCGCGAAAGAAGCACTCCCATTTTTATCTGTACCGCAAAAGGTCAAGTGTTCAGCACGCGAGACGCGCTTAACTCAGCGTACTTCGTTTATGAGGCACCTTACTTTTTGAGAGGCCAGTTAAGGCCAGAGGAACATCTTCAGTGCTGGCAGATCCTATAAATATCTTCTTCATAATTATCTTCATATCTTGTGGCTACAGAGCGGCTTCCATTGCAAAGCCTGATTTGGTCATCTACAAGATTCGATTAAAACTACCTGGGCACGCTTGCTCAGACAACCCTCAGGTCCAGTACAATTCTCAGGACGGGGTATAGAGGTGGTATGTGTGCAGATTGAAGTTGTGGAGAAGCACCTCAAGTTCTGGAGAAGCTCCTGAGCGCGGTGCTCGGGTTTCCTTCGAGTGCGTAAGGCACCACGTCCTGATAAACGACGCTTTCCTTGGTGCTTCTGTACCTGACGTCTCCTGGACTGTATCGATATTTAGCACGCTCAAGGCTTTACACTTTCGCTTTCGATCGGTGTGTTCGCTGCAGGTCACATCGTGGACCTGTTCACGTCGCTGGTGCTTCAGTCCACGCTGCCACCTTATTGGACGATGAAATGTGAGCGTTCCTTCAAGGAATGCGTGTGATCCACCCATAAGAATCCATCGCAAGCGACGCGTGCATTGCAGCATACAGAGGTGAGGCAGGCCTTCTACACAAGAGAGAGTATGCACTGTACGAGATTATCCAGATATTCGATGCTAAGATATTTGTCCCCACACAATTAGGAATCTGCATACCATTCCACTCAAATGGCATTCAGTGCTTTCAGCTCATTAAATACCTTGCGGCTGCGAGTGCAAATTCAGGTCATTGTTTTATAAAGATTATTGTAGTGACTGTTTTAGAATTCGAGGCTACGCCAGGGGGTTGTAGTGAGATTGGAGAATGCATCCCAAAAATGATCTATCAGCGTGTATGGGCTGATGCCTACAAGTGGAGTAGAGGAGATTTGCCAACATGCTCCAGCATAGACAACATTTGGTACATACCAATCCATCTGGCGGTACAGCAGCTGCTGAAGGCATCAGGTGCTAAATTTTTGGGCGTGTTTGATTGAGCCTATGTGCATCTGACCACTTGCTGGTGCACTTCCAGGCAACGCGGGTCACCCTGGGGACTTTGGTCTGTGTGCGCACGCTGATGCTTGATCTGGAGGTCTCCTGCCACCTTCTTCCCTGTCTCCCATCATTTGATTATACACAGTTAGGACCCCACACAAGACAGAGGCTGGCTTGCAATAGACCACATCATCAGTTTTGCAAGGTAAGGGTGGGTCCTTTGCAATAATGCAGAAGTGCAGTTACCAAGGTAACAATGGCTGCTGCAGGGCCAACATAGGTCAGCACTACCACTGATTCTGGTGAAGGCGAAGCAGTCTCGTGCACACTTGACAAACAGGCACAGTACCAGCTTGTCAACTGTGTCAGCAAATTCAAAAAAAGTTCTGTACATGGCAACTGTCTAACAGGACATGCAGGGCCAATATGCCTCATCCATGTGATGTGTTCCCCTGTTGGCAATGGTTGACTTCTATCTAAGATGCACTGTGTTACCACTCACTATTGCTGTTGTGCTTTCAAGGGGTCACAGATTCATTCATCCAGTGAGCTTGTTTGATGACTTCACAGCAGAGAATGACACCTGATGGCTATGCTGCAGGTGCAAAGGCTCCAGCATAAGGCCAATTATCCTTGTGAGGGTGCTGACAAACACAAGGGCAGGCAATCCTTTGAGAGCAACCTGCCATCTTCTATTCAGGGCAAAGCTTCTCACTCATGTAGCTTGAACTTTGGGGAAGGGTCAACCAGGCACCCATTGGATATCCCAACCCTGCCTGAGGGCATGTACAGGCCAGAACCTGCAGAGGTAGAGGCATCGAAAAGGCCCACAGCAGATAGCAAACACGTCTGGGTTGATGATAAAGCACTTGCAGAGGCCATCAATGCAGGTCTTCATTTCGGCCATGCCAATGCTTCTAAGCTCTGTCATCAAAGATTTAAAGATGCTGCATTTTGTGTGTGTGCATATTTTGACAACACAGAATAATTTTTTTACCTTTCTTCAAAGCCCGGACATATGTGAGTGATATTCTACAATCTCATACATCCACTTCTGCCTTAGTGAGGAAGAGCCATCTTGCTGTGCAGGTATGTCCAGAACAAGTAGTTCAACGCTTGTAGTTTGTGGACTGGGCTGTATTGTCTACAGAATCGAAGAATTGGTGGTGGAGCAGTTGCAAGATGAGTGGCAACCAGTGGAGTGGGATGGCAGTGTCAAGGTGTGCTCGATTTCAAATTCTTCATCTTTCTGAAAGGATAATATGACAATGACAAATCAAGGCTCTCTCAGGACACTGAAATTGACATTGGCGTTACCTGCGTGCAGGACATCATCAGACCCTCATATTGAGAACAAGATTTTTGCCATGCACGTCTGTATGCCCGGCATTTGAAAATGCAGCAGCTTGGTTTTTGGCCACAACGAAAATGACAGGTTTGCTCATGCACTTGCAGGTTTGCCCATGCAAAGGTAGTCTCAAGCGGAAGGACGTGAGTGCTCTGTCATTTCATTCAACTCATGTCCCGATTTGGAGCGATAACTTTGCATACCTATCTTATTCGAAATGTAGGTCAATATTGGGTAATATTTATGGCAAGTCTGGACAACATGGCATCGAATTGCCCATGGATCAGTTATCGAAATAGGAGAAAGCTCTTCAATACTCTTTGCCTTTTGTGACTGAGGATGGGTGCAACGCAGAATGAAGAGGCCAGTGACGACTTTGATGGCCTATCACCTAAGAAGAAACGCCATATGTGGACCTCAGAAGATCACACCCAATTTGTCAATATTGTCAAAGGACTGGGAGATAGTAAGCAGGCCTGTTAGCCTCCCAACATAAGGACAATATAGCTTCAATATCGTCCAGCTTTGTTGTATTTTCAGTGCTGCATGGATTGGAGACATGTTCTGAAACTCCTGTAGGACAAAGCATACACAATTTGTACCTGGATCAGCCTCAGGATCTGCCATGCCAAGCAGTAAAATGCCTGTGCAGGGGCTGTGCCTAATCGCATTCTGGACTTGATGCATGTGCATGGGCTCACAAGGGAGCAGGTGGCAAGCCATCTACAGGTGAGCTGGGCTCTTGCAATGGTTGTGTTAGTCAAGGAATATCTGCAATTGCTAACAAGCAAAATGGTCACCCAGTCACTGCGCTTCTGGTCGCTTCCTAGGATGTCATGGCATAGCAAATCAGAACAATTTGTCCCTTCAGGCTTGGCCCACACAATGTGCCTTTCACAGCTTGTAAAGCTATCATCATGCAGAGCGAGTGTGTGCTGTGATTTATAGGGTACATCCAGCAGGCTGCGGTCCCAAATGGTATCTAGTGACAACTACACCTTCCAAGAAGTTGTATATGGCCTTCTTCCATGTAGGAATCACCATGCAGAGCTGATATCTTAAAAATGACAATCATTGCGTCCCGGCAGAAGTACCGAATGCGCACAAAGGAGCAAATTGAGGAGGAGACACACAAGGAGGTGCTTGCACAAGCCAGTGAAGTCTTGGGAGGTGATGGCTTGGAGGGCATGCTGCGCAATTTGGGAACTGTGGGCTTGCAGGCCATGCTCGAAGCCAGTGGAATGTCCCGTACTACACCAGGCACAGATGGTCTTGCATGTGCCAAGCAGGTGAGGCCACCATTTCCTTTCATGGCTTGTCCTGCGCTCCTTGGGCCACTTGTATACTCTCAAAGTGTGCTTCTGGAGAAGTATTTCTGAGTGATTTGCACACTGTGGAGGAGATGTCAGCCACAGGTTTACTGTGTTGCAGATCTGAAAATGTCTGAATTTCACAGGTGACTGTCACATTGCCTCTTCTCGTATCTGGCCAGCGAGCAATAGTGTTTGATTGGGCTGATGCACCGCTTGAGCGGCACGGCTTATCTGATGCACATGTGGCAAGAATGCATCTCGAGGCTTGCACTCAAGAATTTCAATGTCCGCAGCCGGACGTGTGGAGAGCTTTGGCTACTGTTGGAACTGGCAGCAGTTCACTTCCACCCATTCCGTCAACTAGTTGCTTGTCTCTGCAAAGCCTGGGCTGTGAGGATAGGTTGTCTCTTCCAGAGCAAGGCGAGTCATCCCTGCTGGGCCTTTTAAAGTTGCTGTGTTGAAAGTCAGACACCCTCCTGAGCAGGCCTGGTCAATACCACTCTAGAGTGCTGTGAGGGCAATGCTGCATGCCACCACTAAGTGTCATGAGAGTTAAGACACTAAGTCTGAAAATCCAGGAGGCCCTAAGTGAAATGAGCCTTAGTGGCATAGACCTTTCATGGCGTCTGACAGCTGCATCACACAGTCGTTGTTGCATTTGATGAGTAGTCTCAGACCTCATATCCGGCTAACACCAAAGCCTACTCAAGAAGAGTATTAAGCCTAGGAAACTAAACATATTGCTTCTTGGCATTTATTGAAAATTGCGCTCTATTTTCAACATTTTGGCTATGCTTGCAGGACATCAGATAGGGGCGATCAATGCAACTCATGATCTGGCTGGGACGCTGATACAGAACAGTCCATGCATCCTGTCAGACCTGGTGAGCACAGTGTGAGGCTTGCTCTGAATGTGATAGAACCATTTATTAGGATGGTTGCCAGCAAGCTGACAAAGGGCTTATCTGCAATTTTTTTCTGTGCATATTGCATATTCCTGCTAACATCAGCATGCAAAAAACAGCAGGCTCCTTCCGCCATCCACACTTCAAGGTTTCCTGCTTGACTTTTTTCTCTGGAGCGATGCTCTTGCCTACACACTTGAACATCCTTTAGGATATACTACTAAGGGCGTATGTTGCCTGCAGGCAAACTCTGCCACGGAGCTTGGTAGAGACCGCAGCAGGGGAAACGGGCTTGACAGCACAGGACACGAGACCCTGGACGACTTCTTGGAGTCCTTTATGCTGCCGTAAGGGCTGTTTTTTTAGAGTCATTTGTAGTCTGTGATCTGGCGTTGTTGCGATTATGTACTGACAGCATGGCAAATAATCATGAGGAGTTGAGGGCTCTATATTTTAAAGGGACAAATTGCCTTCAGAGCCGGCATAGCTAGACTTACTGTGCTTGTCAATCAGGCTTGAACGTGCTTGAATAGTTATTGAACTGCGGCCCTTCAGTGCATACAGGTTTATCAAGGATGTCGCCATGTAGAAAGGGCTTTATTGGGGTAGCTGTGCTTGGTGTATTTTTTTATATCCTGAGTTTGAGGACCGGTTTGAGGACTGCCTGAGGACCATATCATTAGGGAGAAAAATCAACTTGCAACGAGTACCCCAAAGTGCCCAGAATAGGCGCACGTGGTCCAATAATCCCGGATTTCGACGGAAACTTGTGTTTCTGACCAGACGAGGGTCCTTTTCAGTTATACGTCCCGTCAAACCTGATTTTAAAAATTGTAATAAGCTCCTACAACTGTTGATCAGGCCGCCCGATCCTGATTGCAACCAATTGCGACCCGCACCCGTGTCGATGAGTCCATCCGGAATATGCAAGACGCTGCACGATCGTCGTCACTCGCCTGCGAAGGTGAGTTCTAATCTACTACTAGTCTTAGACACCAAAAACTGCTGTGTTGATTCTCAACGTCTCCTGCAACTCGAAAGTTAACGTCTTCAAGTAGTCCGGAACAGATTCCGGAACAGATTGTGCACTGACAGCGAATCTGCCTTGCTTCAGAAACAAATGTAAGGTTGAAACTCTTTGATCTGCAGGCAGCAAGACAAAGGGCGCAGGAAAATGAAGCCTGGCGTTCCGTCAAGAAGTATGCGCTCGCGATCCTGCACGAGCTACAAGACGGTGGACCTGTTCCCTTGGCTCCGATTTTGCTACAACCATCTTTCTACGAGACGAAAGATCTTTGGATAACGTTACAGTTTCTGGTAAGTTTCTGTCCCCGTCCTGTCTTTTCTTGAATGCTTTTGATGAAGTACTCGATTGCATGTGGTCCCTCCTTGTGTTTGTTACTAACTGCTACTTCTGCAAGTAAAATATCGTTCTGCTACAGGTTTCATGGAACTTTGTGGAATGCTCGCAAGCGCTCACGCCTCATGCGGATTTTAGCAGCCTGACTGTGAAGCTTGGCATGCCTGTGGAGGATTTTGACAAGCATGCAAGACTGACAGACATGAAGAATTTCTGCTGGATGCTTTGGTTTGAATCAGTGGGGAAACTTTCACACAAGAAGCTTTTGTGCACTTGCTGAAATTTGCTCATTAGAGGGCAGCCAGCTTGCATTGAGTCACAGTGTGCATGTTGCACTGTATAAAGTTGATGACTGAAAATCAGTACAATAGCTATTTCTGCATGCTTTTTAACATATTGACTGATAGAACATGATGATATCATTGATATCAGTAACCTGCACAACACTGAACCAGAATTTTGTCACACACGGACTTGATCTCTTAAGCTAATCTTGATCTCTAAGCTGCTCATGCTGGCTTATTCATGTATTGGCTGTTTGTAGACCATTAAGCAACCCTTACATAAAAAAGGCATTCCTCTGTTCCACCATTTTTCGTTCATAAGATTCGGTATGCACATGGAGCACAAAATAATCATCCCCCCTCCTCCTGCGCCTTGCCCTTCTTCTTCCCAAGCGACTTGATGAAGGCAGGCATGGACAGCCCAGCTGCGTTGCGATCATTTTCCAACTGAGTGAGCACGCGCTGCACTGCTGTGGGCCCCGCGCGGGTGGCAGGCATCTGAGCCGCCAACCTCTGCACTTCCAGGGCAGCCTCCTTCCACTCAAAGAAACGCTGCTTCACATTCTTTTGGCTGCGCACCTCCAGCGGCAGGCAGCTAATGGCAGCACTGCCGCTGAGGCTGTCACCATGTTCCCAGAGCTGCCAGAACTGCTGCATGGAGGCCAAGTGCCTCAGCTGCGGAATTGCGCGCTGCAAACGCTGTGCAGGACCTGTGCTCCCACTCTGCAGGCCTGCGGTCGGTGCTACTGCCGCGCGTGCCGCTCCAGGCAGCATTGAGTTGTGCAAGGCTGCTGGTTGGGCTGATGCGCCCGCTGCAGCATGCTGGGGCTGCAACATCATGTCATTGATAGACACCACTGGCAGAACGCCGTATCCAGGCACAAGCACGAACTTGCTGTTCGCCACAATCTTGCTGTGCTCGCGCTGTTCCCTCTGCTCTGGAGTGCCCAGCAGCCTGGCGAATGGCCTGGAGAGGACATTGGACGAGCCCAGCACCGGCCCTGCACGCGCCGCTGGCGGCCTTGCAGGGGGCACCATAGGCGCTGCCCATGGTCTGTCCACATCAGCTTCAGCCGCTGCCGGTGGCGCTGCCGCTGCCGCTGCTGCCACATGGGCTGAGGGTGCAGCTTCAATGGGTGCCACTACCTCAGTCCTTTGTGGACTGCTGTCTGATGAAGCTGATAGCTGCAGCAGGGGTGCTTCATCCCCTGGCTCCCCCAGCTCTGGAAGCAAAGCCTCCTCCATCGCCTCCACCATGTCTGCAACAATCAAAATGAATGCCTTCACGGATCTTCATGTATTTAGAAAATTCCATCGAGAGCAGCAAACTAGAAGAGAGAAGCCACTTAACCTAGTTCTGATACAGGAAGCACAGTCAAGAATTTCACGCAGCATTGCAATAATTTTATGGAACAAGGCATCCTCTATCAGGCAAGTACAGACCAGGCAGACATCCGCCTGAGGGCATGAAGCACATATAGAAAATCGTTCAATAGCATGACTTACAGTGCATGGCTTGGAAGTGGTGGGAGTGATCAGAAATGAGACTTCTTGCACTTCTTGTAGAAACTGCACACCTTCAGGCTGCGCGCTCGCCTCCATGCGCGCAACAGTGGCTTCCAGATGCTGGAAGGAGCGCTGCTGGCTGGCTAGCTCTGAGGCATAGCTGGTGCGAGCAGCGCCGCGTCCCTGCACCGCCCTGACCGGGGAGTAGGCAGCCACTGCCAATGCTCCGCTGGCAGTGGTGGGCTGTGAGATGAACTCCCTGAATTGCATCATGAATGCACGCACTTCCAGCATGTGCCTGGCAGCTGTCATTGGGCGCATGCTGTCAAAGCTGTGGGCTGCCTTGTCCTCCTCATACTGCTCCAACAATTTCCTGCAGTCACCATAATTGTTATCAAAATCTTCATGTCTCTAGGCCACATAGCTTCAAGCTCCTTGCTCTCTTGGCACCAGGCAATTCTACTCTCTGTGCCCTGCCCTGCAAAAAAATCACCTGAATAGCGGCGAGCCCAGCAGCAGCGCATGCACTGGATTCTCTGGGTATCGCTCGGCATCCTCAAGAGCATCTTGCACCACAACCAATGCCAGGTAGTCTAGGGCGGCGGGAACGCTCTCATGGAGTTCTTCACAGCGATCGTGCTCTCAAGCTCCTTGACAGTCTGCATGTTTCAGGGACAGAAATTGTAAAACAAGGTTAGCAAAGGCTTGGCAAGAAGGTACCAGAACTTTTCCAGAGCCTCGGTAGCTTATTAGAGCCTCCCCACACTCACACAGGACTGTGCGCGCACCTGCCGCAGCTTTGGAAGGAAAGGGAACAGCAGATCCATCAGCCCCTGTGGCACTTGCACGCAGAAGCGCGGGTGCCAGTACTGCTCATAGTCGTTGGTCGCAGCGCCAGGCCAGCCAGCAGAACCGAGAAGACCAGCAGGCTTAAAGTACATGAGGTAACTCTTTGTCATGGCCTCATAATTCCACTTGCCCATTCGTGCAATGATCTGCAAAAGAAAGGTCCGTGAGACGATGGAGCCAAGCAAGAACCCATAGACAGGGGCACAAACTCAATGCACTGACCAATCACAATAGTAGATGCTGCGCAATGTAGTTTGCTGGCATGAGACTCAGCCTACCCTTTCATCGATGCCCTCCTCGTCCAGATTCCTCGTTGCCAGTACCCGGAAAATATGTGTGACTTTCCTAACATGGACGCCCATCTCGTCCCGCACATAGCGCTTGATGGCCATTGCCTGTGTTGTGTAAGACAGATTCTCTCTCGGGTTGTTGGCAGGCCACATGGGGGTCTTCACCCACTTGTCAAAGTCATGCGGGTCTGGAAAAGGCTCCGCCATGATTGTGAAGCGATTCACAAGATGCTGCCCCAAGCTGCCATGGGGGCAGAGGGCAGGTTCTCTGTGGCGCAGGCTGCCAGAGAAGGACACCTTCCCATTTTCCAGGGTCTTGCCACCCTTCTGCACGAAAGCTAGCATAAATGCTGGGCAGGGCCCTGCAAGCACCAGGAGAGATTCAACTTTGCGACTTCACTGGGTTTCAGTGCCCAACATTGGACAGGAGCTGGTGCTGCACAGCTGTCAATTCCTCCTGATGCCCTGCCTGATGAGATTGATCCAGAATGGCAAGTGCTCCTTCAGCTTCAAGCAAGTGTGCAAACAAATTATGAGAACACAGGAACTCACCAATGCATTTGATCTCCCGCGGGCTCATCATATCCGCCAGAAAAATCATCCTGCCATCATCTGCTCGCCCAACGCTGGCGTACAGGTAGGCAAAGGAAGACCTGTCCCTGAGAGCAGTTGCACTCGGCGAGGCTAGCAGAAGCTTCATCAACTTCGTGTGTTGGCCAATGGTCAGAGTGTCCTCCACTGTATTGTCCTGGGGGTCCACGCCCCCAGATGGACGCATGCCCTTCGCTGCCATGTTGTTTTTGAGAGTATCATAGACTGCCCCATATGTTGTGTCATCCTTCAAGGAGGAAAGCGACACCTGCATGCAAGAAATTAATTCTGAAGCTCAGGTCTGGCTGTCATATTCCCACAAGCCACATTGCAGCACCCAAAAAAGAATGTGCAGTCAACCCACCTTTCTGCGTTTTGCAGCAGGCAGGGCTGCCAGCTCCGCAGCATATCTGCTCTGCAAGGCGCTGTGGGCCCCTTCCAGGACTTCAAGCCTCTGTGAGCCACAACATATCTGCCGTTCTCAGAGGTTTCCTGTGTGGACAAAAGAAAGGCAACTTCACCGAGAGTGCAGTAGAGGCAATTGAGATTACCAGCTCGGAGGCCTTCTGTGGCCAGTCCAACCCTGGCCAATTCTTGCCGACCCAGTGAAGGAAGCGCACTGCCACATCCACACCCGCCCGCACCATGTTGCCATCATAGGGCTGAGCACGCTTCCTGCCCTCCTCATCGTGGAGTAAAAACCACTGCAAAAGCAATGCATTTATTCTGAGAACCATGACCAGTGAAAGCCAGGGCTCCAACAAATTGAATTCGAGATGAGACAGTGGCTCACCTCAAATCTCTTGATAATGCTGTCATACTTTTTGATTGTATTCTCTATGCTAGAAGCTCGCTTCTCCTTGCCAATCTTTTGCAGTTCACTGGCGGACAGCCTGCACTGACAAGCAGCAAAAACATCACTGCTGCAAGACTTCCAAGTACCAGATGGTTGAACCCGTGATCTGAACACCCTTTCTCTTTCTCTGCGCTTGGTGAACCACCTCACCGTGCAGTGGACTTCTTGGGCCTCTTTTTGGGCCTCTTTGCTGGTCGTGCAGCAGCGTCTGGCTCTGACTCTGCCCCTGAATCACTATCATCTGCCAATCCCGACTCTGGATCTGACTCCTGCTCAAGGTCGGATTCGGAGGACGGAGCAGCTGCAGCAGCCACGCTTCGCCTTCTACGAGGGATGGGCTGCTCATCGGAACTGTTCGGTACTTCTGACTGCGCTGTTTCACTCGCTGATTGCTCACCTGAAGCAAGACCTGCAGACCAATCCCAACGAACCGAAACAGTTGATAACTGAAAGCCATGTTTGGAATCTGGTTTAACTGACATATCAGCAAGCAAAACGCGGAGCTCACCAGTTTCGGCAGACACTGTGCCGACTGCATGAGGCACAACTTCAGGACTTCTCAAATGGTTTCGGGTTGCCAACGCCTGGCTCCGGAGTAACCTGCCTACCGGTTCTAATCCGCTTGCTGCCCTTCTCAAGCTCACAAGAGATTCTAATAAGTTATCAGCCTGCATACCGCACAGCACGTGTTCAGACACCCCACGAGCAGGTTCAGCCCTCACGAAACTCCAACCAACCAGCATACTCGATCACACATTCATGCGCTAGCACTACATTACGCGCTGGCATCCGTGCTTGGGCTCAAGGCGGGGCAGGCGGGGCTTCTGATCTCGCATCACACCTGCGCAGGTTGTCGGGTTCGTTTCGGGGCCATATATGTGCGTCCACGGCTGAAGCTCCAGGAGACAAGCCAAGCATCACCTGCTATCACAGTAGCCCGGACAAGACTGGGAAACGGTGCGGGATCACGCCAGAAAGTGGATCTGATTACAGCCACATTCACGGGCACATATAGCGGCTTGAGGACCCTTCCCTAAGAAACCCTACGGACCCTGAGGACCCACCCGCATATATAGGGGTCCTCAAATAGTAGATATGTAGAGGCATCTACAAGTACATGGACGGCTCCGAGGTGAGTCCCCTGGCCTACATTGGCCTGTTGAAAGGGTTTCAGTCACTGTGCATGATTTGTAATGGACATTGTCATCATGAATGATTCTTTGTGCACACGTGGTGTTGTTAGAAAGCCAATGCCATGTTTTTGCTTTGATGCAAAAACCTGCCCCACGACGGCGACGGCGGTGGCAGCCAGCCTGGGGGGGGATGGGGG
>JADEYI010001670.1_pt1 | contig 14802 bp, 19 predicted proteins | sample 8542331 | NCBI WGS metagenome assembly JADEYI01 (sample SAMN16510988, study PRJNA670497) | mine drainage metagenome | isolation source: biofilm near Copperflume 1 | place: Germany: Marsberg coppermine Kilianstollen | collected 2018-02 | reverse complement strand
AAGATCATCACCGTCAAACGAAGATCACAGTACGTCCGTACGAACATCGAGGCTAGCTCGGCCAGCTTCGTCTGCGTCAGCTTATCGGAGCCGGTGATCGCGGTCTGCGGGTGAGCGAGCATGAGGTCGCGGATCTGCGCGTCGCGCACGGCCTGTTCGGGTTGTGGCAGACGACAACCGATCGCCCTCGCCGAGTCCGCGGATCCAGGCTTACGACTTGGTGCGCGGTAGTGATCCGGGCCGCAACTGTCGATCTTGAGCGTGTCGGTTCCGGGAAGGTAGAAGGCCACGCAAGATCATGAGGATGTGTCGTCACCACGGGTATCGAGGTCTGGCCAAGGCCCATCCCGGCCAGGTCCAGGCACCACCGCTCAAGCCGGGAAAGGGTGCCGCACCCGAGGACCTCGCCCGATGGGAGGCCGCCCGCAAAGCCCAGTCGTCGCAACGGATCTGCGTCGAGCATGCCAACGCCGAGCACAAGCAGTGGAGGCCCCTGCAGCGCTACATCGGCCGCCGCGAGTACTACGACGAAACCCACCTCGCGATCGCCGCCCTGGTGTCAGACCGCGCCGCCGAGCGCTGAACAAACCGACAACCCGCCAGACCAACACGCCCTGACCTCAATCGCGCACCAAGTCGTAAGCGTTCTGTTGCGTATCGCGGTCGTCGGCCCCGGTAAGACTCTTCGGGGGACGGACGACCGCAGCTATCGGTTTAGTACCAGTGGTTACGGCCGCCGATGGCGCGCCCGGCGCGTCCGAACACGAATAGCACCACGCCGATGACGAGCAGGATGGCCCCGATGGTCGTCAGGATCGGGATTTGAATGAAATAGCCGAGTACCAGCAGGATGATGCCGAGCACGATCACGCGTGGCTCCTTCAAGGTGTGGGTTTACATTCCCAGACGCTTGTGTCAACGAGGTTGGCGGGTCGAGGTTGCGGGTGTCCCAGCGGATCAGCGTCGTCATCCCATCCAGCGCGGTGCACTGAGATGCGCGCTCGACGCGACGGTAGCGTCATGGCGGCTCCGGCCGGGAGGGCGGCTGGATGCGGGGTCAACACGCTGGCGGCGCGCGGTCGCTGCTGCTCGGCGGCTACTGCCGCCTCGGTCACGGTCGGCGGGGTGGGGTCAGGGGTGGTCATCGGTCAGTCCCTTCCTCTCGTGGGCTTGCGTGGACCTGTTGTGGGTGGTTGTTGCGGTGTGGTGGTGCGCAGCGCGGCGAGTTCCTCGTTGTGACGGACCCGCTGCTCATCCAGCGCGGCCCGCAGTTGCTGGGCATCGCGTTCGGCGGCCTCGGTGCGTTGGCGCTGATCGGCGACCCGTTCGCCGGCGTGTGCCTTCTCGGCGGCGACCTGCTCGCGGGCGGCGGCGAGTTGGGCGGTGGCGGTGGCCAGCTCGGTACCCACCCGCAGCACCTCGCCCTGCGCCCGGTCGCCAGCCTCACGGGCGGTGGCCAACTCGCCGCGTAGCTGCTCAACGCTGCCCTGGGCGCGGCTGGCCTCCCGTTCGGCGTCCTCGGCGCGGCGGCGCTGTTCGACGGTGCGCTCCCGCTCCGCTACGAGCTCGCCGGCCAGACCATCCCGGGCCGCGGCCAGATCGACGGCTTCCTGCCGGGTCGCGGCGATCGTGTCGCGCGCTTGGGCGAGGTCGCCGCGCAGTACCCCCAGCTGCTCACGGGCTTGGGCCAGCTCGGTGCTGACCGCGTCGAGGCGCTCGGTGGTGCGGCCCCACTCGGTGGTGGCCACCGCGAGTTCGCCCTGCGCGCGTTCGGCCGCCTCGCTGGCCCGCTCGCCGGCGGCCCGGGCCTGGTCACGTTCGGCCTGCGCGGCCTCCACCTCAGCCAGCGCGTCTTCGGCGGCGTCCTCGGCGCTGCGCCGGCGCTGCTCATCCGCCGCGGCGGCGCGTTCGGCCTCGCGGGCCTGGGCCAGCGCCACATCCCGCTCGGTGTCGGCGGCGTCGATCGCCGCGCGTGCTTCGCGGTGCGCCCCGGTGATCTCGGCCGCCGCGGCGTCGGGGTCGGCCGCAGTCGCGGCAGCCTGCGCGACCTGCGCGGCCAGCGCACCCATCTGAACCTCGTGCCCGGCGACCGTCTCGCCGATCCGGGTCAGCAGGTCTTCCAGGCTCAGCCGAGCCACGCTCACCGGCCGGGACACACCACCGCCGGGCTGCTCGGGCGAGCCCACCCGCTCTCCCCCACCGCCCACCGGCGCCTGGCCGTGCGCGAGCCGGTACGCGGTCAGGCGGGTGTGATCGATCCCGTCGATCGTCGCCCCGCAGTACTTCGGCTTGCGTCCGACACCGGAGTACTCGATCCGCCGGGTGCACCCCGGGGTCTCGCACGCAACCGACCTGGCATGAATTCGACACCGTGACGGGCCGCGTCGTTAACCGACACTCGCCTGGCAGCAGAGTCGCCGCAGGCCGGATCTGTCGGGAACTGGCGCCGATAATCAATGTCGTCAAACCCCGGTCTCGGGGGTTTCCGACGGTACGGTACGGTACGGTGCGGTGGTGTTGATCGGCTATGGGCGGGTATCGACCGCCGAGCAGAATCCCGACCACCAGATTGACGCGTTGATGCGCGCCGGGGTGGCCCGCGAGGACGTCCATATGGATACCGCCAGCGGAGCGAAGGCCTCCCGCCCCGAGCTCGACATCGCGCTCAAGAGAGCACGCGCCGGCGACCAGCTCGTCATCACCCGCCTGGACCGGCTGGGCCGCTCGGTGTTGCACCTGGTGACCCTCGGCGCTCAGCTTCGTGAGCGCGGTGTGGGGCTGCTCGTGCTCGAGCAAGGGATCGACACCTCCACCGCCGAAGGCCGGGCCATGTTCGGGATGCTCTCGGTCCTGGCCGAGTTGCAGCGCGAACTCATCGTGGCCAACACCCGCGACGGCCTGGCCGCCGCCCGAGCACGGGGCCGCCTCGGCGGCCGACGCCCGAAACTCACTCCCGCCCAGATCGTCACCGCGCAACGCCTCTACGACGAGGGCGGGCACACCGTGCAGCAGATCGCCGACATCCTCAAGGTCAAACGCGGCACCCTCTACGGCCACCTCGACAAGGCCTCGGTCGGCGTCCGACCCCGCGCGGGCGCAACCCGCGCCACCGCGACCGAGCCCACCGACTCGCCGGCCACGTCGCTGCGCCCCACACCCGCTCGCATTCCACTCACCGACACCCCGCCCTCAGCGCGGAAACTGCAGCTGCGACAACGCCTGGTCCGCCAACGCGAGGCAATGCGCGCCTCCCGGTGCCCCACCTGCGGCAACGAACCAGTCAACGCCCAAACCCGCTGGCGCCAACGCCAGGACCTCGCCACCACCTGGCTGCACCTCGACGGTCATGAGCTTCGCGAACAGCGCCACTGCGTTGCCTGCCAACCCCATCAGCAGATCCTGATCATCGAGTGTGACCGCTGCGGCGACGGCCCCCTGGTCACCGGAGTCGCTGCCGACGCCGAGCAGTGGCCCACCACGCTCACGCACTGGCTGCGCAACAACGGCTGGCGCACCCACCCCGCACCCCGATGCGGGAACCATGGCTGACCACCGCCGGCCACCGCCGATGCTCAAGATCGGTCTCGGCGCCAACCGCTGTACCGCTACTACTCAACCCCGAACACCACCACCGCCTACCGCCGCCAGGTCGGCGCGTACCTGACGTGGCCGCACGCGCACGCCGGCGAGCATCCCGATGCGTTCGCCGACCTGATCGGCGCCGAGGCCGCGGTCACCGCATGGCGGCGTGCTCTCCTCGCCGGCGGACCCGACCGCGCGCCGCTGGCCGGGTCGACGGTCAACCAGGCCCTCGCCGCGGTGGCACTGCTCTACGAGCACGGCGCCCGCCTACGGATCAAGGTCAAAAGGGTCCGCATCGACCGACCCGGGGAACCCGACGCGCTCACCCGAGCCCAACAAGGCGCTCTCCAACGCGCCGCCGATCGTCGCGGGATCGGGGTGGAGAGGGTTTTCGCCCGGGATCCGGCGTTAGCGGACGTATCTGCTGTTCAGAGGGCTGTCTGGGATGAGCCAGGGGATGCTGTAGGTGCCCACCGGATGAGCGTGTGTTTGGCCTCGGTGAGGCGGTCGGTGTCGTTGTCGGGCAAGTGCAACGAGTCGACCAGCAAGGCCACGCTCTCGGGCGGGGCAGCCTTAAGGGCGAAGGTGCGCCGCTCGTCCTCGCGGATGGTGAATCCGTGATCGCGGAGGATCTGGGCGAGGCCGTCGGGCCTGCGGGTTGGGCCACGGTGGGTCGAGGACTCGGATTGCTCGCAGCACGCGTACCCCATCCCAGCCAGCCTCGTGGGCCGAGGCCGGCGGGTACCAACGCGGTGAGTATGCCTGTGGGTTCGAGGACTCGGGTGATCTCGGCGATTGCCTCGTCCAGCGGTGTGACGACCTGCAGGCACATCGCGGGGCAGACAGCGCGCGGACCGGTCCGGCAACGGCAGCGCGCTGGCCTCGGCCTGGGCGAGGGGCCTCGGCTGGCGGCGGTCGCGGCGGCGTTCTCCGCTGGGGCCTGTCCACCCTCTCCGACGCCGACGACCAGCTGACCCTGCTGCGGTTCGTCGCCGACATGACCCAAACCCAGATCGCCGCTCGCATCGGCATCTCCCAGATGCACGTCTCCGGCCGGGCTGCTGACCCGCACCCTGAGCCAACTACCGCAAGACCTGGACGCTATCGGCTCAGCGCCGCCACCAAGCTGCGGTCGTACTTACCCTGTTACGGATCCGGTCGGTTCGATGAACATCCGCTTCGTCAGCGAGCGGTCACGGTGATGGTGTGGTGGCCGCTCGCTCCGGTGGGGAACGGGGATCGTGGTGTCGGGTCCTGCACCTGCGAACCCGCCCGGGCGACACAGCTCACCCGCAGCCTGTGCACCCCAGCCGGAAGCGTGATCGGGACCCGCCACCGGCGCCATGAGGCGGGTGCCAACTCGGCGGCGAGCTCGGCCGTTGTCCATGGCCCGTCGTCGACCGCGATGTCCACAGCGCTTACTCCGCCGGGGGGCGCCCACGCCACACCGACGACGTCGACCGGGCCGGCCGACACGCGTGCACGGTGCGCTGGGGCGTCGATGCGAGACAGCGGCCGGACCCGGACCGGGCCCCTGGCCCAGCCCCGGGGCAGCCAGTAGTCCTGGTTGGGTTGGGACTGCAGCCGAAGCTCGGTTAGCCACTTTGGCCCGGTGTACTGGCCGTAGATGCCGGGGAACAGCACCCTGGCAGGGAACCCGTGCGCGGCGGTGAGCGGGCCGCCGTTCATCCCGACCACCACGTAGCCCGCCAGCTCGTCGACGGTGTCGCAGGCCATACTGACTTCCCAACCGTCGACCGCCCGGGCGACCAGCACCGTGCCGCTCGGATCGGGTGCCGCCGCGTCGAGAACCCGGCGTAATGGCACGCCGAGCCAGCGCGCGTTGCCCAACCGGTCCCACCCCAGCCGGTTGTGGATGCAGACCAGCGCCGCGTCGAACTCGAGGAGACCGAGACCGACTAGCTCGTCGTAACTCAGTGACAGCGGAGACCCAACCGCCCCGGTGACCGTGAGCCGCCAACCCGCCGGATCGATCACCGGCGGGCGCATGTTGACGTCGGTGACGTAGAACCGCTCGACTGGGGTGAGTAGCGGCGACACCCCCGGCCAGTCCTCGGCGCCGTCCACGGCCGGGGGCAGCGGGTCTTCAGGCCGCAAGGTCGGAGCCGTTGGCTCGGCCGTACGCCGGCGGGACTGCCCGACCAAGCTTGCGGCCAGACCCGCCGCGCCGAGCAGCGCCGCCGGGCCCAGCAACGCGGACGGAGCCCTCAGCACGCCGAGCGCGCCGATCGTGCCACCGGCTGCGGCAAGCGCCGGGCGCCAGCCGTCGCCGTCGCCCTCCTGCCGTCGGCGGGTCAGGGTGGCGCCGATCGCTGCGGTCGCCCCCACCGCCAGCGCATCACGCGAGGCCCGCCGCGGCGCCGTTCCCAGCAGCCCGCCCGCCGCCAGGATCGTACTCGCCACCGAGGCCCGGATCACTGGCTTGTCTGCGGTCTTGAGGACCTGGACGGTCCGTTCCACCACCGGCACCGGTCCGCTGTCAACAACCAGCAGGCCGGCGGCGTCGATGAGTGACCGGGACCGCATTGCCGCCGCGAGAGCTTCCGCGGTACCCAGGCCGGCGAGCCCGGCCGCGCCTCCCCGGATCCACCCCCTCTTCATCCCGGGCCCCTCGGGCAATAGCGATTCACAAGTGCAACGTATATGTTGCACAAGAGGAGGTGCAACTGTTCATGGCGGAATCGAGTCCGGTGCTCGACGATGCGGTGCTGCTGGCGGCGGCCCAGGTCATCGCCAGCCATGGATGGCACGACTTCACCCTGGAACGGGTCGCCGAGGCCGCCGGGCTGTCCCGCGTCACGCTCTATCGGCGAGGGATCACCAAGGATGTACTGGTCGACGCGCTGATCGTGGGGGCGGCGCAAGCCTGGCAGGTGGCGCTGTGGCCCGCGCTCACCGGCAGGGGGAGCGCGGCGCGGCGGCTGGACGCCGCGCTGCGCGCATGCTGCGAGGTCGTCGAGGAGCACCTGGCGGTGCTCTCCGGGCTCAGCTCGGCACCCGACCCGGTCTTCCACCTCGACGAGCCAACGCCCGGCGCGGGAAACCGCGACACCCGCTCGGTCTACGTCCGCCCGTTCGAACGGCTGCTGCGCGACGGCATCGCCGAAGGCTCGCTGCGCGCCGACATCGATCCCGACGAGATCGCGACGCTGCTGTTCAACATCGTCCCCCGTACCTACCTGCACCTGCGCAGCGCCCACGGCTGGGACGCCCGGCGCGCCAGCACCGGGCTGCTCGGCCTGCTGCTACCCGGCCTGCTCACCGCCGGCAGCACAACACCGCCACCCGACACGGCGCCACCTGACACCGTAGGAGCGTGACCCATGGCCACCAGCACCGACACCCTCGGCCCGGTCCGCGAGGTGGCCCTGCCCGAGGGGCGGATCCGCTACCACGAGCGCGGCGAGGGGCCGCCGATCGTGTTCGTGCACGGCATCATCGCCAACGCCGACGTCTGGCGCCACGTGGTGCCCGCCCTCGCTGACCGCTACCGCTGCATCACCCCGGACTGGCCATTGGGCGGGCACACCCTGCCGATGCACGAGGGCACCGACTTCTCCCTGTTCGGGCTCGCCGACCTGGTCGCCCGAACGCTGGGCGCACTCGACCTCGACGCCGTCACGCTCATCGGCAACGACACCGGTGGAGCGATCTGCCAGGCCGTCGCCGCCCGCCACCCCGACCGGTTGGCCGCCCTGGTGCTCACCCGTGCGACGCGTTCGACAACTTCCTGCCGCTGCCGATCAAGCACCTGCAGCTGATCGGCCGCACCTCGGCCGGGCTGCGGGTGCTCGCCGAGTCGTTGCGCTTCGGGCCGGTCCAGCGGCTGCCGATCGCCTTCGGGCTGCTCACCCGCCGTCCGATCCCGGCCGAGATCATGGCTGGTTACACCGGGCCGCTGCGCGATCACCGCGCCACCCACCGCGACTTCGCCCGGCTGGTGCGCGCCATCTCCATCCGTTACAACCGCACACGACTCCGCCCCAGGGCTGCACTTCATCGGGTTCACCGACCCGTTCGCCGGTAACTTCCGCCAGATCCGACTCGACCCCGATCGGATCGCCGAACACATCTCGCGGATGGGCGACCTGCCCAACAAGCGACCCGGTCGCACGCGCTGAGCGTCCGCACGCGATCGTGGACGCCAAGCCAAGCCGCGCGGGACGGGCGAACAGTTGGAGCGTCAGCAGTCCCAAATTCGCCGGATTCCGTACCAAAACTCTCTGTGCCCCGGATCCGCGAGGCGGCCGTCATCGCCGTGCTGCTGGGCACCGGCGCGCGCGCCGAGGAATGCGGCCGACTGTCCGTCGCCGACGTCCCGCTCACCGCCCGCACCGGCCAAGTGCGGCTGCTCGGCATAGGTGACCAACCCCGCCGCGTGCCGTTACCGGCCCGCGCCCGCGAACGCGTCGCCGTCCTCGTGACCACCCTCGACCCGCCCGAAGGAGCCCTGTGGCGCGGCCAACGCGGACCGCTTACCGTCGCGGGCGTCACTCAGCTCGTCCTGGCCGTCGGCGCCCACGCCGCCATCCCCGGTCTGCGCCACACCGGCTACGCCACACCTACGCCACCCGGCTCCGCGAGGACGGCGCCGACGTCGTCCAGATCCAAGCCTACGCGGACACTACTCCGTGGACACCTCAGGCCGGTACTTCCGCGCCGGCCACGCCGAGCTGACCGCCCTCGTCGACCGTGTCTTCCCGACCTGAGCCAGCCCCCCGACCGGCGCGCCCTACACGACCTCGACCAGCCTAAACGTTGGTTCCTTGCTGCTTACTACGGGGCGACCGATCACCCAGAGCGTCGACGGAGAGGCCACCCGCCCGGCACGTTCGCGGTGCAGTGGAAGGACCTGCACCACCGCAGCGCCGAGTACAACAACGCCCCGATGGAGTACTCGGTGTCCTTCGCCCCCGGCGGGATCGCCTTCCACCAGGGCAGCCTGCAGAAGCAGTCCGCCGGCTGCGTGCACCTCTCCGCAGCCGACGCCGCAGCCTGGTATGACTACCTGCAGGTCGGCGACCAGGTCCAGGTCCACTGACCCCCGGGGCGCTGGCTTTCCGTGCCCGAGGGCGCGGGACTCGCCGACCTACTGGATGTAGGACACGACCGTCATCATCCCGGCCTCGCCGTGGTAGATGTTGTGGCAGTGGGTCAGCCACTGGCCCGGGTTGGTGGCGTCGAAGTCGACCTCCACGGTCTGGTGGGGTAGCACGATGACGGTGTCCTTGCGCGGTCCGGCCCCGGCCGCGCCGCGGACCTGGAAGGTGTGCCCGTGCAGGTGCATCGGATGGAACATCGTGGTGGTGTTGGCGAACCGTAGCCGCACCCGCTGGCCCTGATGGACTTCCAGACCACGGTTCGGGTCATACGCCTCGCCGTTGATCGTCCACGCGTAGCCCGGGTTCGGGCCGGCGATCGTCATGTCGTGGGTGACATCCGGGGTGCGCGGGGCAAGCTGCACGATCGGGGCGGCGGGGATGTCGTTGACCAGCATCACCGGCCGCGCCATCAACGCGACCGCCGCCGCGGCCGGGTCCGGCGCCGGGCCGCTACCGGGTTGCAGCAGCACCTGCGCGACACCGTTCTTGCCCTCGGCCAGCCCGAGCAGCGGTGTCGCGGTGGTCGGCATGGTGATGATCGCGTCGATGCGCTCACCCATGCCCATCAGCACCGCGTCCGCTCGGGTCGGGGTGACCGGGTAGCCGTCGGTGTGGGTGATCGTCATCGGGGTGGCGGGCACCCCGACCCGGAACGCGGTGTCCCCACCGGCGTTGATCATCCGTAGCCGGATGCGCTGCCCAGGTTTCGCCGACAGCGTTCGAGCGGCGGCGGGGATGCGGCCGTTGGCGAGGTAGTAGGGGTAGGTGACGTCCCCGGCGTCACCGTGCAATGCCGCGGACTGCGCCATCTGCATCCCGTTCGCGCCGCCCATGCCGGTGGCTTTCAGGGTGGCCAGGACCTGGTCGGGGGTGCGGCCGGTGCCGTCGAGCCAGTCGTCGAACACCACCACCAACTCCTGGTCGTAGCCGGCGCCGTCGGCGGGGTCCTCGATGATCAGCGGGCCGTAGAGCCCGCGGTCGATCTGGGTTCCGACATGGGGGTGGAACCAGTAGGTGCCCGGGTCGGGGACGGTGAACTCGTAGCGCATCGACCTGCCCGCCGCGATGGCGGCCTGGGTCAGCACGGGAACCCCGTCCATGTCGTTGCGCAGCGCGATCCCGTGCCAGTGCACCGTGGTCGGGTCCGGCAGCCGGTTGGTCACCTGTGCGCGCAGCAGGTCCCCGCGGCGCAGCCGGATCTCTGTGCCGGGCAGCTGTCCACCGTAAGACCAGGTCGAAACCACCGGGCCACCGAGATCGATCTGGCCGACCGATGGGGTGAACGCGACATCCACGGTGCGCTGCCCGGCGGCTTGGCGGGCCCGTTCGGCGGCGGCGATCTCGGGGGCGCCGGGCCCGATCCGGCCCACGGGCAACGCGACGGTGTCCGAGCGCGGGACCGCGGTGGTGGTCGAGCTGCACCCGGCCAGCAGCAGCCCGGCGCCCAGCCCGCCGGCCGCGGTCAGGAACCCGCGTCGGGCCAGCTGCGGGATGGGACCTGTCGATGGGTAGTTGTTCACGTGTGGGTTCTCCTTGGGATGCGGTGGACCGATCAGATGCCGACAGGGCAGGGGTCTGATCAGTTGCGCAGCACGCAGAGCAGCGCGAGCCGGATCGCGGTACGCGGGGGTGGACACGGTCGGGCCGCAACAACACCACACGGCGGGTGCGCGGCCGTGACGTGCCGGACCGCGGCCGCGACGAGTCCGAGCGCCACCGCGGCCGCCAGCACCGCGACACACTGGTGCCCCGGGTCCTGCACCATCGGCATCGGGGCGGCCGGACCAGCTTCGGAAGCGATCATCACCCGCAGCCCGGAAGTGTCGACCGTCGCTGTTCTACCGAGCGGCCTCCCATCCGCCGCCGGGTAAGCACCCGGCGCACCGGCCAGGAGCAGGGCGTGCAGGCACACCACGCCCAGCCCGACCGCGAGGATCACCAGGGCCCGCTCCCACCGCCCGACTCCACCCACGTCCGCGACCATACCCGGCGGATCGATCTTCGATCACCAGCCGAAACCGCCACCCTTCGAAGGAGCCCAGCGCCAGCCCGAACTCCTCCCACGACAACGACCGCCCGTCGATCAACAACCCGATACGGACCGCCTTCGGGGTCCCACTCGAGCCGGCCCGAGACGTCCTCAGCCGCGAGAGTCCACGCGAACCCGCCTGGATCAGGCTCCAGATAACACCGGCTCATCTCTGCCTCGGCCCGCGCCCGGACCGCGCTGACCAGCATCGACACATCCGCATCGTGATCGCCCAACACCCCGAACTCGAAACCCCCTCACCACCGGAGGTCTCCTCCTCGCGCAGCTCGACCGAGACCCCCGTCGGAGCCCGCCAGATCCGATATCGCATCCGATGCCGACGACCGTCCCCACCGGTCAACCACACCGGACCCGGCACCGACGACCGAGGCCAACCCGTCGACGCGACAAGCCGATCATCGAAACACCGATAACACAGCGGGCCACACTCACCGAGAAACGAATCGGCAGGCCCGCTCCCACACAACCGACAGCCGCTCGCGTCGATCCCAACGAGCAACCCCGACAATTCGCCACCGACTCGGGACGGCCAGACCACAACCTTGCAAGCCAGACCCCCGCCTGGCACCCCCACACCCAGCCCGTCACCTGAGCACTTTCGCTGAGCACCTCTGGGCACTTTCGGCGAGCGCCATCAGAGAACCACATCGTCCCTGCTCAGAGGGCACCTGCTCTTTCAGACACGCCGCACCAGCCCACTTCAACGGTGCATCCGGGCTTACACCTCTTACCCAGCGGCGGGCAGCTCCGTCACCTCGGTAGCCGCGGCGGCGATCACCTCGTCAGAGCGATCCGCCGCGCCCGCGGGCCTGTCCTGGCCGGGATCGGTACCGCCGACCTGATCGCCGACCAGCTAATGGGTCCACCGCACCTCACAAATACGTACGAACTCTGGTACGTTTTCCGACATGGCTACGCCCCACGTGCTGTCTACTAACGAGTTCCGTCAGAATCTGGCATCGACGCTGAAGCGCGTGCAGGCCCCCGGGTCCGGGCCAGTGTTCGTCGGTGCGCACCGCAAGGCCGAGGCGGTGGTCATGTCACTGTCGCAGTACGAGGCGCTCACGGCGGCCAAGCGACGGCGCGAGTCAGTTGCCGAAGCGCTGGCATCGGTCCGAGCAGACGGGCTCGAACCCGGCCCTGAAGGCGTCGCGATGCTCGCCGCCATCGCGGCCGGTGCGATGACCACCGACGAGGCCCGCGAGCGGATCCTGGCGCGCTACGGCCGGTGAGCTTCGATCCCTACCTCCACCTCGACGCCGGGATCCTGCGCAACCAGCTCGGCATCACCGACCGCGACGAACTGAACCTCGCCGAAGCGCAGCTGAGCGCGGTCCGACTTGTCGAGCTGTACCAGAACGGACTGCCGGGCCGCTATGACCTCGAACATCTACAGGCGTTCCACTACGCGCCTTGTTCCAAGACGTCTACGACTGGGCCGGTCGGCTGCGCACCGTCACTATTGGCAAGGGCGCGTTGTTCTGCCTCCCAGGCGACCTCCTCAGCACCGCGGACGACACCTTCGCCTGGCTCCGCGATTCCCACCACCTGCACGAGCTGCCCAGGGATGAGTTCCTCGATCAGCTCACCGAGCTGTACTCCGACCTCAACTTCCTGCATCCGTTCCGCGAGGGCAACGGGCGCACCCAACGAGCATTCCTCGCCGAGCTGGTACGCGGTGCCGGTCATCAGATCCGCTGGGTCGACATGAACCCCACCACCAACAACGCCGCTTCACGCGCATCCATGGCCGGCGAGAACACCGCACTGCGAACGCTGCTCGACGCCCTCCTCGACCACACCGACAACCCGGCCGAGACCCACCCGGACCAGCCGCCGCTTCCCCGCCAACGCGACGAGTAGCCGACGCACCACTTGTCGCCGCGATGGGCTGGGTCGCCGCGCCCAAACCCTCGCCGCGCTTGCCAAGGAGGTGGGGTGGGGTTGATCGTGTCGTGGCGGTGCGCGGATGGGCACGAATGGCGGGAGAAGGTCTGCCGGCGTTCAGCGACGCACCCCAGTGGAAACCCGGCAACCCGGCCGCCTGCCCGTAGTACACACCCTCGCCCGCGGTGGCCCGGAGCAGAACGTGACCGCTGACCTTCGCACCACCGCACATTGCGAGGTCGCGGTAGATCGATCGGCTGGCCGGGAAGACTGTGGGTGTGAACCGTGAACAGCACACGCGCATCGGCTCTGGCATCGGTTTCTTCGCCGCGCTCGACCAGAGCGGCGGGAGCACTCCGAAGGCGCTGGCCCTCTACGGCGTCGAGGAGGACTCCTACCGCGGCGAGGCGGCGATGTTCGACCAGGTGCACGCCATGCGCACACGGATCATCACCAGCCCGGCGTTCACCGGCGAGCGGGTGCTCGCTGCGATTCTGTTCGAGGACACGATGAACCGCCAGATCGACGGGCACGAGACGGGCGACTATCTCTGGTCGGTCAAGGGGATCGTGCCGTTCCTCAAGGTCGACAAGGGCCTCGCGGACCCCGCCGATGGTGTCCAGCTGATGAAGCCCATCCCCGGTCTCGACGCGCTGCTGGCCCGGGGCGTGGAGAAGGCCATGTTCGGCACCAAGATGCGCTCGTTCATCACCACGGCCGACGAGGTGGGCATCGCCGCCGTTGTCGATCAGCAGTTCGGGCTGGGCGCCCAGATCCTCGACGCCGGCCTGGTGCCGATCCTCGAGCCCGAGGTCGACATCCACAGCGAGCAGAAGGCCGTAGCCGAGGAGATGCTGCGCTCGGCGATCGCCGAGCACCTCGACACGATCCCGGCCGACCGGCAGGTGATGCTCAAGCTCAGCATCCCCACCGAGGTCGACTTCTACCGCGTGTTGGTCGAGCACCCCAAGGTGCTGCGCGTGGTTGCGCTCTCCGGCGGCTACAGCCGCGCCGAAGCCGACGAGCGGCTCACGCCCAACCACGACGTGATCGCCAGCTTCTCCCGAGCGCTCACCGAGGGGCTCAACGTGAAGCAGTCCGACCAGGAGTTCGACTCCGTGCTCGACACCGCCATCGGCGAGATCTACACGGCGTCAAGCACCTGAGTCGACCAGGTGCGGGGCGTTGCCCCGGCGTGGACCGCGCGCCAGCGGTCGTGGGCGGCTTCGATGAGTGTGAGGTGTCGCGGTGTCGGCCGGCTGCGTCCCCAGACGCGACGCGCCGAGCGCGATACCCCGCCTCACCCCGATCGCGAGTGATACTCCCGCCATGGCGGACACCGCACCATCGCTGACGACTCGGCGCCCGGGATCGGTGCTGCGCGCCGTGTTGGATCGCCGGCGAGTCCGCGCGACGCTGGCCGCGCACCCGCTCAACGCCGCGGAGCTGGGCCAGCTCGAACGCGCTCGCGCCGGAGACGTGCGGGGTCTGCGTGTGCGCGACGAGCGCGGCAACTGGGCCACGTTGTAGGCGCGTGATGCCGCGCTACCGGCTGGTCTGGTTGGAGATCGCCGAAGCGCAGTATCAGGGGCTGCCCCCCGAAGCCCGCGCGATGGTCGACCGGCGGCTCGCGGGACTGCTGCACGACCCAACCAACGTCAAAGACGCGATCTACGAACGCGGATCTGACCAATGGAGTGTCCCGTTGGACAGGCGAGAGTGCCTGGTCTACGCCCTGGTCACCGACCCCGCGACACTGATCGTCGAGCGGGTCACCGCACTGGCTCCGGCACGCCCCCGGCTCCCGCGCATCCTGCGTTCGTGGGTAGGCCGGCGCTGGTTCTGGCCCCGGTCGTGAACCCGACCCGCCGCCACCCGGTGGAATGATCGTCGCGGATTTGACCTCCTGCGGCCGTACGGTGCCTGGCCATGAGCCGCGACCAGCCGCATCGAACTGTTCGATACCCACCGGCCCCATGATCACTGTCTCCATCCGCGCACGCTCGGACTAGCGGCAACAAAGAACCACATCTGGTACCGCCCAGATGGCGCAGCGCGGGTCCACCCACGACTGGCCGGCTAGCCTCCGACCAGCGATAACAGCGCAATAGTTACCAAAGTTCAGTTATCGGTTCCGGTTGAAACTATATGTTCTTAGAC
>JADEYI010001669.1_pt1 | contig 14827 bp, 10 predicted proteins | sample 8542331 | NCBI WGS metagenome assembly JADEYI01 (sample SAMN16510988, study PRJNA670497) | mine drainage metagenome | isolation source: biofilm near Copperflume 1 | place: Germany: Marsberg coppermine Kilianstollen | collected 2018-02 | reverse complement strand
CCACCCCGGCGGCGTTCATCACCCGGCGTCCCGCGCCGCGCCGTCGCCTTGTGAGTCTCGCAGGCGGGTTGGTCACTGCGGCTATAGTGCTCCTCGCTCTTTTTGCTTCGCTGCGCTTTTCCAGCATCTTCGACACGTCCGCTATGCATACTGCTTTTGCATTACCGACCAATCTCTCCTGGAACCAGTATGTACTCTATCATAGCGAAACCAGGATTGGCGCAGGTGGGCATCTCTACCAGGTAGTCACTTATGACAGGCTGGGCACCGGCAATATGCGCGTCGAAACAAAGATGGAGAACCAGATCGATGTAATCGCTGTCGGTAACAACCAGGAAACGCTTGGTATGGATACGCTCCGCCACGTCGCGCAGATGGGCGCTGATCGCTGGATGGTAGATGATTCTTTGTTTGACCTCAGGCAATTGCGCCATGATTTTCAAACAAAAGACGCGACTTATATCGGCACCGGTACCTTCAAAGGGCAGGCAGTCTACCGCATACGCTTCAAAAATGGCCTCGTCATGCTGCTTGACATGCAGTATCGCCCGGTCAATGTGCTGCGTGGCGCGGTTGGCCCCGGCACAGGCGAACCCATCTATACCAGCTTACAATTGCTCTCTCCTTCACAGGTATCGCCGTCGATGTGGGATATGAGCATTCCCCCCGGCTATCGCATGGGAACACTGCCTGCGCAACCGTGAGTAAGCTCCTGTCCACCCCCTGTGCCATGCAACGGTGGCTTGCCCGGCTTCCAGAATCGCCCGGCGACGAACCATGCCAGAGTAGCCAGCAGACCGATCAGCGAGAGTATGGCGCCAGTGCGCGCAGAGGATGGAGCATAGCGATAGCTCAGTATATGCTGTCCAGGGCCAACCTTGATCGCGGGCAGCACCCCCGCGATCTGCTCGACAGGTACAGTGTGTCCATCTAGCTCTGCTGTCCAACCGGGAAAGGCTGGCGTAGCGACCACGAAATACGCTTCCGTGCTGGTGGAAAAAGCGAATGTATGTAGTTCCGGCGTCTGATTTACCACGCGCACAGGGATATCGAGTCGCTGAATCTGGTCGAGCGATGGCGCGTGACTACCTGGCCCTGCTTTGACGAGGTAGCCGGGGCCAGCATCGGCTGTGTTTTTGTAGATAAAGGTGCCGTCCACTTTCCTTACCTGCACCAGGTGCGGGTCGCTGAGCGACCACCGCGATACCACGACGCTCACATTCATATAACCAAGCAGCCGGGCATCCGGCTTGACAGAAGGCGAATCATAGGCTGGAATATGGAGCTGATAACCACTCGCGCTATAACCGCCAGCACGCTGCATGTAGGAAGCATACGACTGGATCAAGAGGGGATTCCAGCCATCGGCGAGTCGCACCTGCAACTGCACCGCGCTCGCTTGCAGAATATTTTCCTGCATATCGTATATGCGCCCGGAGCCAGCCAGTTGCGCGGCAGTGCGCGCCAGGCGCGAAGGCGTGGTAACTACACTCACGTCGCCGATGCGAGCATCTCCTCTATCCGTTACTGCGAGCGAGAATGCAACGACAAGAACCGTGAGTATACCAGCAGCAAGCGCCGCACGTAACGATATACGCCGCACAGCGCGCAGGAGCGAGTCTGCACCAAGCCCGGCCAGCAGGGATATCAGTACGAGCGCGACAAACCAGATACGCGCGAGACCCCGAAAACGATCGAAATCGGGCAGGACCCGTGCAACGAGCAGATAGAAAGGCGAAGAGTTGCCCATCGCCAGCCCGGCCACGAGTACAACGCCGAGAACCAGCGGCCTGGCTTTGCGCCAGTTCATCGCTATGCCGAACAGCGCCAGGACCAGGACAGCCAGCCCGGGAGTGATCACACCCTCCCAGAGAAATCCGGGTGGCCGTTGGTTCATCAGTGAGTAGAGAAGGCTTCCTAACGGATAAGTATCGGTAGAACGTACCGAAAGCTGGCGAGTTGAGTTGGCGGTGAACTCCATCAGGGGGAGTAGATAGATCGCGGCCAGCAGAATGCCGATGCCGCCCGCCGCCGCTAACCCTGCGACCGACATGAGAAACGCCCGGTGGCCCTCCTGCCGCCAACGCTTCACGAGGAGCCAGGACGCCAGTCCGGCGGTCATCAACAGACCGTAGTACGCCATCTGGGGATGCCCGGCCAGAAGGGTAAACGCGAGACAGACCCCAAATATCGCGCCCCAGCGACACGGGTCTCGCACTGTCGCCCGGCAGGCCAGGGCGAGCCAGGGAAACCAGGCAACCGTCTGGACAATAGTAATATGTCCGGCGCCGAGATGTGCAATCAGCCGTGGCGTCGCCATATAGCTCACGGCAGCCACGAGCGCGGGCAAACGCGGCAAATTGAAGGCGCGGCGCGCCAGCAGCAGCATCCCCAGCCCCGCGAATACCAGGTGTCCCATGATGAGTACGAGATAGTAGTCGCGTAGTGAGAGGAAGTGGACCAGGTGCGTCGGTGGGTAGAAAAACGCAGCCAGTGGATCAGCGGCAAGCGGCAAGCCACCACCGAAATAAGGGTTCCAGAGCGGCAAACCATGCCCCTGCGCAAAGGTACGCTGGATCAAAAGCGCGGTGGGCCAGTGGCTGGTTAGCAGGTCGCTGCCTATCCAGGTCGCGGGCAACTGGCTCTGCATAAATGGCGCAGGCATAAGAAGCGCGATGGCAACTATAACGAGTGCGGCCAGTTGGCCCGCCAGGGGCAGCCAGGGTACCAGGTTCTTTTCCCAGAATCGCTTTCGCATGGCTCGCTCTGTACTCATGCATCTGCCTCATATCTATTGGCGCGTTACGCTTCATAAAAAACAAGTGCCTCAATGTATAATGCTTCAAATTGCCAGATATACGCACTTTTCTATGGAAATGGGAAGAAGCTGGCAAAATTGTTCATTTGACCCTGCTCTTCTCGCCGGGATACAATACAGCCAGTCTCTTGTTTTACGCCTATCTCCACAATGAGGTGGAAGGGGCAACACATACAGCCCCGGAGGAGTACGAATCTATGTCTGAGCATACACCTGTGATAGTCGCGGCAGTTCGCACGCCGACCGGAAAATTTTTAGGAGGCCTCGCCAGTTTTTCCGCGCCACAACTGGGCGCAATCGTGATTAAAGAGGTAGTGCGCCGCGCTGGTATCGAGCCTGACACGATAGATGAAGTGATTATGGGCAATGTCGTCTCTGCTGGTGTCGGGCAGGCTCCCGCGCGCCAGGTCGCCATTCATGCCGGTTTGCCCGATGACATCCCCGCTTTTACCGTGAACAAAGTCTGCGGCTCCGGTTTGAAAGCCGTGATGCTTGCGGCTCAGGCTATTCGCGCCGGTGACGCCCAGGCATTCGTAGCAGGCGGTATGGAGAGTATGAGCAATGCGCCCTACCTGCTGACGAATGCCCGCACCGGCTATCGCATGGGCAACGCCGAAATGATCGATGCCGTCGTGCATGACGGCCTGTGGTGCGCCTTCGAAAACATCCATATGGGCTGTGAAGCCGAGATCATCGCCGAAAAATTTGGCGTGACCCGCGCTGAACAAGATCATTTCTCGCTGCAAAGCCATCTACGCGCCGCCGCAGCCACTACCACCGGACGTTTCAAGGACGAGATCATTCCTGTTGAAGTGAAGCAGAAAAAAGGCATACAGGTAGTGGAAGACGACGAACCCATTCGCGGCGATAGCACGATGGATATACTGGCAAAACTCATGCCCGTGTTCCAGCAGGGTGGCACTGTCACAGCGGGCAATGCCCCCGGCCTGAGCGATGGAGCCTCGGCCACCATCGTCACCGACCAGAATTTCGCGCAGGCCCACAATCTACCCGTCCTGGCGCGCATCACCGGCTACGCCTCAGCCGCCATCACGCCGCGCTACATTTTCGCCGCGCCTACGCGGGCAGTACGTCGCCTGCTCGACATCACTGGCCTGAAAATCAGCGATTTCGATTTGATCGAAGTCAACGAAGCCTTCGCCGCGCAAACGCTCGCCAACGGCAAAGAACTCGACTGGGACTGGTCGCGTGTCAACGTCAACGGCGGAGCCATTGCCCTGGGCCATCCCATCGGCTCCAGCGGCTCCCGCGTGCTGACCACCCTGATCTACGAACTACGCCGTCGCGGCGGCGGTCGCGGACTGGCAACCCTGTGTCTGGGCGGCGGCGGCGCGGTGGCAATGTCAATCGAAGTATAAATTCTGTAGGAACGCGATACATTGCTTCCATCATGATTTTTCCCGATCAAAACCAGTCCTGTCACCCTGAGCGCAGCAAAGGATCTCGGTGCCCGACCAGTCAGACCCTTCGCTGCGCTCAGGGTGACAGGACATTTTCTTCGTCTTGCAATACTACCGGGATACTACTTCCAATGCTGCCTTCATCCTCTCCGTCTGACAGCGGCGGTGTGTATTCGTCGCCATCCATATCTCTACTGAGTTGAATCCACACAGATCCAAGAGGAGAACGAATCATTTCATAATCACTGCTTATCCAGCCAAACGTTTCAATGCCTTCTTCCTTTATGATACCTATCTTCAAGTCTGTCTCTATCAATTCTGCCAGAGAATGGCAGGACCGCTGACCTAAACGAGTATTACAAACAGCATGTCCCCAGGCCACATTTTCCGGAATATGGCGGATGGAGTCGTAGCGCAGTGGCAAAATATGAAATAGATTCACGATAGTAGAGCGAGTCGCCCCTTCTATTTGTTCGGCTGCATTCCCATTCCCGATTGCATCTTCAAACGAGACGATTTCATGCAATTGCTCGTACTTTATCAGGCGAAGACACAGAGGGCAACTACACAATCCATGTCTTAAAACTCCCTTGTGTTCATAACGGGACTCATCAAACAAATCTGCTTGCGCCAGAATCGCCTTTAAGTGATTTGCCTGAGTCGTTGTATAGGGACTTCCCACAGTATGAATGATAAGCCAGGCTAAAACACATGTACACAGGTAGTTCGTTTCCCGGTCTGCATACTCAGGCGCAAATAACCCTTGAGGCGCTCCATCAACACGTTTGCCTTCTCCGGCACTGGCTGTCGAGATGCGAAGGACGTAGTGACCTCTATCTTGAACACCTTTTCCGCGTTTTGAAGTACTTTCTTCTCCCTTTTCCAAATGTCGAATATGCCATGCCGCCAGAGGCGGGAATTGCTTATACGCAGCGTATGTCCTGTAAAGGACAAATGCATTCTTTCCTACCTGAATAGGATTATCTGGTTGCAAGAACGCTGGTTTAGCTACGCCTGCTGCCTCAAAATACTGTTCTGGCAACAGTCTGACGACATACCCATCTTCATATGCATCAAGAGGAGCAAGATAGTACTTTTCAAAGGGTATGATTACCTGGTTGCTACGAACCACATGATTCTGATAAGCTCCCTTAGCGCCACCGCGAGGAGTTGCGAAGCCAGCTTTTACCAGCTTTTTCTTATCGTTTGGTCGCATAAAGCTCCAGGCTTTGGTAGGATAAGGATCGTGATTACCATCGTGTTTAGAGGGAAGACGGCACCTGTTCACTCCACAAAGAGTGAGTTGTGACCTGGCTAACGTCATTTATGGCCTCCGAAAATCTTGTTTTGATTTTTGAAACTGGAAGAGTTCCTGATAGCAGCATTGGCAAGATAGCGTCGCGAATGGAACTCAAACGTCTGTTCTGCTCTTGCATACGTATCATCTCTTCTGCTGTCGTCGCAGATTGTTCAAGGGGCAATCCAAGTAAAGAAACATACTGTAACGCGCTTATGACGCTTAGAATTGCGTCTTGCTCTTCTAATGCAGGTACCGCTATCTCGAATTCAAAAAGATCATTTTTGTATAGCTCTGGATATGTCGAGCCGTTTGCGACCCTTTCAAGATATATCCTGTTTGCTTTCAGCCAGTAGGCTAAATAAAGAGGTCGGAGCCGAGGCCCGCATCGAAAATTCAAAAAGCCTTGATTCGTCGCCATTGGGATAGCGTTGATAGCCACAGCGCCTACAGGTGCCCGTTTCGTCAGCATCACTGTGCCGACAGGGAGCATCTTTGCAGCGCTGTTCTCCAACCCCTGTTTTGTGATAGTTCTTTCCGTCCTGGAGACATAGACACCATCGACCATATTCGTAATTTCTTTTGGTGTTAGCCAGGGAATATCTCCATCCCAGTTTTCACTTACAGTCGTGCCAGGAGTACCTCCGCTATCTACACGAGAGATCAAACCGAGCCTCAGGTCTGGTTCAAGAGTAGCTCGCAGCCAGTGTGCAGGGCATTTCAGCAAAGGATCAGTCATGAATTAGCTCCTTGAGAACTGACATTGCAGGTATAGATGCCTTAGAAATAGCTGCCAGACGAGCTTCTACCTGCTCCAATTCCATATGCAAATACGCGCTATCCCATTGTTGTGAAAGGCGCGCATCAAAGCCTACATAGCGTCCTGGGACAAGAGAGTACTTATGAGAACGTATCTCCTCCAGAGGAGCGGATTTACAAAACCCCGGTTCGTCCTGGTAGGTAGTCAGGCCATCTTTACTACGCCAGCTATGATACACGCTCGCAATCAGCCCGATATCCTCTTCGTCTAGCTCGCGATGCACGCGATTTACCATCTGACCAAGATGTTGAGCATAGATAAACAGAGTCGAATCGCGGCGGTTTCTAAAGTGAGGAGATTGCTTATCTTTTGCCAGTATCCAGATACACGTAGCAATTTGTGTATTATAAAACAGGTTAGCAGGAAGAGCAATGATGCAATCTACAAGGTCTGCTTGAATAAGAGCTTGTCGTATACTACTCTCTATCTTCTCCTGGCTCGCGGATAAAGACCCATTGGTCAATACAAACGCTGCAAAACCAGCAGGTGCCAGGTGATGAACCATATGCTGAATCCATGCCAAATTGGCATTATTAGAAGGTGGGATACCATAACGCCAGCGTATATCTCTACGCAAGCGTTCGCCGCCCCAGTCACTGATATTGAAAGGAGGATTTGCAAGAATGAAATCAGCATGATCCTGTGGATGCAAGTCATTATGGAAACTATCTGCCGGATTTGAGCCTAAATTCGCATGTATGCCTCGCAAAGCGAGATTCATCTTGCATAATCGCCAGGTCGTCGGATTTAGTTCCTGACCAGACACTGAGAGATCACTTATTCTGCCCCCATGGGCCAGCGCGAATTTCTCTGACTGGACAAACATGCCGCCTGACCCGCAACACGGATCATAAACCGAACCCGTGTAAGGTTCGATCATTTCAACTAAAAGCTTGACGACTGAGGGGGGGGTATAGAACTCACCTCCCTTTCCTTCAGCATATGCAAAACGTCCCAGAAAGTATTCATAGACACGCCCTAGAATATCTTTTGAGCGATTCTCTTTATCTCCCAACCCGATAGTACCTATAAGAAGCAACAGTTCACCTAAACGATGGCTATCCAGGGAAAGCCGGGCATACTGTTTAGGTAGTATTCCCTTCAGTTCTGGATTTGCCTCTTCTATCTCACTCATAGCGTTATCCATAAGTTCAGGCAGATTATTGCTTTTCGCATGAGACTCAAGATACGACCAGCGTGCCTTTTCTGGAACCCAGAAGATACCATGCGCTATATATTCTGCGTGGCTCTCCGGGTCCGAGCCTTGTTGCTGGTCTAGCCACATGTAACGTTCCTGAAAGACATCTGAGATATATTTCAGAAATATGAGGCCCAGAATGATATGTTTGTACTCAGCAGAGTCAACGTGGCCTCGCATTTTATCTGCCGCCAGCCAGAGCTTTTCTTCAAAGCCTGGTCCAGTTCCATTCCCATTCTTTTTTACCATAGTGTTTTCGGAAATAGTCATATACCAACCTTACACTTGTGTGAACGAGCTTACCGCATCTGTTTAGCCAAATAATACCACTTTCTTTTCCAAAACCCTAGTAGTGGTCAAGTTATCCTGCTGTACGAACCAACAGTAATATTCTGGTGTAATCGCCAGTAGCTTTTTCTCGCGTAGATATACTAATAACTGCCTCCAGGTGTAGTTGTAAAGGATGAACAAACATAAGGCCGCGCCACTATCAGGTGAGATAGCGGCGCGGCCTTATGTTTGTTCATCCTTTTTTAGAGAATGCTCTTGTTAAGCGTTGCCAGGAACTCGATGTTGTTGCTGGTCTTCGACATGTGCTGGAGCAGCGCCTCCATAGCTTCCATGCCGCGCTGATCGGCCAGCGTCGAAAACATGCGGCGCATGACGACTACAGCGCGCAGTGTTTTGTCGTCGAGCAGTAGTTCTTCGCGGCGCGTGCTGGACAGGCCGATGTCGATGGCGGGGAAGACTCGGCGCTCGGCAAGTTTGCGGTTGAGCAGTAGTTCCATGTTGCCGGTACCCTTAAATTCTTCGTAGATCACGTCATCCATACGGCTGCCGGTATCGACCAGGGCAGTAGCAATGACGGTCAGGCTGCCACCTTCTTCGATTTTACGCGCTGCGCCAAAGAAGCGTTTGGGCGGGAAAAGCGCGCTGGGGTCAAGACCGCCGGAGAGCGTGCGACCGCTGGGCTGCACGGCCAGGTTATAGGCGCGACTCAGGCGCGTGATGCTATCGAGCAATACCACCACATCGCGTCCCCCTTCAACCAGTCGCTTGGCGCGTTCCAGCACCATCTCGGCTACGCGCGTATGCGCTTCTGTTGGCTCGTCAAACGTCGAGCTGATGACTTCGGCCTTGACGGAGCGTTTCATGTCGGTCACTTCTTCTGGCCGCTCACCAATCAGAGCAATCATCAAATGGGTATCGGTGTAGTTTTCGGTGATGGAGTTGGCGATGGACTTGAGGAGCATGGTTTTGCCAGCTTTAGGCGGAGAGACGATCAGACCGCGCTGCCCGCGACCGATGGGGGCTACCAGGTTGATGATACGCCCCGAAATGTTCGAAGGGATTGTTTCCAGGTCAAACATCTCACGCGGGAAAATGGGTGTCAGCAGATCGAAATGCGGACGACGTTTGGCGACTTCCGGGTCCATGCCATTGATGGCTTCTACGCGTAACAGACCATAGTACTTTTCGTTATCTTTCGGTGGACGCACCTGGCCTGAAACCATATCTCCTGTGCGCAGACCGAAACGACGAATCTGCGATTGCGACACATAGACATCCATATTGCCGGGCAGGAAACGCTCCTGTCTGAGGAAGCCGAAGCCATCTTCAACGATTTCCAGCACCCCCGCGCTGAAAATGTTGCCTTGCTGTTCGGTATGGTTCTGTAGAAGTCGGAAAACGAGGTCCTGTTTTTTGAGGGTAGTATAACCGGAGAGTTCGAGGTCGCGAGCGATGTCGCGTAGCTCCGTTATGGTTTTGATTTCTAATTCAGCGATGTTCACGTTGTTCCAGGGCGGCACAACTCCCTGCGAAGTAACACGCCCTATCTCCTTTCTGTGTTAAACATGCAGTTGAGTGGAAAAATACTATACGCGCGTTTTTCGGAAAAATCTGAAAAACAGGTGGCGACAATGCTTGTCCGATGGATGAATGAATGAATGAATGAGGCATTAACCTGTGTACCTGAGACAGTTTACAACGCAACAACATAACGACATACACACAGAAACTTGCGGGACTCGAGCATGTCGTGGTCTTTACCCTGGGAGCTAGCAACACTATACCACACGTATCATCCTCTGTCAAGATTTCGACGCGGCAAATCTGTCGGTAAGACGTTCGTTCTCTCCGTGTAGATACATTTACCCGGTGCCCTATGCTGCTTCCCTACTTGTGATGGTAAGCGGAGCGGGACGTATGAGTAATTCCGACCCAACCAGCCTCACGCTGCATATCATAAAACGAGAACCACTGTTTGTCAATCCAATCGTCACATCTTCTGGCTAGTTCACCTAATCCGCGCCTGACCAGTTCGCGCTGTACAATATTATTGGCGTGCGGGTGTTCAAAGATGCGCGGCAGCGGCGAACCAAAACCGTGCGCGTAATGCGTCAACTCGTGCGCGATAGTGGTATACAATACATAATCCGGCACCTCTTGCAATTGTAGCAGCGCGTTGATGCCGATAAACGACTTCGAGCTGTCAAGCGACAGCCGGATCAGCCCCAGCCGCCTCTTCCAGGGCTGACTATAAGCGATATCCACCGTATTGAGGCGTGGAATATCCGAAAAATAACCTTGCCAGATAGAGTCAAGATGGTACGTTATTTGTTGCCGGGATAAAGCCAATGGCAGTGACGGCGTTCTATCAAACTCGCTTGTCGAGAGCATTCATGGACTCCTCAACGCATTTTTTATGCTTGTGAGTCCAGTATAACGAAGGGGTCGAAATAGCAAACGAGGAACTTTTGATTAGCATATCCCGGCCACTGCTAAGGCAGCACGGGTTAAAATGCCGGAATATGACAGAGAGAACGGCATTAGTTGCCGTTCTCCTCAACTGCTTCAAGCATATACTGCTTCGCCTCTTCCGCAGTTTGGGCCATACTGATTTTAACAGTAAGATTTTGCAAACTTGCCGTATCGTCATTAGCGGCAACCAGCCTTTTAGCCAGGCGAGCTATCTTTGGGAAACGAAACTGCACGATCGCCAATAGCGCTTCGCGCTGACCTTCCAGCTTGCCTTTTTGCACTCCTTCCTGAAGTCCTTCTTGAAGTCCTGCTTTGCGTCCTTTTTGCAATCCTTCCTCAAGCCCTTTAACAATGCCCTCTTCGCGACCTTCTTGCAAAATCTCTTGATAATATGGACTTTCTCGTAGTATATCGTGCATCTCGCGTAACCTCCTGTGCAACCATTCAAGATCGGATGAATGTTCTCTACTAAAGACTAATGACGCAAGTGTGCCTCAGACTATCATCCCAGGGTTTATCATCGCGCTTATCCATGCCAGAACAACTACTTCTTTCTCTTCTTACTGAAGTGTAACATTACGGAAATACGCTGTCGAGCGCAGATAATGAGACGAATGGTGAATTTAGTAATTCGCGTCGAGGAATGCCCAGCTAATCACGCCCCGTGGGTAGTAGTTTCCGGGCCAGCCGCTGCCATTGTCGCGTATGCCATCGCTGAAGTTCTGTAAAAGCGTTATGTTATAGTTGTAGACCGCAGTGGTTACATCCATCTGGCGGCATTGCTCGCAACCATACTGAGTATATACCAGGTCGGCGATGATGCCGGCAAGCATGACCTTACTGAACCATTCGTAGCGGAAACAGACATTGTTAGGCGGACATTGCGAGCCGGTAGCGGCTGTCGACTCTAATGAAATCATTTGCGGCGAGCTGATGGTATTGGCGGCCAGGTCTGATGGGAACTGGCGAGCCAGGTCCTGTAACAGATTCGGATTCATGGAGGAATCGAGGCCGATCAGGCGCAGGTAGAAAAGCCCTTCGCCCGTCGTCACCGTGCGCCCATTGCAATTGTTGAAGGCTTTGTTATTCTGCGCAAGCGGGATATAACCTCTGGCGTTATATTCACGCACCATAGCGGCTTCTATCTTGCCGGCATCATAAATCCAGTTGGTAGCATTAGTGTCTCCTGGAACCAGACCATCGATGTAGGCGGCGGCGCGATAGGCGGTAGCCTCTTTCAGCCCCTGGTAATAGAGGTTGCCAGCATTGGCCCCTTGATTATGCAAGCAATCTTTTTGATCGTCATACGTGGTATTGGTGTCGCGGAAATTGTAGGCAATGCCGGTAGCGGGGTCGCCTACCGCCTGGTTATGCAGCATACTGGCGTCGATCAAACTAAGGTTGGCATTATTATTATCGGTCAGCAGCGAGGTGTCGCCGGTACTATACACATAGTATGCTGTCAGTAACGCGACATTAGAATCCTCCTCGGTGGGCATAGGCGCACCCGTGGAGAAAAGCGGAGGCGCGTAACAGGTAGCGCGAATAGTTGGTATGCCCTTGCCAGGATAGGTACAAATTCCATCACTGGTGGTATCACCACCCTGATCGTGCTGGAAATAGACGCCAAATGAATTGCGCAGGGCATTTTTGAAGATGATTTGCATCTCGGATTTGAAAAACCAGGGAACGCGATTGATCTCGAAATAGCCATATTCGTGCAAGACATCAACCGTCGACAGAAAGCCAAACGCGCCCTCATACATCGCTGCGTCGTAGCCACCACCGGCGCAATCCTGCCGCCCAACCAGCCAGCTCGATGCCTTGTAACTACGCAGCGAGTCAGCAATCACCCAGCGTTGTTGTGGCGAAAGCGTAGCATTGCGAATGAAGATATTTTCCATCGACTGCGCGCGGCCAAGCAGGTTGTCACCCGTTGCAAGATTGTCGATACCGTAGTCTACTACATCATTCGCGGATGACCACACGCTCGCCGGGTAGAGCAATTCATTCTGGCAGCCCGTTGGTAACCGGGTATTAATGAAAAGATTGCGACTGGGATTCCACGCGCCAATCAACATGTAGCCGGTCTGGCTCTGCGCCGCTCCGATGTCGTAAGTCCATGCTAGCCCGGCCCGATTGCTGACTGCTGTATTACAACGCCACTGTGCCTGCGCGCCCGCCATGAAAAGCGTACCACCTGTAGCATCCGCCTCTGTACTGTAAGAGAGCACGTTGACGGCTGCGCCGGCCGCTGTCGTATGTTGCGCGCAGGCATTGCCCGAAGGTAGAACGCGGTTGCTACCAAAGAGAAATTTGCCCGTAAGCTCTTTGCCCCCGCTATTTTGCAGCGTGACACCGACCAGGAAGACTGGCACGGTATCAGCGCGCACCCCGTCGGCGCAATCGGAAACAGCCACACAGCCCGGCTCGCCTAAAAAGGTGTCGATGATATCCACTGTTATACGCAGAGCGGAACCGTCGCTGGCATCGCCTTGCCAGCGCGACGTGTCAAGGCCCTGAATCAACTGCTCGTTTCGAACGTAGGCGTCTCCCTGCGCCGGGTCCGGCGTACCCATGTGAAAAATAGAGCTGGTGCGACTGCCAGTTGGAACAACACCAACAATGTAACTGGCGCTATTATCATGATAAATGCCATCAGTGCCGCTATACACCTGGCGCAACGTTGGGGAAACCACGAAATCGAAGCGCGAGCCAAATTTTGCGTTGACATTATTAGCGGTAGTGTTGCCAGTGATAGCTTGCACAGGCAAACGGCTATCCAGTTGCAATTTGCCTGTTGGCGCAACCGGAACGCGCGCAGAAGTTGGCAAATGTGCGGACGCATTAATCGCCTGAAGCGAGAAAAAAAGCAAGGACATAATGACAGGAGCGCCGAAAAATAGAAAAACGAGTGGACGCCAGATTCGCACTATTCTACCTCTTCTTGTTGAATTATCTACTGAGTTCAAACGTATCATGACAGCTCAGGCCGGTTGAAAAGGACTTTTGGTTGTCAACGTGAAACGTATGCGCCTGTACAGGGACTAAATAGCGAGTATCCCGGCGTCCATATCCATGAGTGTACAGGGGACGAGAGAATGCGCAATTACATATGACATTTGCCCCATGTGCCTCAACTTCGTTTCCGCTATACTTCTTTCTAGAAAGAATATCATAGCAGGAGGTACAGCATGATGAACGGTACGCTATACAAAACAAGCCATGGCAATGATTCATTACCCGATGCCAGGGCAACCGCAAGGGTCGCCTCTACAAGAGACGATAATCTTGCCATGCCGCCTGCTACCGGATATGGTAGGAGCGACTCTTGCGGTCGCGCCGGCTCCCCGTTTCATACCACACCTGATACGCCTGCTCCACAGGACCTCTTTGCGACCACCCCCATGAAGGCGATGCAGAGAGAGTTCTACTGGCAGCGCGAAGAGGAGACGTATGCATCGTTTGAAGCGGCTATCAGCAATCGTGTGTTGGCTTTGAAAGAGCGTCGCATACACACACATGTGGGAACGGGCGCGAGTGAAAGCATTACGCCTTCTCTGCGTACTGTAGCAAGCGCGGCTACCACCATCTGGCATACAGTATGCTCCATGCATATACGGCGGCGCGGCATCTTGTTCGTGGTGCTGGCGCTGGTGTTGATGCTAGTCGGATTTGACCTGATGGGATTGCTGATTCTCTATGCGCGATGAAAACGTCCCACGCCTGAAAGTAGAGGCTTTGCGCCGCGATGCCGGTTAAAAATGCGACCGGGTGATGATAAGCAAACCGCCTGTGTGGGCGGGTGAAACGGCGACTTCCTATTTTCCCGTGGGGCTACCCCCAAAGTATCATCGGAGCTGAAGAGCTTAACTTCCGTGTTCGGGATGGGAACGGGTGTACCCTCTTCGCTATCGTCACCGGTTCACCTGCGCATACAGGCGATTTCTCTTGACAGGATGTATAATACTACAGAGAAGAACTGTTGTCAATAGCTGAATCAGGGAATTTTAGAGAGTAGCAGAAAAAGAGGTGGATGTATGCCGGAATATCGAACTCGACCATCTTTCCCCTCGCGTCCAGGGGGAAGCAGCCCGTACATCACATCGGCAATCGGCATAGAAGAGACTCAGGGACGCGCGCGCGCCAGGCGCAGCTCGCTTTTCACACGCACTATCATCTGGGTCACGGGTCTGGTCTGCCTGGCTTTTTTGCTGGGATCGTTGGCGCAAGCCTGGACGAATAGCCAGTTGACGCAGCAACTTCGTGCAACCCAGGCGCAAACGCAACAGGCGCAGAGCTATCGCGATTATTTAGCGCAGCAGGCCAATCGCTATCAAGACCCGGCGGTCATCGCAAAAGAGGCACGCGAGCAACTGGGCTACGTGCGACCCGGAGAGCGTCCCGTCGTCATCGTCGGGAGCAAACAAACTTCATCCCAGGTACCATCGCCCGACAGGAAGACCGCGCCATCCCAAAATTTCTGGCAGGCATGGTGGAATATCTTCTT
>JADEYI010001668.1_pt1 | contig 14828 bp, 16 predicted proteins | sample 8542331 | NCBI WGS metagenome assembly JADEYI01 (sample SAMN16510988, study PRJNA670497) | mine drainage metagenome | isolation source: biofilm near Copperflume 1 | place: Germany: Marsberg coppermine Kilianstollen | collected 2018-02 | reverse complement strand
AGACAGTTCGAAATGCTGGAGGTAGGCGCGAAAGGCGGCGCTTGCTTCAGCCCCAGGGTCATGACTCATTGCCCCACTCCTTGCTCTGGAGATGCCTCATTCCCGGCTTGTTCCAACGCCTGCGCTAAGGCTTTGGTCGCTTCTCGCTCGCCTACCAGCGCGATTAATTTCTCGTGGCACTTGCCCATATTTTCCATCCGCGCTGTGATAAACTCGTGTTTAGCAGTACCGGCGGCAAAGCCATACATCCCGCGCTGCGCCGCCTCGTATTCTAGCTCGATCTGCTGCATGAGGCGTGCGACTTCGCTTTTCGATTCCAGGGCATCCATAATAATTGACTCCTTTCCAATCCGTGACCCTCTGGACTTCAACACGCTGCTAACAAGCATACCTGCATAGGCGACATTGCGATATGTCCTGCAAGCGTTTCACTCTCTGTTTTCTCGTATCTTCCGCTCGTTCAGCGCATTCGTCTTCCTTTCGTCTTTCTTTGTCCCGGCCTTCTTTCCACTTGCGCGTGACAGAAGCACTCAGGTACAATGGCACTAGATACGCTCATTGCAGAGAGTCTGAGAGAAAACATGGATGGTGAAAGAAAAGATATGAAGCCGAAAGTGCAGCGCGTGCCTAATCTGTTGCTTCGTCGCCAGCGTTTGCTGCATGGCTGGTCGTTGCAGCGCGTGGTAGACGAAATTTGCGCCCTTTCCGCGCCAGACGGGCGTATCCCCGGAGTCAGCGCGGCGATGGTCAGTTGCTGGGAGATGGGCAAGAAAAAGCCCAGTCCCTTCTATCAGGAACGCATGTGTCTGATCTATGGACTGGCTGCTGACCAGCTGGGGTTTATGGATGCTCCTGTCTTATCAAATCCCAACCAATCGAGCGGAGTTTCCGCACTTGCTCGGTCAAGTACTACCGGTCAGCAGGTAATCTTAAGCCAACCGATGCCACCAGTGACGAAGGCGATGACCATGCCATTCACCAGCGTTGTCCCGCGTGAGCAGATACAGGCCATCGACGTGTTGACCGGGGGTACACAACACACACCAGACGAACAGTTGGGTGCCTGGCTCACATTGGGCGCGAATCATTTGTCTATACTCCTTGATACAGGGTGGTCATCCGAACAGTTGCTGGATGCGGTGCGAGTCGTCTTGCAGGGTGTACAGGGGCTGCCTGCCATGACACGTCGCAAACTTCTGCAATTAAGCGGAGCCGCGTCGATTATTGGCATTACATTACTAACAGGCGACCATGTATCGGAAGAAGAGCGCATCCGTCTTACTCAGGCATTAGGAAAGAGTATCATAGACGGATGGAAACTGTTTCATACTATTAGCACAGATTTACTGTTTACCATTGCTGAAGCGCAATTATTTATGATGCAGCAAGTACATGCTCTCCACATTCCTTCAGTCCGATGTATGTTTTATTCGAGCATATATCGTCTGAAAGGCGCGGCGCTTTTCTTTTTAGCTCGTTATAATGAAGCCATGAAAGCATTTGACCAATCCTACATTGCTGGCTTAGAAGCGAATGATCCCTGGAATATGGCTGAAAGCCTCTCCTGGCAGGGTGGTATCTGGAAAGCGTGTGGTATGCAAGCCAGAGCCATTCAGACAACAGAAGCCGCTTTGCGTTTAACCTACGGGTATGAAGAAACGAAATCGCTGCCATTACGAGCACGACTCTTTGCGCATTGGGCAGAGAGCGCAGCACTATTACACCAGCCCGGTATCATGAGAGAGAAACTGGAGGCTTCAGCCGATTTGCTCAAATGCCTTGAAACGAATGATGAGTTCGACTTTCCCTCCTGGAAACAGTATCGGGCAGTTTGTAACTTCTACATCGGTGAAGTAGAGGCGGCTGATAGATATTTTCAGCAAGCGCTGGAAGATATGAAACCAGATTGGATATTGCAAAAAGGTTATACCCTACTTTTACAGGCCCAGGCTCGCCTAAAGATGGGTGAGATAGATCGCTCAATTACAGCGGCTCACACTGCATTACCGTTCATCGCCAGGATTGACTCACCTCTCATCAATAGAGGTCTGATGGATTATGTGCAGGAGGTAATGTGCTTTTCCAATAGCGCTAACACCTCTATCCAGGCTTTTGCGGCAGAGACACAACGACTCACACTTCAGGCGGATAGTATGGTTCCGCGCTACCTGAAAGCAAAAATATGACTGATCTAGAACAGACATATAACACGACCACTCCATGCAAAAAAGTCAGGCACATCCAGGCGGTTGTGGCCGGGAAATTTAAAGTGATGTACCAACCCGGCAGCGCTTTTGAACAGACAAATTTACGCTTGATTCAGCAAGGGTTGGCGGTTCACGAAACACCTCATTTTCTTATCGCTAGCAAACATGAGAACCAGCCTATCATCCTTGTCCATCGATTGAGAGCACATGAAGTGGACAATAACATTGGGTATTATCTCATGCGCGAGCTTGCTCCCTGTGGACTCATCACTTCTGACGAGGATTTTGAAGCGGCCATGATCGCGGTGGTAATATCTATATCCCCTCATAACCCGGTAGAGGCATGGAATCTCTTCTCTCTGAACACACTGCAACGACTGCGAGAAAAGTTGAATGATCTATCATCCTCGACAGAAGCAGCCGATTTCATCACGCCTTTTGCGCATATTTATCATCGTCTGCTTCAACTCAAGGTTGGCACAAGCTTGCTGGATGTCGGCTGCGCCTGTGCATTTTGGCCAGTGCTAGTTGCCGAACAAGCTCAAACAACCAGTGCGAGAATCGTCGGCGTAGATAGTCGCGGCGACGCCATCGCGATTTCAAACAACCTGGCATCTGCCGCCAACATGCCGCACCTTGAATTTAGACAAATCGATCTTCTGGCACAAGAATTTCTGCAAATAGACATTTTCGACATGGTAACAGCAATTGCTCTTCTGGAGCATATTCCAGAAGAGCAATTGCCTCAAGCATTTGACCATCTTTTAAGGGTCACGCGGCTACGCTTGATTATCTCTGTTCCTTATGAAGAGCAGGCTACATTGGCCTACGGGCATCAGCAGGTCTTCACCCGCGAAAAGTTAGAGCAGTGGGGCAAATGGTGCGTTGAGCATCTTCAGGATCAAGGGCATTTCTGGTGTGAGGATGTTATGGGTGGATTACTTGTGGTCGAGCGCCGATAATCAAAGAACTGTTTGCTCTCTTATGCCCTGCCTCCTCACACCACCCGCGCTCTCAGCATATCCAGCACCCGCAGCGTATTCCGCCCATCCTCCGGGGGATACAATAGTGACGCCTTTCCCAACACGCAATCCGTGAAATGCTCGATCATCAACTGGTAGGGATCGGCCGGGGCAAATTCACGTCTTTCAAACACCCCGCCACGCTGGATCAACAACGTGGTGGTATCGTCACTCCAGACGGTGAAGGCCAGTGGCGCGGTGATGGCGGCCTCGCTGCCGACAACCTCAATAACCTGGTGTTCGGCGGCAGCGAAACTACATTGCACATGCGCCGATACATGCGGACCAAATTCCAGTATCGCGCTGGCGCTGAGATCGATAGCTTCATGGCTATACGAAAACAGTGGGTGTATAGCCGTTGGTTCGGAGCCGCTAAGCCAGCGAGCGGCATTGACACAATAGCTGCCAATATCCAGTAGTGCGCCGCCGCCGAATTGCGGGAAGGCGCGATAGTTGCCGGGAGCATCGAAGGGAAATGAAAAGGCGCTGTGTATGAAACGCAGTTCGCCCGCCTCGCCGCCCGCTACCATGTGCTTGAGAGCCTGCATTCGCGGGTGAAAACGGTACATGACCGCTTCCATGAGTAGTACTTTCAGGCTATGGCAGGTTGAGATCATCTCATCGCTTTCGACGGCGTTGAGAGCCAGTGGTTTTTCGCATAAGACGTGTTTTCCGGCATGAGCGGCGCGTATGGCCCATTCATAATGCAGGTGGTTGGGCAACGCGATATAGACAACCTGCACATCGGGATCGTCCAGCAAGGCCCCATAATCGTTGTAAACACGCTCGATGGAGTAGCGACGAGCGGCATCCTGACCGCGCCGCGCGTCACCACTGGCGACAGCCAGCACGCGCGCCTGGGAACTGCGTTGAATGGCCGGAATCATGGCGCGATTGGCGATGAAGCCCGCGCCCAGAACGCCCCAATTGCACACCATGACATGCTCCTTATTCGTCAAATCCTGCGTTCAGTATAATTGAAAGGTCAAGCTGCGGAGTAAGCAGGGCGGGGGCAGAGCCGCCGCCCGTACCCTGTACGGGCTGCGGATGCGCTTCGTAGTAGGGTACGGGCGGCGGCTCTGCCCCCGCCCTGGCAATCCATTGCCAACCTGAGCAAAAGACATTGGCAATTTACGTAAAATGCTGTATACTGTACCTCAATCAGAAGTAACTGATGGCAGGGCGACCGTGATGGTCGCCTTCTACAGTCTGGCCTTCAAGATCAAGCGTATCGTTCAGGAAGAGGCGCGTTTGAGCGGGTAGGAGAACTAACACATATGTCTCTCATTAACATGGCAAAACGAGAAATCAATTGCAAGATAGTGTACTACGGCATTGGCCTGTGCGGTAAAACAACCAACCTGCACTACATACACCAGACGGTAAACCCGCAGGATGTTGGGGACCTGGTATCAATTGATACGGAGACCGAGCGTACCCTGTATTTCGACCTGCTTCCGTTGGACCTGGGTAAGGTGCATGGTTTTCAAATCCGCTTTCAACTCTATACTGTTCCCGGCCAGGTGCTCTACCAGCAGACGCGCGTTTCCGTGCTAAAAGGAGCCGACTGTGTGATCTTCGTAGCGGACTCGCAGGCCAGCAAGCTTGAAGAGAACCGGACAAGTTGGGCCGAACTGCAAGAACAACTCGGGCGAATGAAGAAGGATATCAACGACTTTCCCCTGGTGATGCAATGGAACAAGCGCGACTTGCAGGACGCGCTGCCCGTATCAGCCCTTGAACACTACCTCAACCCATACCGCTTTCCAAGCTTTGAATCGGTAGCTGTGACCGGCCAGGGTGTGATCGACTGCCTGAAGGTGGGCATCAATTCCACGCTGCGCCGCCTGGAACGCATTTAAGCATTCTGGTGGATGGCGCCGGATGGTTGTCAACATCCACTGGCGCTGACAACCATCCGGCGCCATCCACCAGAAAGATTATTTCCACTCAAGAAACTCGCTGCGGCGTCGATGAAGAATAGGAGAAGTTACCAGGAAATCCTCTCTCATGATTGTTCATTTAGTAATTTATGTGTATAATGGACATGTCCCACACTATACGCCTTTTTTACCAGGTTTTTCCCGATATGCGGGAATAACGTTTCCCTATTCATACATACAGGTATTTCGATAGAAGTGTTAGCAGACCAGCGCCCGCTAGCTGAGCTGCTCAGAGGAATGGAATGGATACTATTAGAGTCATTGTTGTTGACGAGCAACCTCTGTTTCGCCAGGGCATTTGCTCCACTTTGGAACAAATGGGAAACTGTGAAATCATCGGCCAATCCATCGATGCGATGGAGATACTGGAATTAGCCCGCACAGGCAGCCCTGACGTGGCGTTGATCGATGCCGGACTCACAGCAGCAGACCCATTGGAAATCGCCCGGCAGATGCGCCACCTCGCTCCACAGGTCGCCATTATGATCTTAACACCTTCTGAAGACGAGGAGCGCCTGTTCCAGTCAATCAAAGTAGGAGCAGCAGCCTATTACACCCGCGATATCGAGCCTCGCGACCTGGCCGACGCGGTGCGGCGTGTCAGTCATGGCGAATACCTCATCAACGATGATGTGCTTTCCAAACCACAGTTAGCGAACCGTGTCCTCAAATCTTTCCGCGAACTCACGGTCGAAGAAGAAGACCCCGGCACCAAAGACCTCTACTCGCCGCTTTCTGGCCGCGAAGTGGAGATACTCGACTACATCGCGCGCGGCAATAGCAATAAAGAGATCGCCAAATCGCTCAAGATCAGCGACCAGACCGTCAAAAACCATATCACCTCCATCCTCAAAAAGCTCTCGGTCAACGACCGCACGGCTGCCGTTGTCCACGCCCTGCGCCACGGCTGGATCAAGATGCACGAAAGTTAAAAATGAGAGTGGCAACAGGCAAGAACCGGAGCAACCGCGCGGTTGCTCCGGTTCTTGCCTGTTGCCACTCTCATTTGACCCATACTTTCTTCGCAAGATATACTGAACATAAGATGTTCTTACAGAAAGGAACCTGATGTAGTGAAAGTTTTTGGCCGCGTGACGGTCTTCCCCATTATGCCCGCGAGGATCAGCCGCCTCTACGAACTGGCCTATAACCTGTGGTGGAGTTGGCATCCAGAGGCGCGGGCGCTTTATAGAAAACTTGATCCCGGCCTGTGGGAAGAGGCGGGACATAATCCCGTGCGCTTCCTGAGCGAGGTACAACCGCCATTGCTGGAACAAGCGGCCAACGACGCCGTCTATCTCGCGCACTATGATAGTGTGCTGCGCGATTTCGACCACTACATGCACCCTGTTGCCGGTGAGACCTGGTTTGCGCGTACTTACCCGGAGATGGGCAACCCGGTTATCGCGTATTTCTCAGCAGAGTTCGGGCTGCACGAAGCGCTGCCCATCTATTCCGGTGGCCTGGGCATTCTGTCGGGCGATCATTGTAAAGAGGCCAGCGACCTGGGTTTGCCTTTTGTGGGGGTTGGCTTCCTCTACCCGCAGGGCTATTTTCGCCAGACCGTCACCCGCGAAGGCGCGCAAGAAGCCTATTACGATAAGCTGCACTTCTCAGAAGCGCCCGCCCTGGCCGCTATCGGGCCAGACGGCAACGAGGTCATGGTCCAGGTTGAGTTGCCGGGACGCCGCATTTACGCCAGGGTCTGGAAGTTACAGGTGGGGCGCATCACCCTGTACTTGATGGATACCGATGTGGCCCCGAACGCGCCACACGACCGCGAGCTCTCCGCCCGCCTGTATGGCGGAGACCGCGAAATGCGCATCTCACAGGAGATCGTGCTGGGTATTGGCGGCGTGCGAGCCTTACGCGCCCTGGGGATCACCCCCGCCGCGTGGCACATCAACGAGGGACACGCCGCCTTCTTGAACCTGGAACGCTGCCGCGAACTGGTTGTCAGTGGCTTGAGCTTCAACGAAGCGCGTGAAGTGGTGGCCGCGAATTCGCTGTTCACCACGCATACGCCCGTTCCGGCGGGTAACGACACCTTTTCATACGACCTGGTGGACAGGTATTTTGGCTCCTACTGGAGTCAACTGGGCATTTCACGCGAGCAGTTTATGGAAGTCGCGCGCGAGGATCACGGCTGGGGACCAACCTACGGCATGACCGTGCTGGCTCTGAACCTGACCGGCTACCATAACGGCGTGAGCGCATTACACGGCGAAGTCTCGCGCCGCATGTGGCAATTCCTGTGGCCTGGCGTCGATGCCGACGAGGTACCAATAGACTCGATCACCAACGGAGTACACACGCCTTCATGGATCGCGCCGGAAATAGACGCGCTGTTCCGGCGGTATCTGGGAGAGGATTGGCAGGACCACGTCGATGAACCCGCGCTCTGGAAAGCGATCACGGAGATTCCCGACGAAGCATTGTGGCAGGTACACCTGGAACGCAAAAATACCCTCATCGAGTACGCGCGCCGCCATTTGAGCGAGCATCACCTGCGCCTGGGTGAAGGCGCGTTCCAGATGGCAGAGTTCGAGCGCATGTTGAATCCCGACGCGCTGACCATCGGCTTTGCGCGGCGTTTCGCCACCTATAAACGCGCTACGCTCATTTTCCGCGATGTGGAACGGCTCAAACGTATCGTCAATAATCCAGAACGTCCGGTGCAAATCATCTTCGCGGGCAAAGCGCACCCCGCCGACGGGCCGGGCAAAGCGCTGATCGAACAGGTCTATCACTTCTCGCGCAGCGACGCCTTCCGGGGCAAGGTGATTTTCCTGGAAAACTACGATATCAATATGGCGCGTTACCTGGTCTCCGGCACAGACCTGTGGCTCAACAATCCCATTCGCCCGCACGAGGCCAGCGGGACAAGCGGACAGAAGGCAGCCCTCAACGGGCAGCCGAATTTCAGCGTGCTGGACGGCTGGTGGGCCGAAGGTTTTAACGGCAAGAACGGCTGGGCCATCGGCGAAGACCGCGAATACCACGACGCGAACGCGCAGGACGAGGCCGATAGCCTTTCGCTCTACCAGACGCTCGAGGAACTCATCATCCCCACTTTCTACGAGCAGGGCGCGGACAGCGTCCCGCATCGCTGGATTGCCCTCATGAAAGAGGCCATACGCACCTGCGCCCCCACCTTCAGTATGAAGCGCATGGTAAAGGAGTATACCACGCGCTTCTACGTGCCTGAAATTCAGCAGGGATTGCGTATCGAGCAGAATCGCTACGAGCAGGCGCGCGTGCTGGCAAGCTGGAAGGAGCAGGTGCGCAAAGCCTGGGCCGGGCTGGAACTCTACGCCGAGGGCAGGCGCGAGGGGCAACTGAGCCTGGGCGAGAGCATCGACATGCGCGCCTGGGCGCGAGCCGACAACCTGCGACCGGAAGACTTCACCATCGAGGTTGTCTATGGTGAAGCAAAAGATGACCAGGCCACCATCCAGCATACGCTGCCGATGGAGTTCATCAAACGCGAGCTAGATGGCTCGTTCCGCTACGAACTGCGCCTGCGACCGCCCGCAAGCGGCAGCATTGCCTACGGCGTGCGAGCGTTGCCCAACCATCCCGCCCTGGCAAACAAGCACGAAATGGGCCTGATTCGCTGGGTCTAAATTGCCGCCCGCGGCGGCCTGCAATCAATAAAGAAGAGGCGCGGGTTGTTCGCCGATGGCGAACAACCCGCGCCTCTTCTTTATTGGGATATGGCTTTGCGGAACAAAATGGGGCTGAAGTTGGTGCGATAGTCGAAAGTATCGATCCCCTCTTTGCGCTTGAGAAAGCCAACGATGAGATAAGTAAAAGGGGTCGCGAGAACTTCATAGGCGACCTTAAAAATCCACTGCGTGAGAATAGAGGTAAGCAGCATGGAAGACGGGATGATACCCCAGAAGGCGATAGTAATAAAGATGACGGTATCGAAGCCTTCGCCGATCAGCGTAGAACCGATGGTGCGCGTCCAGAGCCAGCGCCCCTTTGTCGCAATTTTGAGTTTGGCAAGGATGAACGAGTTGGTAAACTCGCCCACCAGGTACGCGGCAAACGAGGCCAGCAGCAGGCGCGGTGTGAAGCCCAGAATGGCAGTGTACGCGGCCTGGTTCTGCCAGAACGGGGCCGGCGTGGCGAAGCCGCCAACATATATGGCGACGACCGTCAGCAGGTTACTGGCAAAACCCAGCCAGATGACGCGCCGCGCCACTCCATATCCATACACCTCGGTAAGCACATCCCCAAAGAGGTAGCTAAGCGGAAAGATGATAATTCCGGCAGGCACGGGAAAACCAAACAGCAGCATGATTTTCACTGCGATAATGTTGGCGGTAATCAGGCAGGTGACAAATACCGAGGCGATGACTACAAACCAGAATGAAACCTTCAAGTCACGATCCTTTCTTTGAATATGATGTTGATGAAAACGGATTACAATGTCTGTAGGGACGCGATTGATCGCGTCCACACTCGGGCCTGTTGGAGGACGCGATTAATCGCGTCCCTACAAATTATATGCAACAGGCTGAACGTAGGCTATGGGGTCCGTTAGACCCGCTTCAGCGAAACCGGCCAGGCGCAGCAGGCAGCTATCGCAAGCGCCGCAGGCCAGTTCAGCGCCCTCGTAGCAGCTCCATGTATGCTTATAGGGAACACCCAGTTCAACGCCTTTGCGAACAATATCCGCTTTGCCCAGGCGCAGCAAAGGCGCGTGTATGCGCATATGCCGGCCATCCTGAGCGCTGGCTCTGGTTGCCAGGTTCGCCATGCGTTCATACGCTTCCAGGTACTCGGGCCGGCAATCGGGGTAGCCGCTATAATCGATGGCGTTGATGCCGAGAAAGATGTCATTCGCGCCGCTCACTTCGGCATACGCCAGCGCGAACGAGAGGAAGATGGTATTGCGAGCGGGGACGTAAGTAATCGGGATGTTCTGTGCCATCTCTTCTACACTGCGGCCATGCGGGACGGCAATGTCCGATGTCAGCGCGCTGCCACCGAAGGCGCGTAAATCAATGTGAACGGTTTTCTGCTCAAGGACATTATAATGGCGCGCAATGGCTGCTGCCGCTTCAACCTCGCGCCGGTGGCGTTGCCCATACTCAAAAGCGATAGCATAGAGTTCAAAACCCTGCCGGTGGGCAATAGCCAGCACGGTGCTGGAATCCAACCCTCCCGATAGCAGTACGACGGCTTTCTGCTGCATAATAGCTGTTTTCTCCCGCAATGTCCATGGAACACAAAGAAGCCCCAATATTTCTCAGGGCAAAGAGAGTGTACCACAAAAGCGGGCTCCTGTCGAAATCGGCTACCGATTATTCGGGATCATCTAAACGAGAGACTTCGTCAAGTACCACTACATTCAATTCGGATACACGACGAAAAGCATAGTCGTTCGTCAAGAACAGGACACAGTCACTTAAAATGGCAGTAGCTACATGAAGCGCATCAGGTGTTTTAAGGCCAATAGTTGCTCTAAGTCTGGCCGACTCTTCCAGTATGTTTTGTGAGATAGGCAGCATATAAACATCAGGAAAATGCCGAAGCACCGTTCGGAAAATCGTAGCGGTGGTAATATCGCCAACTTTGAGAGGTTTGACGAGGACTTCCAGCAAGGTTAGCTCGCTAGTAATGACCATAATTTGCCCACCGCTGACAGCTTGCCACAAAGTATCCAGAATTTCGCGATACGGATCAATACGCTCTACGCTGTAAATGAAACAATTGGCATCCAGGTAAATTTTACCCGTCTCAGGGAGCATTAACTTTCCCACGCATCACGCTCTTGACGAATATAAGCGTCAACCTCTCCAGCATTCTGAAAAAGTTGATGCCCCGGTAAACCCTTCAAAATGTCGATCACATGAGATTGCGCTCTCGATCCGGCGTCTTCGACTGTAACAACAACGGTCGCTTCCTGGCCGGGAATGAGTTGCGGTGTGCTAATTTCGATCTTGCCTCCTGGCAAAACTCTGGTTTTGATTCGGACTTCTCTTGCCATGCTTCCCTCTTCATTATTTCGCATATCGAAGTTCTTGTACAGTTACACCATACCATATATCTGTATGAATTCCAACACATCGCACATACTCAGAGTAAGATTTTTTACAAGAGGCACTATATGACATCAACCAAATTAAACGAAAAATGCTGAATTGACTTTGCCAGTCAATTCAGCATAGGCGATCCCGAGAGGGCTCGAACCTCCGGCCTGCAGATCGGCTATTTCCTAGTTTCATCAACTTCTTCAATTAAATTCGCGACAGAGACGGATAAAGCGCGGGCAAGCTTTTCGAGAGTCACAGACGAAACTTCTGCATATGGGTTTTTATAGATACGGGCAAGCGTCTTAATATCAACATCGGCCATTCGCGCAAGTTTTCCCTGACCAAGACCTTGCTGCTGAGCTATTTCTTTGACACGAAGCCGAATCATACAACACCTCACTTGTAGTAGTTTGCCCTCAGTATAACAGGTGGGCCACTTGACTGCAACAAGATAGACTGTTATAATTAAACTGTGGTAGCTTAGCTACCACAGTTTAAATGCCGTGGTCAAGCTGTCACACATTAGCTCCAAGAGGTGAAAGGAGTACTTACGTCATGGCAGAGCAAACTATAGTGGTAGGAAATGCGACCATTGTCTTGAACGGTCCCAATGATCCTTTTCATGATGGATATACTACCGGTTACCTGGAGTTTTAGGACGAACGGCACCGGCCACTTTTTCCCCTGACCAGCCATATTGTCCGGGATTATCTTCTAGCGATTTTAACCGAGCCAACACACCCCGAATTATGGAGAGCCGGACGCATTGCAGGCTGGATTGAAGCTCTCATGGAGAATGCTCCGCAGACTTTCAGAAGTGTCCTTCCAGAGGAACACATGATTGCGCTGCAAAATATGTAAACAAAAGAAATGGAAAACGGGCGAATGACTGCCCATTTTCCAATGAAGGGAATCGCTGCTATGGGTATTCTTCGTCCAACTCCCAAACAAAAAGTCCCGAAGAGTTCACAGGGTACTGAGAGTGAAATGATTATTGCCACAGAGTTAGTCCGTGAAGGATACACTGTACTGACACCTTACGGCTATATGCACCGCTATGATCTGGTTATTGAGGACGCTGATGGCCGTTTCTGGCGCATCCAGTGCAAAACCGCATGGATGGCTACAAACACAGACGGGGCGCTGAAATTTTCAGGATGTAGTACAGGGGGAAAGGGAGGCTGGAAGAAACGCCAGTATCAGGGTGATGTGGACTATTTTGCGGTCTACAGTCCAGATACAGATAAGGTTCACTTAGTTCCTGCTCAGGGCATCGGCAACGAGTGTTCTCTGCGGCTGACACCATCGAAGAATAAGCAGGAGAAGAATGTGAAGTGGGCAGCAGACTACGTGTTGTAACGATCCCGAGAGGGCTCGAACCTCCGGCCTTCTCCTCCGCAGGGAGACGCTCTATCCACTGAGCTACGGGATCATGATGGTATTCTCTCTGCATGTCAGTATAGCAGTCTGTGCCGTTTGTGTCAAGCATTTTTGGGAAATTTAGCAGGGTCTTGAGGTAAGATTTTGACGTGAGGCAACGTATATTCTATGCGCCATAACAAAAGAACAGCTACCTGTCTCTCAAGCATAAAGGAGTGTAGTATGAGAAAAATGTACAAAAATAAGAAACGCTCCTGCCCCTTGTGCAAGCCACATAAGCGCGGCTATACCAATCGCTGGAAAGAAAAGGAAAAGGTTGAGTTGAAGCGATTTGCGCGCGCTGTGGCTCAAAAGAAATTTGACCAAGTATAGCAAAAGAAGGAGCGACACCTCACAAGGGTATCGCTCCTTCTTTTGCTATATTCTGACTTTCTCTTTTGGCCGTATATACTCCTGCCCGCCCATGAAGGGGCGCAGGGCTGCCGGGATGCGCACGCTGCCGTCGGCCTGCTGGTGAATCTCGAAGAGGGGCAGCAGGATACGCGGCGAAGCGATGGCGGTATTGTTGAGGGTATGCACAAACTTGACCTTGCCGTCTTCGTCGCGGTAGCGCATATTGACGCGGCGCGCCTGCCAGTCGTGGAAGTACGAGCACGAGTGAGTTTCGCGGTAACGGCCCTCGCTGGGCAACCAGCATTCCAGGTCGTACATACCCACTTTGCCATCGCCCATGTCGCCCGTGCAGACATTGACCACGCGGTACGGCAGTTCCAACGCCTGCACCAGCTCTTCCGAGTTGGCGAGCAGTTGTTCGTGCCAGCGCACCGATTCGGCATGGTCGGCTTTGCAGATCACATATTGCTCAACCTTGCTGAACTGGTGGATGCGGAAGACCCCGCGTGTATCCTTGCCGTAGGTACCGGCCTCTTTGCGAAAACAGGGGCAATATCCCACAAAGGTCAGGGGCAGCTCTTCGGCCTTGAGAATCTCGTCCTTGTACATGCCGGTGATCGAGACCTCGGCGGTACCTACCAGGAACAGGTCTTCACCTTCCAGCGCGTAAACCTGGTCGCGGCCCTTCGGGAATTGTCCATTGCCGATGAAGGCGAAATCGCGCGCCATGGCCGGCACGATCAACGGGGTGAACCCCTTGCGCGACACGCGGTCCAGCGCGAAGTTCATGAGCGCCAGTTCGAGCCGGGCGGCGTCGCCCTTGAGGGCATAGCTACGCGCGCCCGCTACTTTGACGGCGCGTTCGATGTCCACCACGTCCAGCTTTTGCATGAGGGCATAGTGATCGAGCGGCTCAAAGTCGAAGTTCGGTTTCTCGCCCCAGTATTTGAACGGCACGTTGTCGCTTTCGTCCTTGCCGATGGGCGCGCTCGGATCGGGAATATTGGGAACGTAGTAGAGCAATTGCTGCCGCTCTTCCTCCAGCGCTTTCAGGCGCGGCTCCAACGCCTTGATTTGTGCGGCGAGTTCCTTCGCCCCGGCAATCAATTGTTCGCGCAGTTCTTTGTCTTTGCCCGCCTGCTGCACGCGCTTCGATATCTGGTTCTGTTCGGCGCGGCCCTCTTCCACCTGCCGTTGCAGCGCCAGCGCCTGCCGGTCAACTTCCAGCAGGTAATCGATATCAAGCGTGTTGTTTTTGAGACGCGCCGCCTCCTTAACAACGTCGGGATGGTTGCGAATAAACGTGAGATCAAGCATAATACTGGTGTCTCCTTCCTCTTTTTCCAGGGAGGCGACAGAGCCGCCGCCCGCCATCTGTCATCCTGAGCGTAGCGAAGGATCTGCGCACTGCCCATCGAGAGATCCTTCGCTGCGCTCAGGATGACAACAGTGCTTACAACAGTGCTTAAATGAACGCCTCCGGTTGCTTTGTCCTCGCCCTGGCTCTGTCACTCGAACAATAAAAAACGTCGTTGTCCATGTGAAGGACGACGACGCGAAAGATGCGTGGATCGTGGTGCCACCTTGATTTATTCAAGCTCTTGCGAGCTTGAAACTCTCTTGCCTGCTATCGGGGGCCACCGTTGGCGCTTATCGCGCTGGCTCGCGGGTGGATTTCCCTTCGTGGCGGCGGCTGCGTTGCACCAACCCGCAGTTCTCTCTTGCTCGATAAAAGGTACTTGTCCCGTTCATTGCCATTGTTCTTTGCTGCTAGCAGTGTACCAGCGCTGTTCGTGCTTGTCAATAGCTGCGCCAGGGCGACCGCAAGGGTCGCCC
>JADEYI010001667.1_pt1 | contig 14830 bp, 14 predicted proteins | sample 8542331 | NCBI WGS metagenome assembly JADEYI01 (sample SAMN16510988, study PRJNA670497) | mine drainage metagenome | isolation source: biofilm near Copperflume 1 | place: Germany: Marsberg coppermine Kilianstollen | collected 2018-02 | reverse complement strand
GATCAGGGACGAGTCTGGGGCCTGCGCTGGGATACTGCGGTGTTCACCAACCTGACGCAGGACCATCTCGATTATCACGGTGACATGGAGTCGTACTTCCACGCCAAGGCGAAAATGTTTACGGGTGTGGGTGCGGCCCCGCCACGGGTGGCGGCCATTCACATTGCGGATGAATATGGCCGGCGGTTGATGGCGATGGCGCGTGCGGCAGGCAGTGAGGTAGTCACATATGGATTGAACGACGGTGATTTCCGCGCGAGCGGGATTCAACTGCACACCAATGGAACGGACTTTCAAATGGAAACACCGGGCGGACTGGTGGAAGTCCGAACCCATCTGGCCGGGCCGGTGAACGTTCTGAACCTGCTGGCCGCTTCCGCGGCGGCGATGGCGCGTGGATTGAGCCTAAATGAAATTGCGCGAGGCGTTGAAAATATCGCGCACGTGCCAGGCCGTTTTCAAACGGTAAACTGCGGGCAGTCGTTTACGGTTGCTGTGGACTACGCCCACACGGACGACGCGCTACGCAACTTGACCAGGCTGGCGCGCCAACTGGCCGCACCGCGCGGCGGCAGAGTCATCACTGTCTTCGGCTGCGGCGGCGACCGCGATCGGACGAAGCGTCCACGCATGGGCCGCGCCGCCGGGGAGGGAAGTGATTTCGTCGTCATGACCAGCGACAATCCGCGCACGGAAGACCCCGCGGTCATCCTCGCCGAGATTCTGCCAGGAGTGGAAACCACCGGCGTTCGATTCGCGGTTGAGGCGGACCGGGCACAGGCCATTCGGCTGGCAATGAACGAGGCGCAGGCAAATGACGTGGTGGTGATTGCCGGCAAAGGCCACGAGAAGATACAGGTACTGCGGGAGCGGACAATTCCCTTCGACGATGCGGAGCAGGCGCGGCAGGCTATATTGGAAACACTTGGACGCGACAGTTGAGCCGGTCCGGCAGAGACAGACGATGCAGTTGACCCTGGAGCAGATTCGATACTGGATGGGCGCCGAGTCGGCAGCGGCCCTCAGCGCAACGCCGATGGCCGGCGGCTACTCTATCGATTCGCGCACGGTTCAGCCGGGCGATATTTTTTTTGCGGTGCGCGGTGAGCGCTTCGACGGGCACGATTTTGTTGAGGCCGCATTGCGGGCTGGCGCTGTTGCAGCCGTTATTTCATCGACAGAACTGCCGCGTTATGGCGTGGCTGCGACACGCGAGCGGCTCCTGCTGGTCGATGAGCCGCTGGCTGCGATGCAGCGGCTGGCCTCTTCGGTGCGCCGCCATTGGGGCGGGCGGGTGATCGGGATTACCGGAAGCGCGGGAAAAACCACGACCAAGGAGGCGGCCGCGCATGTTTTAAAGAGCCGGTTTCGTGTGCACAAGTCGCAGGGAAACTTGAACAACCATTATGGCCTGCCGCTGCAATTGCTCGCGTTGCAGCCGGAGCATGAAGTCGCCATTCTGGAAATGGGCATGTCGCACGCCGGGGAGATCGCCGCGCTGTGCAAGATTGCCGCGCCGGAATGGGGCATCGTGACCAATGTCGGCACGGCACATGCAGAAGGTTTTTCCGACGGGCAGGCCGGGATTGCCCGCGCAAAATATGAACTGATCGCTTCTCTGCCGCGTCAAGGAACGGCGATCCTCAACTGTGACGATGCGTATGTGCAGCAGTTCGGAAGAGATTTCGCTGGCAAGACAATTTATTTCGGAACAGGCGCGTGCGCCGATCCTCGCGCGGAATCGATTGCGGCTTTGGGGGCCGAAGGAATCCGGTTCATCGTCATTGCAGGCGAGCAACGCGCGGAGGTGAAACTGCGGCTGCTGGGCGAACACAATGTGAGCAACGCGCTGGCGGGAATTTCCGCCGGGCTGGCGAGCGGCATTCCTCTGGATGTGTGCGCGGATGCACTCGGCGGCATGGATGCTCCGGACAAGCGCGGGCAGGCGCTGCAAATTCGCGGCGCGACACTGCTGAACGACTGCTATAACTCCAATCCAGCGGCGCTGCGGGCCATGGTGGACACATTGCTGACGGTGCCGGGCAAAAGAAGAATCGTGGTGGCGGGAGAGATGCTGGAGCTTGGGCCTGAAGGAACACAGCTCCATTTTGCCTGCGGTGAGTATATGGCGCAGCACGGCGTCGATTTCGTGCTCGGCGTGCGCGGAGAGGCTGCGTCCATTGTTGCCGGGGCGAAGGACGCGGGCACTATGGCGATGTTCGTGGAAACGCCGGAGGCAGCCGGGGCATGGCTTAACGAGAACCTGCGTGCTGGCGATGCCGTGCTGGTGAAGGCCTCACGCGGCGTGCGGCTGGAGCGGGCTCTGGAGTCGCTGGAGAAATAAAGATCCCGGCTCCAAAAAATTTCTGATCCATATACTCTGATCAACAATTTTCCGATTCATCGATCTCCGATCCATCAATTCGCCTATTCCGCGCCGTTGGCCATCCATCCGTGCAGGTGTAGCCAGTTTTGCAGTAGCACCGGCCACATGCGGAGCTGGGGATTGTCCTGCGCCAGCCCGTAGCCGTGATGGCCCTGTTCAAAAATATGTATCTCCGCTGGCACGCCGGCATGGAGCAGCGCCTCATAAAACAGCACGCTGTTCATGACCGGAACAGTTCTGTCATTTGTTGTACTGAAGAGGAATGTGGGCGGAGTTTGCGGCGTGACCTGAGTTTCGTTGGATAGCTCGTTCTGGAGCATCGGATTCGGCTGCTCCCCCAGCAGATTGTGCAGGGAACCATCGTGGGTGATTCCGGGTTCCATGCTGATGACGGGATAAGCGAGCACGAGAAAATCCGGGCGGCTGCCCGCGCGCTCAATGGCGTCGCTCGCATCGGGATTGCCGGCATCGAAGTGCGTGCCGGCGGTGGAGGCGAGATGGCCGCCTGCGGAAAATCCCCAGATGCCAATATGGCTTGTGTCGAGGCCCTCCTCCTCCGCGTGGGCGCGCACATAGCGAATGGCACGCTGCGCGTCGAGCAGTGGAATGGGATGATGGTTGCGCGGGCCGTAGCGATATTGCAACACGAACGCCGCGACGCCGCGTTTATTCAGCCAGTGCGCGACCTGTGTTCCTTCCTTATCGACGGCCAGCATAGCGTAGCCGCCGCCTGGGCAGATCACAATGCCGGTATGCGTAGGATTTTGCTGCGGCAGATACACGGTGATCGTCGGCGCGTCGGACGCGGCGTTTCCGGATGCTCCAGGCGCCCCATTTGGCCATAGCCGAATTGTTTCCGGCCCGGCAGCGTTCGGCGACGCGGATTGGGCCAGCAGCGAACCGGAGCAGAGCAACATGGCCAGGAGCGCGACTCTAAACTGCGAATGATTCCGTGAATGATGTAACCAGCTCATCTTTTTCCTCGAAACACGAACGCGTTCGTGTGCGTGCTGAATTTCCGGCCAGTGTATCGCACCGATCTTCCCAGCCGGTGCATTGAGCGCAGAATAATTATTCTGGCGGTTTGTTATGGGACGCAAAAATTTCCGCCATACCACAGACAATTCTCATCGCCCGATGCCCTTCGGAGCGGTTTAGCGCATCCCACCAGATATCCGCTGCTCTCCCGGGAAAATAATTCTGCGGGATATGAACGACGGAAGTTTCAAAGGAAAATTTAAAAATGTTCAAGAGGAGATATTTGATGGATTTTCGAGTTCGTCCAGGAGAAATACAGGAAGACCAGCTGACGGCCATGCTGGAGAGCTACTCCGCGAAATGGCCAACCAGCCTGTTCATGGGGGCGGCCATCGCTTCAATCGTTGGCTCCCTGGTTCTGAAATCGCAGAAAAAAGATCATCACGCGCTTTTCATCGGTCAATGGGCGGCGCCGTTTCTGATTCTGGGGCTTTATAACAAGTTGGTAAAGCAACACGGGTCGGACACCCATCATCACCACCATCACGATCATGAGCACGACAATGAACGCGGCCCCGATCACCGCGAGCCACACGAGCATGAGCCGCACGAACATCATTGAACCTCAATCAACCGCCACGCTGCGCCGATTCGGACGGCCCGGGTCGTCAAATCCCGCGGCCAATTCAATAAATCGCCCGGACAGATTTCGAGTCGGAGGGATGTCTGACGACGCTCGACAGGTGTGTGTTTGCGTGATACTCTCAGTAGTTTTATTTATGAGGATTCTATGAGCGCAAACACTTTAGAGCAAACCGGGGCACAGCAAGCGCAATTTCACCACTTTACCGATGAACAGCAGCAGCTACGCAAAGAGATCCGGGACTTTGCCGCCCGCGAGGTTGCGCCCAACGTTATGCGCTGGGATGAGGCCAGCGAATTTCCAGTCGAGATGGTGAAGCAGTTGGGGCAGATGGGCCTGATGGGAATCATCTTCCCGCCGGAATATGGGGGGGCTGGCCTGGGCTATGTGGAATATGTGATTGCCATTGAGGAGCTGTCGCGCGTCGATGGCTCAGTCGGCATTATTGTGGCCTCGCACAATTCGCTGGCGACGAACCATATTTTTCTTGCCGGAACCGAAGCGCAGCGGCAGAAATATGTCACTAAACTGGCAAGCGGCGAGTGGCTGGGTGCCTGGGGGTTGACGGAAGCGGGCTCCGGTTCCGATGCGGGCGGCGCTCGCACCTCGGCGGTGAAAAAGGGCGATCGCTGGGTACTGAACGGGAACAAGACATTCATTACCAACGGCCATTATGCTGATGTTTCCGTCGTCATCGCCGTTACTGACAAGTCGAAAGGGACACACGGGCTTTCAGCTTTTATTGTCGAAAAAGGCGCACCTGGATTTCGTCCCGGAAAGAAAGAAAACAAGCTGGGGTTGCGCGCTAGCGACACCTCGGAGCTGATCTTTGAGGACTGCGAGATTCCGGCGGAGAACCTGCTGGGCAAGGAAGGCGAGGGCTTCATCGACTCCATGCGTGTGCTCGACGGCGGACGGATTTCGATTGCGGCGCTGTCGCTGGGCATGGCGCAGGGCGCGTTCGATGCGGCGCTGAAGTACGTGAAGGAGCGCAGGCAGTTCGGCAAGACAATCAGCGAGTTTCAGGGCATCCAGTGGAAGATTGCCGATATGGCGACGCAATTAGACGCAGCCAAGCTGTTGACGCTGCGCGCCGCGCAGATGAAAGACGCGGGCCTGAAGACGACGCTGGAGTCGGCGATGGCTAAGCTGCACGCGAGCGAAGTCGCCGTAAAGATCTGCGATGAAGGCGTGCAACTGCACGGCGGATACGGTTTCATTAAGGATTATCCGGCGGAGAAGTTTTACCGGGATGTAAAGCTCTGCACCATCGGCGAAGGGACCAGCGAGATTCAGCGCCTGGTGATCGCGCGGGAAGTGCTGAAGGGTTCGTAATCTTGCAGTCCGCGCTATGCCATTACGCGCGACAAGCAGCTCCCCGGAATCTTCATCTCAGGTTTCCGATGCGAGACCTGGGGTTTCCCGGCCAGCGAGCCGAGTCAAGCGGTTGACTCAGTCGATTGGCTCGACGGGTCTCGTCCGATAGCGTGGTTTTTTCATCACGTATCCAATCGGGATCAGTAAAGCCGTGAGCACGACGAGTACATGGACGGTATCGATATAGGCCAAGGTTCGCGCCTGTTGCAGCATCATGTTGTAAATCTGCGCGGCGGAGCTGGCGGTTGCGTCGGCGGAGGAGTAGCCGCGATTCCGCAGCGCCCCGGCGATGCTGTGTTGCAACGACATATATCTGGCGGACGATCCGTAGACATGTGCGGACAGGAATTGCTGGTGTGCCTGCGAGCGCCGCACCAGCATGGTGCTGATGAAGGAGATTCCCAGGCTGCCGCCGATGTTTCGCGCCAGCGCGGTCAGGCCGGAGACCTCATTGTTTTTCTCCTGCGGGACGCCCACGTAGGACATGACGCTGATAGGCACGAACAGGAACGGCATCCCCAACACCATCACCACGCGCCAGCTGGCTGCGTCCGCGAAGCTGATGCCCGGGTAAAGATCGCCGATGCGCCAGATGCCGAAGGTGAGCAGGCAGAACCCGATTGTAATCATCAGGCGCGGGTCCACCTTTTGCCCGATGTAGCCGACGACGGGAAACAGAATGATCAATACCAGGCCGCCTAAAGAGAGCGCGAGGCCGGCTTCGGTCGCCGTATAACCGAGAATTTCCTGTAGAAATTGCGGGATCATCACCGTCGTGGAGTAGAGCGCCGCACCGATCAGCAGCATGACCAACTGCGTCATGGTGAAGTTGCGTTTCTTGTATAGAGACAAATCGATGATCGGATGTTCCGTCGTAAGCTCCCGGTAAAGGAACGCGATGAACCCGAACCCGGCCAGGCAGGCGCAAGTGACGATAAAGCGCGAGCTGAACCAGTCGTCCTCCTGACCCTTGTCCAGCATGATCTGCAAGGCGCCGATGGACAGAGCCAGCAGACCGAGACCGATGCCATCGACACTGCCGACGCGCTTGCGCATTTTTTGCAGGTATGGCGGATCCTGCACAATGCGGCTGGTGAGCACCAGCGACAGGATGCCGACCGGAATATTCAGGAAGAAGATCCAGCGCCAGGTGTAGTTATCGGTGATCCAGCCGCCGATGGTGGGGCCGATGGCGGGGGCCAGCACGACTGCCATGCCGTAAAGAGAAAAGGCGAGGCTGCGTTTTTCCGGTGGGAAGGTATCGGCAAGAATAGCGCGTTCGCTAGGTTGCAGGCCGCCGCCCCCGACTCCCTGAATGACGCGGAAGAAAATCAGCATGGGCAGGGAAGTGGCCAGGCCGCAGAGAAATGAAGAAATGGTAAACAGCGCAACGCAGGTCATGTAAAAACGCTTGCGTCCGATGCGGTTCGAGATCCACCCACTGATCGGCAAAACAATTGCGTTCGATACCAGGTAGGAGGTCAGCACCCAGGTGGCTTCGTCATAGCTTGCGCCGACGGTGCCGGCGATGTGCGGCAGGGCAACGTTGGCGATGCTCGAGTCCAGCGACTCCATAAACGTCGCCAGTGTCACCGTAAAAGTGATGATCCACGGGTTGAATCGCGGCGTCCAGTGTTCGTAGTGAAACTCGCTGTCGTCGTCCTGCACTTTGGCGGCAGGAACAACGGAAGACTGCGCCATGCCCGCTCCCAGATCGCGATGAAAGTGAAGTTACAGAATAGAGCAGGTTCGGGGCGGCACGAAACCGCATTGTATTAAACCTGTTCAATCCGGAGACAGATTTTTATTGTTCGATGCGGCGTAGAAGCGAACGATGCAAATGAATTGCGACAATGAGGGAGGCTATCCGTGGAGCGCAGTGCCGATCGATCCTGGAACGCGATATCATCGCATTCGAGTATGGCAAGTTTGACATCCGCCCAACCGAAACATTTTCAGGAAGCCGAGAGTCTTGTCGAGCGTCTGCGCGCGGGAGACGTTCGCGCGCTGGCCCGCGCCATTTCTCTGGTCGAAAACAACTCCGCCGCCGGCACGGCGGTCCTGTCCGCCTGCTTTCCGTATACCGGTGGCGCGCTGCGGATCGGGCTGACCGGCGCGCCCGGCTCCGGCAAAAGCACGCTGGTCGATCAACTGGCGCGACACTATCGCGCACAGCAGCATTCCGTCGGCATCGTCGCCGTCGATCCCACCAGTCCCTTCACCGGCGGAGCAATCCTGGGCGACCGCATTCGGATGCAGAGCCATCATGCCGATCCCGGCCTGTATATCCGCAGCATGGCGACACGGGGCTTTCTCGGCGGCCTGGCTTCGACCACGGCGGACATCGCCTCGATTGTCGAAGCCAGCGGCAAGACGCGGCTGATGATTGAAACCGTTGGCGTCGGGCAGGACGAGGTGGACATTGTTCGTCTGGCCGATGTGACGGTCGTGGTGCTGGTACCGGGCCTGGGCGATGACGTGCAGAGCATCAAGGCCGGAATCCTGGAAATCGCGGATATATTTGTGGTCAATAAAAGCGATCGTGAGGGTGCGGACCGTGTCGAGCGCGAGATACGCACCATGCAGTCGCTGGGCGGCCATGCGGAGGGCTGGGTCCCTCCGGTGGTGCGGACCATTGCCAGCACGGGGGAAGGCACCGAGCTGCTGGCGGATGCGATTGACCGTTGCGCGGCGTGGCAGCGGCAAAGCGGGACGCTCGAACAGAAACGTAAAGCGGGCTGGCAGGAGCGGTTGCTCGAAATGGTCCGTCAGCGGCTGACGTATGAGCTGGTGCGTCACCGGATGGGAGCCTCTGAAATGGAGGCTCACGCGCGCGCGGTGGCCGAGGGTGACGAAGATCCCTACGTTCTGGTAGAACGTCTGGTGCGCGAGTTGCTGGATTTGCACCGAAGCGAGCTGTAAAACGGAACTCCGCGCCAGGAAGGCTGAACGGGAAAATTATGTTTCGAATCGATCATCTGGGAATCGCGGTGAGTGATTTACGGCAGGCGCGCAATTTTTACGAACTGCTGGGAATGCACGCCGGACCGGTGGAGACCATTGACCACGAGCAGGTGCGCGCGGTGATGGTTCCCGTCGGCGAAAGCCGCATCGAGCTGTTGGAGCCGCTCTCTTCCGAATCCGTCATTGGCCGCTTCATCGAACGGCACGGCCAGGGAATGCACCACGTGGCCCTGCACGTGGATGATATCGCCGAAGTCTTCGAGGAGATGAAATGCGCCGGTATGCGGCTGGTTTCAGATGAGCTGAAGATCGGCGTCGGCGGCCATCTGTATTTCTTTGTACACCCTTCGAGCACCGGCGGGGTGCTGGTGGAAATCTGCCAGAATGCCGACGCCGATGTGACGGCAGACATTGCGGACGTCAAAGCCTGATGCTTCTTCTCGTCATCGATACGTCGGGAACGTCGGGCGGCGTTTTGCTGGCGCGAAATGAAACCGCATCGTTACATGCCGGCGCGACCGAGGTGCTGGGCGCTCGCTTGCTGCAACCTCGGCAATGTTCGACACAGTTGATTTCCGGCGTGGCGGAGATATTGCAATCCAGCCAACTGGAGCTTGCCGATCTGGATGCGTTCGCCGTGGTCTCAGGCCCCGGCTCCTTTACCGGACTACGTATGGGACTGAGCGCAGTGAAGGCCATGGCCGAAGTCTCGGCGAAGCCTGTCATGGCGTTGTCGAGCCTGGCGATCCTGGCGTCGAAGGCCGCCGCGTTGCCGCCCGGCGCTACTTCTGGGGAGACCGTTCACGCGGTGATGGACGCGGGCCGCGGGGAGATGTATCACGGCGTTTACAAGGATGCGGGTCGGACGTGCGAGCGAGAATCCCTGCAAACGCTGTCCGGGTTGGTTGCAAGTTTCCAGGCAGCGCCGGGCCTGATGGTAACGTCCGATGCGACAGTTGCAGCGGCACTGAAGTCATTCCATTCAGTAGCACTCGACGAAGTCAGCGTTCAGGATGCGATTCCGCTGGCGCTTGCAGCATGGCAGGCAAGCCACTTTGTCGATGTGGCCGCGCTCGACGCGAATTACCTGCGGAGGATTAATCCCGCCACGATAACGGGAACTGCGGTCGATGTCGCCTCGGCCCCGATGCCATGAATGTTTGGGACCGGATCAATAGCTGAGTCAATTCCGTCTATACTCCAGCCCATGCCCGATGCCCGCTCCTCAACCGACTGCGAAATAATCATTCGCCGCGCCACGGTAGCGGACATTCCTGCGATCTTGAAGGTGACCGAATCCTCGACGGCCTCGGCGCGCTGGCCCTCCGCAGCTTACCCTGCCTATTGCATCAGCGATGTCGAGCCTGGAGAAACACTGGCGAAGGCGTTGTTTGTCGCGGTCGAAAACAAAAGGCTTTCCAGGGCTGTGCTTGGGTTGGCTGCGTTTTCGACAGTACTCGGCTCCGGAGAAAGCGAACTCGAAAACATGGTGGTCGAGCCAGAGTGGCGAAGGCGCGGGGTTGGACGGAGGCTGTTGCAGGCCGGTATGCAGTGGTGCTGTGCCTGGGGTTTTGCCACGGGCGATACCACGGTCGATGCAACCCCGGCGGCCTTATGGCTGGAGGTCCGCGCGTCCAACGCGGGTGCGATCGCTTTTTATGAACATGCCGGATTTGCCGTAAACGGATCGAGACCGGCCTATTACACACATCCGGTGGAAGATGCGGTGCGGATGCGGCGAGTTTACGGGGTCTCCGCGCGCCCCTGTTGAAATCTTCGGTTGCCAGCGGGTGAACCCGCGTGCTACTTTTGCCGTCTATACGAATAGGAGGTGCCTCGGTATGGAGATTTCCCTAGAGCAGGCGACTCGCACCGCCGCCAACCCTCTTGGCCGTCTGGTCGAGGAGCATCGCCAATACTCCCGCAAACTGGAAACGATTCTGGCCCAGCACTACTTGAGCGAGAATGAGCAGGCGGAAGCGGCCCGACTGAAAAAGCTGAAGCTCAAGCTGAAGGATGAGATGGAGCGATACGTGCGCCCGGCGCGGTCGAATCAATTGAACGTTTGAGCGCCGGACCCTGGCTGTATGGGGTGCTCGCGCCCAGCCCGAACAGAAGTTTTTCGGCGAACCGTATAATTCGGACATACAAAATGGTTCGCGACGGATACTTCTACGGATTGGGTTTTGGGGCAGTGGCGGTTCTGGTCTGGGTGGCCACGCACCGCCTGTGGCTGGTCTTTATTCCACTGCTGCTGGCGGCTTTTTTTCTATGGTTCTTCCGCGATCCTGAACGCGAGATTCCAGAAGCGCCCGGACTGATCGTTTCTCCGGCTGATGGCAAAGTCACGGCCATAGAATCTGTGCAGACACCGGCAGGCCAGCAGCGCCGCATCAGCATTTTTCTGAACGTGTTCAATGTGCATGTCAACCGCGCGCCCATAGCCGGGAACATCCAGTCTGTCCAATACAAAAAAGGCAAATATCTAAACGCCATGAATCCGGCCTCCGCGGTCGAAAATGAGCAAAACCTGGTCGAGGTCGCGGGAGAACTCTGTACGGTCTCCTTTTGCCAGATTGCCGGGCTGCTGGCGCGCCGCATTGTGTTTCAGAAGCGCGTGGATGAGTGGGTGCATCGCGGCGAGCGTGTGGGGCTGATCAAATTCGGCTCCCGTGTGGATGTAATGTTTCCAGCTGCGTGCACCGTAAAGGTCAAGCTGGGCGATCATGTGCGCGGCGGGGCTTCGGTGCTGGCGATCATGCCTCCGCCGGCGGGCGAAGAAATGTTGGCCGCTGTCTCGTCGGAATCGGCCTACTCCGGCTCCGTGGCGGAGCTGCCGCAATGAGCGATGTCAAAGGCAGCAAGCGCCGCCCGGCCCGCCGCGGCATGTACATTCTGCCGTCGCTATTTACCGCCGGGACCATCGGCGCGGGCTTTTACGCGATCGTGCAAAGCCTGCAAGGGTCCCCGGTCGAGCCGCATCACTTCGATTATGCCGCGCTAGCCATAGGGTTTGCCGTGCCGTTCGATGGGCTGGATGGCCGCATTGCCCGCATGACTCACACGGCCAGCGATTTTGGGCGCGAACTGGATTCCCTGGCGGACGTCATCACGTTCGGCGTGGCTCCGGCAATCCTGGCGTATAGCTGGGGCTTTCGCATGTTGCCGCCGACGATGGATCCGGCACTGCGTCACAAGCTGATGCAGATCGGCGCAGTGGTCTGTTTTCTTTTCCTCATCTGCGGCGCGTGCCGTCTGGCGCGGTTCAATACCAGCTCCGACGCCAAGCCGAAAAATCCCGGGCGGCCTGATCGTAAATATTTTGTGGGCATGCCGATTCCGGCGGCGGCGGGCGTGGTCGCGGCGGCCATCCATTTTTTTGCCGGAACGCCCGTGTTCAGCGAAGCTCTGGCGTTTGTGTGGGCGGCGCTGATCGGGCTGGTCGGATTTTTGATGGTGAGCACCTGGAGGTTCTGGAGTGGAAAGGAAATCACGCTTACCGGCCGTCACCCGTTCCAGCTGCTGGTGCTGATCGGCGCTGTGGTCTGCGTGGTGGTGCTGTTTCAGCAGATATTGCTGCTGGTGCTGGCCTTCGGCTACATGTTTTCCGGCCTGCTGGCACGCGCCGCGTATTCCTGGTCGATGCGCCACCGCAGGCACACGATACCTGCCTCTGCAACCGACCCGGCCCGGCATGATCCTGGCCACACAGGAGCCGTGTAAATGACAGAAAGACCGTTGAGGATTGTACTGGTCGGCGCGGGCACATTGCTCGGCAAGGCGCTGAACGATGAACTTGCCATGTCCGCGTTTGCCTCGGCGGAGTTTCACCTGATCGATGAGGATGAAGCACTGGGTAAACTGGCCGCCACTGCCGATGACGTGACATTTATTCAGCGAATCGAGCCGGATTCGTTCGATGGCTGCGACTTCACATTTTTTGCCGGCAGTCCGGAGTTGACTCGCAAGTATTGGCGGACGGCGCTGAAAACCGGTTCGAGCATTGTGGATTTATCGGGAGAGTTGGAGGGATCGCAGGGAATCCTGGTGCGCGCTCCGTGGGTCCAGGAGGAGCCGACAGGTTCTGGGCGTGGAGAAGACGCGGCAGTCGCCGCGCCGGACTTGCAGACGCGGGCCGTCGTATCGGCGCATCCGGTTGCGGTGTTGCTGGCACTGGTGGCCGCGCGCGCACAAAAGGCTGCCCCTTTGGCGGGAGTGTGGACGACCTTGTTGCAGCCCGCGTCAGAGTATGGCCACGCGGCGCTGGAGGAACTGCATCAGCAGACTGCGAACATTCTCTCTTTCCAGCCTTTGCCGACACAGGTCTTCGGTGGGCAGGCCGCCTTTACCCTGGCGGTGTCGTTCGGTCCCGAAGGCCAGGTCAAGCTGGACCAAACTGCCGGACGCATTCAAAGGAATTACACGGCAATTGCTGCCGCGCCCGCGGCGGCGCTGGCGTTGCAGGTGATTCAGGCGCCGATCTTCCACGGCTATGCAATGTCGGTTGCGATGGAATTTGCGCGGCCCGTGGCAGCCGATTTGCTGGCGCGCTCTCTTTCTGGCTCACACATCCATATCGTTTCGAATGCCGGCGAGTTTCCGGGCAACGTCCAGGCGGTCGAGGAGCAGGATGCGCAGATGCTGGTGCGTCCTGTCCTGATGCAGCCGGAGCCGGTGGGAAAGACTCTGGCTGGAAAGGTGCCCGCTGGGAAGCAGATGGTCAGCCGGTTCTGGCTGTGGATGGTCGCGGACAATTTGAAGTTCGCCGCGAAGAACGCCGTGGCCTGCGCGGTGGAGCTGAATCGTCTGCGTCCGCGTGGGACCGTGCAGTAGCGGGGAAGAATGCCGCGAAGTTCCAGTACAGGAAGCTCCGGATAAAATCATCGTGAAAACCGCGCTGTCTTCTTGACTCCGCGAGGAGTGCCGGTTAAAGTTGATGCAGTGATGAAGTCCTCGACTCGCCAGATGCGGTGTATGTGTATGTGCATGTGTACCATGTGCATGCAATCGCGTGCCTTCTGGAGGGTTGGGTAGACGGACAAAGCTGAATAGCTTGCAGTAACCCAAAATCAAAGCCCACCGACGGAAGAGCCGCTCAGGTGGGCTTTCCAGTTCCGGCGGAAAAGTCCACCTCCCCGCTCCACACAGGTGAACAGGACTGCCGATGACACAACAATTGTTTGAGGAAAGCTGCGATGCAGCTTCCCCGGTCAACACGGACGAGATCGACACAGAAGAGCTCGCTATGGAAGAGTCGCCCATCGCCAGGCGATTGAGCCACCTGGAAACTCTCGAAGCCGAGAGCATCCATATTCTGCGCGAATCCGTGGCCGCCTTTGCTGCCCCGGTGATGCTTTACTCCATCGGTAAAGATTCTTCCGTTCTTCTGCGGCTGGCGCAGAAGGCGTTTTATCCCGGCAGGATTCCATTTCCTCTGCTGCATGTGGACACCGGCTTCAAATTTCCGGAGATGATCGAGTTCCGAGACCGCTATGCGAACGAAATCGGCGCGCGGCTCATCGTCCACAAAAATCAGCAGGCACTCGATGAAGGGACCAATCCTTTCGCGCTGGGGACGCAGAAGTGCTGCGGTCTTTTAAAGACGCGCTCGCTGCTCGACGCGCTGACTGAGGGGGGCTTCGACGCCGCCTTTGGTGGTGCACGGCGCGATGAAGAGAAATCCCGCGCCAAGGAGCGCATCTATTCCTTCCGCGATGCCGCCGGACAGTGGGACCCGCGCAACCAGCGACCCGAACTGTGGAACTATTACAACGGCAAAATCGACAAAGGCGAAAGCATCCGCATCTTTCCGCTGTCGAACTGGACTGAGCTGGACATCTGGCTCTACATCTACAAGGAAAATATTCCCATTGTGCCGCTCTACTTTGCGAAAGAGCGCGAGGTGGTGGTGCGCGGCGGATCGCTCCTGCTGCCGCAAGGCCCGATTCCGCTGCTGCCGGGCGAAAAGACGGTGCGGCGCAAGGTACGGATGCGTTCGCTGGGATGCGTTCCCTGCACGGGCGCGATTGAATCGGAGGCCGACACGCTGCCGAAGATCATTCAGGAGATGTTCAGCTTCCATCGTTCGGAGCGCGAAAACCGCGCCATCGACCACGACCAGGAAGGCTCGATGGAGATGAAGAAGCGGGAGGGCTATTTCTAATGCCACAGTCACCGGTAGAAACGCGCACTTCCTCGTTTGAAGATTTTCTTGCCCGGCATCTCGACCGCGATCTGCTACGCTTTACTACCGCCGGCAGTGTGGACGATGGAAAATCCACGCTGATCGGGCGACTGCTGTACGACTCGAAGGCGGTGTATGAAGACCAGTTGCAGTCGATTCGCCAGAGCCGTGTCAATCGCTCCACCGGACCGATGGATTTTTCCCTGCTGACAGATGGCCTGCGCGCTGAGCGCGAACAGGGCATCACCATCGACGTGGCGTATCGCTACTTCACCACGGCGCGGCGTAAGTTCATCAT